>Ga0247611_10001319_pt1 | contig 44860 bp, 64 predicted proteins | sample 177DNAGHGhighgp2_FD_192422 | JGI IMG/M metagenome (GOLD analysis project Ga0247611, IMG submission 192422) | Sheep rumen microbial communities from Palmerston North, Manawatu-Wanganui, New Zealand - 1770 DNA GHGhigh gp2 | ecosystem: Host-associated > Mammals > Digestive system > Stomach > Rumen... | reverse complement strand
TAACAGCATGTTTGAAAAACCTATTTTTGGTCCCATCCAATCGCTGTCATTCACCCAGCCAAGCTCGTGACCAAACTGCGTCATAGTGATACCGAGATACCCGTAGTAGTCGTTAAGACAACAGTATATGTCTTCGTCGAATTGCTTTTGCAGCATTTCCTGTGCTTCGATACATTTTTCTTTGCTGGATCTAAACCATCGCCCCGAATACCCTTCTAAGCAAAGCAAATCACCAAAGCCAGTTTCTTCTACGCATGGAAAGTTGGCTATTCCCTCAGCTTCTTTTTTCACAAACTCTTTCTTGATGTCAGCAAGCCGCTCTTTTCCCACAACTTCTTCAAGTTTCTTCTCGAGGAAGTCCCGGTTTTTGGTAAGATAGATACATGTTGCAGTTAGTGCTGCCACCTGCCTATAAGAAATTTTCTCTGAGATAGCCATGCATGTCACTGATCCCGCAGCACAGACAAGAGTTGGGATAAGCGGCTTTGCCAGATACGGAACTTTCTTAATATAATGGTAAGCCGTGTGTTTTTTATCCATAGCGGTGCTTTCCAACTTCACGACGTCAAAGCGCCTTCTAATTTCTTCTCCTTTTTTAACAGAAAAATAGGCAGTGCCTACAAGTCCAGCGACTGCCCCTATTCTGCAAATGTTTTTAATTAGAGTTATTCTCATTTTGGGATCTCCTTTTTCCATAAGAGTTAAGAAGTCTTGTTGCGTCAAATGCCGACAGCTCCGCCTTGCAATACCGGCATTCAAAACATTTGCTAGTTTCTTTGTCCGGGCATTTTTTGCCATGGCCCGGGAATTTATAACATTTATAGGTTATGCCAATTCCGTTTCTTGAGATAGCAATGGTCATTTTGGAACGTCCTTACAAAGTGTTTGCATACCACACATTCTTCTGCATGCGTCTCTGTGTTTACACTTTAATGTATACTCCGTTTTATCGTCTCCGAAAAATCCGTCGATATACACCTCTTCTAAATATAATTCGGATTTATCGCATTCCTCGCAGTAATCCGAGAAACAATAGCTGAAATTATCAGGTAATGTCATCTGTATTCTCCATTTCACAAAGAAAAGCTATGTTACACGCCAAGTGTGAGAGATGCGGCAGTCCAGATTCTGAGTCCACGCCTGACGGATCGTCAAGATACGCCATAAAATGCCTGAATGCCGCGTCGCGATACCGCTCTTTTTCCACGGTTTTCCAGTTATCAGGATCACCGTACTTAGCATTTCCATATTCTCTCACTTTGGCTATGTCAAAAATAATACGCCTTGGTACAAGTGTAAGCCTCGGCTTTCCAGCGTCAGCTTTAGCATCTTTTAGACCGTAGCAATGATCTTTACAGTCTGTTGGAATTTTTTTGAATGGCAAACGAACCACAGAAACCCCGTCCTTCACACAGAATATACTCTTACAATCCATGTATTTCATGTTATAACAATCACGACACGGTATGTTTGCTTCTAACAACATTATCTCTCCCTTCTTTAAGCAATAAACGGGCTGCTTCACCGTCCAAATAGTTTTCGACAGTAACAAAATCCAAAGTACAATGCTTGCAAAAGTGTCTACGAATCACTTTGTTATCGGCTTGCCTGGTTTCGACAACATGCGCTCTGTTATGACATACTGGGCAGTTCATTTATCCTCCTATCGTTCGCTTTAAGTTCACGATTACCTCATTTCATTCGCTAATAACGCCCTCCCGCCGCCGCTCGGGAAGGCAATGGCGATTGGACAATAGTCCATAAATGGTCGTATTTGATTTGTTTCCCTCTAAGGTGGATAAAGCTCCTCCTTTCTAGGTCGTCTGATAATCTATAGTTACAGCGGCGGTTTGGGGACATTATTCTGCTTCGAAAATTTCAAGACTCATGATGCGGTTCCAAGGATAAATTTTTGTCCAGCTAGGTGATTTTACATATACAAGATGCGAATCCCATCCGACTTCGTTGCACTTTGCGGTTATAAACAAATTATCCGAGAAACAAATCTTGACTAAGGTTTTATCTGATTTTTCCGGTGTTATCCACATAGTTATCCTCCTTTATTCAGCTTCGAAGATTTCAATACACATTACGCTATGCCACGGATAGAATTTGACACTACTGGAAGATGTCTTTACGTTAACACCAAACTCGTTCCAATCAGTGTCTTCGTACTTAGCAGTTGTAAAAAGATTTTCAGACAAATGAATTTTTACCAATTTCTTACTTTCCATCGTCCTTCATCTCCTTTATGTACTCATGCCATAATTCTTTGATGAGATCGCTATCCATTTTGGGAGAGTTTCCCTTATCCCGGTTGCCAATGGCGATCATGATAAAAACAAACACAAATGTTACAAGTGCGCCAAGAACTATACCTCCGGCAAATATAAGTGCGTTCATTTAATCCGCCTCCTTCTTTTTAGGTAATGCCGGGCATAACAAGCATTTGTCCAAGTCATCGTTTTGGCATATCACGCATGGCCCCTCTTTTTCCACCATAGCCATAAACTGCTCTGCAAACTTTTCTCCAAGCAGTGCAAACGCGGCATCCATGACTTTAGTTTCTTCGGCTGTAAAACCAAGTTCAGATAATTTCATTTAAGCAACCTCCATAACAGGTAAATAACACTGATAATCATCCATACACAAAAACCAAAGACGCTGCCTTTTGCTACAGCAGCGCCTACAAATATACCTAAAATCCAACCGATCATAACTTTATATCCTCCCTGAAGATCTGTTTGGGATCAATGTGGTTGATAATCTCGCACATAGTGGGATCCGTATAAAGAGCTTCCCATGCAAAGCCGAGAGTTTTCTTAATCGGATCGTACAAGACCGCCAAAAGTTCAAGATTATCCTGATCGACCTGATAGTAATCAGAAAAGTCAAATATCTTCGCTATGACAAATATCTTGTCCGCGATTCTAACAATGTCGCCTTCTCTAACAAACTGTCTTTTTTCTTCCTCAGATTTGATAAGGCTGAGGAGGTATTTCTTAACTTCGTGATTCATCCAACCGTTTGTGATAACTGCTTCTCTTGCGACTTTACTACTAACCATTTTGGTCTCCTTTTTCTTTATAAAAGCCTCGTGTTTTCTATTTATCGGATAATACTTTGGATGGCATTTAACAAATCTAGTAAGCTCTGTCTTGGTAATAAAATATCCTTCTTTTCTGGAGTTTTGTTCGGCTTTGAGCTTTCCGGAACGGATCCAACGCCTGACAGTTTCAGGATTTACTTTGAGCTTTTCTGTTATTTCTAACACCGTGTATTTTTTCATAGTCATCCTTTTCGTTAGGTGGCTCCAGATCCCGCCAAGTCTGGAGCCTTGCTCTATTCACACACATTATAGGAGAAAAATATAAGTCAACCGGGCGGGTCGGTTACGATTCAAATTATGCTGTTTCAAATTCAAAGAATTTTAATTTGCATATGGTTACCGGTATGTTTTTAGAAATCGATATCTCTTGATGAATATCTACATATTTAATAGCTCTGTTAAGTAAATATTCAGGATATAAATTTAAAGTTCCTATATTTCTATACCAATCTCGAAGGGTTTTTGATCTTGATATAGCATCATCCAGCCTCTTCATATCATCCATTTTAAAATATTGTCCGGAATATACATCTAAGCACAACATGGCATAGTTCCTCCTCAAAACAAACCGAACGGATCATTTGGAATATATAATTCATCAGTAAAATCCAAAGTTCCGTCTTCGTTTTCGATTACTTTTTTACCCAGAAAAATAGATAAATCTTCTACACTATTCAAAGTGATTTCTGCTCCGCTTTTTGTGTCAACAATTGTCAAAGGCCATTTCATGTCAAACCTCCTCAAAACAAAATAGCGGCCACATCCTCGAAAGGTACATGGTCGCCTGTAAACTCGTGGTTATGCTTGAAACCATCAATTGACCAGCAGTGAACATATCCGTCAGGATATAACGCATAAACTTTGCCAAAAGCCAACTTCTTTTTACTGGTCTCGTTCTTATCTAACACATAGGTTACATAGCACTTACTTCCTTTAGTGCCTTTCTCTTTCCAGATCTGTCCTTGTTCTGGCATTACTCCACCTCCGCAATGAATTCCCTGTATTCGCCTTCAGTCGGAAACTTGCGGTAGCACTTAAACTCCTCGATCCAGCCCATATAGCCGTCATCCACGGGATATCCTTTGAGTTTGTCGTCGATACGACGAAGGAGGTTTAATGTTGCCTGACCCTGGACATACATAGCCATAAGCGCCTTATCGTTCTTGGCTCTTACTGCCTCACGAATCTGGGTGTCCATTTTTCTCTCGTAGTCGTTTCTTGCGTAGTAATCAGCCATTAGCAGCTTCCTCCTTTTCAATCATCCGGATCACAGCTTTGCCATCCAGGTTACAAAGACTCTCAAACCAGTTGCTTCTGAAGAAAGTCTTAAGACTATTACTAGTAAGCATTTGGTTACCTGGTTCCGAGCCTTTTTCTCTCTTGTGTTTGAGAGTTTTCTGATAGTCATCAACAGCCTGCTCAAGAATGGCCGCTCGAAGTTCTTCCACGCCCGTAGGATGTATATCCATTTTGGGAGATTCGTCTTTTCTGGTCTTGTCATATTCGCTGATAGACCAGTAATTGCCAGAACAAAAGCCATCGACAATGACTTTCACTCCACCAGTAACTCTCGGAGTAACCTCCAGCACTTCTCTGTCAAACAGAGGCGTCCAATCCTTAACTCGGTCGTTAAGAATCTTAAGATTATCCTTTTTCTTTTTAAGAAGCTTCTTATAAGCTTCAAGCTCCGAAGGTTTTGGCTCTTCTGCTTTAAGCCGCGCTATTTCAAGTTTTGACCTGAAGCGAGTGGCTTTTACGTCCTTATAAGCCTTGTGCTGGATAAATATAATGTCGTTAAGCGCCTTATCCGGCGGACCGATATAGAAGAAACTGCCTCCTTCTTTGGCTCCGATATAGTAGTCGATGAATGTCTCAGCACTTTCCAGAAATTCTCTAAGATTCATGACAATCCTCCTTTAAAACGTGTGCCATTCGACAGAGTTAATCACTTCGGTAAGACCCTCTACGACTTCCTTTCTGCAGGTGTTATAGCCTGCTTTGTAGCACAAAAAACCGCACCCGGAAATGAGTGCGGTAATTCTAAGAATTCGTCTGGCTTCAGGTGACAGATTCTTCCACCATTTGATAAGTTTTTCTTTCATTTTGGAATCCTCCTATTCAATAACCAGTTTCAAGATAAGCTCGTTGATTCTGTCCCTGTCAGATGAATATATGCTGGAGTCCCGGATCTCGGCGAGTGCCTCGACCGCTGCCGTTCGGACTTCGTCATCTTTGACTTTCGCTGCGATCTCAGCGAGTTTCTCGGCTCTCTTATTCCTGTCAGATGAGAAGAAGCAGTTAAGAGCATCTTTCTTAATGCTTTCTACAGCAGTAAGTGCCGATTTCTTGTTCCAGACTTTCGTCTTTGGCAGCACATCAAAGTCATCGACAATCAGGTCCATCAAGATACCTGCCAGTAATCCTTTTTCTTTAATGTTCATAGTGTTTCCTCCCTTAGTATGCTTCATACTTCAACACGTACTTAGTCTGCTTGTAGATTTTCTCAATGATTTTCCCGATATGCACCCCGGGCTTTTTCTTGAGACCGTTTTTCAGATTGTTCCAGGAAAGACCAGATCCGAAATACCTAACAAGTGGCTCGTTATGGGGCTGAGTGAAGAGATAATAGACATTTCCTCTATCGTCTTTCAGATAGAAGTTGAGTTTTTTATCCTTTTCCTTGATGAACACGGTCTTAGGTGATCTCATGACTTCGCCTCCAATCCCTTGATCTCATCAAGCAGCTTCTTAACATCGTCGACAGTAAGATAACCTTCAACGTCGTCAGTTATCTCGGTGTCATAGCAAAGATGCCACTCGCCGTCTTGTTCAGACAAAACCCCGAGTTCCCAAAGGTCTTCCTCATAACCATATGTTCCCGGTCCTTTAATGACCGAAGCGCCATAGCCATTCGAGAAGTGGAAGATGTAATGGTATTTTGGAACAAGCGGAATAGTTTCCCGGGCGCTACCCCACGCACCCAACACCGGGTATGGTTCGGCCCAATGGCTTACAAGATACTCATTGTTACCAAACAAATAAGCCGGAAGGTCATAATTTTTTCTCATAATTTTTCTCCTTTTCGTGTGTGATTATTCGCCTGAAAAACTAAGAGCCCCAGCATTTTCTGCTGAGGCCCTTACCTCCTTTCTTCAGATTACATGTGTTTGATTCCGTACCAAGTACAGAAAGCTCCAATTCCCATCGACAGGATGCCGCTAAAAATCGTGTAACCTTTCCATAACTTCTCCATAATAATCCTCCTTTAAATATAATCTTCAGTTCACTATAGGCTTTGAAAATTTTGCGCCAGGCAAAAGAAGAGAGCCCTTGTTAGGACTCCCTGGATTTGAGTTCGATTTCTCTCGGTACTAACATACCTTCAGAATCCAGAACCCATACAGTTTCTTTTCTCTCTTCTTTCATTTTCTTTCTCCTTTTGTGTAGTGTGTGTTTATTCTTTCTACTATAGGATTTGTATTTTTTGCACTACATCTAGTGGAGAAAAAAGAAGGAAGCCCTTGTTAGGACTTCCCCCTAGAAAGGAAGATGAACAATTAATATAATTTCATAAGTGACTTAAAGCTAACAATTGCCATAACAACAATAAATGCCAAACTAGCTGCCATCGACACCACAGTCAGTACAGGATGGGTTGTAATCCATTCTGCTGTCCGTGTGTAAGCGTCAGCATAAACATTAGCAATATCTGTCATAATATTCATCATAGTTTTATCCTCCTAAATATAAGACTAATTGTACGTTTCCCTTCTACTATAGACATTGTATTTTTTGCACTATATCTAGGAGAAAAAAGAAGAAGCCCTAGCAATTTATGCTAGGACCTCCCCCTTTGTCGGTTAACGCCACATCATAGCGATGAGTTTGATAAACTGTTTCTCAATCTTCCAAGCCTGTGCCGGCCCGTAGATCCTATGGAGATCCAGATGCGTCTCGAGAAGGAACCTCTCCGCATCACCTTCTCCGGGTTCTCCGGACAAGATTTTGCCAAGCTGTTCTTTTTCGATCAGACTTTCTGTCCATTCCATGAATGCTTTCGGATCGCGGCTAAAGACTTTACGATAGTGTTTCGAAATAAGTTTTTTCATAAATACACCTCCTAAATGTGCTTTTACCTTGCTACTATAGGGGTTGTATTTTTTGCGATTAAAAAAAGAGAAGCCATTGTTTTGACTTCTCCTTGTTAGTTACCACTGTTTCCAATTCAGATGTCTTCTTCTGATTTCTTTTTCCTCATCAATGCTCATAATAACAAACGCCATTACCACCACGATAAGTGCCATAATCATCATTTGTTCATCCTCCTATAATATGTGTTTCCTTTCTATTATAGGAGTTGAATATTTTGCACTATATCTAGTTGATATTCAGCTCTCCATCAAGGGGCAAGTCTCAATGCAGTTCGGATAATCTCCTCCGCATGCCGCACAGCCTTCCGGCATATCGTCGTAAGAAGAACCTCCGTTTTTGTTCATCTGGTACTCGTCATAATCGTAGTCTTCGGCTTCGTCCTCCTCAATCCACCAGCCGCAAGACGGGCAAACATAGCAGCCATCACGCTTTTCCAACTTGGTTCCGCATTCACCACACTTCATAGAATCTACCTCCTTATAAGAGGTAGTTTAGAAACTATTCTATCGAGTGTCAATACCAAAAATATAATAAACTATATCTAGTGGCAAAAAGAAAAGGCCCTGTAATTTCTTACAGAGCCAGCTCTTAGAACCGCCAAATAAAAGTTACTTCATTCTCGGTTTTGGTATCCAGCTGAATGCTTTAGATGTAATATTGCCGATTTTCTCGAAGTTCAGCATAAGCAACATCGATCCAACCGTCACACCTCCTGATACGACCGTGTTGATATCCAACTTCTTATACCATGGTTTGAACGTCTCAATGTTCTTGAATTCAAGATCCGTTTGAGCTTTGTCCTCAACCATGATTTTCTCGTGGAGATCACACCAATCCTTCAGGAGTTCGTGATACTCCTTAGATCCAGGTGTTGCCTTCTGCAATTCCTCCTGAGTTCGTGCAAACTGCTCCTTCAGCATTTCATAAGTGGTCATAACAATACCTCCTTTGTGAAACTTTGATTTTCAGTTCACTATAGGCATTGTTTTAATTGCGCAGCATGGATATAATTTCTTCTCGCTTCTCATCCGTCATCGGATCAGCGTTAAAACGGAATTTCACCGGTTCCCCGGGAGTATAGGTCTTAATAGTGATCTTGAATGCTATTTTGGAAGCATACAGGATCTGCGAGATCTTTGCCACCTCATCGATATCGCGAGTTTCGAATACTCTGGGTTTTTTAGCTGCGTTTAAGGGTGCTTTTTTTGCCATAGGGTTGCTCCTTTCTTGAGAAAAAAAATAAAAAGAAAGAGCCCTTGTTCAGAGCTCCTCTTCGTTATCAATGATGATAACAATCTCGTCGTCGAAAGTTGTGTTATAAACTATAGCTGCTACTACAATCGCCATGCACATAATAAACATTGTGAACATAATAATACCTCCTATAATTTGCTTTCCTTCTCTTTCTATTATAGGATATGTATTTTTTGCGAAAAGAAAGAGCCCTTGTTAGGACCCTTCCTCTTCACCGAGAAACCATTTTTTCTTTTTAGGTGCTTCTATAACTTTCATGAGAAAAAGCTGCGCTTCAAGTGCCGCATCAGTCATCTTGTGGTAGTTTAGTCTATCCCACCAATGAGTATGCTGTTTTACGAATTTAGCAACTTCCTCGTCAGTGATAATACCAACTCCAGGATAATCGATGTAGTTCGTACTGTACTTCTTTTTCTTCGCCATAATATACCTCCTTAAAATGCTTTTCGGTTCACTATAGGAGGTGTAAAAAATGCGATTAGTACCCTTTCCTCTTATCCAGAAGCCAGTAAAACTTATGCACCAAGTAACTGAAGGTATAGTTGTCGCATGGAACTCGCATCTGGGTGTAAGTAAGTCCGTACGTAGCATGCTTTAAAATCCATTCAGCATACTTAGGACTTGTATCACGCGCTGTCTTCTCGATCAGCAGCATAGCCCTCTCTATATCGACCCTGTCTGCTAAGGGTTCCTCTGATAGAGTCTTTTTCCATTTTGGGTACTGGTAACAAAAGTGCTTGAGCTCCTTAAACCTCTCCCGGTCTAATTCGTACTCAGCCATCTTGTTCTCCATTCCAGAGATAACCGGTGTGTTCATAAAGCATTTTGGGAGAGATGTAGAAGTTGCATCTTCCGCTCCTCGCTTTCTTGTATTCATCTATTGACACCGGCACCCCGCGTCTGGTGGCACTGCCTATTGGTAATGCTCCGGATATAATTCCAGCCCTCACCCAGGAAGGATCCTTCCCATAGACTCTGGCTGCTACTTTAACTGGGACCGACCCTGTAGGATATCTCATATGACGTCCTCCTCGATCCACATGTAGGCAGGTATGCCGGTTGCTTTCTCGATTTTGTAAATGGTTGCAAGCGACGGAGAAGACTTGTATTTCCTCCATTTTCCGACCGAACCGTTCCCGATACCGCATAACTTCTCGAAACGACTAATAGTGATGCCCGCGGCTTGACAGTAATTTGTGACTTTGTCAGATATCATGATTTTTCTCCTTTCTGCACGTTAGAGAAAAATCTATTGACACCTTGAAAGAATTGGTCTAAAATATGATTTGGGGGAAATTCAGACAAATCCAAGGCTTTCTCTAACGTGCAAAAGCATTATAGAGCGAAGGCTTGGTTTTTGTCAACCTTTTTTATCCTAAAAATATACCAAGGAGGTAAAGTATGTTGATACAATGTAAAGAATGCCGCGGACAGGTCAGCGACAAAGCACTTATCTGTCCGCATTGTGGCATTCCAGTAAAAGGGAGAATAACTATGGACAAAAGAGCCAGATACCGGCTGCCAAACGGTTTTGGCTCAATCACCAAACTAAAGCGTAACCTCCGAAAGCCGTACTTAGCACGCGTTACAAATGCTAAGGACGACCAAGGAAGATGTATCTTGAAGTCTCTTGGATATTACAAGACCTACAACGAAGCTTACATGGCTCTTATCGAGTATGGTAAAAACCCGTATGATCTCGGAAAGCTTCCGTCCGTCGCAGAAGTCTATGAAGCCTATAAAAGGGACGTCTTTAGCTTAGAAGGCCACTCTAAAGGCTATACTAGAGCTGTAGAACGAGCTTTCGAGCAAAGCAGCACCTTGCATGCAATTGCAATTCGCTCCATAAGACCTCGGCATATAAAAGCCGTTTTGGACACGATCCCATCGGCTCATGCTAAGGCTAACCTGAAAAACTTTTGGAATAGGCTTTTAGATTACGCAGTAGCTAACGAGCTTGTGGAAAGAAACTACGGACGCGCTTTTGGTCTTGACCCAAAGACTTCTAAAGAAGTACAAAAATATAAGCGGACGCATCTCACATTCAGCGAGGCTGAAATGCGAGTCCTCTGGAAAAATACTGAAGATAAAGCGGTAAAATTGATACTTATACAATGCTACACGGGGTGGCGCCCTGCAGAATTGTGTGAGCTAAAAGTATCGGACATCAATTTGCAGCGAGGTTATATGAAAGGAGGAAACAAAACAGAGTCCGGTATAGGCCGTGTCATACCCATACATTCGGCGGTACGTCCGCTAGTCGAATATCTTTATAAAGACGCAATAAAAGCTGGCAGGGACACCCTATCAGATCTCTCCTACCAGCAATATTACTACGTATTCAAGAAAACTATGAGTCATTTTGGAATAGACGAGGGGCATCGCCCTCATGACCCAAGGAAACAATTCGTTACCATGGCCCTTAAAGCCGGAGCCGATCCCATGGCTGTAAAACTCATAGCCGGCCATAGGATTTCGGATGTAACCGAGAAATCCTATACCGACAGAGACCTAGAATGGCTCAGGAATGACCTTGAAAAGATTGATGCTTCCGTATACAAGTAATGTACAAATTAAGCACTTTTAAAGACCATTTTGGAAGCCTAAGGGCCTTGTATTTACTGGATAATTGCCCCAATCAATCCTCTAAAAGGTTAGTATACACATTCTGAAAACCCAGTAAATATAAGGCCCTGAAGTTCTAAAGTATACAAGTAATGCACAAATAAGCCGCCATCAATGACTTTTTAAGTCATTTTATTATAGTTAATTGTTTGACGGTTGGCAAGGAAAAGCTTCACTTTGTTAAGCAGATGATTCTACCATCACTCGCTCACAAGGTCTGCCGGTACCCATGTCTTGAGTTCACCGCTACTGTCCTTGCCTACGTAGGTTTCGAAGGCGTTGCCGTTTGTTCCGGTGATTCTTAAAGTGAGAAGCTCCCCTTCCACACCATTAAGCACGTGATAATGTTGTTTCGGCTTCGAAAATGATCCCGATTCAATTTCAATATTGTAGCAGTCATTTCCAAGGCTGTTACTGCTACAATAGTCACCTAACGTAATGCTATAGCAACCGTCCCCGAATGTGTTGCTGCTGCATCTGGTACCGAGCGTGTTGTTACTGCAACCGTCCCCGAATGTGTTGCTGATGCATCTAGGACCGAACGTGTTGTTGCTGCAACCGTCCCCGAATGTGTTGCTGATGCATCTAGGACCGAACGTGTTGTTGCTGCAACCGTCCCCGAATGTGTTGCTATGACCACTATTATCTAATCTGTCTGGTTCATCAACAAACACGATATTATTCAAATAAATGCAACTAGACCCAGATCCAGACTCAAAATTTTGATAGCCAATGTATCTATTTATTTTGTTGTCATATGCAATAAAGCCGTTTTCTTCATCCATCAAAACGGAACTGTCAAGCATCTCAGCAATTTCTTCATCTTGGTTATATGTAACTTTAACCGCACTGAATGTGTAGCACCAAATCGGGTTTTCCTCATCTATGCTAATGATGGAGTCACCGTGTTCAAGTGTTGTATACATATCAACCCCGGTAATAGGATACCGTTTGAACTGGATCTGTTTGAAGTCATAAGAGCATTCGTTGTTCCGGTCGTCTTTCATGTAATAGATGACGCCCTTGCCGTTTTCGGTGTCCGCCCATTTAAAACGATCGGTATCGTTATCTATACAGTATTTCAGTTCCCACGCTTCCAAGCTACAGAAACCGTAATGATCTGCAACAATCTCTATTTTCAAAGCGTGTGTGCCGGTAGAGTCAATAGGCGTCATAACTGAACCATGGCAATCAACGAAAATCGGAGCGATTGTAAAATCAGGCGTATCCTCTGCCTCAATATAATATCCGTATCCAACGGTGCCATATGTTATAATCTTCGGGAGTATATACTCCGCACCATCATAAGTCACAGTAATAGACGGAAGTGTTGGGAGTTCTACGCCATCCAATTGGGTGTATATGAACGGCATATTGCCAGGTTCTCCGACTACCAATTCTCCATCATATGCTACCGTTGGCTCTGCATGCCGCCTATATGCTCTGGCGTTTTCGTTCAGCGTACTCTCATCGTCAGCAAACACGATAATGTCGAACGGATTGGATACCGCTCTGGACTCTGCCTGCGTTGTCGTACAGACATAGTCGGTGATACGGTACTGTCCGCCGGGAGTGAGTTCTCCGTTGTCACGCTTTGCTTTAAGTTCTGCGTAGGTGATAGACTCAAGGCCCGCACCACCGCCACCACCAGAACCCGAATCAATAACCTGCCTTAAAGCCTCAAGCTCGTCGTGGACGGTGCTGTATTTGTATTTTTCGCTGGACTTCAGTTTTTGCCTTATGGCTGCTATTTCGTCTCTAAGGTTGCTGTATTCCATACTTTCACTCCTTAAATATCTAAGAAACTCTTTTATTTCATACCATTTTGGAAGGTCTTAGCCATATAGGAGAGCTGATTGAACTGTTCCTGGCTCATCTTGCCAGAAGACATAAGGTTCATAACTGCCTGCTTTGGATCGCCTGTAAAATTACGCCGGAAGTCGTTGAACTGCTGCATCATGTTAGCGGCATTGTTTATACGGCTGTTCGGCATAGGTGCCTGACTGCGATTAAACATGTTGGCTAGAGGATTCACCATTTCTCTCCTTTCTATAAGACTTATTGCTACGGTTTAGTGAGGCTTTAAATTCCTCAAATTCTTCTTTAGTAATATAATTGTTTGCAGATACTTCTGCCGGAGCGTCTGTTATCTCGCTAAATTGGTATTTCTTAAAGGTAGAAATCCCTGAGAAATCGACACTCTTGGTATAAAAGACCTGATTATTAGAGTCCATAAGGAACATGGAAGAACCAGGACTTAGCGGATAATTTCTTGCTTCATCTTCGGAATTCACCAGAGCCATATAGACAACATTCGGTGACTGATTTTGGGATGAAGTTGCATACGGATACACAACACCTCCATAATTTGGCGCCATAGCCGTATAACTTCCTCCATAAGGATTGATCATAGTTATCTCCTTTCAAATATGTAGACCGGGACCTCGTCGCCAGAGTCCCAGCTGTCATAGTAATTGCCGTCTACCGCCGTGACGACATGCGTGCCCGTTGCAAGGACATATAGACCTCTCGGGTTATCCTCGCAGAACTGCCGTATCGTGTAGCACATAGGACACGTATCTGGTATAGCCCTTCTTGTGAAACCGTAGCTTCTTAAGAATTCGGCCCATACCTGATTAGCTGATGGCATATCGCCCATTCTAAAGCCAAGCATCGAAAGCTCCAAATATACTGCTTCCCAGGATTCTCCTATGGCTTTAGATAGGGCTCGCACAACACAGTCCCCGGAACGGATGTCGCCCCGGGGATTAGGATTGAAATAAACATACATTTTTGTTATCTCTTAATAGTCAGTCTCTGACCTACGTAGATCCAGTTCGGATTTACAATATTGTTGTCTGCGGCGATCTTAAGATACGGTACACCGTACTTAGCAGCTATCCCGGATAGCGTGTCGCCTTCTTTTACTTCGTAATACACGGTGTTGGATGCTCCAAGCATCTCGTTAACCCGCTTCTGGACAGCATTCGCATCCCAGCCGGCAGCTGTAAGAGCACCGATTCGATCAGCTCCGTTGCCCCATTTTCCATTGATGACTTCTTTCGCAAGATCATCGATCGTTTTGGATGCTTCTGCTCCATTTACCGGAATAGGCGATTCGCCGGTAAAGTCCGTATAGAACTCTGAACAGTCGACATTACCATCAATTCCATTAAATCTGCCTACAGATGTGAACTGCCATCCGTCCATAGGAAGCTTAGGCTTATGATTAAGCTGCTTGGTGCCGTTATTAGTGCCATATCTTGCGATCCACCAAGAACATTTTGGAATGTTCACACCAGACAAGAAATTCCGGTAGTAATATTCGCCGGTATATACGCCGAACATGAAGCCTGCATTTCTTATGGCGTCACAAAACGCCGCAGCTACGGTTTTGGCAATGTATCCGTACTTGTTTTCTTCAAGATCGATGTAAGCCGGCATAGCAAGCTTTCTTCCGGAAATATAACTTAAGACTTTAGCTGCTTCAGCCTTCGCCATAGGCTCTGAATACGCCAGAGAATAGATGTAAACACCATACGGTATGCCAAGACGGTCGCATTCGTCAAGATTGCGATGTACATAAGTGTCATCCTTATTGGTACTGTAGGCAATTCTTATAATAGCTCCGCCAATCTGAGGCTTAACCTTTTCCCAATCGATCTCGCCCTGCCACTCAGAGACATCAATAATAGGTTTACTAAGATCCATTTTGGAAGGAGCATTTGAAACTGTTTTTCCAAAATTTCCACCCGGGGAATTTTCGGATTTCGTTTCCTCTTTTTTCTCAGAAACGACCTCTTTGTCGTATTTTGGGCGAGCATATCCTCTGATATAGCCCCAGCCTTTAGAAATGGTTCTTCTGCCTACAGCGTTATTATAGTTGCCTTCAATAACCGTGATGTTTTTCTCGGTCACCTTTTCCACGATGCCAATGTGATCCGCAAATCCATCATTTGGCTGTGTGGAATCGTCCCAGTTGTAGCAGATAATATCTCCAGGTTCTGGCTGAATAGTTCCGTCTTCCTCCCAGATACCGGCTTTCTGGAACAGCTTGATGTGCCGCTCTACACCACACTCCGTGCCACCGATCAAATCCACAGCGCCGAGTTTAATAAACGCCGCCGAAATGGTCGCATCACACCAGGCATCTTCTTTGTACTCGTACTGTACTTTGTATCCCTGAGCCAGCGGCTTATGCGAATTGTAAAGGTCAATGATCGTACGTTTGTCGGCGCCAATCCAGTCCTGCATGACTTTTATGACATCTGACGCTTTTACGCCCATATTAGGCCTCCTTCTGAGACTGTTTGTAGATCTGGTTGATACCTGTTGCGCCAAAGCCACTTACAATACCGATGGCAATTGCGCTGATAAGGTCTTCTGCGACCATGATGTTAGGCGCAAAGAAGTACGCAAGAATGCCAAGCACTGCTCCGGACACTCCCATAAGAACCGGAATCTTGCGATCGTCGAATTTATCCCACGCCTTAAGACCCAGACCAATCAGGTAACAAATAACAGCGATAGCCGCGATACCAGTAATACCTAAAATATCCATTTTGGAAATTCCCCTTTCTTATACTTTCAGAAAATACGTCACGACGAAAGTAATGATCGCCGCAATCACAATCCATACTGCTTTTTTCCAGTTGTCGGCTGGCTCATTCTGCAAACTCTCGACTGCCCGATCTATCTTGTTTACGTTCTCAGTTAAGATATCAAGCTTTTGCTCCACCAGCCTGATCGAAGTATTGGTCTCTATAAGCTTGTCCACCTTCTGCTCAAGAGAGTCAATCCTACGATTTTGACGTGTTTCCTCGTCGTCGATTCTTTTCTTAAACTCATTTACCCATTCATCACCCATAAGATTGACCCTCCGATTTCTTTTAAATCTCTCTCATGATACGACGAACAAGTTCTCGTTCGGACTCGTTAGAAGCCTGATCCATAAACTGGTTCATCTTATTCATGAGATGGTCTCTGTTGGAGTTATATGAGCGATCGTGGCTGGTATACCGACCCATGCGATCTCGTGCATAGCTGTAGCCGTCATCATAAGAGCGACCCATCTGGCTATATCCTTCGTCCATAGATTCTTTGTCGAGCTCTTTAATATCTTTAAGGACATCAACCATTTCTCCAAGAAGGCATACCACGTCTTTGCTAAGCCGTCCTTCGTTGATGATCTGGCTGATTTCTGTGTTCAGCATAGACACAAGTCTATCTGCATTTTCGTTTGTGATATACATGGCTTTTCCTCCTTTCTTAAGCTACTCTTGTGACTGTGAAATTGGCGTTCTGGACATTAATCGCCTGATCAGATGTGTTCTCAACCGAGCACATTACACAGCAACCAACCGGAACGTCGATAATTGCTGTGGATGTTACATTGAAATAAGCATCCACCACAGTAGGAGTAACTATAGCTCTGGAGGTCTGGATGGCTTCTCCATCAATAGCCAGAGACAGCGAGATCGCGCCAGCAGTCCCACCTGTCGGAACCGCAATGTTTCCGTTAAAGGTGCACTGATATCTCGCAAAACGATTACAACCGTTAATCGGACTTCTCAGAGTCACGATGCCTGATTCATTTCTATGAAAGATCAGACCTCTGTTGCATCCGATAGTGGTATTGAAGATGACATTTGCGCCATCAGCCACTTCCTGAACAGGATTGTACGTAAACTCCGCCATTTTGAATTCCTCCTTAAGCCATGCAACCGCATCCGAAGTTCTGAGTACAGCAATTCGGATTCTGGACCATGTATGCCGGAACAGGAGTCGGGTTCAGATACTGCTCAAGTGCAAGTGTCTGCGCGGCGTTGTCAGAAAGGATTCTAGCTGTCTGCGCTGTCTGGGACGCCTGCAGATTTGCCAGATTAATCTGAGTCTGGAGATTGGCGTTCTGTGTCTTCAGCGCATCGATCTCCTGCTGGCAGAGCTTATCGAGAATGGCCTGAGTATTAGCCGTCTGATTAGCGATGACATCACGGATACCATCCGATACAGCCTGACGGTCGTTGCAAGCTTCCTGGGCAACGGTATACTTCAGATCGGCAGTGCCAAGACGGTTCTCACAGCAGCAATTCTGCTGAGCCATCTGCATGGCAAACATCTGGTTCATAAGACCTGCCTGGTTAGCATCCATGGAAGTTCCGATGCTGTTAATGCCGTTCATAACAGCCTGCTGATCGAAACCACGCTGGACTTCGCCGTTGTAATTGCCATTTCCACCATTCCAACCGTTACCGCCCATGATTGCCCACAGAAACAAGATAGCCAGCCAGAACGAACCGTCGTTACCGAACATACCGTTGCCACCTGTTACTGCAGCGACATCAGCAGCTGAGAGTTCATTTGAAAGCATAGACAATTCCTTTCTCTTCCATTTTGGAAGCATTAAAAAAGACGCCCCCGAAGGAGCGCCCTGCACGTAAAGAAACTATTGTTACGAATCATCTTCAAGCATGTATTCGTCGATAACTCCGACCTCGTCTACCGTGAGTCGATCATACTTTTCTTCCTCGCAGCGATCTAACGATACCTGTGGTATCTTATCAAATATTACTTCTATTTCTGTGGAAGTCAGTTCGTCCATTTCTCTGATAAACGCATCGGGGTCGCCGATCTGGACAGAGTCATTTTTGTGAGTGATCATCTCACCGTTCTCGTCTCTTTTTGCATATCTTTGAATAAGGAGTGATCTTTTTTCCTCGTAATCCTCCATAACCGGAGCCAGTTTCTTAAAATTCCGAGATATAATAAGACTTACACTAATCGGGAGTCGCTTGTCCTTTAATGCCTTAAGTGATTCGTTGCAATCGATAATATCTTTGAGTTTCATTTCGTCTCCTTTTCCGGTAGTTATCTTCCGTATATATAAGTTACAACAGCTGTACTTGTGTAGTTCGTGCCATCAATCGTTATTAAAACTGGTGTTATGGCAGTAGTCGTAGCTTTAAAAACTGCGCGTCGCCCCGATGTGGAAGAACCGCCCGCACCTCCACCACCACAGTACCATTCGTTTGCTGTTGTACTGAGAGCTGCTACTGGAATAAAACAGCTTCCCCTATAGGATGTGCTGTACGCCATTACTACCAATAGTTCCGTGTAAGATGATGCTGTAATTGCTTTGGCTGTTGTGCCTGTTGTCGATCCAAGACTTGTCCAGCCTTTTAAATATCCAGACGGAGCGCAGCCTATAGCTGATCTGAAGTTAGCAGGATTCGGTACACCATAAGTTACGGTGCCAGATTTGTTCATATACATTACAAAACCAGCTCCAGACACCTGAGATCCAGATGTATTAAAATTATACACCCACATCCCAACGCCAGTGCTTCCGTCCTTGCCTGCCTGCCCTAAAAACTGAGCTGGTGTTCTGTTTCCTGTGTCTCGACATGGAAACCCCCACCAAACGGTCGATGATACATTATTGTTCGATAGTGACACATTAATGTTTGTAGCTTTGGCTATAATATTTGGTGTAGCATAACTGACAGTCAAAGCACCAGACATGGTATCGCCCGTTCTTGAGACGGCGCCAATATTAATAGGGGATATTTGCGATTTATTTATCGCTCGCAAAGAATATCCGTTCCATGCGGCAAGCCAAGTAATATCACCCCAGCCTAATCCGGCAGCTCCGTAGCTTAAATATACATCGTTATCGGTCGTCTGATCTTTTAGACAGATTGCACGTCCGCTAAAAGTTTTGCCACTTATAGTTGTGTGCGTAGCGCTGGCAACTCCATTTTGGCATTCGGTGTATATGTCTATAGCTCCGTCGTTGCTAAGAATTAACTGCTCTGATCCGCCACTTGTAATCGATGCCGCTACAGCGTCCGCAGATTCTCCTCCGCCAACGCAAACAAGGCCTCCTCCACCAATGACAATACCATTTCCGTATCCATCCGCACCATCCTTGAATTTAATCATCGGATAACTAGCATAAGCGCCTTTGTAATATATAGCATTTGTAACATTGTCAAACGTAAGGCCGTCCATCATCTTTACGGCTTTATAAAAAGTCGCTGGCATACTAACAAAGAAACCGTCCAGCGTCGCTGCTCCGCCAAAGTGAACGCCTTTTCCTCCGGCTTTAAAGTCTACAAGAAAAAAAGCTGTTGGAAGAACTACAGTCCTATTTGCATATACAGCTGCCTGAGATACGCTTATGTTATTAGCTGATACGGTAATTTCAAAACTATATCGTATATCAAGATCACACGTACTAGCTCTAGCTATAAAAGTTCCATTTTGGGAAGTATCTTCAGGCTTGCTTGCCTGCCATGAAACAAGCGTGACCGTCGGCGGATCTCCCGTTTCAGCTGTAGCGGTAACGCTCATTTCAATGTTTGCTGCCGCTGCGCCAGTAACAGTATAAGGGACAGAAATATAAGCGTAAGTACCTTCATCAGCTTCTTCCGTACTGGTGTCATCTTCTACACGGATTACCGTTGCTGATCCAATACTTACGCCGGATATCGATCTCTTCCATATGGCATATAACGTTAGCGGAGCATTGTCTGTATAGTTTGCTTCAGCATTATACCCCGTACCACCGTCATCGGCCCTAGTATTCCATCTGACAAATGTCCAACCTGTAGCAGCCATAGCCGGCGCAAGTGTTAAGGTCGATCCGTAATATTTTTTCTGATTTGCAGGAGCTGTGCCATGTCCATTTGCGTTGTAAATTACATCGTATGCCGGAATTGCAGGCACGGTTAGATTTGTAGTCTTACTCCCTCGAGAACTATATGTATAACTGCTACCGCTTCCAGTCCCTTCTAAAATTTCCAATTTCAGAGGAATTATCCAGTCAGATGTTTTTCTATTCCAAGTAATAGTTAAACCATTTGGTGTCGAAGTTGTCTGACCACTGGTTCCGGCGGCTGGGAACACAGTACCAGTTAACGTGTAATCGGCGCCTTCCGTTGCGGTATTACCACCAACAAAGGTGAATTTCCATTGAAGAGCCACAGATGCAGGTTTTGTCCACTTAATAGCAGGCGTACCAAATGTAAAAGTAGTTTGCGTATTTGTCGAGCTGACGGTATAATCTACGATTACCGACAGACTACCACCAGAGACAATCCCGCTCGAAACTGTATAACTAATACTAGGCATTGTTTACTCCTGTTCTGTATTACCAACCCACATAAGCGCCAAATTATTATTTGATCTGCTGTTCCATCGCCAGTTGCCGAAATATAAGTCTTTTACAACAATCGCTTTTGTCATGTAAAATATCGACTCGTTCGTTTCGGAATCAACCGCTACATATGCAACTTCATTACCGTCTTTATCTTTAAAGGAAAGTCTGTCTCCGGAAGCCTCAAGATGGGCTCCATTTTGATTTCCGATAATAGTCGTTGATCCAAAACTGGCCAGCGACGTTGTCCCGTCCATAATATCGACAGAGTCGTCATCGATATGAACATGACGTCCATTGCTGCTTCCTATGTTGGTAACAGTCGAATACTCGGCAACTTCACCCCCAGCTGGGTCGATAATGTAAGCTCCTGAATTAGTAAGTTTCAACTTATAGCCGTTATCGTCAAGAGTGATAAACAAACCTTCATTCGTAAGCGCCAAATGAGTGCTGACATAATTGCTTACCGCTTCGTCGATCGACTCAAGTTCGTAGTACCCGGCCTCTGTTGGGTTATCGGCAGGATCCGTTACAACAGCATATGCATAAGGATCGGCTTCCGTGCCAGAACCGGATCTTGTAAAATAGAATTTTCCGGGTTCCGCAACTGTATCGCTCGTTTCTCTATACGTCCCATGAGACGATATCCATGAAAGTGTGCCAACCACGTCCTCTACCGTAGAAAGCTGTGTTAAAGCATTGTTAGCAGAAGTATTAGCGCTTGCGGCACTCACGCTTGCAGCATCAGCAGAAGCTTGAGCTGTGCTAGCTGCTTGCTGGGCAATTCTTGCTTCTGTCGTGGCGTTCTCGGCAGCTTGTGCGGCAATTTCGGCGCCTCTTGTAGCTATGTCGGCAGCATTGGTCGCTCTTATAGCCTGGTCAACCGCATAGTCAGCTGTATGCTGAGCATTGTTTGCTACGCTATCATCTGTCGGAGGCGCGGTAGAATTACCTAATAGATACGCGTAACCATTGGCCACACGTACCATAACTTCATCTCCGACTTTTGCACCAACGGTCATTTTTACAGGAGTTTCAATGGCTCCTCCATCGAAATGGACCCAAGCAGTTGACCCATCAAGTCGTAAAACCGTAGCCATAGCATCGAAATACGAAGTCTTCTCTCGGCTAATGTTTTCTATACTGATCATCAGATCGTTGATGATCGCTTCAGTCTTTGCGCTCAAGATGCAACCCCCGTTACCTTTTCGGATGTTCTGGCGTTATAGCCAAGAGATATACTTTGCGACGCAACAATAAAATCGCCAACAAGTCCTTGCGCCGGATATCTGATACTTACCGTATCAAACGGATATACATTGGGAACGTATCTTCGATTATAGGAAGCTGTTACAATGCACTGCTGTTCCTCTTTAAGACGCCGATTGGCATAGTCCTGTAGGGTCTCGTTACCTAATAAAGTAACACCAGTCTCTCCCATCCATACTTCCCGACCTCTATTTTGAATTGACAAAGGACTGTTCACATCGTAGTCTTTTGCGACGGCAGTTCCAGTGTCATTTGACGCCATGAAGACGTTCGGACAGCTGTACCAGTCTTTTGTGACTGTGACATCGTTTTCTATGATGTCGTATTCCAAAGACCCGAACGTTGCAACCGGCAAAGTGCTTATGCTTCCTATTCTGATGTTCCCATACCCATCAATTCGCATAATCCAGTTAGCAGAACTAAGAAGGCGATCCACCATAGTGAGTCTTGTTTCGCCAGCTTCGGCAACTATGTCTGTTTTAAGCACCGCCGCTTCTGACTCAAACTCGATCCTGGATGGAATCGGTTCTAGCAATTGCCTTATAAGTTTAGAAAAGCTTGTACGCGCATCAGCATACCAGCCCCTTTCAAGAAGCATGTCGTCGGCGGGTTTTAACACCGAATAGCATTGCAGCGTATTGCTCGTGTAATTTCCTTGAATGTTATCTTCGGGAGAAATGGCCAGCCCTGTAAAAAGCGCAGTGTGCGCGCCTGTTCCGGACTGTGAAGTATCCATGTAGACGCGCACCCATTTTTCGCTTTTATCAGTGAGATTTACACAGCCAAAATTAGCTGACTCTCTTAAACTATCGGTGGTTCTGTTTATAGTACCGCTTGTAATTTCTATTCTGCCGCCATCACTCCAAGTATTTTGGTTGACCTCGACCGCGTAGAACGAGGCACTATAGCCAGTAGACCAATCCATTTGCTTTACCTCTATTCAGCGTATTCCCAGTCAGAGTATTTAATTCCTTCCTGGTTCTGCTGATCAACTTTAGAAATAGTTAACGTGAAAGTTGAAACCAAGTCCAATGCTTCATGGCCGCGAGACTCTGCTACCTGTACGTCAGCTGCAAAATTGGATCCGTCAACTGTTCTGACACGGCAAACCCCCGGATGAATCGCAAGTTTTCGCATCTCTTCGATTTCATTTTGATTAGCCGTGACAATTACACCTGTGACCGATCCAGTTCTTTCTACTGCAGGATTCCAATCGCCTTGAAGCGACCCGCCCAAATACTGTGTTTTCTTAAAGCTTTTAGCCCAGGTACTAGACAGATCAACATTGTACAGGATAGTAGCTCTACCGCCATCGTAAGAAATGATATTGTACAGGCTATCTACGCCTGCTTTAATATCAACCCATGCCAACTCGTTGGAATCTGTAATATAGTCGTTGTTTTCTGTTGTAAACACGAACCTATATCCGCCACTTTGTCCAATAGTGGGGCTTGGATCCACGTACCTTTCGCCAAACTCGGCGTTGAAATACACAAGTTCCGGTTTATCGGATGAAAGCCTGTAAATATCACAGCGATCAGACGCTATTGTTCCGGCCGGCGCAATTGGCTGTAATATAGCTGCGCCATGCTCAGTATCCATCGTAACTGTTGCTGTCGGCTTTATTGCCTGATGGCTCCAGTGCACTTCAAAGTCTACGGAGGTTGTCGCTTTCTGGCCAACCGTGTCAGCTACTGTGACCTCAAGTCTATATGCGGCGCCATCGTCCAAACAACCAGATAAAGAACCATTAGTTATCGTAATAAGCCCTTCTCCAAGTTGCGTGTACGAGTAGACGATTTCGCCTTCGCTACCGCTTATCAAGCTGTCGTCTGGTCTTCGAACCCTGTAATCTTCGGTTCGTACTATCTGCACCGTAGTTGTTCCGCCACTTCCTGAACCAGCTACTCTAAGAGTAAGCGGCATTTCAGAAAGGACATTAATAACATGCTCGACCCCATCTATTTCTATGGTTTGATCATGGTCAAGTGAATCTTCCGTGATTTCAACTTCGAGAGGCTCGGCCACCGTTATGCCGACAGGATCACTCCATTCGCTAAGGCCTCTTAAGTCTGTTGACACCCTAAGTGCAAGATTGAAATAACCGCCGTTTGACCATTCCTGCTCTTCGGCATTTATTTCTATGCTTTGCTGAGCGCCGGCATGCGCAATATTCGTATAGACCAGATTATTCTCTGAATCCACGGTCACAAGAGCAACTTCGGCACTTATTTGCTCAGCTCCGTCTGTCTTATCATAGTCCCAGAAAACCGTAAATGATTCAGTAGGACTTATAATCGTTTTGGAAAGATACAGAGTTGGCTTAAATACCTGAGTTACGCTCTGTTCTCTTGAAATATTAATTGACTGTGTGTTTGAATATGGGCCATATATGGTGTTTTCAGTACCAGCTCCAAGCCGCACACGAACATACCACGTTTTAGAAGCATCCAGACCAGATATGTTCCACGAAGACGCCTGAATACTATTGACCGTATAAGTAGAAGGTCCGCTTGTAGACGTCCACGCGTCTTCATGATCAGCCCAGGAAAGCTCAGCGACTGTAGCTGCCGCCCATGACCAATCCCATCTAACATTGATGGTGTTTCCGATTTCTGTTAAACCAAGAACCACATTTTGCGGAGCCAATGGAACAGCTCCGCCGTCGCTTACAACCGCCGATGCCATGTTCTTTTTGGTCAACGTATAAATAGTAACACCGGCTTTCGTCGTGCTAGTATAAGTTCCCTGCACGGCATAAACCGAAAAAGACACATTGCCAGTCCCCCAATCAGGGCACTGGACATTGTTAACCCTGGTGGATCCATGCGGTATCACCGCAATATCCACTCCTTGCGGGTAATTAACTACGTCTGTGTACCTTACAACCAGAAAAGAATCGGAAACCGACGAATTGTTTGTCGCCTGAATGTTAGCTTTATGGGTTGTGCTGTCAACAGTGACATTTAGACCGCTTGGTGAGGCCAATGGCCCGGCTAACATAAATCTGGCTTTTGAATAGCTGTAATCTGCTACGTCATGCAACGCCGTTACCCTAGTCCATAAACACTGATCAGTCGAAACCGTCTCTGGAACGATAAACGTAAGACCGTCAGTACCAGCGGTGTCCGTTATCTCTCCTCCAGGCGCATCGTTCCATCCGCTTGCCGGAGGAACAAAACCGCTGTTTGGAGCGCCTATAAGATACTGCACCATAACTTTGTCAACGGGTCTGTTTTCTGCAGTAGCAAGTGTCCATTTAGTCCATACAAGTGTCGAAGTTCCGTTTAAAACCGTCGCTTTTCCGTCACTTATGACGGCATCATTGGGTCTGGCGTAAACGTGTTTTGCATAATTATAGTCTGAATACCCTGCTGGACCGTATGCTCTTATTCTAAACCACCGGGTATAAGTGATGGTCGTTCTAAAACTTTGCGCCGTCGTGTCTTCTTCTATATATTTTTCTCCTTGCGGCGCCGTGCCAGTGCCATGCATATAGCTTAAACCTGGCGCATTTTTAAAAGTTATTTTGGAACCATCAGACACGGTGCTGTTAGCCACAAGAACTGAATCCCATTCGTAGCCCAAATACCATTCATGCGCCGTGTCGTCTGGTTCGTAATGCCAAGCAAACACACATCTGTTTGAGGTAGACAGCGATGCAGTCACAGAAACTGCTTTATTAGGAGGCTTAACTTCAAATTCGATACCAGATGTACTGCTTAACGGATAAACAGACTGATAATATATAGCATCGTCTGTTTCTTGAAAGACCTTCTGATACGAGGATCTTATACCAGTTACAACTACAGATACAGCATATATTTTGGGAAACCGCACTCGGTCTACCGTAAAACTTTTAGAAGTTGCATCGGTGGCCAAATTCCACGAGCCAGCACTGTCATACTTATAGCCCTTTATCGGTTTGCCGGTAAATGGATTGAATGTGTCTATAATTTCATAAAGAACGCTACAACCAAATCTTTGACCTTCGCCATAGTTTTCATCGCCTATCTTCCAAGTAACGCTGAACGTATACCCCGATCGAGTAACGGTCAAACCGGTTGGAGGTACGGTTTCCGGATATAGCGGAGGACCATACCCCCATACTGTTGCTTTTGCCATGTTAAATCCTCGACCTCATTTTGATTGCGTTGACGAGTCTGCTTGCGAACTCTTCAGGATTCTCAGTCCCGTCTACAGTAATGTTAATAGTTGTTTTTCCAAGGCCCTTGTCTTTAAGGCCGTTGATTGCATTGACGACATCTCTGTTACCGTCGCCGTTCGAGCTTGCCATAAGAGACAGACGGCTCAGCATCGCTTCGTTTCCAAGGCTTAAGCCGAATGGACCTGTACCAAGTATCTGATTGATGCTTCTGGCGCCGGTTTGAACTTCGGACAGGTCTACTACCGGAGTAATGACTGGCGAAAAGTCCGTATTAACGTCCATTACATCTTTCAGCTGATTTAATTGCGACTTGGCCTGTTTTATAGCTGAGGAAACCAAACCGGATCCGGCTTTGGCAGCGTCATTTACGCCGTCTTCCATAGCGTTAACAAGACCTTCTACCAAGTAATTACCAATTCTGTAGAATACTCTAGATGGCGATTTGATCGCGCCTTCTCGTTCAGCTGCTCTTTTAGCTGTTCTAACCAAATTAGCAGCCTTTTCTGCAGCTGCCCGTAATGCCGCTGAATTTCCTAAACCTTGAACCAAACCACTTGCTAAATTAGCGCCAACTTGATACCAAGCGCCAGTATTTGCGCTGCTATTTACGCCATTTAATGCTGATGACACAAGACCAGAACCAGCACTATAAGCCGTAGTATTCCTAGTACTTATAGCACTGCAGAATTTAGTTGCGGCATTAGTACCAGCTTGCTGGAACTTTCCAGCAAAGTCTGAAGGAATGGCATTTTGGGCGGCTTTTGCGAGATTCTGAACTGCAGTTTTTGCTTCATTCTGCTTTTGCGCCACAGCTTTGGCAAATTTTTCGACAGTATCTTCACCAGCTTTTTTCATAGCTTTAAAAAGCTCTGTTAAGCCACCAACGCTTTCAATCGTGGATGCTGTGTCACTAAAAGCTTTTCCAACAGCTTCGGCCATCGAATTTGCGCTTTCACCGATGCCAGAAGTAAATTCTTCTATACTTCCCGCGGCTGATCCACTAAGTAGTGTGCTTAAAGCCTCGAGTCCACCGGAAACGTCATCGCCAACCGAAGAAACCGCACTGACAAGATCTGTTATGGCCGTTGCAAAGCTGGAAATTTTATCAGTATTGATTTCGTTTACAGATTCTATAAAAGCAGGAAGAGATGCCGAGAAATTGCCAAGATTTGTACCAAATGATGACAAATTGCCAATAGCTACGGATGTTAGTTCGGTAGCCAAATTACCTAATGTCCTAACTATTGCTGAAACGCTTGCCGCTTTAGTAAGTGTCACGCCCTTTACATCATCAGCAAACGTCTTAAAGTGTTTTCCAAATTTTTCAAGCTGATCACCGAATTCGTCAAGCTCGGTGCTAGAGCCGAAAATCTTACTAAACCAAGCTTCATCAGTATTATTCGGTATTTTTTCGGCAGCTGTGGCTAGCTCGTCGATGGCCTTCGCAACACCAGAAATCTGGTCGAAATCGATATCGCCCATGTCGTTAAGATCGCTGACGAATGTACCAAACGGCTCAATAAAATTGGCTAATTCCTGACCAAATGTACCTAAATCATTGTCACCGAATAGCATGCTAGCAATATTAAAGGAATGTTCGTCGTCTCTCTGATTAGGAATTTCCTGAGCAGCCTGTGCTAATTCGGAAACGGCTTTTGCCACCGAAGAAATCTTGTCACTGTCAATATTATCAATCTTGTTAAGCTCATTGCAGAAAGTTTGAAACGGCGTGATGAATTTTTCAAGCTCTGACCCAAACAGGCCAATGTCATTATCACCAAATAACAGACTGGCAATATTAAATGGATGCTCATCGTCTCTCTGATTTGGTATTTCCTGAGCGGCCGCGGCCATAGTCTCCACAGCTGTTGCAACAGCGGAAATTTTTTCGGAATCTATCTGCTCAATTTCGTTTAAGCCTTCGATAAACCCTCCAAAACCATCCATAAATGTATCAAGTTCTTTGCCGAACAGCCCAATATCATTATCACCAAATATCAAGCTAGCAAAATTAAATGAATGCTCATCATCTCTCTGATTCGGTATTTCCTTAGCGGCCTCGGCCAGGGCTTTAACAGCTCCAGCTACCGCATGCGCTTTGGTAATTTCGGAATATTCGATATCGCCTGTCAATTCTACAAATTTGCCAAAGTATGCGGCAAATTTCACAAGTTCCTTACCGAATTCTTCCATGGACGAAGTTCCACTAAATGGATGAGTGATATTGTCCAAGAATTCAGCACCGGTTATTTCAAGTAATGCTTTAGCAAAATTACCAACGCAAGACACTAACTCTGGAGAGCCATACTCTTTCATTTTGGTAAAGAAGCCTTCTAGATTCTCAGCAAAATTCGAAAGATTGGTCGCCATTGTAGCCCATGACTCGGTTACGGTTTCGCCAAAGCCTGCTACGATTTCGCCAAAGAAATCGCCGATAGCTCTTCCGACTGCGCCTAAAACTTCTCCGCCTTTTTGAATGGTACCAACCATTCCGGGATCCAGTTCTTCACAAATCTTACCAACGGCCCAGACGAATCCTCCGACCAAAGCTACTATAATGTCGATACTTAGACCTAAGGCCGCTGCGTTTTTCAACGCGCCTGTAAAGGTGGTACCTTGCATTAATTTAAGTGCTGCGCCCACAGATATGACTAGAGCCGAAAGCGATATGGCGCCCGCAAGCATACCTTCCCACGGCTGTTTTGCCAAAAACCATAACGCCGCGCATGCGGCTGCCATCACACCAGCCATAGCAAGAAGACCGCCCAACTGCTGCTTAAAAGAGCCTTGCGACGCAATCCTTACGGCTATTCCGGCTGCTGTCATAACTAGGCCCATACTTATAGCGCCAGCTTTTAGCTTAGCCCAAGGAGTTTTAGCCAAGACGTACAAACTAATAGTTGCCGCCGCAATAACACCAGCCATAGCAAGAAGAGCACCCCAAGAACTCGCACAGCCTTTGGCAATTCCCATTACTATGGCTATTTCACCTATAATTATTCCTAAAGCTAATGTTCCGCGTTTAAGAGCATCCGCGTCCATCTCGCCCAAGACTTTCAGCGCAACCACCGCTACACCAATAGCAACAGCCATAGCAAGAATTGCGCCAGCACCTTTTCCAGCATTTGCAGAAGCCGCTATCCGGCATGCAATTGCTATTTCGGCCATAATTATGCCGAGTGCTGTAGCTCCTTGTTTTATAGTGTCCCACTTCATATGTCCTAGAATTGCCACGGCCGGAACGAGCAAATCAATCGCAACAGCAAGGCCCATGAAGGCAGCCGCCGCTTTAACATTGCCTGCAATTCTCGCAGCAATTCCAAGCTCTATGGCTATAATTCCTATAGCTTTAGCGGCCTTATTAATGACACTCATCTTCGTATGCCCGAGAACCATTATCGGTATAAGAAGTAAGTTAAGTGCAGCTGCAAGGCCCAAGAATGTGCCGCCAGCGTTAGCTGTACCTGCAATTCTGGCAGCCAATGCCATAATTCCCAAGAACACTGCAACTTTTCCAGCAGAACTAAGAATAACAGGCCATTCCATAGTGGAAAGTATCTTGGCCGCACCGGCTATCCCAAGAAGACCAATGCCAAGACCGGCCATAGATAATCCAAAGCTTCTCATAGCCTTATCATTGAACTGCATTTTACCTATAAGATAAAACACCCCGGCAAGACCCGCTATTATTCCAGCTATTATTTCGACACTAGTTGCTAACTTTTCTGGTTCAATCTCAGACAAAACTTTAATAGAACCAACTATGGTTATTATGCCTGCCAAGAACATGCCTATTTTTAACAGTTTGGTTCTATTATTAATTGCCTCCGCAAACCCTTTCAAACCAAACACGTCAGTCAAACCACTAATTGATTCAAAGAGATTTGTAAGTGACTTAATGGTTCTCAGAAGTGTAATTATTCCAGTTATGGCTAGAGCTATTGTTGCCCATTTTTTAATCTTTTCAAGCGTTTCAGGGTCTATGCTGTTAAAAGCATCGGATATATTTTGAATAAACTGTTCAAAGCCTTTAACAAAGCCATCCGTATGTATATCAGCAAAGAACTGACCCAGTCCGTCCATGCCTTTGGATATTGCTTCTTTCAATTTTCCGAAAAGATTAAGCTCTCCGGTTTCTATGTCAACACCCTTAAAGAAATTGACTATGGCATCTTTAGCGAGTATTAAGAAATCAACGAAACTGCCAAATTTTCCAGTTGCGGAATCTCTAAAAGACTTAAAGAATTCTTCAACTTTTGGAACGCCTTCCGCCAACCATCCAACGAATTTGGCCAAATACTCACCGGCTGTTTCAAACCAGCCCTTAATCGTGCTAAAATTAGGAAGAATATCAGAATTAGTAAATTTCTTTAATTTCTCGGTAAGAGACTCTAATATTTTTCCTCCGGTTTCTTTAAGAGCGTCTCTAAGCTGGATGGCGTTTTCTTTAAGCTTTTGGAACGTATCGGATTTCTTAAAAAGTTCGAAAGCCCCTTTAAACTTGTCTTTTAAGCCTCTAAAACTATCGCCAAGTTTTCCAAAAGCATCTCGTAAAGCTATAATAAACTGACCCTTTTTAGTGGTTTCATCGATCTCGCCATTAAAAAGCTTTGCAGTGCCTATAAATCCTAGAAATTTCTTTACAAGACCAACTATTCCGCCAGAAATAGTTATTCCAAAATCAACAAATTTCCCTACAAGTTTTACGCCTTGCTCAATGACCCAGAAAAAGCCTTTAAAAATATTCTTAAGACCGTTAGCCTGGTCTTCGTTAAGTTTTAACTCTCTGGTAAACCGATTAAAGTGATTGGCAATCTGTTCTACGCCTTTAATAAATGCGGTTCCGGTCTCAGAAGTGAACATTTCTTTAAATGCTTCTACTCCAGCGCCGCCAAAACCTTTTATAGCACCGGCAATATTCTTTAAAGCCGCTACAAAATTATACCAGGCGCTCTTAGCCAGAAATTTCTGCCAAGCTTTAGTCTTTTCTTTAAGCTCGTCCGTGGCGTCGGCAGTTTCTCTGGTAGCATCGCCGCCTTCTTTAATAGATTCCGTTAATTCGTCTTCCTGAACCTCATAGCGATACGAACATCCAAGTAATTCATTGACTCTATTTTGAACTTTCTCATAAGAAAGGCCAAGTTCTTCAAGCTGACGACGTCTTTCATTGCCGTTGCCATACTCACCAGCCAAAACTTTTTGTGCTGCTTCTTCTATTTCTTCTGCGGAAGCTTTAACTCTTTCGGCGGTTTCTTCAGTAGCTTCAGCTGTATCTTCAGCAGCTTTTTTCATTCGCTGGGACTCGCCACCTAAAAGCTCCGTCACCGAGTCAATAAAATCAACCAGCTTTCCTGCATTGCTTATAAGCTGATCATTGATGAGCGCTATTAAAGGTTTGAGTCTCTCATGAACCTGGTCGATCAAAAGCTTAAGCGAATAGAAAATATCTCTGAAATACTTAAGTGCAGGAGACGCAAACTCCTGACCAATCCTGGCAAGCGCAGCCTTCATGTTAGAAAGCGAACCAGTAAAGGTATCATTGGCCTTGGTGGCGTGTTCACCGAACGCTTCAGCCATGCCTTCTGCAAACTGCTCAAAACTTATCTTACCTTTAGATACAAGGTCACGGAATTCGGCTTCGGTTATGCCCATCTGCTTCGACAATGTCGCCGCAATATTAAGACCTCTGTAGGCAAACTGGTTAAGCTGATCGCCCATAAGACGACCCTGACCTGCAATCGTAGTAAAAATATGACCTATTTCATCATATGCTCCTCCGGTCATTGCCGCAGCACCAGCAACACCCTGCAGATATTTAAGCATTTGCTGAGAGTCTTCAACGCCAGTGGCAACAAGCTGAGAAGCTACTCTAGCTGCCTGGTCGGCGCCATAAGCAGTTCCTTGCACTGACTCAGTAACCGACTCCATGATGGCTTTTATCTTCTCAGCACCGCCTTCGGTCTTACCAATCAAGCCCTCCATCTGGAAAGTCGCCTGCTCAACATTAAGAGCCCTCTTCCAACCACCAGATGTGATTGGAGTAAGGATGCTGCTCACTAATCTTTTACCGAAATCAACCGCGGTATTAGTAAGATTTTGAAGTACCGTCATACCAATCACACCAAGATTGGTAAACCGGTCTCTGATAGACTCGATGGCCGAGCCTATAGGACTGAGATTAATGGTTTTAGCAGACGCGGACAGCTTGTCCAAGCCTTTTGTAGCCCCATCAAACTTAAGGCCATTCTTTAACTTATCCAGTGTTGACATACTGGTCTGGACGTTCTTTTCAAAGTTTTTATTGTCGAATGTCAATACGACTATTCGATTATCAATAGAACTCATGATCTAGTAACCTCCTCCCAAATGTCGTTTGCTATGGCGTCAAAGACCGGCTGGATAGCCGGATTAATGTAATCTCTTCCCTGAACGTATCCGCCGGTTCCGGTGCCGTGCCCATACTGAATAAGTATTGCTATATTGTAGCCTTTATTTGTATTTGTGTTGGTCCAAATGATTTCAACACCTTCAGCACCATTACGTATTTCATAGTCCCAAGACTCTGCAGTCTTACCTGAGTCGACAGGCGTGTTGGCCGCAAGAGCCGCAACGCCTAAAAGGCCATACTGATTAAGCTTTCTTGTTAATTGTTTTCCTTTAACTCTGTCGAAGAACTTTTCAGTATGTTTAAAGTCGCCTTTAACTGTTATTCCTATCTTCATATCTAACCATGAGTCCTAAGAGCCTTCTTTCGGGCTTTATTAAGCCTTGCGTTTCTGGCTAGCAATTCGTTTTTGTTAGTTTTCTTAGACGGTGCATTCTCAGCTTCGCATACCTTAATAAGTGTTATCAGTCGGTTCAAATGCCACTTCTGGCACTCGAACGGGATCTGAAAAGCTACCATCCAATAATAGATAAGTTCGGCCGTAAGAACCCTCCCCTGACGTCTTCCTCCCTCCGGGTTAGAATCGGAAAACCAAGTTGCGGTCATAGGGTCTTCGATATAGTCGTTTATTTTTTGTATCTCACTATCTGGGATGCAATAATACACATTTGGATCAACGTTTTGTGTAAGTGTCATGCATCTTATATAGTCGAGCGATTCTTCTACTGTTTTCGCCTCTTTTGTCAAATAAGGCTTATGCCATTTCGACTCCCATTTTGAAATCGAAACAAGGGAATGCTCAAGAGATAACGTCTGTCCTTTAATTTCGATAAACTCGTTCTTAATCGGGTCAAATGCCTCGGTTTTAGGTATCGTAATCTTGAGCATTCCATTAACTCCTTATTTAGCCACCGTTATTTCCGGCTTTGCTACACCATCAACCGGAGCTTTTCCGGGTGCCGCATTCGGAATATTATCAAACTTCGGAGTAATACCGTTGACAAATTCCGCGGCTTTCTCATCATCGGTAGCAAGTTCCATGTAAAGCTGCACAAAAGCTTCTGTCTGCGAAAATGCTTCGGAAAGTTCTTTCGATTTGATAAACCTTCTGCCATCTTCCGACTTTTCGCCATAAGCTTTAAGGACGATGACTTTAAACCATTTAATGAGCTCCTCGCGATCCTGAGCTTTAATGATCTTTTCAAGATACTCGCTCATACCGCCTTTTGTAGTGAGCTCCATTTCCATAAGCTCTGGCTGAGAAAAGTTGAAATAGAAATCTTCTTCTCTCTCGTTTCCTTTGTAGTCCGTGTACTTAATAGTTCTTTTAATCATGTTTGTCTCCTTTTAGATTAAAAAGAGGCTGCCCGAAGACAGCCTCAACACCTGTTCTATTATCTTATGAGGTGGAGCCAGTTGCTCCAGACGGCCCCATAGTTGAAATAACCTGTGCCGGAGTCGGAAGTGTGGCTTCGGCGCTTTCGCCGCCATACAACATATTTTCCAGCGTAGTAAGCTTTGCCGAATCAACTTTAGTGGAATCGATTTCGATATGGGCTGTCGGCTTAAAGCCTTCGACCGCAACCGGAGTTGTGGAAACCTCCCAACTAAAGTTAATAGCATCCGGAGATTCGTTGACTGTTCCATAGCTCTTCTCAGAAGGAGAAACAGTAGCGTTGTATACAATATGCAACTTATAGCCATGAGAATCACCATCGGTATCATTACCGATCAAAGTACGATAAGAATACCCAAACGATTTTCTAGCCTGCTGTCCAGCATATACGCCAGGAGCAATTTCGGCGCTACCATCACAAGCAGCGAATTCTTCAGGATAAGTATAGGCCTCGATGGTGGCGCCATAGTTTTCGGCAGCACGAAGAGACAAATACTTGATATTATCAGCATACAGGTCGTTTGTGTCGCCACCGGATGCCGACTGATTAATAGCGGTGATACCATTCCAAGCAACACCAGTTGCATATGTACCATCAGAATTCTGTGTATACAATACGCACTGGTCTACACCGGTTTCATAGAGTTTCTGTCCGGCCTTATCCCATTCAAGTCTAGGCATAATTTACCTCCTATGTGTAAAGAACAAAATTATCATGATTTAAATTATCCGTTTTAAACGATCTGTCGAATCGGCATTTTGGAAACTTATATGCGAATCTTTCTGGTAAATCCGTGTCAGCTTCCTTGTAAATTAACTGGACATCGTAAGAACGATGAAAGATGTATGTCTTATTATTGGCATACTGAGAATCACCACTATGCGGCATATAGACTATACAAGGATATTCAAGCTTCTTGGATTCCGGAGGTCTATAATACACATTTTCAGACCCGAGAAAAGCCGCAAAGGCCTCGTGAAGCTCAACTCTCGTCCTGGGCATCACCATTATAGACCCCTCCTATCGAAATAATGAGCCGAGGATATTCCACCTCGACCGTTGTTGCCTTCCATTTTGAATTGTACCATTCGACATATCTAATCTCATGGAGATGCTCATAGGCAAAGTCATCGGCAAGGATACTTACTCGAAGACTGACGTTCAAATCATCGTTTTCATGGTTAGACACGCCCTCCCATCTGCGATTAACTTTAAGCAAGTCTCCATAGTATTCTTTTTCGACTATTACCTCTTCATATACACCGGGGGCCGTCTTTTCGGTAGTCATAAAACCAACTTTTCCGTAAAACTTTGCCATTTGCTATCTCCTGTTAAGTAGGCAATTGAATATGCCTTAACATATGACCGCAAGCAGCTCGGGCATCCGTATAGATTGGAATGCCCGCTGCTTTGCATCTTTCGCAGAAAAATAAATCTTCAGACAGCATTCCGCGATTGTCATCTGCGTAGTTAACCCAGTCATACCACGGATATTCAATGCGCCTAAATACGTTAGTTCTAATAAATGCGCAGCCCATACCTCCGCCATGGATTTGAACTCTCCATTCGCCAGATTCGTTCAAACGCTGCAATTCCTCTGCCGTATATTCGGATTCTAACGGATAGTTATAGTAATAGCTTCCATCATCCTGATAGAGCTTGCATACGCATGTGTTGCCACGATAAATATTATCGTTGTCACGATGAGCATAGTATCCCAAGACAACATCTGTCTCTTCGCCAAGCATGATATACAGCAAATCTTTAGGAAGTACGACGTCGTTATCGACCATTAATACATAGTCTGTATTCAGATCCATAGCCTTTTGTGCTATGCGGTTTCTAGCTGTTGCTACATCGTATCCTCTTACAAATTCGAACAAAACTTCGTGACCGCATTTATCCATTTCCCATATGGATTTATATGTATCAGGATAAATAGTCTCAAAGGTAGGGACTGCTATTAGGATTTTCATTGCTTAACCTCAGGACTCTCCTGTTGCGCCGGTTGCACCTGTAACACGATTCGGGAGAACCGCCGTGCTGGAATCCGTGCCGCCCTTGATCAATGTGATCGCAGAGAACGGTTTGACCAGCGCGCCAGAGCAACGAGTTTCAATCAAATACTTATACTGGTTGTAGTCGATATCGAAATCTTCGAATGTTGCGGTCTCGCCACCCTTGTCAGCGCCGACGTTGTAATCAGACAGATTAACAATGATACCCATCACATCTTTGCTGTCAATCTGGAAACCTTCCAGAACCGGAACCGTGACAATCTCTTTCACGCGAAGAGTCGTTGCCAGCTGCGCTTCTGAAGTATACATGAAGTGGCCCATGTTATCTTCCAGAAGCAGCATCTCAGCCAGCATGTCTTCTGTCGTAAACAGAGTCGGGCTGCCGGATCCCTTATAGTCCTTACGAGCTTTGATGGCCGTGCGGATAAAGTTCTTCGCCGTTGCAGCGTCATCAGCGCCCACCGTAACACCTTTCTTGATAGTGTACAGGTCAGCATCAGTCGCGATCGGACGAATATGGTCATGAGAAATATGATCGTCTTCAGCTGTTCCACGGCCGTCGCCAATCAGGAACGCACGAGCCAGTTCTTCTTCCAGCATCATACGCATCTCGCCTTTGATCCAGCGAACAACATCGAAATCTGTAATGTCGATGATATCGTCGCGATCCATTTTCTGTTTCTTATAAACAGTCTGCGGATCGGTAGAACGCTTCAGCAGCGTGAAGACTTCTTCTTTTTTCAGGTTGCCTTTCAAATAACCACGAGCACGAGCTTCGTCCATCGTGATGTTTGCGAACATGGATTTTACACGAGAGAACGGCGTATGATGAGTGCCGCTCATGACCTTGCGGACCCAGCCCATATCTCTCTGGATGAAATCGGGCGGATTGTTCAGGCTCTTAGCTTCCGGGAACAGATAATCGATATCGGCGATACCATAAGTTACAGCGTTGCCGTTACGATCAGCGATATCGCCAATGGCATGAGCCAGAACACCATCCTCGTCTTCCATATGTGCCAGAACTGCTTCCTTCATAGAACCAAGACGCTTGGCGTCGGCGGCAATAATAGCAAAGTCGTCGTGAGAGAGCACGTTTCTCGGCGCTCTCGTATCAGCATCAAATACGTTGTGTTTCACTTCTTCTCCTCCTTCAGAGTCGTCATCGTCATCGTCGTCATCCATAGCAGCTGCGATAACGGTATAAACCGCATCTTTCTGCTCTTCAGACAAGGTGTCAAAAATTTCGCCTACTGTTTTATTAGCATGTGCCATTTCTTCTTCCTCTTCTTCCTCTTCTTCGTCTTCCTCGTCGTAGTCTTCGTCCTCTTCTTCGTCGTCGGAATGAGCTAAAGTAAGCGGAAGACCGGTGTAGATAATGGCTTCGTCATCTACTTCTTCGCCGGAATGTGCAAGAACGGGGAAATCAATAAGAGCTCCGGGGTTCGCTCCAGCAAGAACGAGACTTACTTCTTTAATATCGCCATGAAGAACATCTCCGCCCCTCTGCTCAAGACCGTTGGCATAGATAGAAAGCGCCGCGATGTCTCCATGCTGTACAAGCAATTTTCCGTGCTGTCCTTTCGGGCTGCCATTAAACAAACAATTGGCACGTACACCCTCATTGTGATACTCAAGATCCGCGTATCCTAAGACATTTTCCGGATCGTTGTGCTGATGCTGCCATACAAGTGGAACTCTCATGCCATCGCAGTGTTTAAATGCGCCTTTTCTGATAGTTCTGCCATCAGAGCATTTCAAGTCCACCTTAGTAGCCCAGCCACTAAAGTCATACTTCTTCGGCATTTTGAATTTTTCCTTTCCTGTGTTTAAATACTATCTTTTTCTCTTTTTTCCCTGGAAAGATGTTTCTGATTGAATCTTTCCCATTTCAGCTTCAAGTTCTCTCTGATAATCTTCTTTGGCTTTATCCGTCTCTTGCTTATACAATTCTCTGGCTCCAACCGTTGCTACTTTGTGCGCTTGCGTGTTCTTTGCTGAGAACTCTTTATAAGCAGCATTTAAGTCTTGGCGCTTAACAGCCACAGATTCTCGCAATTTGGCGACTTTTTCTGCCACTCTTGCCTTTTCATCTTTAGATAAAGAGGACATGGAAGAACGTATAGCTTCTATTTGACTCTGCATCTGGGCAGCAAATGAATCTATTTCTTGCTTCGTTTTCTCTTTCTCTAGTTCGTTGGCGGTTTTTGTCGTACTGGAAGATTCCTTAATAGTTGTATCTCTCTTTGTTTTAGCCTGTTCTATTCGGGCTTTCTTTCTAGCCTGAAGTTGCTTTTTTACAAACTGAGATGCTTCTCTTCCTTGGTCGTTTAAACCGGCGCTGGAAGTTCTTCCTTTTAAATGTTTATGTTCTTCGTAATACTCATGGGCCTTTACCGGATCATAGTATGGCGAAGCATAATGCTGTAAACTAAGATTTAATAAACCACTCTGCCGCAAACTGGACTCTAAAGCTGATAATTGAGCATCAAGATCGTTCAAATTTCCTGCAGATTGCTCGTAACTCAATTGGTCCTGATCCACAGCTAGACCATCCTCACCTTCATGAGGCATGTTGCTGTTTCTAAGTTCATCAGCCTTCGGATCATTCGACGGCTTCATGCCAATGACCTGTCTGATTTCATTAGACGAAAGGATCTCGTTTCGAGTGAACTTATCGGCTATCTCGGCAAGATTATCGACCGGCACCAGTTTAAACGGCTCTCTGAAGAACTTAATCGTCTGTCGCTGGCTTCTTGCGGTCTTTGTGAGGAACTTCCTTTTGTATTCGTTGCAGATAGCTGAAATGATAGGTTCGATAGTATTGTTTATATAATTCAGATTAACTTTTTCGTCGGCTACGCCTTTCAGAAGATCTTCCGACATCCCCAACTGGCTGTAAAGCATACTCGTCAAGTATTCGATTTGCTTCATTAAGTTGTTGTCGACGGATCGGTTAAGCTGAGTTACATGCTCGGCCGCGTCTATGTACGCGATTCCATATTTGCTCCCGGCAAGCTGCATTTCGATGTCTTTCTTTCGCTCTTTAGCCTGCAGTCTTCTTGCTTCGGACCTAATTGTGTACGGGAGCTGAACAATAAGGTCCAGTTTTCCTGCTCCGCTTTGCTCATCTATGGCGTCAAGAAGATTGAGCTTCCTGATAAGCCGCTGCAAAGTAGAGTTGGGCTCATTCATGATTGCATAGAACGGATTTTCTATGATAGCCACCGTGGATTTCGGAAGAGTAACGTCTTCTCTAAGACCAGTTTCCTGGTTATATAGGTTAACCGTTACGTATTCCGGATACCACTGAACAATTTTTCCGGTTCTCATGACTTCAATGTCGTACGAGCCTGTAATTGTAGGATTTAACGTGGTAACTACAGGAACAACAGCCACAACACCCTCTTCAAGCATTGATAAAACCACGTCTTGCATAAAAGCACGGCTTGTCTGGTCTATATTTGCTTCTACTTGAAGGCATAAGTTTAACTTAGAATCGATATCTTCCAAATATCGATCGTTTTCATCAAGCCTCACATGCTTAATACCGATATTGGCGACATCCATTGCTATACGATTGTATAATGCCATTACAATGGAACGCTCAGTTCCTATTCGCCTTATAGGGCGGCTTGGAGCATAATAAAAACCGGGGCCATAATCCCGGTATCTTACCTGCTCGCCATATCTAAAGGCATTCCAAGCATGCTGGAGGCGATCAGATATCTTTGGCATTTGAGGGCCTCCTTTTTAACTATTTAATATTCTTAAAGCTTTTTTCTTTTGCTGGGGCTCTGTTCTTTCTGACATTACTTCGTCGTTAATCCGATCAAACTCTTTTTCAGCTCTAGCCTTGTCTTTAGATTTAGAAATGTAATCATCCCTAAGATCAGATATCATATCTCCGTATTTTTCGCGTTCTTTGTAGTTATCTGCTCGATGAGCTTCGAAATACTTCTGATCTAATTCCCTAAGTTTATCTCTTAATCCGTCGTCGGTTTCTTTAGAAGCTCTTTTTCGAACCTCTTCCTTAATCTGGTCCCTTTCGTCCTTAGTAACTCGATTTTCGGACTTTGTCTTCTGAACCTCTTGCCTGTTCTCACGACGTTTCTTTATCTGCTGATAGAACTCATCGCTATCGGATACACGATCCTTAAGGAATTTCTCCTGGGCTTTAGTTGCTGCTTTTTCTTTCTTGATGTCATCCGAGGTCATATTCCGAACCCACTCAAGCTCTTTTTCTTTAATGCGTTTTAAAGACTCGGAATCGACCAACTTATCTTTATAAAGTTCATTCAGCTTTTCTGCCCTGGCCGAACCTTTTTCTGAAGCCTTATTGTATTTCTTCTCAGCTCTTGCGGCCTCTTTATCCGATTTCTTGATATCCTTGTTGTAATGCTTCTCGATTCTCTTGGATTCTTTGGTGATATATCTGTTTTTCTTTCGAATCGACGAAGAGCTTCCGCCGCCAAGACTCTTTCTCCATCCTGCCTTTTTCTCGGAAGCCGAATGATCTCCGGAACCCAAAGGATACGGAGGACCATTCCTTTTACCCCATTTCATACCGAGAATGCCGTGATGGCGGATAGCCAAGTAATCCCGGTAATCGTTATTGCCGTAGTATTCCATAGCAATCAGCCTTTCTTTTCTCTGATTTTCTTTTCTCTGATTTTCTTTTCTCTGATTTTCTTTTCTCCACCGAGAATTGGCTTTTGAGAAGATGCCGGAGAAGAAGTATAAGACTTTCCTAAAATCTTATTTACCAGAGCTTTTGCCTTTTCTTTTCTCTGACGCTTCTTAAGCTCTTTCTTTTTGGTGTTCATCTCGGAAAGATTCGAATACTTACTTTTGTTCGGATCATAACCGCCATAAACCGTATTACTTCCGCCGCCCTTAACCGGTCGCCATCCACCGCTAGCTGGGATATTTTTAGATAGTTTGCCCGATAAAGATTTCGTTAAGTACGCATTATACGAATCCCTTGCTTTTCTAGCATTTCTTTGCTGAATTAGACGATTCGTATACATCCGATTCCAGGCGCTGTTGGACTTAATACCAGATGCCTTATCTGCTCGTGCTTGTGCTGCTCTGGATCTAGAACTATATCTATCAGCATCTTTTAAATATCCCTGTCCAGTGACATTGTACTCGTAAAAATCTCCGATTTTCTTAAGATACTTATGGTTACGCCATTTCATGCCTTTTACACCGTAGTGTGCAAGGTAATCCCGGTAATCGTTATTGCCGTAATATTCACTCATTTTGAAATTCCTCATTCAAACGCTTCCGGCGTTCTCTGGTATGCGACATACGCGTCCATTAGAGCCGCAACGTTATCGATCTTCTGTTCTCTTCGCATCTTTAAAAGTTTGCGGTTGCCGTTTGTATCTTCTATCGTGATACAGTTTCCCATAGTAAAAGTCATAAGAGCTTGGTCAAAGATCAGCTGTCTTTCCTCAGCCAATATCTTTATCTCGCCAAGTGGCACTGACTCGGTCTTAGCGCCCTGTATGACTTTCTCAATCCCAAACGGACCGTTTTCCGCTGCCCATCGCTCCACGAACGCTTTAGCATTGTATGGGTCATAACCAAAGCAGCGAACATCGTACGATGAATCTATGATGAACTGGTCAAGATCGTCATAGACATCCATCATGTTAAGAACCGTACCTTCAAGAACTATTAAACTTCCTTCTTCTAAGAACTCATCATACTTAAGCCTCATGGCCGCCGGAAGTTTCTTAAGCGTAAGATCTGTAATGTAGCTTCTTGCCTTTACGCCAAAACCTCCACGCGGAAGAGGAAACAAAAAAGTAAAAGCGCAGAAGTCGTCACCTTGCGACATATCCGCGCCCATCGCACATGGCATATTCCAGAAGTCTCGTCTTCTATGAGGAAGTGTTTCCTCATAAGTAAAGAAGTACGTGTAACCCTCCATCGGAATGTCAAATCTCTTTGCGAGAATGTCGTTTCTCGTTGAAGGCGCTTTTTCTGCTCGCTCCACATCTAGCTGATAGACTTCGTATGTTACGGTCTTTCCAAGATTTGGATTGGCCTTTAGCCACATGGCCGGGTCAGATACTTCGTCAATGTCGTCCAGCTTGTAATACCAAATGGATACATGCGGATTGATGTAATCACCGCGAAGAATGTCCATAAGCTCCATCTTGATGGTATCACCTATGCCATTCCGAACAGTTCCTTCAGAAGATGTCGCCAGTATCAGATAGTCATCCAGCTTTGAAGCACCCTGTTCCACAGCGCCGATTACATCTTCCCGAATATCACCCGAAAGCCATTCGTCGATTGACGCGACCTTGCATCGAAGACCCTGTAGCTTGTTAACAGACATTGGTCTAATCTCGAGAAGTGATCCCGTTAGAAAGTTTTCAATGCCTTTCTTTGTTGATGCAAGTTTTGTTCTGTTTGCTTTAGAACCGGTGGTATTTTGAAGTGATCCTTCGGTAAGAAACTGAAACAGCGGCCCTCTCGACCTAGTTATAGCAGTCCTAATGGGGCTCATAACTTCTTCGGCTTGTTTCATGGTCGGAGCTGTAGTAATCTGATGTGTGGTCGATGTATCAACGTTAAGATAGAAATTCTGAATTGTCGAAATATACATCGACTTTGCCGCACCTCGAGCAACTATCAAGTATTGCTTATTTACAAGGCGCTTTAGAATTCTTTTCTTGACATATCTTCCGCCGTGATTGTCCGGGTATGGCTCATAGACCGATTTTTCAACGTAGTAATACCAGCCGAAGATTTGCTCAGCCCAAAGCTTGAAGGTGTCTAAAAGATTCAAATCGGCTCCGTCAGTTAAAGTAAGCTCATGCTCGCAATATCTGACGTATCCTTCAACCGCTTGGTCATCGTAATAGATCCCTGGGTTTGCTATGAGATCATCTATCCGGTCCATTTCCATTGCGATTTCTCTACAAACCGGAATTTCGCCGCGTATTACGGCATCTCTGAATTGTCCGTAATAAATAGGTACGGCGGTATTAGATAGGCTCATTTCTTTTTACGTTTGTCCTCCAGCAAGTATTCCTGCAGCTCAAGAAGCCTATCAGGGGAGGTCTCAACATCCCTAACATCTACCTCGATATCCTTGAATTCTTCGACAATATCTGCGGCTCGCTTCTTCTCTTGAGCGGCGGGACCCTGTTGCTGTTGTTTTGTCTGATTCTGCTTAGTCTGTTGCTGTTGCTGACGTTCTTGTTCTTTTCGAGCTCTAGACTCCGCTCGATCCGCGTCATTTCTCTTATCTTCAAACTTTTTACGATCGCGCTTGTATTCAGCGGCGTCTGCTTCGGCATTTTCTTTTCTGGCAGAAGCTTCGGCTTTCTGTCTCTCGGCGGCTTTCTTCATCAAGTCTTCTGCGTTACTGGCGTCTTGCCTACGAATTTCTTTCTTAGTCTTAGTGCCGATTATCGGAAGTTCTGTTCCAGAGAAAGCGTTTAGAACCCTTGCTACATTGTTGTAAGTAGCAATGCCGGTATCGGCGTATTTGTTCACTTGGTCAAGCTTAGCCATTCGAGCAGCCACTTTTGGATCCATCTCAGATCTTTCTCTTACAGCAAGCTGCCTGAATTCTGCTTCAAGCTGTAAGCGATTCTTAAGTTCCCTTATCTCGTCGCTGCTCAAATCCTTAAGATACGGAGCAATCCTCTGAGCCGAGCCGGATTTAAGAGCCTCGGCTTTATTTTTTTCGTACTCAGCTTTAGCAGCTTTTGCCTGTCTGGCCTTTTCTACTGCCGCAGCTCTCGCCTGTGCTTTTTTCTTTGCTTCTCGCCTTTCTCTTAATCTTCCAAATGGTGAGGAAGCACCATGATGATACGGATTTTCTCCGGATCCCCAAGGATATCTTCCCGAGCGTCTTGGTACTCCGTAATGTACAAGGTCCCTCTCGGAAACAAGCCCATCAACAAACATTAATTCGTCCATTTTGAAATTCCTTTATTCGGTTGAACCATCGAGTGGTGGATCGACAAAGATGTTCAATCGCCATTCATACTCTTTGATCTGTTCTTTAATCGAATCTGTTACAAAGCCGCTTGACGGCGGATCAAACATTAGCCTCACTCTCATATAAACGTACGTTTTCACGAGGTTTAAATCTGTGCTGCTGTCTACTAAGAACTCATCCCATTCGGACTGCATGTCGGCGACAAATAGCTCTTTGGGTCCAACGCCAAACTGATTAAGTATAGTGAACACCGAGTTGATGTGCATCAAGAGCGTCTTATCAAACGCACTGGCACTTGACGAAACCACATTGCCTCCAAGAGCCAGTTTTACTGAATCAAGGATTCTGTCTTCTGATAAATTACTCATGTCTTTAATGCCACAGGCATGTATCGCCAGGCGTCCTTTCTTTCCATTCTTTTAAGATCGAATTGTCTCCGTAGTGTATAGCGTTGTGAGTATTAATACTTGTGCAGATGAGAAATTCTGGATCGGCTAAAAGTTCAGCGTGCTCCAGTATATCTTCTTTGGCGATAGGATTGATGTGATGAACTATAAGGCGTCCTTTTATTTCAAGACCTGGTACTCCAAGATCGCAGCCGTTGTCCCGAATAATAACTTTATTTCTTACATGATACCAAATGCCTGAATGATATAAAACTTGATTAAGCCATCTGTCATATCCAAAAGTTTCCTTGCCAACTATTCCTGTAAGCTTTAAATACTCGAATCTTTCGGCAAATGTTTCAAGTTTTATAAGTTCACTATAAGTCCTCGTCATCTAATGGAACCTCAATTCCTTGGTAAGACTTCATAGCTGACAAGGCATTGGCATAAAGCTCCTCGACTCGCTTTTGAGACTGTAAAGCTTCTGTCTTGGCAGTAATCAAGTCCTTCTGCTTCTCAAGTATTTCTCTTTCTATTCTCTCTTTCTGTGTCCCGAGCTTTAGGTAGTGAGTTATTACCTGCGATGACGCAGTTCCCTCCATCAATTGCTTCTCAGCAAGGTCAACAGCTAAACTAATCAGCTGATTTTCTCGTGCTTCAGGAGATAAAGCGGGACGAACTCTCCTTTTGGACCCAGCTGGAGCTGACGATTTTGGTCGTCCCATAGATTTCCTCCCGTAATCTAAACCACTATGGTTGCTTTTTCTGTGGGTTTATCTTTACTTTTCGAATATCTTTTGATCTCTCTTGTAGAGATACATGGGAGTTTTAGGCGGCCCATTTGGTCAACATCTCCACCGGAAAGGAGACGAAACGGTATCGCGTTACCAATTGGTAGAAACGCCCATGTACCCCCGCAACAAAGTTCAAACCGAAATATAATTTTTACCCCCGGAGCATTTTGGAAG
>Ga0247611_10001318_pt1 | contig 44883 bp, 73 predicted proteins | sample 177DNAGHGhighgp2_FD_192422 | JGI IMG/M metagenome (GOLD analysis project Ga0247611, IMG submission 192422) | Sheep rumen microbial communities from Palmerston North, Manawatu-Wanganui, New Zealand - 1770 DNA GHGhigh gp2 | ecosystem: Host-associated > Mammals > Digestive system > Stomach > Rumen... | reverse complement strand
TGTCCGTGAGTATCTCTCTCACTGTTATTATTATATCACATCAACCCCATTTTGTCTACTGGCAAAATGTACAAACCTCATCAACATTATCGCCAATGTTTTATGCAATGTGCCGGCGGCCCGGGTCGATGTTAGTTAATACTAACAATTACAAATAAAAAACCGCACATAATGTGCGGTTCAATGCCCTTTCATACCTCTATTGACGGGCGACAATAGAGGGCGTACACTCTCTACTATATAGGCGGATTGAGTGCAGACGCAAAACAGGCATTCTCAATCCCCTCAGTCCTATATGTCCGTGAGTATCTCTCTCACTGTTATTATTATATCACATCAACCCCATTTTGTCTACTGGCAAAATGTACAAACCTCATCAACATTATCGCCAATGTTTTATGCAATGTGCCGGCGGCCCGGGTCAGTTAGTTAATACTAACACGACCTTAAAACAAATGGGCGGAAAATCCGCTCCCTTTCCGCTTTTTCCTCAGAGCTGTGAACTGTGAGAAGTATTGGTAGTGAGTAGGGCTCGCACCTACAATTCCGACTCTTGCCGGCGCTCTACTTTATTTTGGGCTATCACTACCGAGAGAGAAACTTATTTCTTACTCCTACTTCCGCGCTCTCGCGGCGGTGGCAAGCCACCTTTTCGTTTCGGTATTGGGTTTCTCTCCCCTTCTGTAATTATATTATAGCATACCCTTAGAGAAATGTCAACCCTTTTCAGAAAAAAATTTTTGAAAGTTGTTAGCATCGACTAACACCGCCCGGGCCGAAGTAAAAAGTTTTAACTAAATACCCAATACGGTCGGCGCGAACTATTGCCCGCGCCTCGATTTGGTATGCTTTTGTTAAAAGATTAGTCGTCCTCTCCGTCAGGGTCGGCGAGAAAATCCTCATAGAAATCTTCCCAACCTTCGAGTTCGTCAAGGTCATCGCAACCTGATTCCTGCTCCAGATAGTCAACGAGCCGTCCATAAGCGTGAAGGTCAGAATCACCGCCAAAAGATTCATATAAAGCATAGAAGTCAAACATAAAATACACAACCTTTTCATTTGATATTCAGTATTGTTTCCTTTACTGTAATTATATTATAGCATACCCTTAGAGAAATGTCAACCCCTTTTTGTTAGTATAGACTAACTACCTTCCCGGGCCTTGACAAATGTTTTAACTATATATGGAAAAAAGAAAAACCGTCCAAATTGGGCGGTCTTTATTTTTTTTAATTAAAGGTTTTCAAAACTAAATTGTCCGTCTAATATAAATATTCCGATAACGCAAAATGCAAAAGCCCAAAGAACAAATAAACTAAATATTGTGCCCATAAAGCAGTAGGTTGCTATAGTACAGAGTTTATGCTGTAATTCGGTTTTACCTCTCTTTTTAGCTATCAAAGCGATAAAAGTAGGGGTAAAAACACCAAAAGTGAATATTAATGTGTAGATAGCTGTTATTATTTTGAAGATTGTCATATCAATCAACTCCTTTACTGTAATTATATTATAACATATATATTTACATTTGTCAACCCCTTTTTTGTTAGCACTGACTAACTACCTCCCCGGGTCAATGTTAGATCGATCTAACAATTCTCTGAAAAAAATTGAAAAAAAGGGGTTGACAAAATATAACTTATGTAGTATAATAATAATAGAGAAAAGGAAAGGCGGTGTACACTATGATGTATACATATTACACTTTTATGAGACTGGCGAAGGAAAGTTCTTCTAATGAAGAATTAGTTGAGAAGGTAAAGAAAAACGGCGGCGCGGCATTTATCCGCAATGGTGAAGTTTTTAGCGGTATGAATGACAATTTCGGATATGTTGCATTTTCCGCAAGACTTACCACAAACGGTTTTGAAATCACAATGTATTAATAAAAGGGGTGTTAAATATGACAATGATAAATGAACTTAAAATTACAATGAATGACATAAAGGCGGACGCTGAAAAATCTGATTATCCTTATGATATAGGCGAGTGGGACGGCGGCGAATGTATTACAGTTTATCAATCAGTATATTGTCAAACACATTACTATTTTAACAAAAATGGTATATGCGAGGATGTGGAGGTTGAGGAAGTTGATATAAAATTTTAATAAATATCGCAGGTCAAGTGCAGGTCGGTTGTTAAAAAGAATAACAACCGATCTTTTATTATAATATTTAATACTTTAATTCTTTAACCCTTTAATCTTTAGAACTTTAATGCGCTAAAGTCCTCCCGGGCCATGTTAGTTAATACTAACAATCCTCCCGGGTCGATGTTAGTTGATACTAACGGGGATTAGAAAAAAGGGGTCGAAAAAAAGGGGTCGAAAAAAAGGGGTCTTAAATTAGACCCCTTAAAACATCGATCATTTTGATAGGCGCTCTGAAATATGCGTTGATTGTAGCACCGCCGACCTGCTCCCATTTTTCACGGTTCGCTCTTGCGTCATCTACCAAAATATCGCCGTCATTATAGAATGTTTCTTTTGCAGTTTCTTTGGTCACGATATGAATTTTATCTTCATCAGCATACGGAAAGTGCTCTGAGAGCCAATTCCTTTTGGCTATTGTAGCTTCCTGTAAATACTCTGCGTCTGCATAGGATATAATACCAATAGTATAACCTTTTGCTTTTAATGCATTGATAACTATTTCCATTTCATCTGCATTGTATAAAGCTCTTGCCTGTGTGTATGGAGTCATATCACCTTCGCTGAGCTTTTTTGAAAAGTCTTTTACAAAGAACAATCCTGCTATTGTTCCGTCCATATCAAAGAAAATAGTCATAACGATTCAATCTCCTTTACGTTATATATTTTACCATTAAATTCCTGCTCATTTGAATATAAGAACTGAATAACATGAAACAGTTCATCTTTTGCCTGCTTTGAGCTCATAACCTGCAGCTTTTTGGATATTTCAAGTCCTGCAAGGTTTTTGGTGCTTGTAATAGCAACGATGATTTTATTTGAATTAGTAATAATATACATACAATTGCCTCCTTCCGGAATGCTGAGAGTCTTTTTAGACTCTCAGCAGATTGTTTAATGTTTTATCACTGATTAAACTTGCTTTATGTGTTTTTATTTGATACTCAACACCATTAATTGTTATATCACCTCTTTCCCAAAATTCATTATTATTTCTATGCCATTCCTGACCATAGTATTCAGTGACTAATTTTTCAAAAGCGTCGCCCTGATTTGACCCTGTTTTGCAAATACTCTTTGCAATAGCAAGAAAATAATCTTTTGAACAAAGTTCAGTACCATTTTCCTTCACATATTTTTTAATATCACGTGAAAACAGAAAACGCAATACCCTTGAATTATCCTTATCCGTTTTGGATGACGCGGTGATAAATGTGAGATTATCCGCAAGCATTGCCGGTTCAACTATGGCAAACTTCACAACGTCGCCGATGATACCGCCGACAATAAAAGATTTCGCCGCCGAAAGATTTACATAGTGATTGTACATTTCAATTGCATTCATAAGAACACATCCTTCCAAAATATTCAAGTCCGGCATCCCGTCCCTGTATTATAATTATACCCCTTTTTCACTGAAAAAACAACACCTTTTTGTTAGCATTAGCTAACTTTGCAGCTTGTAGCTCACAGCTCATTTGATTAAAACTTTTACTTTTTTCAACTCAAAAAAAAAGATAGAATAGTATTATACTATTCTATCATACCACTTTAGCACTGTGAAGTGTCGTATACCCTCCGAAAAAGTACATATATATTATACCATAGTACGCCGGAAAAGTCAACATTTTTTATATATTTTTTTCTTTTAACTAAACCGCCGGCGTCCGCCGAAAGTATGTCCTCCGCGTATAGGTTTTTTAGATTTATACTTACGGTATAGGGGGGCTATAAAAGTTAAAATTGTAAATCAAAAAGTTTTCAACACCCGGGCTGGCAACAAAATTTCAAGGGTCATTTTTTTTGAGGGGACGACAGAGCTATATATAAATTTCAAGAGTCATTTTTTTAAACCCTGACAGAGCAACTTATACCTGAAATCTTGACTTTTCCGTCCGAATTTGTTATACTAATTATAGGGATTGAGAATAGGAGCTTTAATTATTAATATTTTTAACTAAAATAGACTATTGTCTATAATATTATAAATGTGGAGGGAGAACTAAATGGCAAAGTTTACATTAGATTTTGACATACCTACTTCAGAGGAACGTCTTAACGCCATAAAAGATATTGATTTAGCTTCTCTTACCAAAACAGAATTAGAAACCATTAGCAATTATATTCTTTATGGAAAAGATAAAGATGGTAAGTCTGTTGTGGATAGAAAAGAAGTTTAGATTAAGACCAAATTTTCATCTTATTAGAAAGATAGATGTGTTAGTTTAGACGAAATGATGGAAAGTCCTACTTTTGATGAGAATATTTTTTAGAAACATAAGACTATTTATAAGAAGATTAAACCTTCTATTGATAAAGAGAAAGCAAAAACTATACCTGGTATGCTTGAGCTTTGGAACTCTATTGATATAATGGCCAAAGAGCTTTAGGATTTAAAAGACAAGAAAAATTAGAGTGCGGAAGACAGAAAACGAATTTACTATTTAACACATTATTTAATTACTCTTAGAAAATAGCAGTATTACCTAATGGATTCGGCTTTTCCTACAACATTAGCACAAAAGAATAAGGCAGAATATCATCCTCATCCAACTGAGGATTAGATGAATTATCCTATTTTGCCGCGAGGCGTAATGTTATAGGAAGATGATAAATTTTTTATGTAGCCGAGACTTATGAAAAATTTTGAGACCGCGGCACAACACATATATACAGATTAGGAAGTTTAGGATATGAGAGAAAAGGGGAAACCTTTCTTTGATTTTAGAAATGCAGAGCACTTATATTAGTTAATTTAGCACTATGCGGAAATTTAGGACTATGTGGAGTAGATTCCAGATTCGCCACTTCATAACCTTCTATGGACGTTAGATTTTTATATTAAAAAGGCGAAGCTCTCCGAGTAGTAGATGTTGATTATTAGGGATAAGAAAATGAGGTATCCGAATAAGGAAATTGCTAAGCATTTGATGGACGAATTGGGAATATACCATTAGGAGAATTATATTAGCACAATTTGGAATAAGTGTTGTTAGCTAATTGCTGATGCCGCCGAGCTAAATTATGATGAGTATTTGTGTAAGGATTATGATAAAGCTTGGAAGGTTTGTTCTCGTTGCAAAAGAGAGTTGTTAAGGGATCCGAGAAACTTCGTTAAAAAAACTAAGGCATCAGATGGACTAACGGGAAGATGTAAATGTTGTGATAAAGAAATTAGATAGATGAATAAATGAGGGGTGCCGCCCCTCAAAAAATGGAGGAAGGATTGATGTTTGGTAAGAAAGATGAATAGAAATTAGATAAGTATAGCGTTAAACTTCTAGAGAATTTTAGAGGTTTATAGTATACAGATATTATTGGTATAGGAAATATACTTAGCGTTAAAGAAGAAGACGATTTTGATGATTATTTGACTGCTATTATTGGTGCGTATATAGAAATACCAAAGAGCAAAAAGAAAGCTTTACTAAAATTAACAAAAGATTTGATTAAAGCAAATAAAGAAATGATGGCCGACCCCGAATTCTGTAAGGTGCCGCCAGAGGAACTTGCTAAGAAGATTGTTGAGTCTACTAAGGAATATCATACTAATAAGGTTGAGAAATCAAATTTCTTTGAGACAATTGAGAGTAAGTGCCCCCGGGGTATGAACTGAAAATGTATATATAAGGTACCCTATAATTTCCATAGGGCGCCTTATTTTGCTGTAAAATTTTGAGGCCGCGGCCACAATTTTTTTGAGGTGATAAAATGGCACTAAAGAAATGTCAGCGTTGTGGAGAAGAACAATCTACTGGTGCCTATATTGCAGTAAACTCTATTGTTCATGGAGGAAGTCTACCGATTTGTAGAACCTGCTTGGCAAAATAGATTAGTAAGGCATATATAGATGGAGAAGGATGGAACGTTGTAGATAAAATTTGTTAGTGGGCAGATGTTCCATTTATTCCAGAGCACTGGGAAAAAATGTATTAGGGGCATGGAAAAGATGCAATCGGAGTATATATCTCTACTTTTAGAGGAAAACCCTATGAGACTTTAGATTGGAAAACATACAATGATGTATATTTACAAATTCAAGAAGAATAGCGAGTTGAAGATGCTCTACCAGAAGTGCGAGAAGGATTAAGAAGGAGATTAAGACAAAAATGGGGACAGAATTATGATGATGAGAGCTTAGAGTATCTTGAGAATTTACATTAGGGATTACTGAGTTCTTAGAATATTGTGGGAGCTTTAAATGAAGACTAGGCTTTAAAATTGTGCAAAATATCGCTTATTATAGAAGAAAAGATTAGGGCTAACTTAGATTTTGATAAAGACTTAAAAGCATATGATTAGCTGTCTAAATTGGCAAACTTAACACCAAAAGTAATTAAAGACGCACATGAGTTTAATTCAATTGGAGAGTTATGTGCTTATTTAGAGAAAAAAGGATTTGTTTGCAAATACTATGATGGCGCTGTAAGAGATGAAGCTGATTTTACCGCGAAAGATATTAAATATTGGCTATAGTCCTTATACGTAAATGAAACTGGAGTCGCAGAAGAAATAGAACAAAGAATTGAGAATCTCAAAATTGCTGCATAGCTTACTGGCAGTAATTTCAATGAGAAAGAACTACGAGACTATCTTCATAATGATGGTCTATCAAAAATTAGTGAAGAAGAATTTTAGCCATTCTTGGAGTGATGACAATGATAGAAGAAAAAGACAACTATTTAAATCTACCATTGCCGGGAGCGATTTTAAATACTATCCATTATGTAATAGGAAAAACTACTTCAAGCTTCTATCGAGATGGTATTGCCCTGGAAAAAGGAGCTATATTAACAGAGCGTAGAATAGATGAACATATGGATATTTATTAGAAATATGTTGAATTATGGTCGGTATATCCAGATTTATATTTAAGATTAATAACCCCTACTACTTCAAAATTTAAATTAAAATTCTTTTAGGTTATATTTTTAAGAGCTTGTTTACGATATGGTCGAATATTGACAATAGCACCTCGTGCCGCTGGCAAGAGTTTTATATGTCTTTTGGCTTTATACTTAATTTGTATATTTAGACCCGGAAGCCACGTATTTAACTGTGCCCCTGGTAAAGCTCAAGGTGCAAAAATTGCAAATTAGAAAATTCATTAGCTTTGGGACTTATTACCTTTATTAAAAGAAGAAATCGTAGGCGAGGGCAATTTTGGAAATGACTATGTTAAGTTAACCTTCCGTAATGGCTCTTTAATGGATATTATGAGTCCTTTAAACTCAACTCGTGGTAACCGTGCGACGGCGGGCATCCTGGATGAGTTCCGTCAAAATTTAAAATCTAGGATGCTGAAAAAGTTGAATTTCGCATTATAAAAATTCACCTTATTAATGAGAGGTGATAATAATGATTGGATATATTTATCAAATCATAAATAATGAAACAGAATAGAGATACATCGGTAAGACAATTGATATATAGAGAAGAAAAACAGAACATTTAAATAAATTGAGGCAAAATAAACATATAAATAAAAAACTTCAAAATGCTTGGAATATGTACGGTGAAGATGCTTTTAGTTTTGTGTACAAAAAATATGAAATTGAAGATGAAGATGAATTAAATGATTTAGAGATAAATACTATTAAGGAATATGACTCATATACCAACGGTTATAATTTAACTAATGGCGGTGACGGCGGAAATACAAGAGGAAAACTGTCTTATGAAGATTACTGTATAATTTATTTAGGGTGTCAATGGAAAGGCATGACAGAAAAAATAGGTCGTATGTTCAATATTGATGCTTCAACCGTTTCAGCAATTTTTAGAGAAAAAGCCTATATAAATTATAAATAGCTGGCAGATAAACTTCCAGATGATAGTAAAAAATATTATCAAGACGTATTTCGCTCTATGTTTGCAATAACAAAAGTCCCTGATGAAAATAGAGTGCCTACTCATTTAACATCAGAAGAATATTTTTATTGCTTATGTATTGCAACGACATATGGTCGTGGTATAGAGCAGGCATTAGCTAATTATTTTAATAAGCATAAATCATTTTTATCTAATGGTATTAAAGGCAAAACTAAAGGCAAGGCATACGAAGCATTACAAAAGTATTTACATACTGATTTAGAAGAAGTATGGCAAATAGGTGAATAGAAGTTTAACGAATGGCATTTACAAGAAATGTCAAAAAGTAAATTAAATATCGAGCATCAAGGTCGGTGGCGGAACTAAAATGGGTTAAATTGCGGGGACCTATCCTTAGAGCCAATACAGCTACAACGTAGTTTGAAAAGACAAGCGTGAAAGCGGTGACGTAGAAGTGAAACCATAAAAATGTATTGGATTGGAGAACCGAGAGTGCAAGTCTCTCAGACGCAGCGAAATCTCCTCAGCGTAAAGACGGTGGAGAACGTTCAACGACTATAATCCCACTTTGATTGTATAGTCTACTCCCCTGATAAATATCGGGAAACCGAGGGTATTAAGGGACCATGATGCAAATGATATTAATGAAATTATCTTGCCGCTATTGAATATTGACCGCCCTATGGCGAATTAGGATAAAAATCCATATGAGCCTTAGCAAGTACAAATGTGGATTACATCTGCATCTGATAAAAATACTTTTTGTTATGATAAAACGATTGAACTAATGGAATTGGCAATTATCAATCCAGATAAGGTTTTCTGCTGGGGATTTGACTATAGAGTTCCAGTATATACCGGCTTATTATCTAAAGACTTCTTAAATGAAATTAAAATGTCAAGCACCTTTACAGAGCAAGGCTTTGCTAAAGAATATGGTAGTCAATTTGTAGGAAGCTCAAGTGATGCCTGGTTTGACTATGAGAAATTATTAGCTCATAGAAAATTGATTAATCCAGAAACTCACGAAATTATTAGAAGCAATATAGAAAGTTTCTACATATTATCAGTGGATGTAGCGCGAAAAGGCTGTCAAACTGCTTGTACTGTTATAAAAGTTTTCCCAGGTGGAGATAAATATACTTGCCATATTGTAAATGTTTATGTCCTTGGTAAAACAGAAGACGAAAAAGTATTTGACCGCCAAGTTGTAGAATTAAAACGACTTATTAAACGTTTCAATCCAAGAGAAGTTGTTTTAGATATTAACGGTCTAGGTGTTGGTTTTGCAGATTTTATGATAAAAGAATCAACTGACCCAATAACGGGAGAAGTCTTGCCGGCTTATGGATTTTTAGACGATCATGGTTATGGATATGAAGAGATACAGCCTAGAAATTGTCAAAAAATCATTTATGGAATTAAAGCAAATGGATAGATAAACAGTGATATGCATACTGCTTTATACTCAAAAATTTACTCTGGTTGCGTAAGTTTTTTAATTTCAGAAAGAAAAGCAAGAGAAAAAATTAATGCCACAGCAGTTGGTAAAAAAATGACTCCAGAACAAAAAATAGCTCGTTTAATGCCTCATGAAATGACGTCACAATTAATTGATGAAATTGTTAATTTAAGAACAAAACCTACTGGTATTAATAATTAGATTAAAGTTGAACCAATTAATCAAAGAATGACAAAGGATAAGTTTTCCGCTTTAGAAATGGGAATTTATCGTATGGTAGAGATTGAAAACGAAGAAATCTCTCATCGTAGAAATAGAGGGCTAGGACGAAAGCTAATATTTTATAAGAGTGGAGGTGGAAAACATTGAACGAGCAAGAAAATTTTAACTTATTGAAGCAAGCATAGCAAGAAAGATTGGATAAATTCAAAAAAGTTCTAAAAGGGATGATTGCAACTTCTGATAGTGCTTATTAGAAAACTAATGGCAAATTCATAAGGACAAGACATAATAGAATATACTCTAAAGAAGAAATTCAAAGAATTTGTCAAGAAGGAAATCCAATTGAGCGCGCGGCACTTTCTGAATATTTTTTTGCTACTAATGGCCTATATAAACGTATTATCCTTCACTATGCGACTTTCTTAACATATTCTTGGATTCTGGTTCCTTTCCCTAAAGGAAGGGCAAAAATTTCTGAAAAGAAGGTTGCTTAGACCTATTATGATGCTACAGATTTTTGTACTACATTTTAGATTGGGCGTAAATGTGCTTTATTTGCTAGAGATATTCTAGTAAAAGGTGGATATTATGGATTAATTAACGATACAGGAGAGAACGTGGTTATTTAGGATTTACCTTTTGACTACTGCCGTTCTCGTTTCAAAAATGCATAGGACGTAGACATTGTCGAATTAAATTTAGCATTTTTTGATAATATTAGAGACGATAAGCTAAGAGATGAAATTTTAGATACATATCCTCGCTTTATCAAAAAGGCTTATTTAAAATATAAACATCACAATGGAGAATAGTGGATTTTCCTTCCAGCAGAAAATGGTATTTACTTCTGTTATTTTGAAGAGCGTCCATTCTTTATGGATTTAATTCCATTATTAGATGACTTGGATGATTATAAAGATATAGATAAACAAAGAAATATGTAGGCGTTAAAACGAATATTGGTCCAGTAGGTACCAATAGACGGAATGAAACTTGTTTTCGAACCAGAAGAAGCTGGAGAGATGCACGAAGGTGCTCTTGAGATGGTTTCCAACAATGATGACCTTGATGTTTTAACAACTTACAATAAGGTTTCATTATTGGATTTGAGTGCTACTGACGACGAGAAAACAGAAATCAATGACGTATAGAATCTTATATATTCTTCTGCCGGCCTATCGAAAGAATTATTCTTTGCGACTACAGAAGCCGGCCTTGAGTATTCTATTGATAATGACTTAGCAATGGTAATGATTTTAGGATAGCGTTTCGCCCATTTCTTTAGTGTTCTATTAAACTATAAATTTGAAACTAAAAAGATTAAGTTTAAATTAATTATTCTACCTTTAAGTTATTATAATACTGAAGATTATACTACTCATGCAAAAGAATTGGCGGCATTTGGATATGCATTTTTACCGCCAATACTTTCTACTGGGTTAGATTAGACTGACCTTGTTGCTCTTAAGACCCTCGAAAATGAGTTGCTTGATCTTGATGTGATTCTTAAACCTCTTCAGTCTTCTTATACTTAGTCTGGAAAAGCCTAGGGTGAGCCTGTTGCTGATACTTAGGCCGAGTCTAAACCTGAGCAAGAAAAGAAGCAAGAGGATGATAATAAAAAAGAGGAGGATGATAATGAATGAGTGAGAACTTGAATCGTTATGACTTCTCTGATCCACCCACCACTTTAGACGTTACTTTATATGGCGCTATGGAAAAATTTTCTGATGTTTTATCTAAATGCAGAGTACGAATTTTTTATAAGGGTATGAATAGAAATCGTACATTTATATCAGAGGATTTTGCAAATTAGCTTATTAGCTCTTTGCCTTATACTCCTGTCAAAGGAATTTTTAACAAAGATTCTGTTGATTTTGAAGACCATGGCGAAGACAATTCAGAAGGTCGAATTTATGGAATTGTCCCTGAAAATCCTAATTTTTCTTGGGAAAAGCATGAAGATGAAGACGGTGTCGTAAGAGAATACGCAAGTTGCGATGTACTTTTATTTACTGGTATTTATCATGAAGCTACTTTAATTCCAGATAAGCCATAGTCAATGGAAATTTATCGCAAAACTCTAAAAGGCGAGTGGAGATTAAGTGAAGAAGATGGTAAACCTTATTATTATTTTATTAAGGGTGGCTTAGTAGGATTGCAAACTCTGGGGGAAGATGTAGAACCTTGTTTTGAAGGTAGTGCATTTTACTCAAAACTTACTGAAGACCAACTTATTGAAATAATGACGGCTTACGTAAGAAACTTTACTAGAAAAAAGGAGGAGAATAAGAAAATGGATAAGTCACTTTTCAGATTATCTGACAATGAAAAGGCAGATATCTTGTTTGACCTTGTAAATCCAAACTTCAATGAAGAAGGCAACTGGGAACTCAGCGCTTTCATTTGCGAAGTTTATGATGACTATGCTCTTTGCCGCGGCAAGGACGGTTTCACAAGAGCATATTACACTAAAGACGGCGACAATGTAACTCTTGGCGAAATAGTTCCTGTTAAGATTACAGACGTTACTGAAGCTGAGTTCACAGCTCTTGAAGCTATGAAGGCTGTCGGCAATGGTTCATTTGAAGCTGCAAATACTGCTTATACTGAAGCTACTGAGAAGGTTACTGCTCTCGAAGCTGCGGCAACAGAGTTTGAGACTGAGAAGACAGCTCTCAACGAGAAAATCACTAATCTTGAAACAGCAGCATCTGAGTTTAACACAACTAAGGAAGCTCTTGAGGCATCAATCGCAGAAAAGGATACAGCTATTGCAGATTTCAATTCAAAGATTGAGTCAATGGAGGCTGAAAAAGTTGAATTAAATAACAAAATTAACGACATTACAAATGAGAACACAGTTCTGGCTGAGTTTAAGAAGAATGTTGAAACTGACCAGAAAACTGCTATTCTTGCTAAGTATGAGGAGTATCTCACTGATGATGCTATTACTACATTCAAGAACTCTATGGACGACTTCTCCGTCGATGAGTTTAAGAAGAACGTATGCACAGCAGCCGTTGAGAACGACCCATCAATTTTCTCTAATAGAAATGGTGAGCCAGACAAGTTCTATAAGGGAGATGGCGCAAGTGGCAAAATCGTAGAGACTGGTGCTCTCGGATTATTAAATAAAAGAAAGAATGGAGGTAATAAGTAATGGCATTACACGAATTTGATTGTAAAGGCTATGGTCAGATTGAGCCATCACAGGTATGGTTTAATCGTGCTGGTATGGTAGAAGCACAGTGCGAACTTGACCCTACACAATTTGCTTCACACTTCCCCGTACTTCCTTCAGAAGCAGCAGATGGCTTGATTGTTGCTGAGAATGGTGCATTTTTAATGTGTGATAAAGAGAGAAAGCTTGCTTGCATCCCTTCAAAGAAGCTCGCAGATTGGGGCTATGTTGCAGGTATTAATTACTCAACTGAGAAGATTCAGAATCAGTTTACTCCTGGTCGTAGAAACTTCTGCATGGTTGCTGGTGAGTATTTACCAAGAATCGGTTTTGTTGAGCCTGGTATGAGAATTTGCACAAACTCAGTTGTTTGGGATGATAGTGCAGCTTGGATTGCTAAGAGCGGTGTGACAATTACTGATCCAGCAGATTCTAAACAGTTTTATGACGCAGTTAAAGCATATCTTGCAAAGGTAAGATCTGTAGATGCTGGAAGAGGTTCACAGGCAGGCGCAAATCTCGCTCCTATTTATGCAGTTCTTCTTGATGATGCTGATTATCCATAGGATAAGAGTGTTGTTAACAGAGGTAAGCTTGTTATTGGTGCAGATCCTGCAGATGCAATTGGTGGCATTTACGCTATCGTAACAGAAGCATACACAAACGCTGATACAACACTTAGCTTCAAGCTTAAGTTTGTAAATAAGCCTACAGCGTAATTAGAAGGAGGTTGATAGAATGGCTGACTTAAAAGCAATTAAGGACTTGGTTGTTCACTCTTTCTATGGAACTAACCCAGACCCTACTAAATTTAGCAATAAGGATATAAAGGATACTCTTCGTGATGAAATCCACGCTATTGCAAATGATTATAATTCATATAGAAGAAATAAGTATGACCTTTTTGAAATTATGCAAGAGGCATACACAGAGATTCTTCCTAAGTCTGTTGAACAGTTCATTGGCTCTTTCGCAGAAGTTAAGACTGTTCCGCTTAATCAAAAGGCAACTTTCGTAATCAATACTGGACGTAGACGTGCTAAGTAGTTCATTACTGCCGTTGCTCTTTCTGGTGTTTATGAGAGCTTCAGACTTGACAAGAATACATTCGAACTTGGTGGACGTGCAATCGGTGGCGCTGCTTATATCGACTTTGAGCGTTATCTTTGTGGCGACGAAGACATTGCAGAATCTACTAACATTCTTCTTGAAGGTTTACAGGAAGCAGTTTATGGCGAAATTCAGAAGGCTCTTCTTGCAGCAGTAAATGCTGATAATAGACCTGCTAAGAACAGATATATCGGTGCTGGCTTTGATGCTGATGCAATGGCTTCACTTTGTGCTGTTGCTAGTGCATATAGCGCAAGCGGCTCAGTTGTTATTTACGCAACTCCAGAATTCGTTGCTGCTATGGGTCCTGATGCAATCGGTATGCCAGTTTATGGTAATGCACTTCAGGGAGCTATGCAGGCTGGTCAGTACGGCGGTTATGCTACTCCTCTTTATAACCCACGTAATATCGAAGAAATTGCTACTTATGGTAGAATTCGTACATTCCGTGGTAACCCAATCGTTGAAATTCCTCAGTCTTACACTGATGAGACTAATGAGGTTACAATCGCTAATCCATCAACAGCTTACATCTTCCCAGTTGGCGATACAAAGCCTGTAAAGGTTGTATTCGAAGGAAATACTCAGCTTGATGATTGGCAGCATAGAGATAGAAGCTTCGAAATCGAAGTTTACCAGAGAGTCGGTGTTGCAATCCTTACTAACTATAACTGGTGTGTATATGTTAATATGGAACTTGCAGACCCAACTAAGTATCCAACAAAGTACGAGCTTGACCTTACTACTACAACAGCTACAGGTACAGCAGACGGTACATATGTTGGTGGCTAATAAATAAACAAATAAAATAAAGGTGAATACCAGTGAGAACGGTGAGTGAGTTTGACTCACTCGCCGTTTTTGAGTTTAAAGGAGGAATTTAATAATGGAAAGAATGGTTAAAGTTACTAATATGATAGATTCAAGAGTAGGAATCAATTTGCCTGAAATGGGGTTCAAACGTCGTTGGGAGAAGAGAAATCAGTCAATACCGATTCCTTTTGATACTCTCCAGATGTTGTTATATGATGATGGCGTTGCAAATATGTTTAGACAGGGTATGCTTTATATTGACGATTTAAAAACAAAGCAGGACCTCGGTTTAGAGCCCTTAGAAGCAACTGCTCCAGTAAATATCATTGCTTTAAATGAAACTCAAATGAGAGAACTATTGACAAATAAACCAATAGCAGTATTTAAAAAAGAGGTCTCTCAGTTGGCAGACAGTTAGATTGATAATCTTATTGATTTTGCAATATCATAGAAAATTGTAAATGTAGATAAATGCTCTATTCTTAAGGAAATCACTGGAAGAGATATTATTAACGCTATTAAATTATAGGAAGATATCGCTCAAGAAGAAGCTTAGGAAAAGAAAAGAGCAGCGGAAGGAAGAAGAATTTAAGGTGATGCAAAATGATAACCTTACAGTAGGTTTATGATAATTTTTTATCACGAATCAGTGACGATGAATGGTCTGATTGTAATGTAACAGAAGAAGATTTAGAGTGGATGGTTAAAGATTGGAGAGCTATTTTGAACCAAGCAATTCCATATTTTAAATTCCCTCGATGCAGTTTACTAATAGACGATATAACTCAAACCTTTGTCGATCCCAAGATGTCAGAAGACGAGGTAGCAATACTTGCTGTTTATATGAAATAGCAGTGGGTAAAGCGATCTATTGATACCTGGGAGAATATAAAAACTTAGTATGAAGAACACGAATTTTCTCAAGCCCATTTACTTAATTAGTTTATTAAACTAAAAGCTCAGGCGGATGAAGAGGCAAAAGACCTCGAAGCGATTTATTATCGTGCTCCGCAAAAGAGAGTTTTTAAATATGGAAGACTTGCCGGCGGCAAGTAGAGAAGGAATAGACGTGGCTAATATAGAAGATGTAAAGGAAGCCTATAGAGATAAAATGAAGAAAAAACTCTATGGGCTTCTTCGTGAAAGAGAGAAAAATGGGGAATGGAGAAAATTTTTAGATAGCATACTCATTGAATTAACGGGATATGAAGATTGTAATAAAACAATTGATTATTATACGTTATACGCTAAATTATCTGCTTGTAGATATTTGTCTTTTGAGTATTATCGAAAGACATTGTTTGAATGTATGAATCTTTTTGATAGGATTGATGTGGAATGAGTGAAAACTATTTTAAAGATGTATATTTAAAACGAATTAACCGTGGCGGCACGAATAGGCAAGATAGAATTAAGTCAAGGAAAGAAATAGAATTTGATAGATTATTTCTGAAAAATACTGAGTATTTAGTTAATTTACTGGAAGTAAATGATGAAGTAGTTAATGTAAAAGGCTCTTTACAACCAAGTAAATGGAATGAAAATAGCTTAATTGGTAATCTTTTAATGTCGACTTCTGCCGCGCCACTAAAAACTGGTGATGTTTTATATATTAAACAAACTATAAAAGAGCGCACGATTGAAAAATATTGGATTATTATCTATAAAGACGATAATTTAACCAAAGGGCATCAATTATATAAAATAATTTGTCTGGACACTGAGATTAATTTAATTGATGAATATGGAAATTCTGTTTATGCCGCCCCAGCGAAATTTATTAATGCTTCTCAATCCTTTATGCAAGATACTATTATAAGAAATGCGAAAGAGCTTGGATATAGAGAGCCTTTTACTACTCGTATTATTATCACTTAGGATAGTGATGACATTAAAAAAGGCAAGTATTTTAATTATAAGGATAGGGGTTGGGAAATAGTTGGTATTGATAATATCAGTGTTCCTGGCGTTGCATATTTATATATTACAGAAAAGTTATTAAGAGAAAACGAGCCGCTATCTTCAGAAGATATACTGGTGGGAGAAGAAGACAATTTTTTCTTAAATGGAGCGTGATACAATGGAACTATCTAAAGTTAAATATGGTAAAGAAATTGGGCGAAATTTAAAGAAAATTGGTCTGAAATTAGCTAAGAATCAAAAGCTATTAAAACTTTTAGTGAATACTGGAAAAGACCCGCTAAATGAAAAAGTATATCCCGAAGAAATTGATGGTTTGACATTATTAAATAAAAATATTAAGTTTATCCCCTTATTAACTGCTGATGAGTAGAAAGAGACTTCAAAAATAGTCTTGTTTTTTGAAGATGGGGAAATAAATGAATCAAATTCAGATAATGAAAATTTATCTTTATTAATAAATGTTTATTGTCCTTTTAACGAATGGTTAATAACAGGAGACGATTTAAGGCCTTTCGCAATAATGAGCGAAATTAGAGAAACGATTTAGGATAGGCGCATTAATGGTTTAGGAGAAATACGATACTTAAATTTTTCAATCAATTCTTTAACAGAAGAAATGGGATGTTACAGTATGAGGTTTTCAATAAATGTTTTCAGCTAAGCAAATAGATATGATTAAAGAATAGGCATATTGTAAAATTCCAACTCCATTTGTTAGTGAAAAATTTATTTGTAATGTTTATCCTTACTCAATAAATGAAATTGTTGCTATGCCTTCATCCCGATATGATTCTCAATTAGCTTTATTATTATTGACCGAAACTGAGATTAGTGAAACAATTAAAAAAAAGACTGGAAAAGCTCCACAAATCGAGTCGATAGAACCCTTGTCATATTTATTGTAGAGTGCTTCGTATGATGATAAGTTTTTATTAGAACTTAAACGTGCCTTTTCTACTTTTATAAAGGAGGAAGTCTTACTACTTCCGAAAATCAATTCAGTGTTAGTGGGCGGAGACTCTGCTGCTGCTATAGAAGGAAAGCGCTTGATTACTCCATAGAACTTTAGAGATTTTCAAGATATATTAAGAATTTAGAATCGCAAAGAAGTCGTGCCGCCGCCACCAGAAAATGAGACGCCCGGATAGCGTAAAATGCGCTTATTGAGAGAGCAAGTCGCTGCTGTAAAAAAGAAATAGGCTTAGAAAAAAGGTGAAGGGCAAACTTTATGTGAGTCTATGGAAATAGCAAGCGTTTTCGGAATTGATAGAAATGAATCTCTATATGCTTTTTATGCTTAGATACGTCGCCATTAGATGAAAGAAAAATGGGAAGCAGACATACAAATGCTTTGCGCGGGCGCAGATAGCAAAAAGCTAGACACAAAATATTGGGGAGAAAAACCCGAAGATTAAGGAGGTTAAAGAATGGCTAATACTCAAAACCTTTTTGAAAAGTATGGTATAAAAGAAGTTGCAGATGTAACTTTTTATCGTATTGAAAAGAAAGAAAAGACATTTGAGTCTCAGAGAACTATTACAGCCGCTTCTATTTTAAAAGGAGCTCTTGAACTTCGCACTGTTTATCCTTTAAATAATAGTGGGGTTGGAGAAGAAGATGGCTTCCAGGCATATGTGTTTGTTAATGCAGACCTTATTAAGGGAACTAACTACGACTGTGATGATGGAGACGATGCTGACGAATTATTAACTGGAATTTATAACAGTGATACTGCAACTACTTCAGATGCAAAACTTCCAGTTGGTACTCATGAATTCTCATATCCACAGCAGGTATGTATGTTATTTGCAAGAAATCAGAATTTAATTGCTAAGACTGGAACTAGATATGTTTTTGATGATGCAGATACATTATTTGGTGAGTTTACATTTAATGATGAATTTGCTTCTGCTCCGAAATCAGCAGAGAGAGTCGTTGTTGTTGGTCTTGCTGGTAAGTTTGATGAGGGTTCTTATGATTTAGATGAAATCAATGAGGCTTTTGGAACTCTTACTGATTCAATTTAGGCTAAAGCTTATGACGTAAGTTATGGTGATTATGCTGAGCTTGTTGTTGAAGACGAAATGGGTTATTACAACAACAAATATTTAGGACATAATTATCAGAGAGTAAATGGTAAAGGCAGTATAACATTCTATGCAGATGCTGAAGCTTACATTGATGATGTAGATCCAAATAATGAAGGAAAATATGACCCAGCTATTGCTTTTGCAACAATGTGGGGTAAAAATACTCATTATAGCATTAATGATGCAATAGATGCTCTTCGTCAGAAGAGAATGACTATTGATGCTGGCGAAGCTAATGGTAGAGCTGGACTCGCTGGAGCGTTTGGCGGATATAAAGTAAATGACTTCAAACCCGCTCCCGGAAAAGAAGATACAACAGAGACTGGTGAATATTCTTATTCTTACGACGATGATGGCACAAAAACTCCAGCAGTTCATCCTTATAATAATGAGGCAATAAAGACAAAGTATCCTCTTGAATAGGTTCTCAATGCTCTTAACGAAATTGGAACTATTGAAGAAGCTGTAGGTAAAGAAATTCGTATAGATGCTACAGGTAATACTTCTAATAGAGCTATCTATGTAAAGATTGATGGTACTATGGATACTGCCGCTGGTGCATATCTTTACTTACTCCACAACAAGAACTCAAATAGACTTGCTCTTGATGAAGAGGGTATTTTTAAGTTCTCTGATAAGAAGGGCAATACACTTTACTATCAAGACCCAATCTTTAAGGGTGTAGAGTGGCTTGCATTAGTAATTATTGGAGATAAAGGACTTATCTTTATCGCAAATCGTAACGGTTCTAAGAACAATTCAAGAATTGCTTGGATGGTTAATGAAAATGGATATGTAGATGATAGACAGGCTGCTATTCTTACAAAGAATGGTTTAATTCATACTACTACAATTACTGTTAATAACGAATCCTTTGAAGCAACTTGTGCAGTTAATGGATTGAAAGTTCACAAGACAGTAAAGAAAGCTAATCGCTATACTCCAGTTCTTTTCCTTGATACTTTAAAGGTATCTACTATTGAGCAGACTGCTGAAGAAGTTTACGCAACTGGTGGTCACGGAAATGCAGACCTTATCGGTTGGGACTACGGAAAAGAAATTACTCTTAATATTACAGATGCTCTCTTCACTCCTGCTTCTATGGCTGCAATCTTTGGTAGCTACGAAGGAAACGATTTCCGCAAGGGCGTTAAGGAGACAAAGAAGATTGATAGATTCGAAAAGTGCACTGCTAAGAGAAACTTCATCGTGCCCGCTGGCAATATGAATGGTACTCCTACAGAAGCTGAGAATAGCGCTCAGGCAGTATATTACGATCCAAATACAATGGAGCCTTATGCAGACGGTACTCCAATTGCTGAAGGCGAAATCTTCTACAAGTGGACACGTTCTGTTGCTTATGAAGGACAGAGCCTTGGTAGAACAATTGAAATTTCTGCTGACAAGTTCCCTGGTACTTATAAGGTTGTTGGTGACACTTATGCAAGAACTAAGGAAAGCGGTGCAGATGAAAGATTCCAGTTCGTAATTCCTATGGCTAAGATGAATTCTGAGCATACAATTACTCTTGAAGCAGATGGCGACCCAACTGTATTTGAAATGAGCTTAAGAGTTCTTCGTCCAGACGATGGCGTAATGGTTAAGTTTATCCAGTATGACGTTGTTGAAAATGAAGAGGAAAATGATGGCTCTACTATGGTTAAGGATACAGAAAATCTCAACCTTCTTGACGACGCTGAGCTTTTCGAAGCTAGTGCAAATGGTGTGGTTGAAGAAGACGCAATTGGCGCTACTGAATATTAATTCGTACTAAGCTAAGTAATTGGCTATTGGATATAATAGTCCAATAGCCAATTTTTATTAAGATAATAAGCGAGGTGAATATGTGTGAATATATTTGACCAATATGGTATAAAGGAAGTCGCTGATGTTACCTTATATAGCATTCATAAAAAACACGATGGTAGCGGCGATGTTTATTATGTGCCAGCACTCTATCTTGATACTTTAAAAATATCAACCGTGGAAAAAACCGCAGAGAATGTCTGGGCTGAGGGTGGACAAGGTAATAGTCGCTTAATTAACTGGGATTTTGGAAAACAAATTAATGTTAGTTTAGAAGATGCTTTATGTACGCCTGCTTCTTTAGGACTTTGTTGGAATGGTACATTGAGTGCAGACTGGCAAGATGCTAAATTAAATTATAATACAGATGTATGTTTTTGTAGAAATCCATTAACAAAAATTTCTCGTATGGAAAAGAATATCTTTCCAGGATAGAATTTTGAAAGAAGTACTATCTCTCATTTATTACCAAAATTATCTGAGGATGATATTGATGAAAGTCTTGATTTGTTAATGAAGTCTTCTGTTATTGATGGAACACAGATAAGCGGACACGGTATTGTTTAGGGACACACTTATGGATGGAGAATGGCAATTGAGACAGAAGTAAAGTCTATTGCAGTAGTTCCAGATAGATTTTTCGATATAAAGGGACGTTCATATCCTATTGATTAGAATAGAAAAGTTTCTGTATCTAGTTTGCCAACATATACTAACTATAAAGACGCTGTAATTTATAAGATTAACAGTACAACTCCTCTCGCCGCTCCAAAGGCAAAGATAATTTTCGATGATGCTATGGAGGGCGGCGCAACTGCTCCTGATAGCACAGCAAATACTTCAGAAGTTACTGCTGATACTACAGAAGAAAATACTTTAGTAACTTATGCTCAGAATAGAAGTTTTGTATCATTATTCTATAAAGATGGAACTACTCCTATTCCAGCAGACGAATTAGGAAGTATTTATGACATTGGCGGAGAGCCAATTGACATTTGTGCGGCTAATTATTTGGCTATTATTGTAGACAAAAATGATGATTATTATGCATTATTAGGCTATGAAACAAAGGTCGCAACTGATTAGGAAGGAGATTTTACTACTACCGTGGTTTGGACTCAATCAAAAACTCCTATTAATGTTTCTTAGTTTAAAAATATAGATATGTGGTTAAGATTTGATAGTATCAATGCTCTATCATATTTCTTAATAACTAAATATGAGGAAGATATTAAAAAGATAACTCCTGTTACTATAGACCCAACAACAGTTTCTTATGGATTAGCGGGTGGAAAGAATGACACTTGGGCTGTTAATTAGAATATAACTAATGTTAGTGAAAATACTGACGGAGAGTCTAAAAAGGCAGAGGGTAAACTCTGGGCTTATATTAATCCTAGAACTATGTAGCCTTATGATGATGATTATTGGTTCCATTAGGGTGAGCCATATTACATTAAATCTCTTACTATGGCCTCAAAGGGTCAAAGACTTAAAGGTAATAAGATTACTATACGCGCTGACCAGTGGCCTGGTATGTATATGATGGTTGGAGAAACATATATACGTTCTCGCGAAACGGGTGAAGACGAGCGTATGTAGATTAAATTCCCATTATGTAAAGTACGTTCTGAACACACACTTACTTTATAGGCAGATGGCGATCCAACCACATTTAATTTAAACCTTGAAGTTGCAAAGCCACGTAATGGGATAATGATGGAACTTACATCTTATGAAATAGCCGAAAAGATGTTGGAAGGAGAAAATGGCTGCTTCTATGCAGTAGATGGCTCAACAGAAGTGTTGAGTGAGTAATAAAAGGAGGCGAGACAGGTGGCTAATATATTTGAACAATATGGCATTAAAGAAGTTGCTGATGTAACTATTTATGCTATTGAACTTGACAAATATGACAATGAAATTTACATTCCTGTAATGTATCTTGACACCTTAAAAGTCTCTACATTAGAACAGACAGCAGAGTAGACCTCAGCAAGAGGCGGCTAGGGCAATCCCGAATTAATCGCTTGGGACTATGGGAAAGAAATTTCCCTTAGTCTCGAGGATGCCCTTTATACTCCAGCAAGTCAAAGTTTAATGTGGGGCGGAAAGTTTGGAATAAAGAAACCTAAGGTATAGGGCTTGTGGAATCCATTAGTTTATCCCAAAGATGAATATGGAAGAATTCAGTACCTACAGAAAGACGTTTATGAAATTGAAATTACTCCTGGAAGCGATCCCAGAACTGGTACAATAACTGTTGATGATGTCGTTTATAATTTAACAGAAGTAGATGGAGTATGGACATTTGATGATGAAGCTCCTGTTGGAGTAATTCAGATTATTTGCCCTTGTGATGGAACGGCCAAATTTGTTAGATTTTCTCCAAATGAAGGTAATTATAAATATACCGATATTAGTGATTGGAGCGTTGGTTATAAATGTCCAAAAGGATATGACACCGGAGAAAGAGAGAACGCTACTACGCAACGTGGGTAGTTGGTTTCTACTTATTACTGGAATATTGGAGATGATTCCATTTATAATAGGTTGAAAAGAACTTCAGGTGCAACTCGTTCTGAACGTGCTGAAATTGTTATTGATAATTATAATCAATTTGATTTTTCTGCTTATGATATGAGCTTGTTATGGGGTAAAAGAGAAGAGGGCTCAAAAGAAATTACTCAATTAAATGAAGATTCTTAGGCCGGCACAAAAACTCGTTATTGCATTTATACTCCTATTGAAAAATGTGATGCAATTTTAGGCGATGGCACTACATCTTGCGGCAGCACTGTTGCAGCATATGGATATGAATGGAAAAATGTAGATATGAAAATGACTTCTCTTGAGGGCGATTAGGATATTTATTATCTTGAAAATGCTAATCTCCGTTATAGAGTACCACAGAATAGCACATAGAAAGAGATTATGATAGCAAGATAGGGCTTCTATGAAACAGAGTACGATGAAGACGAAACTCCATAGTGGATTAAGGTAGAAAATGCAGAAGAAATTACAGATATTATTGAATTAACAAGATAGAATACTTCAGATTAGAGTTATGGATATTTTGTTAATCCATACGATTCTACTATTGATTTTTATATGAATATAACCTTGAATCTTGCGGCCGGTAACTCTTCAGTTGAAAGAAAAGTTCGTGTTCCTTTAGGACGTTTCTATATAATTGCTGACTGGAACTTTGGTGGAGAAACTCCTTATGATTTAACAAATCCTATTAATAGCGGTATTGAAAATGTTCATGTGCTTGATAGAATGGAAAAATGCAAAGCAGCATAGACCTTTGCTATTGATACCAATAAGAATTTAGCGATGGCAAATTACCGTTATATGCAAGAATATGCAGAAGCTCCATTAACAGTATTTATCGACCCTAGAACAATGAAGCCATATGAGTCAAATGCTTAGAGCTTCGTACGCCAGAATGGAGATATTGTTAATGGCAATCTTCGTATTATTAAGTAGTATGAAATTTACTATAAATGGACCAGAACGGTCGCTCCAGAATACACAACTTTAGGTCATTAGATAATTGTAGATGCTAAACATTTCCCTGGTGCTTACAGAATTGTAGGAGAAACTTATGCCCGTGCAAGAGCAGATGGAAAAGATTAGAGATACCAATTTGAAATTCCTCTTGCTAAGTTATCTGCTGAAACTAATTTGACATTACAGGCAGATGGAGATCCAACTACATTTACTATGAATTTCAAAGTTTTGCGCCGCAATGACGGAGTTATGATGAAATTAACTCAGTATAATGTAGAGTGCAATAAGTATGACGGCTATGAAAGTGGTAGTACAAAGGTTGTACCTATGGATACCATTGAAGATAATACAAAAGATATTATTTATGAGGATTTGAAGACTGCTAACTTAGTATTACTTAGCCCGAAGACTTTAAATGTTCCTATCTAGGGAAATGAGGCTGGCGGCACAGATTCATTTAATATAAATGCTGGATTACAGATAAATACAAAAGTAGGCACAACAACTTATAATACTTCAACATTAGATACTATTAGTTAGAATACCAGTGAAAAAACTGAGATATAGCCATTAGATGGTAATGATTATGATGTTGAAGTTAAAAACTTGGATAAGGAGGTGGGTGAATGAATCTCTTTGAAAGATATGGTATAAAAGAAGTAGCAGATGTTGTTTTTTATAGCATTACAAAGGTTGGTGATGAAGAATTTTACACTCCCGTCCTTGTTCTTGATACTTTAAAGGTTTCCACTATTGAAAAGTCTGCGGAAAAAGTTACTGCTAATGGTGGTAAAGGAAATAAGAAGTTAATAACTTGGAATTTTGGTAAGGAATTAACTTTAAATCTTACTGATGCTTTATTTAGTCCCGCTTCAATGAGTTTAATTTGGGGCGGAAAATTAAATGCTAAAATGACTGACTATACTTCTGCTATAGTTAAAGCTAATATGGCTAATAAATATGGCACTCTTAATTATTCAACTAAAGCTTATCCTTCTCCTGCCTTAACAGATGAAGAATGGGAATTAATTTTTAAAGCGGCGTAGGAAACTGAAGTTCCTTCTGGAGCAGGCAATGGACACGACACAGTTTATTTTGTTGAAAATCCTACGGGAGACGAGCCTTGGGTAGAAGAAAATAGAACTATGTTGCGTAAGCGCTATTTTAATAGAACTTGGGTAATTGAATATAGATAGGATTCATAGACTAAAGGAGATCCCTTAATTAGAGAGCCCTTTACAAATGATGACTTTGAATCAGTAAAAAGCTTTACTACAGCTACTACTTGGTAGGGATGGTTCGAGTCTTAGTCGGCCTTACCGGAAGTAATTCTTGCGAAAATCTTTAGTTATATTAATGAATTAAAGAAATTAGGAACTATTGAAACTCAAATCTATGATACAGAAGTAATAGACAGAATGGAGAAATGTATTGTTAAAGACCGTTATGGTTTAGTAATCAGTACAGCAGAACAAAAGAAGAATCTACTTAAATATTATCGTAATGATTAGTCTTCTAGTTACGTTATTTATTATGACGCAAAGACAATGCTACCTTTATTGAGCGTAACTGATTAGGGCTATATCAGCGGTTGGGACAGTGCAGATACTCCAGACGGAGAGCACTACGATAAAGATTTTAATCGTATTACTGATTAGGATACATTTAAAATAAAACAGGGAACTGTATATTATAAATGGAGTAGAACCGTTAAGAGAAAGGTTGGCGAAGATGATGGTATTTTAGGAAAGACTTTTGTAATTGATGCTGAGACATTCCCAGATACATACAAGATAGTAGGAGAAACTTATATCCGTGAAGAGAAAACTAATAAAGATTAGCGCTATTAGTTTGTTATTCATAGAGCACAAGTTTCTTCAGATACCAGTATTACTCTTGAAGCAGAGGGAGACCCAACTACTTTCGATATGCAGATAGATGTGCTTACTCCTCCAAATGATATTCAAATGGAGCTTAAGTAGATTGATGTTGATGAAGATTTTATCCATGGCGGTACAAGAATTGTCCCACAAAAGTCTCATTACACTTATACTCCTACAGATATAGTAGAGAAGAAGACAACAGATTTTACCAACCCAGAAATATATTAATATTAAGAGACGACGCTTGTCGTCTCTTTTCTTTATAATTATGAATAAAAAAATCTACTTTATATGAGAAAAGATAATAAGGAGGTGCCGGCGGAATGGATAGATTCTCTGGTATGAAAGAATTGTATGACGTTTCTTTGAGGTTAAATGCTCCTTTAGAAATTGGAAATAAAAAATATGATATAAATGAATCAATTCTTAATTTTAAGACGGCAGAGATAGCTTAGATAGACGAGGCTAAGAAAAATGTTTAGGCTCGAGGTGGCTATCATAATAATCCTCTGGTAAATTGGGAAATAGATAAAGAAATGAGTTTTGCTATATCTAATGGAGTTTTGTCTCCTACCAGTTGGTCATTATTAAGCAATTCTAAATTAAAAGAACCTGTTATTAAATCTGTTTAGTATAATGAAGAATTACATGCAATTGAAGAAGGGGAATACTGCTATGTGGATTTAAAATATTATCCAAATAGTTGTAATCAATTAATGGGTATTCAACCAAATCCAGAGCTTGAGCCGATGCCAATGGGAAGACGGCCAGAACTAATGCTGAAGCCTTTGCCGCCCTCAAAAACTAAGTGGATTTTTGTATATGATATAGAAACAGGTAGACGAATAAGGGATTTCGAAATCTATCGAAATAGAATTTATTTCAAAGAAAATATTAGAAGGGTTGAAATAGATTATACTTTTAATTATGAAGATAAGATTAGGACAATAGAAGTCGGAAATAGGCTTTTAAATGGTTTTCTTCGTTTAACGGGGAAAATGAGTGTAAAGGATGAAAAAAGTGGCGAAGTGACCACTGCGATATTGGAGATGCCAAAAATTAAATTATCTTCAAGTTTATCAATGAGATTAGGAAAGAACTATGAGCAATCAAGCGTGAGTGACTTTTTCTTTGTTGGATATCCCGATGAGTCCAGAAGAAGAGAGGAATAGTCATTGGCATATGTTACTTTCTTGGATAGAGAATTAACTGGAGATTATATTTAAGAGGGCAGCGAAAGTTGTCCTCTTTTCGTTTTGTGAGGTGAGAAGATGGATAATATAGTGTGGGGTTCTATTCCTCATGATTTATAGTTTACAAAAAGAGGAAAACTTAAAGGTAGGAACTTACCACCCTCAGATGCATTTTTTTGGACTGCAAAAGAAAGAAATAATGCTTTAAATGTTCTTAATACCATGTTGCCTCAAAGAGCAAGCGATGAAGAAACTTGGATTGAAGAATTAGAAAAAATACTTCAAAAATTATATGATGAAGCAAGATATAGAGAAGACCTTTTCTTAAAAAATTTAGGTATTACGAATATAACTGCTCCGACGAGTGTTCGAGATCTTGATGGAAATAAAAAGTATACTTAGGATTTTAATAGAGAAGTAGGAGCAAAAGTGTATTCTAAAACATATAATTTAATTTCATTATTTCAAGACCCAGAATATGCGAGTTTTCTTTCTTCTTCGTCAAATACTTTGAGCTTGACCAGAGCCGCAGAGTTTGCAAGTAAGAACTCTAATAAAAAAGTGTCTAAAAATGATGCTTCATATGATTTGACGCGCCTGTTTTTAACAGAAGCGGGATAGAAAAAAATTCAAAGAAGTAATGGATATAGAGTATTATATTTAAAAGAGATTATGGATAAAAATGGATAGGTAAAAAAGACCTGGATGAAATAGCTTTAGAATTATTTTAACACATATATTGCTCCAGGCCTTGGAGATATTGTATATAATAGTCCAGAATGTATCCAGAGAATTGAAAAGAATTTGGGGCCATTATTAAAGGAAAGTTTGACTCCAATGTTTTCTGGCGGCTCAAGAAGAGCAGTGAATTTTTCAACAAGTTCAGTAGGTAAAGGAATATCAAAAGATGTTGAAAAATCTTTAAAAACAGTTATGAAGAAATTAACTTTGGAATTAATGTAGACTGGAGAGACGGAATTAAGTTTTGGGACTACTTATGGCGGATTGACTTTGAGCAGAGATGGCTATGCTGGAGAGGGCTTGTATGAGATGAAAATTAACGCAAAAGTATTGGAAAAAGATAAAATGTTAAGTCAAGTCGAAATACTCGATATTTTTGTTGATACATTAAGTAATAGCATTGATTTATTTTTAGCATAGAAGAAATATAAAGAAGAGACAAAAAATGCTATTAAAAAAGATTTTAATATGAATAAACAAAAAATTCGTAATATTATTCTTAAAGATTTAACTAAATCTTCAAGAAGGAATGATGATTGGGTAGCTTAGATTAATAGGCGGCCAGTAGAAGAAATTCGTAAGATTATTATTAAATGGGGCTATGCTCAGACAAGAGGTATTCTTGGTGAATTGGCCGCGGCGATAGCAATTTCAAATGTAAATGGCTTTAGAGCTTCAATTTCCGGTGCAAATGAAAATGCGTCTGGTGAGGTTTCTATGGACGTCGTTGCATTAATTAACAAATCTCGATTTGGTTTTTAGGTTAAAAATTTTAAAAGTTTAAATTAGACAAGTTTTTATTCAACAGATTTTGCTGTTAAAAATAAAAAGGTAATGGAAAAATATTTTGGGGAATATGCTGAAGGTTACTACTGGTTATTTGCGAATGAAAAAATGTTGCATGAAACAGGATTGATAGGAGCTAATTTTAAGGGTCGAGTAGAACAATCCTTTAGTCGTTTTTCTGACAATTTCTTGCGTATTTCTGCTGGAGATGCTGGCCCAACTGATTTTACTAAGAGTGACGCTTTCTTTTTAAGAGATAAAATTATTCCTAGTTCTTATATGTATTGTTTATTGCTAAAAACGTCAATGAATGCAAAAAAAAATAAGAACAGATTTTCTTTATAGCCAGAAACTAAATAGAACCAATACCCAGAAATGGAAGATAATTCAGAGACAAAAAAGGAAGAGAATGGAGATAATAAAAAGAGTAAAAAGAAAAAGAATGATGAAAAATATCATTTTAAGCCTTCATTAGTTCCTAATTTAATTAATGGCATGAATGCGAGAATTGAATTCAAAGGAATTAATTTTAATTTAGAAGATATATAAGAGGTGAATTAAATGGCAGATGCAGTTATAAGAGGACAATTTGATGTATCTGATATAATGTCTTCTTTAAATACTTTATATGCTGAAATTAAAAAGAATAATAAAACGCCTTTATTAGATAATGTAGATAAAGAAGTTAAAGCAATAGAAAGATTAGCATAGACATTATAGGCTTAGGCAACAAAAGGCTTTGCTAATGACAAAGAATTTAAAGCTTATGAATCTAATCTTAATAAATTAGAAACTATGGTCATTAAAGTCGGTTAGAGCTTTGACCGAGTTAATGCTAAGAATTTAGAAATTGAATTAAAGAACATAAAAGATAATGTGAAAAATCTGAAAGAAGAGGCTGATAAATTAACTCAAAGTTTTTCATAGGCACTAAACGGAAAGTTTACTTCCTCAAAGGGAGTAGATTTTAAAGAAGTAAATAAAGGAATTGCTGAGGCCGCGGCGCAAGGTAAAGATTTTGCTGAAGCGCTTAAGCTAATGAAAAACTATTATGATAAGTTAGCTGAGAGTGCAGCAAAGAGTATATTTAATGGCAACGATGATAAATTTAACGCTTATAAAAATAATTAGGCTTATACTCCTGGTACTGGCTTAAGAACGAATATGTTTACCAATATAAGCGGAAAAATGAGCGAGCATCAAGAATTAAGGAATACATTTGTAGAAATTGCTAAACAAGGAAAAACAGCGGAAGAGTCTGTTAAAGCATTTAATCAGGCTATTTCTCAATTCGGAACACAGGCCAAAAATCCAGAAAAAATGGGGCAGTTGTTTGCTGAATATGCTCAAAAAATAAAAGATTATGAAAATTAGGTATAGCGAGCAAAATAGGTAGATAAAGAATACAGCGAAGAAAGAAATAAAAATTTAGCATTATTAGCAGGAACAGAACAATCATATAGGGCAGCATAGGCTGCAGGTATAAAATTACAAAATCAAAGCGCAGATGCCGAATAGAAAGCTAGAGACGCATATAATTAGACTGCTTAGGCAATTAATAATACCAATAAAGCCAATTAGCAGTATATTGATACAGCGAGAAAAAGTGCAGAAGAAACCAAAACAGCAGTTAGTGCACAGACATAGTTGAATAATACCCTTGATAGATTAAAGAGCAGAATTACTTATGTTCTTTCATTAACAAATGTTTATTATCAATTAAGAAGAGTATTGACTCAGACTTTAAATGATGTTAATAATATTGATAAAGCTTTTGCTTCAATTGCTATGGTTACTGAAAAAACAGTTAATGGATTATGGGAACATTATGGTGAATACGCTCAATTAGCACAAAAGCTTGGTCAATCAACAGAATCGGCTATTAAAACTTCTGCTTTATTCTATCAGTAGGGCTTGAAAGATGCAGAAGTTATGAGATTAACTGAAGATACTATGAAACTTGCTACTCTTGCTGGTTTGGATTTTGAGAAAGCAACTTCATAGATGACCGCGGCCCTTCGTGGTTTCCATATGGAAATGGAAAACAGCAGTCACGTAACGGATGTTTATTCAGAGCTTGCTGCGCATGCTGCTGCTGACGTAAATGGTATCGCTTACGCTATGAGTAAGACAGCATCTATCGCTAACAATGCTGGTATGTCATTTGAAAATACTGCGGCATTCTTAACACAGATGATTGAAACTACTTAGGAAGCACCTGAGAACATCGGTACTGCTTTAAAGACAATTATCGCTAGATTTACTGAATTGAAAGAGAATGTGGCTGGTACTGCCGATAGTGAATTTGAAGATTTAGATTACAATAAAGTTGATAAGGCATTGAAGACTGTTGGTGTATCATTAAAGGATGCTAATGGACAGTTTAGAAATTTGGATGAGGTATTTCTGGAATTAAGTTCTAAGTGGGATACTCTCGATAGAAATAGTTAGCGTTATATTGCTACTATAGCCGCCGGCTCTCGTCAGCAGTCTCGTTTTATTGCGATGATGGAAGATTATGATAGAACTTTAGAACTTGTTTCTGTTACAGAAGATGCTAAAGGCCGAGCAGACGAATAGTTTGCTAAAAATGCTGAGAGTTTACAATTTAAACTTTAGAGCTTAAAGACCGCTTGGGAATAGTTAAGATTAAGTTTTGCTAATAGCGATTTCTTTAAAGGCATTGTTGACATGATGACTAAGTTTGTTAATATCTTAGGAAAGATGGATAAGACTTAGATGGCAACAGTTGCCACTATTGGTATTGTTATGGGTAAAACTATTATTACCAATTTATTAGAAACAATTAAACAGGGCGCATCTCAGATTTAGACTACTTTATAGTCAGTTAGCAATACAAATTTTTGGAAAAGAAATCCTCTTACGCCACTCAAGGCCACTTTTAGTGGAGATTGGATGAATTTTAATGGCAGTGTTTAGAATCTTAATAGCGTTTTAGGTCCTTCATCTCGTCAACTTTCTATGGGTGCTAACACATGGGCCATAAAGAGTCTAGAGGGATATTCCAATGAAATTGTTCAATAGAATGAACTTTTAACAACGCAGAGACAAGAATTACAAGGAATTAATGCTTTACTTAATGATGGAAGCTTAACAACATAGCAATAGACAGCTTTACTGAACAGACAAAAAGTACTAGAAGGAGAATTGATTCCGCAATCAGAATAGCTACTTCAAAGCAAAATTAATCAAGCTAATGCGACTAGTAAAGAGTTAGGTTATGAACAACAAATTACCACAGAAAATGCTAAACAAATCTCTCAAGGAGCTGCAGAAAATAACTCAAAAAATCAATATGGCGGCACACCTTTTCGCAGTTTTTTGAATTCGTCTGGCGGACAATTAATTTCAAGAGGGCTTCAATCTGGATTACAAGCCGGTATTACAACGGCTTTAATAACGGCTTTATCTGGTGCAGATTTTTCTACAGTAATTAAAACTGCTGGAACTATGGCTTTAATGACTGCTTTACCAAGTATAATAACGGCAGTATCTGGGCCATTAATTACTGCTTTAACTGGACCAGCAGGTCTTGTAGCTTTAATTGTTATAGCTATTGGCGTTGGAGTTGCTAATATTATCAAGAAGCAAAATGAAGCAAGAGATGCAGAATTGGAACGTCTTGGATAGGTAAAAAAATTAAATGAAGAATTATAGGATTAGGCGGAAGAATTAATTAATGAAAATAAGAAAAATTAGGAAGAAGCAAAAAAGCTTAAGAAATATAGAGAGGATATAGAAAAATATTAGAATAAGAATCCTGAGTTTTTAACTGACGAAGAGTAGAAAAGATTAACTGAAGCCCAAGATTATATTAAAGATAATTATGAAGATGCATTCAGAGAAACTTGGGATGGAAAATTTGAAATTATTGAAAAAAAATTAGATGAGATTATTCTTAAAATGGATAATGATGGTGCACCTGGAAAGTTATTAGCTAATATAAATTAGTAGACTAAAAACTTAAATGATAGAACAGAAGAATTAGAAAGATACTAGAATGTTATTAGTGGAAAGGGCGGTTTTTCTAATGACAATCTTCAGCGTATAGGAACCAATTGGGACTTATTGTTTGATCGTAGTTTTAAAAATACTGCAAAAATAGCCTGGGATTATTTAACTGGTGATGAAAATGCTATAGATGTTGGGATACAATAGCAGATATTAGATAATATAGAGCGATTATATGGAGAAGACATACCTCAAGAATATTCAGAATTATTTGATAATTTTACTGGAACACAAGAAGAAATTAATCAAATCATCTCATTAATAGAAGACTTAAAAGTAATTAGTGCGGCCCAATTAGACGAAACTTAGAGATAGGGTGTATAGAACATTTTAGAAATGCAAGGATGGGATAAAGGAGCTGCAGAAATCGCATCTTATCTGGGGGCGGAAATAAAAGAACAAGGTAATGAAGATTTTGCTAAATCAATTGAACATGATTTAGTAGAGACTTTGTCTTCTGGACAATATTCAAAGCTTGGAGCAAACGAAGAAACAGTTCTTAATGCTTTAAAATCTTTAGGAATAGAAAATCCGTAGGACTTATTTGATAGCGGTTCCAATTTAAAAAAGTGGGATGACTTAGCTAATAAATCTAAAGATTTTGTCGCTGCTCTTGATTCTATGGGAATCACTAAAGAGCAATGGGACAGCGGAAATTGGGCATCTTGGTTGAATGGAATTGGCGCGGTTCCAACTATGGGAGCTTCACTTTTAATGGCAGAAGCAGGAGAAGCATTAACTGGAGTAGATATCTCAAGACGAGCTGGAAGAAAAGAGGCGGCAGTAGAGAATAGAGTACTATCTTAGATTATTGCAGCTTAGACATTAAAAGATGACGACTTATTTACAAAAGAATATAAAGAAGTTTTTGAAAAAAATAAGGAAATAATTACGGCGTATGCTGCTGAAGAATTGAATTATGCAGGAAAAACTTTCGCAGAATTTTCTGGTAATTTAAGCGCAATTTATAGTAATGCAGATAAAGATGTTAAAGAGGCAATGGATGCCTATGATAAAGAACATGAAGATAGTATAAAGGGTCAATGGGAACGTTATAATAATATTTTAAGAGAAAGCAGTATTGATGAAGAAACAATTCAACAGTTGTCTTTTAATTCAGCACAAAATATACAATCACTTATTATGTCAGTATCTTCAGCATCTAGAGATCAGATTGTTGAATATTTAAATGGCTTAGGAGAACATCTTTCAACTAAAGACTGGGAGATACTTGGTAATTTAAATCTTAAAGATTTAAGTTCTTTAGGTATAGATGGAGCACAGACTTATATAGATTAGTTGATTGCTGCTGGGCATAGTGCAGAAGAAGCTTAGAAGATTTTTAATGATTATATTCAAAAGATGTCAAAGTTTACTCTTCAAGGTCTTTATTTTGGAGCCGATTCTACAAATATTCTTCATGAGAATATCAAAGAAAAAATCAGCGGATTGCCGGAATAGTTTGAATCTATAACAAAAGCACAAAAAGAAATGATGGAAAATAGCTCCATTACTCAAGAAACATACTTTAAATTGCGCGAAGACGGTATGGACGAATACGTAAAACATACCATCAATGGTTATGAGCTTATTGAGGATAAAGCGCAAGAACTGTTTGTTAAATAGGCCATGTCTTCCAAAGAGTTCGTTTCTTAGGCAATAAAAAATTAGGAAGAGTATGCAGATGAATTATCTAAAATATCAAGTGACGATGCAAAAAACATAAATCGTGGCGTTTAGCATCTTTTAACACTTAAACCAGAGGAAATTGAAGGACAACTTCAATAGTATTATGGATATTATGGTACTGAAGTTGCTGCAACTATTGAGGCAATTTATAGAGCTGGAGCGAAAAATTTAACTGAATACAGGGATTCAATAAAAGAAGGAATATAGGCTTTAACAGAAGAAGAAAAACAAGCTTATCTTGATGGATTAATAGCAATAAACGAACAGTATAAAGAAGCAGCTGATAATGTAGAAAAATTAAAAGATGATTTAGATGAATTAAACAAAACCTTAGAAAAGAACAAAGAAGCATTAGATGAAGCAGAGCAGAAATATCAAGAAGCAGTACATGGTTCTCAATATTTTACTTCTTCTTTAGACCCATTGCTTAATTATGATAATACATTAAAATCTATTAATAATGATTTAGACGATTTAAAAGAATCTTTCGAGGATATTGGCAGTATAGAGGACGGCATAGATATTCTTAATAGCCTTGCTGATAATTATGATAAAAAGAGTGCAACCTTATCTTCTGAAAACGTCATTTATGGAAATGCTATGACTAATCTCCGAGCTTCTATGGAAGACAGATTTGGAAATTATGTTAAGTTTAATGGCGATGATTTGTTCGTAGATTATTCTTATACATAGATGGATGCCAATGATGCTATTAGAAAAGCTTTGGAAGATAGTATTAATACTTATAATAGCTATAAAGAAAAACGTCAAAGCAATGATAAAGAGCTTAGAAAATTAGATAAAGAAAGACAGTAGTTCGAAAAAGATGCTTTAAAAGAGTATGTTGATTTACAAAAAGATGTTATTGATATTTTAAAGGCTTAGGCTGAGGAAGAAGTATCTACTACTAAAGATAAATATGATGCTCTTAAAGACGCTGATAATGAATATATAGATGCATTAGAAGAAGCCTTTTAGAAATAGCGTGATTTAAGAAATAGAGAAAATGAAGAAGAAGAATTAGCTCAGAAAGAAAAGAAATTATCTCTTATGAGAAGAGACACCTCTGGAGCTAATGCGAAAGAAATTCAATCTCTAGAGCAAGAAGTTGAAAATGATAGAGAGAAACTTCTTGATAATAGCATTGATTCTATTGTTAATAATATGAAAGAATTGTATGAAAAACAAGCTGAAGCAAGAGACGCAGAAATAGAATATATGGAAGCTGTTACAGAAAACGCTCAATATTTCAGCGACTGGGCGGCGTCAATTATGAATTCTTGGAACTCATAGGAAGATATGCAAGCTTGGTTCTTAGATAATGATAAAGAAGTAGCAGATATGACAGTAGAACAGCAAGAGCTTTATATCTCAGATCTAAAAGAAAAATGGACAGATTTGGTTACATATTAGTCAACATAGTTAGTAGATGTAAAAGCCAATATGGATAATATAAATTAGACTATGAACAATTTATTAACTGATTTAGACGAAAATGCTACTACAAAAGGTCAAGAGATATTAACAATAGCTTAGCATACAGCAGATGAAGCAATTAAATCAGCAGAAAAGGCAAGAGACAGTGCAAAAGAAGCCATTGAAGAAACAGAACAGAAAATAGTAGAATTAAATAAGAATATAGCTGATGCTGCAAAAATCGCTCAATTAGAGTAGGGCGCAGCAATGGAAGCCATGGCAATTGCTAGTAAATCTACTATAGATACCGTTTCAGGTTATGCTGTAAAGAGTTTAGCTGACTTTTTAGGAGTAGACCTCTCTGACACGGAAGAAGCAAAACTTTTTGCTGAACAACAAGGATATGTAAATAAACATGGCTAGTATAGCGAAGGTTTTAGAGAAGCAGTTAGAATATCTGACGGAGATGCGGATTAGTTCGAAAAAGCATATACATATAATGTAGAATTATTGGGTGGAGGTGCTCCTACTCTTCGTGGAGAAGGATTCAGAACAAAAGAGGAGGCAGAAAATTTTGCAATTTCATAGGGTCTTTCCAATTATGCGATTCGTACTTCAACTAATCATTTGTATGATATAGATAGTGAAGGACAAGATCTGTATGACAAAGAATGGAAAAGTGGAAAGAGTGTAGTCAAAAGAGAAAGCCAAAATAAGAAAAAATCTAAAAAGCATGAGCCTCCAAAGTTTAATAAGGTCTTAGCATTTAAAAAAGGTGGACTTGCTAATTACACTGGTCCAGCTTGGGTAGATGGAACCCCTTCTCGTCCAGAAGCTTTCCTAACAGCAGAAGATACAGAACGTTTTTCACTCGCAGCAGAATTATTTGCTACTTCTCCACTTCTTAATTCTAAGATGGCGCAAAATAACGTATCTTCATCTATTGGAGATACCTCAATAGAAATCAACATAAATGTAGAAAGTATTTCAGACGATTACGATGTAGACCGTTTGATTCAACGTGTTGAAGATGATATTAATGAAACAGCACGTCCAATAGGAACACAAGTTATTCTTAATAAAAGAGTTTAAAGGTTATGGGGATAAATATTTATCCCCATAACGCCTATTTAAAAGAGGTGAGAAAATGGCAAAAATGATTGATTTTTAGGGTTTTAGATTTGGTAATATTCATTCTTCAGATTTAAAGCTAGTAGTAGTTAGTTCAAGTAATCGTTATAATAAGAATTTATTACCGTCTCCTAAAGATTATGATAGCGTAGTTCCAGGAGGTAATGGAAATTATTATTTTGGCTCAACTTTTGGAACTCGTGAATTTACAGTCAACGTTGCTTTTAATGAAGTTAGCGAATAGATTTTCAGACAAATTTCATAGCTATTCGCAACGGATAAATTATAGGATTTAGTTTTTGATGAATTACCCTATAAAACTTATAAAGCAAAATTAAAATCAGCTCCAGATTTTAAGCATATTTGTTTTACAAATCGAGAGACTGGAGAAAGAGTTTATAAAGGAGAAGGCACTTTACATTTTATTTGTTATTAGCCTTTTGCTTATTGTTTTAATAAATACGTTGTTAGAGCGGCAGATTATTATAAGCAAATGGCTCCGGAAGATATCATTGCTAATAGTATTGAAGAAAATCCTTACTTGCGCCGCGGCCCTAAAAAGTTGTTACCTGGACTTATAAAAGACCATTATAATGTTAAACCAAATATGAATACTCCTTGGAAAGGTGGCTATCCTACTATTGAGTAGGCTTAGTGGGGAGAATTATATTTTAAGGACCCGATGTGGCGAGCTGATTCTAATTCCTCTGAATCTGACAATAATGCTAAATTATTAATTGATGTTAGAGGTTATTGGAAGAATATCCCAGAATGGGAAGGAACGGCTAAATTACTTACTACTCCTACCTTAGACTACGATCAAGAATTAATCTTTATGCCACAATATAATAAAATTAATTATATAAATATGGAAACTGGATTAAATAATGAATAGGGATTAATCGGCAGTAGAATCTTAGTTTATAACCCAGGAGATTTACCAGTAGAGTTTGAACTTAAAATGGATAACGTGAAGAAGTTCTTCCGTGGATAGGACGGCCCTTATTCATTTAGAATAAATAGATATAACGTTCAAAGACTTAGCATTGAGGATGCAGTAGATTGGACTGGTTTAAAAACAGAATCTTCAAGTGAAAATGAATAGTATAAATATGGCAATAGATACTTTAAGATTTTAGAGCCAGTATATAATTAGGATGAAGTAGTTGATGTAACTTATAGACATCTAAAATGTGCTCACCCTCATCATTGTTATATGGTAGAACCAATTCCAAGAGAAAAGCTTGAATTTTACATTAAATTATTTTATTGGCAGTCTTATCAATTAGGTTTAATTTCTGAAGAAGAGTGGTGCCAGGGTATTGATATAGCTAATAGATATAAGGAATTGTATGATGGCTGTATAACAGACGAAGAACGCTATGAATTATATTGGCAGACTTTAAAAGATGCTATTCTATATAAATATGGAGAAAAGGAAGAATTTTCTGACGATGATGAAAAGGCTACATTTATGCAAAATCTTACCGAGTCTTATTTCTAGCATCCGCCAGAATATATAAAAATTAATAAAGGCTGGGCGGATTTATATGGACATAAATATGGTCAAGTGGATTTTAATTTATCTCGTTTACCAGTTTATATTACAGAAGATTATATTTAGTTGAATAGTGCAATATTATAGGATGAAGACACAACCACAGCAACAGAGGAAGAAGTGAATAAATCAATTCCTTATAGTCTTTTTCTTGACACCGACCGTAGAATGGTGTATAATATAAATGAACCAGATTGGAAGAATTGTAAAGATTGGATAGATACAAACAAAACTAAGCAAGATAATTTTTACAATTTTAAACCTACAAAAACAATTCGTAATGAAGCAATTGAAGAGGGACATTGGTTTAAGATTCCTCCAGGATGGTCTTTAATATCTATTGAGCCTTTAATTGATGAGGATAGATGGGGCGGAAAACTTTGGAGAGATGCTCGTCCATTTGTTTGGGGCGAAAATAGTGATGAAAAGAGAGAAGAATTTTATAATATTTATTATAAAGCAATGCGACACTATGTCTCTGGAAATTGCCCTCAACCAATTTTAGATTAGTTGAATGAAGGCAATATGCCGAATTGGTCAGAGCTAACAGATGCAGAGCTTGAAAACTATGGTCAATTTAGACGTTGGTATGGAGAAGATGAGGACTTCTATGGAGATTATAATGAAATTCCTCTGGCGGCGCAAGACTGTGAAGCCATAATTAATCAACATTCTATAAAGACAGACCTTATTCATAAGTTAAATGAAGATGCAGAGTATGGTTTCTTAAAGCTTCTTGGTGCATATTGGAATGTTTTCCATACTAATAATGACGGTCGTATTACTAACTCAATAGAAGATTGGTGGTGGGAGGCTAGCAATTATATGTGGGCAAATTTCCCTCCTTTATATTGGGGCTATATGGATTTAGTAAACAGTTTGAATATTAAATATATTCCATTGTTTTATTAAGAGGTGATAAAGGTGAGTATTCAAAAACATGAATACGAATTGAGTGTTTGGTCTGAGACACTTGGGGATAATGGTTAGAAGATAGAGAAAAAAGAATATATAATTGGCGCCCATGATATGTCTTATCTTGGGCGCGCAACAGACATTAAATTAGAGACTAAATTAAATGGAACTCATACATTAACTTTTCAATTACCAGATAAGTATTTTGACAGTGAAAAAGGAGAGTATGTGAGAAATGAATTTGTTGATAGTCTTTTTAATGAAAGAAAGATTAAGTTAAAATTTATGGGATAGTGGTATGAGTTTTATATAAAGTCTGTAAATGACACTAAACATTTTAAGTCATATATGAAGAAATATAACTGTACTGACGCTTTTATTGATGAACTATCTCGTAATGGTTATGGCATCACCTTTGACACTGAGCTATATAATAATGTCGAAGAAGTAGGTACTTTTTCTCGAATTATTTTAGAAGATAGTATTTGGTCTTATGCTCCAGAATATAACTGGGGGGATTTTACTGAGTATTTAGAAGAAAAGCTTTTTAAGATTCCGGTTGGTGGAGATATTTTTCCTGAGTTTGTCGGTCATAAATTATTTTATAATATTAATGCGCCGCGAGAGGAAGAATGTATTATTAATGCCTTTACTGGAGAAAAAAGAGCTATGGAACTTGGTGATGACCTTGCCGCGGCACAAGATGGAAAAGGCGGATACTTTTGGGATTCACAAGATGGAACAATACCATTAATTGGCGAACCGATGACTAATATACCAAATGATGGATATATATATGTTCCTTATTCATAGTTATAGTTTTGCTATAAAACAACCTCTACAGACGTTGATAAGGCTAAAGTTTATGCGGCAACAGAGGAAGTTTAGTATTATGATAATAAGTCTTATGCTATTGCTCCCTTAACAGTTGACCCGACGGCATTAATTTAGTTTATAGCTATTCCTCCAGATGCAAAGGTAGAGATAGACGAATCTGGATTGCTATTAAATAAAGATTATACTTATGTAATGACAGTAGAAGAATGGAATACTTATATAGATTCTCATTATTACTATAAGTTTTTGCCGGAGCATAATAACGGAGCAAAAGAGTTTATTCTTACTAATACTTTTGACTATGAAATGGCTTCTATGGGAAATATGGCGGCATATTATGACGGTTATTTAGATAGAATAGGAGACGTTGAAGTCATAAACGGTAAAAAGATTTCTATTACTGATAGAACAGAAATCAACATTACAGATGAAATAGATTAGTATGTAACTGTTTACAATCAAAAGTTTGATAATGACGACTTAAAAGATTTATATGTAAATCCAGACAATAATTGGAAAGAAGATTCTGAGATTAATTATCGAGTTTGTTCTAAAATTGATACTCGTCAAATTGTACCATAGCTGGCTCGAAATTATATTCAAAATGGAACGAAGATTAAAACAACTGATGGTTGGGAGCCGCAAGCTATTTATGATGATGATAATTCTCATAAGTATAGCGTTTTAAAGACTCAGTGTGGAACTTATTAGCTTTCAGACGATAATACCGCCGACTATATTACTGCACCGCAAGAGGTTTATTTAAAAGTTATGCCGGTAGCAGATGAGAATAACCAGCCGCCTCTTGATGAAAATTAGAATGCGCTGGCTAGTTATAATACACTAATTAACTTTGGTATTGTAGGTTAGGAAAAGAAAATTTATAGTAATCAAATTTATTGTCTCGGTTTACGATTCGGTGTTAAGCTTATAGATGGACGTCCAGCAGATTCTTTATTCCCCTTTAAAATACAAATTGGAGAGGGAGCGGTAAAGACTTAGGGCGAATATGATATTAAAAATCCAATAACAATTGACATCTCAGAAATAGTTGACGTTCATAATTTAGAAGTAATAGAAATAGTAGAAAAGGAAAATAACGAAGACGTATCTGTATCTGTCGCTATTGCAGAGGGATATGTGTTAATTAGATTTTCTGACAATATAGAGAATCCTTATTTTGCAATTGTAAATTAGGGATACAATAAGACGGTATTGGATTATTATGTGTTTAATGCTTATTTCTTTGAAGCATATACAAAGGGTATTGATTAGTTTAATGACGACGGACTTGAGTATCGTTATAGCGGAAGAGAAGTCTTTAATATTAATTTTAAGGATAATCTTCTATATACTGATTCAATAACTAAGGATGCAATACATAAGAAAATATTATTTGAAGATGACATTATGCCCGGCGACGTCTATGAATATTAGAAGTATTTTATTCAATAGGTTGTTGCGTATGAAACTGATTAGGAAACTGGTATAAGAACTGGTAAAAGTGCGATTGCTGACACATTTGCACAAAAGAGCATATTAAGTGATTATGGAGAGGATATTAACTTTAAAAATACAAATGTTTCTCACCATGACCTACCTTACAGTGCGGCACAGTTTAGCAACGATGATTTAGAAATTTCAACTAAATATATTGATTTAACTAAATGTAAGTATTATAATACTTAGGCTAAAATAAATGAACCAGATTGTTCTTGCGGCGGCCAGCATATCTGTCTTTATTAGAAATATGGATATTGTCCTTATATGTTCACATCAGAAAAGCATTGTAGAAAGGTTAGAACCTTAAATGGAGAAAAGTCTAATCGCTTTAATTTAACTTAGGAATTAAGCAAAGTATTTGAGATTTATCCAATATACTGGACTGAACATTATGATAATGGTAAGATAGTTACTGATACTGTTAGAGCCAGTAGGGAAGAGGAGGCAATCCTTGGAAAAACTCATTACGAAAAAATGCGAAAGAAGCTTTTCTATATTAAAGAAAAAGGCATGGAGAATAAATTAGGATTTAGATATGAAAAGAATTTATCGAATATCTCTAGAGACATAAAGAGCGATTAGATTGTTACAAAGTTATATGTTTCAGATGTAGATAGCGACTTATCTAAAACTGGACTGTGCTCTATTAAGACAGCGGAGGATAACCCTTCAAAAGATAGTTTTGTAATTAATTTTGATTATTATACTACAAAAGGTATTTTAGATAAAAGCTCCGTTGATGCTGATTTATACGGAAAAGGAGAAGGAGATTAGGGATATTTAAAACAGCTTGGTCATTTAAATACCGAATATGATAAGTTGTCTAATTTAATTATTAATCTTCAAAATGCTTCATTTAATGAATTATAGGCTAATGTAAATGTCAATACAAATGGTATTGAGGCGGCACAATAGCAGCTTTATAAAATCAAAAAGTAGATTGACCGTTATAAAGCGATAAATGAAGACGAAGAAGTTGCTAAAGAATAGAATAAAGAGAATAAGACATACTAGAATTAGATTGATAGATATAATGAGCAACTTAACACTTTAAATAATCTTATTTTTGAAACTTTTTTTGATTAGGTTACAGAAGATTATATTGATATTAAGACCGGAGAAAAGAAAAATGGTCGTGCCGCGGTCACAACCTTTTTCGATAACATGACCTTAAAAGAGATGCAAGACAGTCCTTGGTTTAAACAGCACATTTATAACTTAGGTATGTTAGGTCAGTATAATAGAGAATATCTTCAAATTACTGAGTGGAAAAAATAGCAGGCTTATTATTTAAAAGAAATAAACAAGTTGTCTCTAAGATTTTTCCGTAAGTATGAACCATACTTAAAAGAAGGAACTTGGTCAGATAGCAATTATTTATCAGATAATGCTTATTATTTTGGTGCAGTTTAGGTTGCCGCCGAGGGAGCAATTCCTAAGGTTTCATACAATATCAGTGTTATTGATTTATATGCTCTACCTGAATATGAAGATTATTTATTTAATATTGCTGATACTACATACGTAGAAGATATTGGTATGTTTGGAATCAATCCAATTACTGGATTGCCAAATAGATTAAAGGTATTAATTTCTGGTATCACCTATGACTTAGATGAGCCATCTAATAACTCAATATAGGTTTAGAATTTTACTACTCAGTTTGCAGACTTATTCCAATAGGTTACTGCAACAGTTCAATCTCTAAGTTTTAATGAGAATATTTATAAGAGGGCTTCTAACTTTACTTCTAATTAGAATATTAATTCAGAAAGTTTATAGGGCACATTAGATACAAATGAAATGAAATTAATCAATACTGATGAATCTAATATTAAAATTGACAAAGAAGGACAATCTGGTAGTGATATAAATAATCATAATAATAAATATAAGCTTGCCGGCTAGGGAATGGCATTCTCTACTAATGGTGGTCAAACCTGGGATGTTGGAGTTGGTCCCGGCGGCATCAATGCTGACTATATTAATACTGGTACTCTTGATGCCGGAAAAATAAGAATTGTAGATAATAATTATTTATACTTCTTCTGGGATACTAATGGTATTACAGCTTTTAGAGAGCCGCAAGCAGATAGTAATAACATTAGCTTTAATGATTATGCTTTATTTAATAGATATGGTTTATCTCTTGTTGAAGATGGTAAGATTAGATTAAGAGCTGGTTATAGTTTTAATGGCGCAAGCGCAGCAAAAACATCTATCAATGCTCCTTCTGAATATGGCAAAATTTCTACTGAAACTACTCAGGGAAATCGCATAGGTTTTTATTTATATAATACCGCAGGAGACGAGATTTTCAAAACGGAAACTTCTAGCGATGAAGACTCAAAAGCTTTGGATACGGCACGTCTTTCACTTAGTGGAGAAATATTTGTAACTGACGCTAAATTAACAGACGCCGAAGCAGAAATTATATCTTAGCGTGAAATATATCAAGTTACTGGCGGATATAATTTAATAAATAAAGTTGTCTATACTTATATTGAAGATGGCGGTTCCGATTGGCAAAGTCGAATAGCTTTAAATATTGGCGATATTATTGAAATTGAAGGACAAAATTATGAATTGGTTTCTAAGACAGAACAATTAGTGGAATATTGTTATATAGATAATAAATTAGGTGTTTCATATTTAACAGATATGACTTTAATATTTAATTTATAGAACGGCGCCTCATCCGATCCAGATATAGAAGAACATTATTATTTAACTGAGGCTAAAGATAAATGTTATTATTTAACTTCAACTACAGAATCTATTACTATAGTTGAAGATTATAATAATGACTATAGCGACTATACTTTAAATAATAAAATGTCTACTACACAATTAAAAGTATATTTTTAGGAGAGAGGATAGTTAAATGAATAGCAAATTTTAGATTTGATTTTAACGACAGACGGATATGATAAAAATTAGCAAAAAATTACTGATTTATTTTATAGCTATTGGAATAGTAAAATTTATACAGGAGAAAAAACCCCCTCTAGTGAAAAAGGTGACGATACTTCTGCAATAGGTTTATTTATTAATAATAAGATTTCTTTAAATAGTACAAATGAAGAATT
>Ga0247611_10001317_pt1 | contig 44896 bp, 60 predicted proteins | sample 177DNAGHGhighgp2_FD_192422 | JGI IMG/M metagenome (GOLD analysis project Ga0247611, IMG submission 192422) | Sheep rumen microbial communities from Palmerston North, Manawatu-Wanganui, New Zealand - 1770 DNA GHGhigh gp2 | ecosystem: Host-associated > Mammals > Digestive system > Stomach > Rumen... | reverse complement strand
TCAAACTGGTGGCAACACATTCCCCGACCTGCTGTATATACTGCAGGTTTTGCCCACTCTGGCCAAAGCGGAGATGCTGGCATTTACCAAGGATTTGGCTTTCGTACAAGTTTCCGCTAAACGTATTGTTCCATACGTATCCGCTAAACGTATTGCGCTGCACGTCTCCGCTAAAGGTGTTGTTCTCTACGTCTCCGCTAAACGTATTATACCGCACGTCTCCGCTAAACGTATTATACCGCACGTTTCCGCTAAAGGTGTTTTGATATATGTTTCCGCTAAACGTATTATACCATACGTATCCGCTAAACGTATTGTTCCCCACCTCTCCGCTAAAGGTGTTTTGATATATGTCTCCGCTAAACGTATTGCGCTGCACGTTTCCGCTAAAGGTGTTTTGATATATGTCTCCGCTAAACGTATTATACTGCACGTATCCGCTAAACGTATTGTTCCCTACGTTTCCGCTAAACGTATTGTACTGAATGTAAATTCCACTAAAGTAGCAATATTCTACCTTTGCTTCAGAGAAATTATTGTTATAGAAATTTTTGCATCTGCAGCTCCAATCGTGACAAGCACCACTGATGCGGTTTTCAGAACAATGGTAACTATATTCATCGGTGAAGAACTGCTGGAAGGTGATATTAGGAAGGGCGCGTACTTTGAGCAGCGGGCCATCGTCAATGCTTTGAGAAATGAAGTAAGGTTCCATTATGTTGTTCGACGGACGCGGCGAGTCGCCGTAGTCGGGTTGCATTTCATTCTCCGTTTTGAACATCCCCATCGACGCGTCGGCCTGTTCCGGGTGATCTGCAACATCTTCGTCCAAAGAAGCCAGGCAGGAGAAGGTATATACCCAGATGAAGTTATCGTCTTCCTGTGCTGGGAGAGTATCATTGTCTGGGCCTGTCGTCATTCCAGGAATGGCAAGATAGCAGCCATTGCCATCGAACTCTTCAAGTTCGCAGTAACAGCGTTTGAACTGAATGTTCTTGAAATCGTACGGGCACTGGTTGCCCCATTCATCCTTCATCTGATAGACAACACCCTTGCCGTTAACTCCGTCAGCCCAGGCAAAGCGATCAGTATCATTGTCTAAGCAATATTTCAGTTCCCAGGCCTCACAAACCGCATTATGGAAGTAGTCATCCGCTTCTGAGGTATGTTGGACGGCCAGTGCATTCTCAGAGAGCACACTGTCGCTTTCAGCCATTACAAGCACGTCGTACTGGTGTCCTGCCGACCTTGTGTCCATCTGTGTTGTCGTTGTCATGTAGTCCGTTATCCGGTACCACTGTCCAGGCTTGAGATTGCCGTCATCACGCAGCTCTTTCAGTTCCTGCCATGTTAGAGAAAGGGCCTCGTCTGTTTTTCTACCCACACTTTTCAGGATCTCCGGCAAGTTTTCAATTTTCTCCTGCTTTCCCTTCAGTGCTTCAAACACTGCACCGCTGGTAAGGAGTTTGTCACTATTTTCACGTGGAGCAGTATCAGGTGTCTGCACCTTGTCGAGCAGCTGCTGCAGCTCCTCGTCCGTTTGTCTGATGATAAAGTCTTTTTCCATTTTATTTTATTTAAATATTATTCATTTTTACCTTAACATACTTTCCGTTTGCCGTAACTATCCTCTTATGATAGAAGTCCCTCAGCTGAGCATAGGGATACTTCAGGAACGCTTTATCCGTGGCAGTATATACCACGACCATCTTATTACAGCCATGGCAGTAGCAATATCTCTCCGTGGCAGGCATGCAGCGTCCTTTCGACACCCTACAAAGGGGTTGCTCGTCAGTAATGTCGCGGTAGCCGTCATCGAAGTCGCTGTCTGGCACCCTTGCCTTGAAGATAGCGACGTACTCTCCTGCTGGCAGGGCATTCAGAGCGAAGTACCATCCGTCCTTTGCCCTCGTCATCTTCTCTTTCGGATAGTGAGCTATTACGCGCCCGTACTTATTTATCACGGTCACCTGCCAGTCATCACTGTCCTGAGAGAACCCATCAAGTGTCGCTTCGACCTTGTATTTCAAATCTGTTCCTTCGTGTTCCATACAACACCTCCTTACTTCAATACTTCGTTGAATGCACGCCTTGACACGACAGGGAACCGTTCCGACCATTCCTTCAGGATCCTTACCTCTTCGTCCGTCAGTTCCAGTTCCTCGTCAGCCTTAGAGTGATATATCTTCACACCTAACTCACACTCAGGCACAGTCATACCGCCTTTATACAGTGCGTTTCCAAGGGACTGGCGGAAATCCTCCTCAGACACATTCCCTGTGATATCCCTCACAGGAATCTTTGCAAAATTAACCTTCTTCATGTTCTCAATATTTAATTTAAATAACTGTTACGCTTTCACTCCATACCCCGACCCGTTTATTATAGGCACCATACATTATCGTGACATGTACCTGGTGCGTACTGCCGGCTGTCCTCTGTCCACCGTCATTGATGGAGCCACTGCTCAATGTGCCATAAGTGCCCATGGTGGAGTTATATGTCATTGCCTTCATTGTGCTGCTGCCATCACCGACACGTACCGACACCTTATAGTTCCCTGCTTGTTCAGATGTCAGCGCACGTTCCGGAGTGGCCTGCACTGATACCGATCTGGTACCGAGGATGATTACGATGCCAGTCATCAACGGGAATTCCGTCGTTATCTCCATCGACAAGCCTATCAGATCCGGTATGGCAAGCGGCTGCGTGTCCAACAGCAGTCCAGACCCCACAGCGTTCCACTGTCCGGTATATTGGTCAAGGCGGTGGTTTGTGTTGACGCTGTTGTCCAAATAAAGCAGGAAGAACGTCACCCGATACGAACCTGCTTCCGGGTAGTTGCCATTACGTGCAGGGCTATCGATGTAGAACGAAGCTGCAGCTGTCGTGGCATCTGCCGTATCGCTCAAGGGAAGGAACCTGCGGTTACTATCTGTGTCCCCTTCAGCATCACCCCTGTACATAGGTCGCCACTTGGCAGTACCATTATTGTAGGTTACCAATGCGCAGCAATAATAGTGGTTCAGTTGGAGGTCGAGTACATTGGCCTGCATCTCCAGGATATCAACCCCCCACCGTGTACGCTGGAACACCACCTCACAGCGGAAAGGATATTGTGTGCTTGTCACCAATATGCTGAGGTCGCTACCGCTAAGGCTGGGTTTCGCCGTTGGCTTGTACCCTACAGCATCAGCTGTTCCTGCTGTGCTTGTCGGGTCAACGAAGTCCAACTGTCTATAAGGACTATTCTCACCCCCCTGTGGTTTACCTATATATTCGTAGGTCACGTCGTGCAGTTCTTCTGTCAGTTGGTTGGTACCGCTTAAATACAGGCCGTAGAATGTCGTCACCTGCCTGCCACCAGGCAGTGTCACGGTCTGTTGCTTGAAGTCCTGTTCCGTCAGACGTATCAGCTTGTTTGAATGGACAGGCTTGTATTTGGCCCATTTGTTGATCCTGACCGACGTGCACAGCCTGCCGAGGTCACCCGTTGAGACACCCAATGCCGTCTTCACGTCACGGATACTCACTGGAGGTGTAATCATTCCATTGTTGTTATCGTTGTACATACCTTATGCCAATTGTACTGTTTTCACCGCTCCATTATCATAATATTTCAAAACATTATTCTGCAAGTAGAGATACCTATTGGTACCAACATAGAATCGGGAAGCACGCATATAGCTGGCTTCCACCTCACCGTCATGGTGAAATATGTCAACATCGATGTACCAGACATCGTCCTGGTCCCTTATACCGTCGGACACTGAGATACTATTAGCCGTCAAGTCGCCGATACTCACGTTCTGGTTGCCAGTGTTACTGAATCCAAGACTGCTGACACCGCCCATGGCATAGAAGTTTGCTGCCGTGCCGTCTGCCTTCTGCACCCAGAAGGAATTGTTCGAGGAGTTCCACCTGAGTATGCCATCACCGATGCGAAGGCCTTGGGTTGCCTGGCGAATATACAACCGTCCGTTAGCGTCGATTGTAGCAGCATGAAGACCCGCTGATGCCACACTGAGCTCTATTGTCTGTCCTTGAATATACGTTGAATAGCCTGCCACACGTGTACCGTACCCTATTGCCAGTTCGTTCCGTGTGTTGAAGGTCAGTACGTTCCGTTCGTCGCCGTTACTGTCAAGCATATCTATGCCTCCGTTGTTACGGAGATGAATGTTTCCTCTGGCGTAGATGCTTGAGTGGAATGCAACATTGTTGGTAATTTGCGTTTGGAAGCTCACACTTGGCCAGTCATCCTCCATAGTCACCCTGAGATTGGATCCAAGTGTTGCATTCTTGTAGAACCAGACCGTGTTATTAAGATTAAGCCGTCCACTTGCATCCTCAATGATACGGCTGGTAAAGTCTGCAGAGCTTTTATCAAAATGGAAGTCAATGTAGCCACCGGTACCTGTAGTCGCCTCGCTGAACTCTATTGATGTGACATAGTTGAGAACCCCTTTCACGGCTCCATTACTCATCGTCTGTCCCCACCATGTGGTACCGCTCTTCGGTATATAGCCATCGAGTGCAGCCGATGTCAATGGTGTGATACTCTGGTTGAGCAGATGTATCGTCCCTCCGCTGATGTAGTAGTTATTACCGACCCATTGTTTCGTGGCATAGCCTGTAAGTGCTGAAGAAGTAAGGAAGCCTTGTTGCTGCACCCATTGCTGTGTGGCATATCCGTTGCTCGTCAGATAATCAGCCAGCTGAGCACTGTTCAAGGCATCCACAGGCTTCCACCCTGTCCCGTCATATCCCAGCACCTGGCCAGACACAGCGCCGTCTGTATTGACGTCATCGAGATCGTTCAGTACAGAGGCTCCGCCGCCACCTCCGCCACCTTGACCGTCAGCCCCGAGTGCTGTCACGCCGCCAGTAGCATAGATATTGCCGTTGAACTTCAGAGCCTGGTGTTCAGAGTCATATTCGATACCGAAGCCTCCGATAGTCAATCGTCCTGACATGGTGATGCTGCCAACGCTGGTCATGTCACCGCTGACCACACCATTTACGGCATGTGCGCCCCACCATGACCATGCAGAAAGACTGTTTTCATTCAGGTAGCCATGATCATCCAAGTAGTCCTGCAGTTTGTCCTTGCTCATGCTCTGAGCAGCCGTGTCAGCAGCCATCTTGGCATAGTCGAGGAGTTCAATCAAGGCACTGCCGACACGTGTAGCCGTGTTACTGTGCATGGCACGCTCGTCGCGGATGCCACACAGCTCCTGATACAGGTTGTCGTATGTTTGTGATAGGTCTGCCATCCTTATTTCTTTTCTGCGAAATTACTCAATAGATACGCCATATAAAACTACACAGCCATCCGCTGGCCACCCATTCTCGGACCCAGAAGACTCTCTAAGGTGACTGTCAGCATACCCTGGTAAGCCTGACCGTAATAGGCTGCCTCCACCTCGTTCAGCACCATGCGGCTCGCATAGTACTTACGCCAAAACCAGTCATTCGGCATACGAGGATGACCGCCGGCCACCCGTCCGCCCCATGCCGGTCCCACCTTCTTCGGACTGTCCAGGCCGTGTCTCTCTCTATAGTCCTCACCACCGGGCAGCAGGAACGGCAGCTGTCCGTCGTTCCATGTACCTTCTCCGCCACGGTTACTGTTGTAGGTGCGTCCCATGGAGTCGGTATAGCCATCGCCGAACTCTCGTCCCACGCCGTCTGACACATACTTTCCGTAGATCATGAACGAGTGTTCGATGGTCGTTGGAGGTCCGGGATGCAGAATACCCTGGATGGAGTTATAGAGCGTATGTGTGTCGTTGATGCCCAGCAGATCCATGCGTTCCCTCCAGTAGGTACCCATGTTTTTCGTCCAGTCACGCTCGAAGCGCTCCAGCTCGGAATAGTAGTGTCGGGCTCCGGAGTTCCTGCTCCGTCGGTACTTCCCACGCTCCTCTATCAGTCTTTTCATTATACTCATGGCCTACTCCTCCCAGTCATCAGGGTTATAGCACAGGCACGTAGGCTCATCGTTCTGGACCTGGAAGAACAGGCCAGTGGCACCGTTGAACGAGTAGCGTCCGAACTCGTGGCTGTAGATAGCCTGTGTGTTCAGGTACATGAGTGCCTGTCCGTACGTGTAGTTCTCTTTGTCATGAATCAGTCGGCTGATGAACTGCCGGAAGATACGTCTGCAGAGTCTGAGCTTACTGTTGTAGTCATGTGCGTTGCCATGTTCATAGCCGGCAATGATATTGACACAATAGACGTTCCGATCGAACCACCCCACTTTATTGCTGAAGGTATTGCCGGATGTGGTGTCGTCTATCAGGATGAAGTTCTCTGCATCCCGGTATTCGTTCATCACCTCCTGCAGTCCGCCGGGACCGCTGCAATAGCCCACGTAGAAACCATTGTTCATAACGAGCTTGTTATGTTCAGCCATGCTGAAGAAATAGGCAAGAGCGTCAAACTGTTCCATATTCAATTGTTTTTAGGGTATTTCCTTTTCATTTCCTGCACTTCAGCAGCCTTCGCGTCGAGTTCCGTCAGTGCTCTCCAACAGTCAATGGCATAGATGGTCTTCTCTTTCGTCACGTCCCCTCCAGTCAGTGCCCTGATCTGAGCATTCATCTGTTCCACCCATGCCACAGGCTTCACTGCTTGGCCGTCAGTGGTTCTGAAGAAATGGTGGAAGATCCTGGCGAACCTGTGTTTGACGGAGCCATACCAAAGGATGACAGCCAGCTCCTCGGTGGCATCCAATTGTCTGATGCCATCATTATACAGCAGTCCTGCCAGTTTCACCAAGTACTCCGGTTTCGGATCTCCAATATACAACTGGTAGTACTTCTCCATGATCAGGTAGTTCTTGAAAGGGACCTTATGCAGCCAGATGTCAACAGCCTTGAAGCCCTGGACACTCTCCAACCGCACATCCATCTCTTCGTGGCTGTCAACATACTCCAGCTGTTTGATCATCGACTGCACCTGCCAAGTCTTCAGCAGACAAGGCCGACCGTTGACTGAGCACTGCCAGCCGAATCCACTCTTCTTGTGGATGGTGAGACCTGTGAAATGGATGAGCAGCCTGGTACGCAGTTCCACCCCTTTACAGCCCTCTGCCATCAGCCTGAGCGTCAGCTGCAGCTGTTCCTGAGTCATCTCCTTCCACGACTGCGGACAGCTCAGGCGTAACACGCTATCCGACCCAGTGGAAGGCTGATTTCTCTGCTGTGTTCTCATAAGGCTTCAGGTGGTTAAGTTCGTATGCGTCGCTGCCTGCATAGGTCTGGTAGTGCTCCAGGTCACGCTCCATGGTGTTGATGATGTCGCGGTAATACGCCATAGCAGCAGCATGATTCCCCTGGATCTTCATCCCAAGGAACCTACGTATCTTATATACCAGAACACGATTAGCATCAGACAGGCTGTCAGAGCACAGCTCCTCCAGCAGCTCATCCATATAGTCGTCACTGATATGTTCGCGCAGGAAGAGGTCTGCATCAGTCAGCTGAACCTGTGCTGCGCTCCAGTCCTCTTCTTTCGGGCGGCCGATACCGGCCATCTCCTTCAGCATGGAGAACATGAACAGCGTAGGTACCAGTATCAGCCGTTGCGGACTGTCAGACCACCCCTTGACTTTGAACAGTTCAAGGAGCAACAGGTCTTTTGTCTGCAGACGTTTTACTCGCAGCTCACCCTCCACGGCATCGACACGTTGTTTCGAAGCCGGTGCAGTGTCGTTCGTGCTCACCACACCAAAGCCCGTCGATGTCAGTACCACGTCAAGACCCCGCATCTCACGGATAAAGGTATCTATGCACACATATTGCTTGAACAGGGAGGCGAGAAGACTGTCTTTTTCATTCTTTATCGCCTCACATCCGGCAGCACCGAGTATCTCCTCCTGCAGCCGGTCAGAAGTGGCGTGGATAATCACATAGAGCGATCTGAACACATGATCCTTCACACTCCTGGCTACTGGCACTGCCAGCTCAAAGTCATCTTTTGTAATCTCTATGTCCATGGTTCTATTTTGTTTGGTTGACACTTTCCTCGGTTCCGGACTCGTTCTTGTCAAGCGTCACCAGGTTAATCACCGGCACGCGGACGGTGAACCGCTCATCCAGTCCGTTATAATGCAGCATCAGATGGTAAGGCACCTCCATGATATCATGGAACACCTTTTCCAACGACTGCTTCAGGTCGAACAACTCCCGTTTGTCGCTGCCGGAGTTGTTCATCTGGCTCTTGCCAGGAACGGCACCCACCATGTTAGGATGGACGCCCATGGCGAAGCACAGGGAGTTCGACGCCTCCTGGATGTCGTCGCTCCAGTCGCCACCCTCCTTCTTGCCGCCGGCCATGAGGTTGTAGATACGCACCATGCGCACCTCCTTGCCCTCCAGCGACATATCATAGGTGGTCACCCATGTCTTGCCGGCATTCTTCGGGTTCGTGCAGAACTCCGTGATATTGTCCCGTTCCTGCTTGATACGCTCCTTCCGTTTCTTCGGGTCGGTGATATTCTCCTCGTTACACAGGTTCTGCCAGTAGTTGCGGTGCACCTCCACCTGCCAGCGAGGTGCCGACGTGTTCTTGATCATCGCTCGCTTGCCTGAGCCTATGAGCCGGTAGATATCATACCAGTAGTCGCGGTAGATGCTGGTGTAGTGTGGCGTCGGGTAGTAGCCGTTATCCATATACGGCACGTAGCAGCGTACGGCGAACTTACGGTCTTGCGTCGGTTCGTTCTTCACTCCAGTGTCCGGGTCAAACTCCTTGCCCATGCGCACCATCAGGTCACCCAGTGGGTCTGTATCGTCCAACAGCGGTATCACTTCCAACGTCTCCGGTACCGACTGGCTGAAGTCGCCTATCAGCACATGCTCGATCCTGCCTTTCTTGTTCTTCAACGTGAAGCGGCAGTCACAGGCCTTACGATGGCGCAGCCGCACTATCTGTTTGCCGTCACGTGACAGGTTGATGACCAGTACGGAAAAGTAATACTGCTTCATGTCCAATGCCTGCGCCAGGAACTGCATGTGCAGGGAGTTATGCAGGCAGAAGTCACGTATCTGCGCGTCCGTGGCACGTTCGTCCGTCTCGCGATCAACGAACTGCAGCCCCTGTCCGTAGCACACCTGCGTATTGAACGCCATGCACTGCGACACCACCATGTTCTGGTGGTTCTTGTCCTGCAGGTGGTACGGCAGCATGTCGTCGTCACCCCACACCACATATTCATATTCCTGGCTGCCAACGCTGATGGTCTTGGTTTCCACGTTGCGCGGATCAGGGTAGTAGGAGTCCTTGTCGTAGTGCGTCAGCACCTCTGACCGGCTGCTGTCCGACACGGCGTCCTGAACCGAGCAAGGTGCCACGATATACTGTTCGTAGTCTTCCTTCGTCCCCACGCGGGTCATCTCGTATTGTTGTCTCTTCTTGTTGCTCATATTATAGATACATTGGTTGTCCGTTTATACTGATGATGAAGATGTCCGGTACTGTGCGTATCTGGTTGTTCGCCGGATTCACGATACGGTGCCAGCCGCCACGCCAGCTGCTGCTCGACACCAGCCATCCCCTGTAGTCGATAATCTCTCCCGTCTTTCCTTCCCATACCTGCAGGTCCACCTTCCTGCGCTGCTCACGGGCAATGTCCAGCACCTGCATAGCGTCATTGATATGTATTGCCTCTGCCATTTTTTAGTTGAATGTAAAGTCAAACGTGTTGTCGAAGATGCGTCCGGCACGATGGCTGTCCAGGACGTTATGGTTACGCTGCGCATACTCATAGCTGAAGGTGAAGCGTGGCAGCTCGTCATCCTCGTTGGACCTTACTGACTTGCTGTCCGTCAGCGTCACCTCACGGCCCACCGTCGGCACACCGTTGTAGATGTTCAGCACATACACCTCCTTGCTGCGGAACAGGTCGTCCAGCCAGTCGGCCATGGCCCATGTCAGCACGCCGGTATCAGCCTTGAACGTACGTGTCTCCCGGATATCGTAGTTACGCTTCATCTTCCCGAAGCGAGCACTGGAACGCTCAAACTTCGGATCCACCTCATGCGTGCCCGTGCAGTATATCAGTTCCTGCACACCGAACGAGTTGGAGAATATCAGGATTGGCGCACAGTCCAGCACCTCCGGCCTCACGTTGTACGTCTGCGAGCGGCTGCCTGCCTTGACAACATAGGACACAAGTGTCTTCCCTGCAGCAGCAAACCTGGCAGGCGACACGTCACAGGTACGGTAGTTGTCATTGCCGCCGACCACCGTCACCGCTATCTGTGCCTCGCTGCCGTCGTCGTAATAGGCTGTTGCCGTCGCACTGTCGCTGCCGTAGTAGTGCAGGTACTCCAGTCGTCCCATGGCCGTTTCCTTCGGACCCATCAGGATGCTCAAAAAATGCGAATTATAGAAGCTCTCTGCTGTCTCATCCACGTCGCACTCGCTATACAGCACCGTAAATGCAAACGTTTTCGTAGCCACCTCTGTACCGCTGCTGTCTTTCTCTGACACGCTGATGGTGACGTTCAGCACCAGCTGCTGTCGTGCATAGGCAGTAAGGAGTCCCCCGAGGTCGTCCAAGGAGATGACCGATCCGAAGGGGTACATCCTCTCGCTGAATATCACAACCGGTATCGTGACCTGGATATCCGCATAGCTGCCGTCAATCATTATCGTCAGGTCGGGAATACTGCAGCTGAAGTATCTCCCGGACAGGTCATTCACTACTGTTATCATGCAGGCAAAGGTAGCACACGACGGCAATCATTAAAAATACAAGAGGCAGCATGTCATCGCGACATACCACCTCTCAATGAACAAAAAAATGCTATCTGTCTTAATCCATCGATATCATCTCCCTCCATACTGCCCAGCTGACGCTGCCGTCTCCTTCAGTGAACGTGGAGAAATCATGCTCCAGCATGTATTCTACAATATCATCAGCATGGATGGCCATCATTGGCGAAAGTTCCTGGACGATCTGTTGTGTTGTCTTGTTCTCTCGCATGTACCCCTGCTCAGGCAGTGGTCTTCGAGACATAAAGTAACTGTCAAGCAACTGTCGCATGAACTCATGCTTCAGCTCGTCTCTTGTCTTATTCTCTTTCATATCCTTGTACATTTAATAGTTTCTCCATTTGCTGTCTAATCAGCCGTATATTATAAGCATATCGGAAAAGGTAGTCATGCTTCCCCTCTTCGTCCTCAAAGGCTGCCTTCTCCAGTCCGTCCTCAGCGTCCTCAAGATGACAGATAATATAATTAAGATTATCCTCAGAACACACCTCGAGCAGCACCTTTGCCACATCGGGTGTCATGTTAATGGCATCACCCTTGCTCATAACCCACCTCCTTCCTGCTGAAGAGAACCCTGCCCACCATGCCTATTGCTCAGTCCACCATGAGAGCCGACGCTTCGGTTCTCGTTCTCTTCGGCGGGCAGGGTATTTTCCGATAGTAACTGTGCACGCCACTGGCTCACCAGCTCGCAGTCCTTCACCCAGAGGGAGCGTCTCTCGTCCTTGTAGTGGTTCTCAATCTCCAGGCGTTTATGGTCGCGCTCTTCGAAGAGGGCCTGGCGCTGTCGGCGGTAGGCATCGCCGAGGTCACGCAGGCGCAGCTCGTACTCGTCGTTCAGGGCTGCCGTCTCTCTCTTCTCGGCAATGCGCGTCCGCTTCATCAGCTCATCTATCTCCTGCTTCTGCAGCATATACTCTTCACGGGTCATCATAGCGCACCTCCTATTCCTATTAAGATTAATACTGCGGCAAGCGCGAGGTGAGCCTTCACCACGTCGCCATGGGTGAACACTTCGCCCTCGTCGGTGGCACAGAGAGCCGTAAACGATTTGCTGGTGGTACTCCACCACACTTTCAAGTTCTTTACAGCACTTTCCACTCTGGAAAGCACCGAGGGCTGAACCTGCCCGATCTGAATTGTCTGTTGCATTTTGCACTATCTTACAAGCCTGCCAGCGAACCGCACTGGCGCAGAGACAGAGAAACGGCTGCACATCCCGTGCTTGTAAGATAGTGACTCACCCAGAGGGCAGTTTAATCTTCGGAATGGCAGCCGTCGTTATCATTCGGACCGGATGTTAGGATTGCTCCCTCAGGCCTATGCCCTTTTACATCTTCCTGCTGACTTCTTGGCATTAAAAATGCCCGGCTGATAAAGCTGAGCGTCTGACGTGCGCCCTGCCGAGTGGTCTACCACTATCTTACAAGCGAGGGCAAAGGTAAATAAAAATCCCGAAACCTGCAAGAGATTTCGGGATTTTCTGCGCTAATTTAGACGAATATCAAATAATTTTCGTACCTTTGCGGGCATAAAAGATAATTATATGCCACATTGTTCCGAACCATGTCATGAATGCCGATGGTATCTGGCAAGCCCAGGCCTTTTTGCTCATTGGGCCTGCACTTATCCAGGTGTCTGCTTGAGTCGGTACGGACGGAAAACAGCATACGAACCAAAAGTATAATTTTGCAAGAGCATGGAACAGGAAGAGAGAATACGTAAACTAGAGAAGGAGATATATCGCTTGCATCGAGATACCGCCCTCTTATGGTTTTTCCTTTGTCTTACAGTCTTTCAAGTGGTTTACCTCATACTCAGGTAAACACGCCAAGAACGTGGAGTGTTCCGATGATTGTTGCAAGTCCGACCAACAGTGAAAAGATCCCCTTTGCTATTTTCCACACCTTCAGCCAAAAGTTCTTCCTTTTTTCTTCTTGTCTTTCTTTCTCTATTTGGCGGTCACGTTCCTCGATGGAGCATCTCACCTGTGTATTAGTTTCTTCGTCATCGAAAGCGTCTGCATAGTAATCCAGCCAGTCTTCTCTTTTGTTCATATACCATTGTTTTATAAAAGCCGGTGCAAAGGTACGAAAAATCCCCGACTTTCACAAGCAGGGGAGTATGGCTTTTATAAAATACTTCAACTATTGTAGTTGTAGCCGCAAAGGTACGAAAAATCCCGAAACCTGCAAGAGATTTCGGGATTTTCTGTACTTATTTAGACGAATATCAAATTATTTTCGTACCTTTGCAGGCATGAAGAGCGAATCAGCGACCATATCAAACGGCATAGCTATCGTCATATTGGGGATAGCCTCTATGATTTACGGCATAAAATATGGTAAGCTTAAATCAGAGTTTTCTATTTTAAAAGAGCAACAGCAAGCGCTAACAGTCCAATTACAACACCTGCAAGTCCTATCCATTCGGCCCGATTCAGCTTGTACCAAGGTCGCGGTTCATCCCTGGTCAGAACAAGAGGAATCTCCTCTGCAGCTTTCCGCTCCCGTTCCTCCATGTAAGCCTTGAATCCCATTTCATAAGCTCGATCACCTTCCTCAGTAATCGTATATCTGTCGATGCGCCTGGATGCCAGGTGCAGGACTTCCGAGAGCTGATACCTCATATATTCAGCCTTGGGCGGCCCCATGGCCTGCCAAAGTTGATGGCCATCGACAAAACCCTGTGCATCATGCAGCATCTTCAAGGCGGTATCTGCCTGTCTTATCTGTACCTCATTATAGTTCATACTGTTTCATTTTATAAAAGCCGGTGCAAAGGTACGAAAAATCCCCGACTTTCACAAGCAGGGGAGTATGGCTTTTATAAAATACTTCAACTATTGTAGTTGTAGCCGCAAAGGTACGAAAAATTCCGAAACCTGCAAGAAAAGAGGGAGAAATTTTCATTTCCCCCTCATTATAAGGTTGCGCAGCCAGCCCGAGCGGCGACTTCTTGTTCAATACGGCCACATAAGAAGCATAAGAACGCATGGAATCACGCATAGAGTCACCCTAAGAATTAGTCCCCAATGCGTTAGTACTGGGGACTATGATGCGCCCGCAGGCGTACGGGCGTCTTTCTGTCTTAATAAGGCCAACGACGGCCTCGCCCTTATACTGCTTCAGCTACACAGCTCACTTCTGCCATCTCTTCCGACGGTATGGCGTCGGCCACACGGCGGATGCGGTTTGACAAGTCTATGAGCGCACCGCGCATCTGCTCGGCCTCCTGTGCCGTGAAGCCGCCACCGCCGCCATTGCCGTCAATGCCGTCGAGCTTATGGTACAGCCACGACGAGGAACGCTGGAAATAGGTATTGGCAAACTCACGCCAGGATATAGCCATCTGGATGTCTCTAATTCTCTTCTTCATGTCGCTGATGACGACGGGGTTCTTTACTGTTGTTTCCATATCGAAATGTTTTTAATTTGTTTTTTAGTTGCCCTCCCCTGTCGTCGGGGAGGGTTTTTCTTTTAAAGGTAGGGCTGTCTGACCATGTTGTCGAACAGCTGTTGTGCAAACCAGAGAAGTTCGGGATAGCCGTCGGGGAAGGACTTGTTGTAGTTCCTGATTGACTCGATGAGGTCCCTTTCCTCAGCAGTCACTTCCATCATTTCTTTTTTCTCATTCATATCCGTTGTTTTATTAAGACAATGCAAAGATACTACAAATTTTCGTATTATGCAAATTATTTACTATTTATTTTCGTAGTAAATCCATTATTTAACATTAAAAGAAAGAATCAGATTTCACGGAAAAGAAACGGCAAGTTTCCCAAAAAAGCGGTCAGTTTCCGCAGCCGGGACATTGAAAGTACCGGCAAGCTGACCGTCTTTTTTCGGGAATTTGCGACAAAAATCCACGGCCTCTGCCGACGAAACGTCCTGTTTATCGGCATTTCAGGGGTGTGGGGCGCGAAAAAGGCGCCCCACATCGGTCTATCCATCCCCCACCGCCCTACGCCCCGAAGCGACTTGCCTCGACTTGCCAAGCGGAATATGTCACGTAATTTCTGTATGATAGTGTCGGCAGCGTGGCGGTGTCAAAACGAGGCAGGGGCAGCAGCGAGGCGCATCCGCGGTACTGGCGACTCTATGAGGTGACTATTTCATCCCCATAGTGTCGCTTGCATGGGGTGCAGGGTGTTGGCACAACTTCCAGCGCCCATACCGATGAAGCCAACGGTACAGGCAAGCACCCTGATGTCAGTATGACATCGTACGTTCTGACGGCATGAGCGACTGTCGCAGTGGAAAGTAGCGTGACACGTTCCTGGCAGGAGTGTCTGGATGACAAGTGGCCGTGGTGCCTTGGCACGGATGGGTGTGTAGGCGAGATGGTGGCATACCTGTCGCCATCTCACCTTCTCTTCCATCCGAACAGCCACCTGTCAGCCGATTAGACTCTCCAGAAGGAACATGGCACCGGAATGGAACGGAGTACAGCGCCATGCCATCAGAACGTACATGAACGTTATCCAGACGTTCAGGTGCGCAGGTGTTTGAGGGTGGGTAATAAGATGGCCTTGGTCATATCTGCTTAATCTCTATGATAGCCGAACCATCTGGTTTTAGCCAGGAACATGGCCATACGGACGTGTGCACCAGTGGCCTCGATGGCACTTATGAACGCCTCCGATGAACGCCCAGTGGTATAGATATCGTCGATGACCAGCACGTTCTTACCTCTGAAATAGTCAGCGTCGATGCATACCAGGTGCTTGATGTTCGTGGCCAGCTCATACTCGCCAGTGGTGTGTGCCCGCTTACGGCCTGCCACAACCTTGATGTAAGGAAAGCCGTCGATAGCTCCAGTCTGACGGCACAGCTGCTGTGAGAACTGCTTCCACCGTCTGACGTGTGCACACATCGTACTGGCAGGGATACAGACGATAACGGTATCAGTCAGGTCGATAGCTGCCAACGACTTCGAGAACTGTCTGACAGCCCACCGTGTATAGACGTTGCGACCGTCCTTGAAGCCGATGATCATCCGGCAGATATCCTGCTCCTCGAACGTGGCTCGCTTCAGGAACCGCTGAGGGATGTAGCTGTAAAGGGCAAACTTCATCATGGCTGTCATTGTTAACAGGGTAAAACAAAAGCAGCAGCTCCTACTGAGGAACTGCCGCCGTCTCTGCAGATTTCTTTGAGCGAGGCTTGCGCTTGGCCTTGGTTTTGGGCTCGTCGGCCTGTACCGCCGGCTGCGTTGCTTCCGACAACCCCAGTGGGTCATTCTCTGCGGCCTGCTCAGCTTTCTGAAGGGCTATCTCCGATGACAGGCGGTCCAGACTTTCGGCTGCGATATACAATCCTGTCTGCTTTTTCAGGAGGAACATATACCTCATGGCCTTGTAGGCGCTTTTGCAGTGTGCACTGGGCTGTTCGTCTCCGTTGATGGCCACTGCCCATACCATGTTGTCACTCTTGTTAGACTTCACGACTGATACGATGATTTCTCTTTTTTCCATGACTTGTAAATTTAGGATGTTATACTTAGGGTTAGAATTAGGTGGCAGTTACATGCTATAGCACTCTATGTAGGTGATATCGACCATCAGGTCCAATGCGAAGTTCTCAGCCTGGCTGGTTGCGTCGGCGAAGTTGTCGGCTTCTACTTCATATTCGTAACTCTCGCCATCCTCGGTGTTGACAACCACCTGATAAAGGTTACCACAATAGTAGCGTTTGTTGTAAAGACGGCTCTTGCTGAAGAACGATGATGTTTGAACTGAATGTGTCATGATGTTTGAATTTTAATTGTTCGACTTAATGTTTATGCGCCTGGGCGCTCTTTGTAATTTTTACGTGCATAAAAGAGCAGCAGGGAGAAGGCATGTAAATGCAAGGAATTACAAGGAAAATTCTGAAAAACCTTATTTGCACGGCAAATCAGGAAAGTGTGTTGGAATTATCTGCAGTAATAACGCTCAGAGGTACTTGCAGGATGCCGCCAGCGCTAACTTTGCAAAGGAAAAATCGAAGAGCGTCACGGGCATCAGCATCAACATGTCGGACAAGTAACATTCATCATGACACATTCTACGTCATCGACGGAAACAAGATGCCTTAGAAAAACGCACGTAATGGTAACCGCAGGCGACTGTCAACACCATGGATGGCACGCAGCGGCATAGAAGCCATAACAACAGCGATAGCAACCATCTGAGACAGGCGAAAACACAATAAATATGGTCTGTATCATCCTCAATCAGAGTGCAGCACGTGACAGTCAACCGGTCTGCCGTATAACACTAAAGTTATGAATGGAAAAAAGTGAATTAGAGACCGTGAAGACCAACAAGAGTGACACCATAGGAAGAGGCGCCACAACAAAAAAACAGGCCAATGCATTACTGCAAAAGCCTGTACATATAAAGGAAGTAATGAAGAAGAAATCAGACAGTAGAAGCAGAAAGTCAGCCCATGTAGCTCACCCAGCCCTCAGACTGGTGCAGGGCGTATGCCGGTATGAACTTCTCCACCCCGATACACAAGGTGTCGAAAGCATCACTGCCGTCGGTACGTGCCTCCAGACGGTCCTCCTCCGTCTCGGCCAGTTTCTCGCCTCGCTTGTCTTTATGCTCATTATATATGGCTGCAGTCTGTATGGAGAGCAGCAGGTCCTCATTGTTATCCCTGTTGATGAACACCTGATGTGAAGCCTTACCTACAAGCATGCGGTTGATGAGCTGGTACTTATCGACGTGGTGCATGGGGTTGCCAATATAGACCTGTTCAACCACCCAGCCGGCCGCTGTCAGCAGGTTGGTGATCAGAAGATAGAAGTCCTCGTTATTATTGGCAGCGAACCCCTGTCCTTTGAACGTGGAGTCGAACACGAAATAGACTTGACGGCACTTATGGTATCGATAATATTCCGTAAAGAGCGCCACCACAGCTTCGAGTGTCTGATACTTGACATAGAACGATTTAAGGACGTATAGCTTTCCGTCAATCCCCACCTGTCCAACAACGAGCCAGTTAATCATGGTATTCGCATCGAAGGCAATGATCAGCGGTGCATTAGGGTCACAGTCGGCATCCAGCCTACAGTCATCTACTATGTTTTGTATGTCCTGAAGGTGAAGCTCTGACATATTAGGTGCCGTATAAAGGTTGACGCTCTCGCGCAGCTGGCCATAGAAGCCGTCACGCATGATGCCGATATGTTTACACATGATGCTGGTTGCGAAGGTCAGTGCCGGCAGGTCACGCTTCATGCGTTTAATAAAGTCCAGCCCGAGTATTGGCAAGTTGAACAGTGACGGGTAGCGGCAATACAAGAGGCAGTTTTTCCTTATAACGAACATGTCATGTTCCAGCCGCCTCAGTTCCTTCTCGTAGTACATGAAGCGTTCCGGATGCTGTTTCATACGCTGGCGCAGTTGCCAGTGTTGGCTGACCATTCCCTCCAGGCACTTGACCAGTTCTCGGTCCTGCTGCTGTTCATACTGCATGAACCAGGATCCTTTCTTTGTTGTAGCAGTGTCGCATGTAATGGTCATGCCATGGTGCAGGTGACAGTGCCGGAAGTACATGTCGTTGCCTCTGTTGGTCTGAAAAGTCTCATTCTTCAGCTTCTCGTAATCCACGTACTTCGCCTCGTCGATAAGGACATGGTCGATAGACATACCGTTGCTCATGCCCTCGCGATCTTGTGAGATGATCTGGCAGACTGAACCGTTGTAGAAGCCGATGCAGTTCTCCCAGTTGTTAGGTGTGAATATGGGGTCTTTCCATTTCAGGGACTTCCATGGTTTCTTCCCCACGGTGTAGTGTATGTCGCGCTTATAGCCCCACCTCTCCCAGTGTACCAGGAGTGATGGCAGTGTTGTCGTAAGGCATTTTTTAAAGGACGGGGACACGAAGCCCGTCGAGGATCCTGGCATCTGCTGGAACACCTGCAGCAGCCGTGTGGCATCGATCAGTCCCTTGCCGGTACCACGGCCCATCTCGCACACCAGGTCACGCGGCGACATATACAGCGGGTACAGCTGTGCGTCGTTGAAGTACTGTCGTTGTTTCTCAGCCATTGCCTGCGTCCTCCGTTCTGTTTACCTCGACATATTCCGTATATTCCTCATCACGGCTATAGCGTTTGATGAGCTTATCACGCAGAGCACGGAAGTTCTTTGGCACCTTAATGCCCAGCACTGATGGGTCGTCGGTCGGTTCTATCTGCAGCGGTACAATCTTATCGTATGCCATGTCCGGTGTATCCTCCTTGTCCAACTGGTTAGCAAGGATGTAGTTCTTCTGCATTGATGCGACGGCACGCCAGTCCCCTTCTTCACGTGCTTTCTTCCGGTCCTCCTCTATCATCTGGTTGACACGCCATCGTGCATACTCCTTTGTTGTTGCCTCCAGGTTGCCAATAAGTACCTTCAGTAGATGAATGTCATCAAATGCCTGGGTCTTGCTCAAGTGGAACATCTGTCGGCATCGCTCGACCATCTCCGACGGTTTTGTCTGCGGATAGCTCCGCCAGTATGCCGTCAGCTCACGCAGTCGTTCGACACGGGCAATGACGTGTTCTGGTACCTGTTGCCGTCGCAGCTCACCTGAGTCTATCGGCAGATATTTCTGGTATTCGTCAGTATTCACGGGTATGCTCATGATAATTATGTGTATATGTCGCGCATCATACGTCGCAGGTATCCGCGGCATGCTTCGTCAGCAGCTGGGCTGCCAGCCTGCGCCAAGTTAATGTTATCCTTCCGGATCTCGTTAGCCGTAGTGGCATAGCCCTGCATGAATGCCTTTCTGGCGGGATGGCCAATGGTGTTCAGGTCGTTTAGGAACTCCCTTTCCTCAATATCCAATAATGCGGAAATCTCCTGTGGGGGAGTCAGTTGAGAAGAGAGGTCTCGAATTCTGCTGAGTAATTCGTTCGAATAGTCCATTCAATTGTATTGACTGGTTATCAACAATATCTTTAATGCCACAATACTGTTGGTAGAAGACTTCCTGTGAGGTAGTGACGACCGTACATTCCGCACGGTCTCCATAGGTTTGGTTCTGACTGGAGATGACTGTCACCGTCCACCGGTCGTTTTGTACCAACATCACCTTTGAGTGGTTCTTGGCCAGATAGACGGCATCGAAGCATGACTGCATCTCTTTATAAAGCCTATAAGTCTTCTTTGAAGCCTTCAGGTCAGCCAGCAATATTGTTTTCAGGAGTAGATTTTTCTTTTTTAGATTCAAGAATCCACGCAGGAACGCATCTGACGTAGAGAATGTCGTCACATAGACGTCAGCCGGTCCCGTCTGCCCGATTATCCATGAGAGAAGCCCAAGCGTATGCAGCCCCGTCCCAAGGTACGACTGGAGGCTGCATCGCTCGAGTGGTTTCAATAAACGGTTGATATCACGACCCTTGCCCATCAGCGGTAAACTTGATGCTGCATGCCGTCAGCTGTTGCTTTCGCTCATCAGAGAGTTCACGTCCGAGGCTGACCAGTACGCTGACACGTTCCTGGATGCGCCCGCGCAGGCTCTCCAGCTTGCCGGCGTCCGTGAAGTCCGGCTCCTTCGACTCCTCCACCAGCTGCATTAATAGCGGCAGGTTCTTGGAGACGTAGGCATCGGCATTCTTCAAGTCCTTCAGCTGCTGTTCAGACAGCTGCACCTTTTCGTCTGCAGGGGGTGGGACAGATCCGTCGATACGATAATCGTCATAGCGTGCCATTTCCTTCTTGTACGTGTACCAGAGCTCTCGCAATATCTGAAGATGCTCATAACGGTCGCACGGTTCAGATAGTGTCTTCAGTGTCTCTCGCAGCTGTTTGATTTTCTTCCACCGTTCAGCGTTCTTTGGCCAGATATCCTGGATTTCTTCCGGTAGCCGATCATGATCAGGACGCAAGCCTTTGCGGATATAGACGACAGGAGTCTCACCTTGCTGTACTGGGAGATGGCTGTCATCGTCTGGCTGGCTTGTCTCTGCTGGAGTAAGGTCGGCCGTCAGTTCCCTGTCCATTTTTACGACGTCGGCAAGAGTCTTACCGTCCTTCTGCATCTTCAGGAACCTGCCTAACTTGTACTCCAGGAACTTCAGCTCACGCTCCGGTCGCCGAAGGATGCGTCCGCGCATGGATCGATCGTTATTCATCCTATAAAGCAACTCTGCTCCCTTGATGATGCTCTCGCGGCTACTGTGGTCGCTCTGCAGCCATGCAGCCAACTCTTCAGTAATTTTTTTGTTCAGTCTCATACATTATTATATTAATTAAAAAAAGCAGTCTGGCGTTTATATTGCCAGACCGCCAACTATCGTACTACATGACAAGTGATCATCATGGATTGACAACCAACTCGTCAGTGATGCCGGAGATGGTGCCTTCCTCAGTGGGTAGCGTACCCTCATAGTAGGGGGCAGGATACTGGTCGTCCACCGTCACGTCGATAGTGGTGGTGTTCGGGTCAGTAGCCGCCTTTCCCTGTGCCTGTGAGAGAGCCACCTGAGTCTGGTAGTCGGAATTACCGAAGAGTCTGTGCTGACCGTTAGCCATTGGCACGGAGATGAGCACATCGTCATTGTTCAGCATGGCTATCAGACCGGTATTCTTCTTAGCTGAGCCAGGAAGAACCAGGACAACGTGGTTCTGGAATGTCTTGGCGCCATAGGATCCCTGTGACTGGTTGGTCACCTCGGTCTCCAATGGAACGAGAGCCACCTTCTTCCAAGTTTCATTCTCCTGGAGAACGATATTGTCAGAGATGACGGCTACCTCTTCCATCTTAGTAGCGTTGTACCCCTTCGGCTTGGGAATATTCTGGCACTTCGCTTTCTTTACAAAGTAGAAGTGGTTTCGTGTTCCAGGTGTTGAACGGTCACCCGGACAAAAATTCACGTCCTCATACAGGTCCTGCTCGGTGCAGGCTGCTGCATTGGTTATCGGATCTGCCATTTTTTTTAACTATTTATATTAGACAAAAAGGAAGAGGGGTTACAGCCCCATCTTCCGTTAATTACTTATGGCTGCTCTGTATTCTCATTGTTGGAGCCGCCACCCTGGTTGTCGGAGCCGTCGTTGCCAGACGTTTGCAGACGTGCCACGCAGAGCTTCTCCTTATTGATGGACTCGTACTGCTCGCCGTAGAACATGTTGGCAATGAAGTCAACGTCGTAGTGAGAGTTCAGCGACTTCTCCACGAGGAATGTCTCATCTTTGGTTCGCTGGTTCCACAACGTCAGGATGTTGTTCTTCGGTGTCAGGCAGAGGTAGTCCATTGGGACGTTTGGCAGTCCTACGAACTCAACTGTCGTACCCTCCAGGTAAGCCTTCTGGTACTGCTGGTTGTACGGCAGAGCGCCGTGGTTGTGCTGATAGGACTCCTCGTAGTAGTGCTTGACGGTGTCGTTCATAAACAACTTCAGGCTCTGCTTACGGAGTTTCTTGTCGGCACCCTTCCAGCCGGTGACACCCCAGTAGAAGTCTTTAATCAGGTCTTCAGCGTTCTCGGGTGTGAAAGCCTCAGGCAGAGTATAGAGGTTACCCTCTTCGGCCGACATGGTACCCTTTGTGATTTCCGCATCCTCAATGGCCAGGAAGCCGTTGAACCACTTGGCTGTCTCTGTCGTGTTTTCAGGATCATGCTTGGCTGTCCACATCTCGTTGAACATGTTTTCGCCAAGCTGTGCCATGATGTAGGCGCAGACACGCTTGACAAACGGCACATTCTTCAAGGCATCACCCTTGGTAATGTCCGAGCCCCAGAGAGAATGAACGATTGAGTTCGGGTCAATCGGTTCAATACAGTTACCGAAGAAGGTCTCCAGTGTGCGCTGGTTTGTCTTCACGTTGCCGTTGCCCATCTTGTACTTGTCGTAGTTACCCATCTGGAAGTTCCCCTTCATCTCATGCACATGCTCCTTGTAGCGGATGCCGGTGCGGACGCCCATGTGCTGGACGGCCATGTTCATGGCGAACATCGGCATGGTGATGAGCTCAGTGCGGTAGCGCTGGAAGGCGGTTGCCAGCTCTTCCGGCGAAAATTCGTAGTTAGGATCTACAGCTGTTGTTGGTTTTGCCATAATTACAGAGCATCTTTAATGGAGTTAAACAATTCTGCTGCACCCGTGAGAGCAGCGGTCTCATCGACTTTCCTGCCGTCCTCGTCGTCAGGAGCAGAACCCTTGAGGTTGGCAATCTGCTCGTCTTTCAGCTTGACGTCATTCTCCAGATCCTGGATCTTTTTCTTCAGGTCATCGATGACGCCTGCTGCCTTCTTGCATGCATCGTTCTGCTTACGCAGCTCATCGTCGATGGTTCTCATCTGGTCCTGACTCAGCGAGACGTTTCCTTTCTCGTCCGGCTTGAAGCCGTCAGTGATAGCCAGCAAGGCCATCACAGCAGTAAACACTTTGATCATTTTTTTGTTAGTAATAATGGTCGGAGGTTCCGGGATAAGGCCCTTCAGCATATCAACGACCTTTTTGATCACGCTGGAGGTTGGATTCTCCTCACCTGTTTCAGAATCAAAGTCCTTAGGTAAGGCTGGTAGGCCCATATCCTTTATTAATGAGTTTTTTATCTTCCCTTCCATGAAATTGCCAACTTGCTCGGCATCGATTATCTCATCAACGATACCGAAGCTCTTGGCGTCAGCCGCCTTGATCCAGGCAGCGACCTTCATTTTCTCTTTTATATCCTCAATGTTCTTGCCGTTACGTTCGGCATAGATATTGGCAATCACGTCGTCAATGGTGTCCAGTTGCTTGCGCTCGAACTGAAGCTGCTTGATGATCTCGTCTAACTGCTCCTTATTGAAGCGTCCCCATGAGTCCACCCATGAGGAACAGTTATGAATAAGCAGCAGCGCATTCTTCGACATCTTCACTGTCTTGGCGCCCATCACCATGAAGGTAGCGGCACTGGCGGACATGCCCAGGAAGTGAGCAGTCACCTGGCCGTGGTTCTTGATGAGCTCATAGATCTGCAGCGCAGTACTCACGTCACCACCCAGTGAGCATACAGCCACATCGACTGGCTGATCCTTATGTTTGTCAAGTATGTACTTAACGTAGTCGGCCGAGATTCCCCAACCGCCTACCGTTCCTGTTAAATATAGATCATATTTTTTCATCTCTACCTTGATTTAGCGCAAAGGTAGAGATGAAAGCTACTTTCTAAAAATTCTTATTAACCTGCAATATAAAGTATTTTATAGGCAGAAGAGAAGGTAACCGTAACCTCCAACAGCTGATTATCGGTTATTCTGTCAGGATGCGGTTCAACTACTGATGTGACAGGAAACGGACGTTCCTTGGTTCCTATCAGATACTGTTTCCCATTCACGGCAGTAGCCCGATAAACCATTCGTTCGCGTGGGTAGTCAGAGGGAGTCTTAAATGCGAGCTGGGCCGAATATATCCGTTGTCCATTGTCCAGCTTGTCACTGATATTCAGGGATGCAGGTACCTTGATAGGTATAGGTATCCAGGGAATAGCATCCATGGGTATGATTACTCTTGAGGAGGTACGGAGCACATCCGGCATGTCAGATGCCAGACATCGGTCGATGGAGATAATGACGTTAGAATAGTGCATATATAGTAAAAATGTTTTAATTGTTCAAAATAGTTCTAAAATGTTCATTTGTGAAAAAACAAGGGTGTCTTTACAGGTTATTATTTCTGTTAATATTCATTAATTCATACTCTTTTGCGTCTTTTCATTCTCAGATCGACACCTTTAGACATTAGCTTACACCTCTCTCTATAGAATCTCTGTCGGATGGTGTCGGCATAGTTAATGGAAACACCATGCATTTCGCACCAGGCATAAGCAGCTGTCTGGATCTTCGAATCGTCATCACACATCTCCCTGAACTCAGAGTAGAGGTTATCCTCAAACAGTGCATCTATATATTCCATGATGACCCTCTTGCCATGATGTGTGACATAGTTCCATCCCTCAGGGTCTTTCTGTTTTGAGTAGGGAATGGCGACAGGCGTAAGCCCAGGTCCCCCCGTCTCTGGTGGGATGTCTGCAGGTCGTCGAAGTAGGACAGAGGTTATCCGGCGATTACCTACCGACTGAGGAGGAAAAGTGACAGGATTGCCGAAGTGGTGCGTCAGCCACTGTGCAATGAACGGTTTTAGTTGTAGGTAGATGACAAACTTGCTCATAATCTATAGTTTTAATTGCAAAATTACAAATTAAACTGAATTATCAATGTATTTAATCTGATTTTTTATGATTACCTTGATATTTTTCGTCAAATTGTCTGTATATTTGTATTAAACCATTACAATCACCGTGAAACACCCTGTACATCGGCATTTCCTAATATACAACTGTTTTGTAAGACCATCAGGAACGGATTTGTATTAGACATTTTCTCCTCTAATTGTGTTAAAACATGTAAATCGGTCATTAACCCTTTTTATACAAATATACAAATCTCTATTCTAATATACAAATCCAATTTGTATATTTGTATATTAGGAAATGCCGATGTACAAAGGATTTTTCACACTTCGCAAATGTCATTATACAGATATACAAATCTTTTGTTACTTTATAGAGAGGGGTGAGGGGAGGGCAAAAAGTGCCGTCTGTTGAAAAATGCAAAAAAGGTGGCCACCGGATCCGTATATAGGATACCGGTGGCCACCGTCAAAGAATATGTAAATATGTGTAATGTGTCTGTACTATGCTTGTCCGCCCCAGATGTCCTTGGTTGACTGCCTGATGCGTTGTTCCTCGTCCATGGTACGCAGATGTATCATCTCCTGCTGTATCATCTCTTGGGTCTTCGGGTCTCGTGTCGTCTGGATGTTACGTCCCTGCGTATTGAGGCAATCTTCCGGGTTCAGTGCGTATATCCATGTTGCCCACCGAGCAAAAGCCTTGAGACGCAGAGAAAAACGCTTCATCGAGTCTTTTACGCCAGGGCAGTCGGAGAGGTAAGTCTCGAAAACGTTCTTGCGTACCAGTTGCTTGTTGACGTTTGGTCCGTCAGCTGCAAAGAACACCGAGGCCCATTCCTCGAACTGCGGTCCCATGTCAGTCTTCAGCTTGCGGAGTATGATGTTCTGCATCGGAGGCTGCACCTTCCACGTCTTCATGCATATTGACAGGTACAGTTGTTCACACTGCATGAGCAGGTTCAGGTCAGCATTCCATTCTTCTTCACTGTAGAAAGAGTCAAAAAGGTTCTTGCCGAAGTCGTCGAAGATGGTTCTTTCTTCCTGATAGTGGAATGGGTTTTCTGCGGTCCTGTGGTGATACCAGTCGCTGAAGGTGACATACAGCATGCGTGCATCAGAGGACGCGTCGAATGACGAAGGTACATAGTTGGTCGAAAAAAGAAACTTAGGAGATTCAGCGAAGGGAATGGTGAAAGGCGTCACTCCTTTCGGGTTGACCGACATGTCGCCGGTAATGAGATTGTAGTAGTCGCTCACGTCGATGAACTGGCTGAGGTCCTCGACGTGCACCAGGCGTGTGGTGCGTGATATCTTCGAGGTGGCATGTGTGTCTTTTTTGATATCGGTGTTGCGACCGTCGATGCCAACGATTTCGATATGTAGCAGCTGCTTCAGTGCTTCGGCGAAAAAAGACTTACCGCTGCGTCCGTTTGCCTCGTTACCCTCGGCTATGCGGTTGTCCATCAGGAACGCCGCCCAAGTCCTTGACGGGCTCTTGTATGCATGCAGCAGGTAACCAATGGTAAAAAGCTTGTTAAGAAGCCCCTGTGCCTGTTCCTCACGCTGTTGCTCGGTGAGGTATTCGCTTGCGATCTCGAACGGATGCATCTCCTTGTAAGCACGCTGCGCATCTGGTGAGTTCGGAAACTGTTCTTCAATCTCTTGTCTCCAGTACAGCCGCGAAGTGTTGATGAGATAGCCCATCAGGTGTGACGACGTACAGTCCATCACCTCGAGCCGGAACTTCGGCGTGCCGTCAATCAGTGTCTCTCCAGGTACCCATTCCACCCTGAACATAGGTGGCAGCGGACGGTAGTCATGCGGTATAATCTGCTGGCTCCACACGCAGGTATCAAGGGACTTGTCCCGGTAGAGATGCAGATCGGCACCCTCACCATGGCAATGCACCACGCCGTTACGGAAGTAGAAGTCCTGGGTCCGTGCCGTATATGATGTGAAGTCCGGTCTGACGGACGGCAACGCACTCAGGTAGTTGGCCGAGAAAGCGACGTCTGTCAGAATCAGGTTACGCACACCATGCTCCATACGTATCTGGTTGTCGTGGCGCAGGCTCTCTGCAGGAGAGTCAGGATCCTTCGCACCCATTGACCACAGACGTACGAAGTCACGGACGTCACGAGGACTCTTCCTGAAGACCACGTTGTCCTTGATGCGCACCAGCTGCGGCTCGTCGTCACCGCCGTCTTGCCGAAGCACGGCAAAACCATGTAACATAAGGAACTGATGCAGGCAAACTGCGTCGATGCGGTGTTTCCGCAGTCCGTCCTTGGAGACTGTTGTTGACCAGAATTTCGCCTCGACGGCACGGTCCATCAGGTCGTAGTAGTCCTCCTCCGTGGGGAAGTACTGGCACCAATCACGGAAGTCCTTCGACGGACGGCCTCTGTTGTCCTTCATCTCCTTCAGTGTCTCCGGCAGCCAGCAGGTCTTCATCTGCATGAACTTCAGAGCCTGGGCAGACCCACGTGCTATGCCGGTGGTATCAAGGTCTGGGATGTTGGTAAGAGACCCGGCCAGACAGATAATTCTGCGGTAGTCCTGGATATCCAGTCGAGCCGTCTCGGAGTTGAGCCACACCGGACAGTCGCCACGAGCCTTGACGCATAGTGCGTCGCGCTCTCCGCTGCAGAGTACTACACGATAGTAGCGCTGTACGCCTCGGTCCATCGTCTTCTCGATCTTGTCGATGGTTGTCGTGCCGCCTACCTCTTCGTTGTCATTGTGCTTGTTTTTCTGCTCATTCAGCCGTGTCCACTCCTTACGGAGCTCGTATAGTCCATTGATGTAATTCTGGGGTTTCGCACCCTCCGGGAAGTATAGGAAGCGCCAGCGCTTGTCGGGTTCGTAAGGCCGATATACCTTGTAGAACCGGTCCGGCTTTCCCTCTTCCGGATTTTCCACGAAGCATTCCCTGAGGAAAATGGGGAACGTGTCATTGGAATGGAATTCCCTGATGCGGCGGTCTTTCACCTTTCCCAGCCATTCCAGCGCATGCCAGTGCAGCTGCTCACAGATGTCGCGTGTCACACCAGGTCCCAGGATCTTCAGCTCGCGGTCAGTGAACTCACGTATCTCGTAGTACCACTGTCCCTCCTGTTCCTCGTCACTGGCAGCCCTCTCCACCACGCGGGCAAAGTTCTTGTCTGGAGAGAGCTCGTCACGGATGCCGTACTCCTGAGCGATGGCCATCACCGCGGCACCGAAGCGAGAGCGGTCCCATCCATTCAGACGCATCCAGGCGTCGATAGCGTTCAGATCCTCGTCGTCACCGCCGAAGTCGTGCACTACCCACAGTCCTGCCTTGTTCTGGCGGATAGTGGCCGATGCCGTTTTCTCCGACAGCCGCATCTTAAACTGCTTCTTCGTATTTACACAGTCCCTGGCCTGCGGATAGAGGTCCAGGAGGATGTCGAGACCCTGACGGGTCTCATCCATTATACGCTGTCTGTCAATCATAAAACATACATATTTACATTTTTTACGTTTACCTTGGCGGCAAAGATAGGACTAAGCCACCGGTCGGCAAAATACATTCATTCCGAGACGAAGGGCAGCAGCTGCTCGCTCTCCGCTGGCTCTACCCGCAGTTTGCGGTAGAGGCACTGGCCGCGACCGTGGTTCTTCCGGTTCTGCCGTTCCATCAGATACTCGGCCGTCTCCTTGGAGCAGGGGTTGCTGATGATGACACGCTCATCAGTGAGACGACAGATGGCTGTGACGATCCATTTCATAGTCCTTCCTCCCCACTCCTCAGCACCCTCATGACGTTACGGCTGATATCCGTTTCCGCCTTGTGCGAAGCATACACCTTCTTAATAAACAATTTTAAGTTGCCTGTTATGCATGTCATCGTGGCACTGGGACGGCTGACACTCTCCAGAAAGCGGGCGACTGCCTGACTATAGAGGTCGTCACCATTGGCCCGTGACAGCAGGTACCTTTTCCGGCACCATGCCACGAGTTCGGGCCGCATCATCTCACAATACGATAGCAGCTCATTGTCATCGGTCTGACTGCCACAATAGTAGTTCGTCAGAATCACCAGTTCCCTACGCTTTCGTTCCATGTGTTCCATCCTTTGCTCACGGCGCAGTTGTAAGTTCTTCTGACTGGCCTCTTCCAAGTTATCTCTGTTGTCAAGCAGACGGTAGCTGCCGTCATTATCACGTTTTACCACCAGTCCTGCAGGTATGTCCTTCACCGATATCCCTTTCTGCGCGGCATAGCAGAGCCGGTTGATACTGACTGTCAGCCTCGTACCATTTCTGCAGAGGTTGACCATGTGTTGTCCGTTCGGGCGCATCTGCACCTTGACGACATGTGGTGTGTATCCCTTTATAGAGAACACCTCCTGGCTTTCGACATCTACCACATAGTCGGGCCATCCTACGATGAACCTCAGGCCTGTCTTTTGTTCTATCAATTGCAGTATATTCATTGATTAACCTTATGTATTAATTGTGTATTCTGTCATAAACGGATTTCAGACAATAGTGATACCCTGTCTTACTTGCCTTGTTCGCTCGATTTAAAACGGACAGCATGCCGCCATAGGTGTAGCCGGTCGCCTGTGCAGCATGGCCGATGCTCGGGTATATGGTACCCGTCTCGACCTCGATAACAGCTTTGAAGCTCCGTGTGCTGTCGTGCTGCAGCAAGCCTAAACGACGTAGCCGTAGCATATGCTCCCGGCGGTTCTGCATATACTCAGGCGTCATCTTCCGTTTCCTACCCTTGTAGTTATGGTGGCCAGCCTTGAATGTGCCGTCAGGATTGCGGATGCTGTCAGGAGGGAGAACAAGGCTCGACGTGTCACCACTGAAGTATATGGGCATATAGTCCTTTTCGTAAAACCAATTCAGCCCGCCACACAAGCGCTGACGGCCACGACAGCATTTTGTGATGCCATCCCGACTGAATCCATATTTCTCAACGGCAACTTTAATGCTGTCGAAATACCCGGCTACCTTGCCGCTTGGCCATACGGCAACGACCTTCTGGCATTGCCCAGGATAGTCGTGGACATTATTCTTCGCTGGTGGAATCAATTTCTTCATATTCAAACATCTCCATCTAAGTTAGACTTTTACCTTAACCTCTCTTATCTGAATATCTGTGTACACACTAAGATGGCCGAACATGTTGCGTGTCCAGTCTCTCAACTCTACTGCCTTCAGACGACTGCACGGCAGACTGATGGCCTCTCGACAACGGCCGTGCCATAGGCCTGTAACTACATATAATGGGGGGGGGTATTTTCATTCCGGCATCTTGTTTTGGATCTCGAGTCGGTCGATAACATCCGCGATTTCATTGGAAATGGCATTGACACGGGCAGCCATAGACTGGAACCATACCAAACCTTCATAGCCATCGGCATGGTCTTCGGCCAGTTTGTTGGCAAGTAAGTGCATGTCCCATGACAGGGCTTCAGCACCACCGGACACCTTAATGAGAGATTTATACGTCTCTTTCGATATCCTCTCGCATTTAGGATTTAAGTCTTCACTAAGCTTCATCAAAAGCAATCTCCTTCTTTATTGTCGTTTTCTCTTGGACAATGACTGCAGTCGGGAAGATCACAGCCATAGCAAGGCGACTCAATGTAACGCCCGTGCTTATCAAATTCAGGGATCTTAGTCATAGCTTCATTATTTATCTCCTTTTCGTTTATATGCCCATCCCAACAGTCTGCTGAACGGCATGGCGATGCCGTGGTTCTTGCCTGGCACGAAGATGCAGGAGTCTTCATCTTCATCCAACATGCCGTCGCTCTGGCCGTTATAGACCTGTAGGTTGTCGAACACAAAGATTGCAGTCCGCTCCTGGTCTATCTTCGACAGGTCCTCCGGCTTGCGCAGCTTGTACTTCTGCCCGTTGGTCAGGGTAATCTTCACATTCTCAATGGCCATGGCGCTTTGCTTCTATCGTTACGACCCAGGGCTTTTCCTTAAGCACGTAGCGAACTCTCACACTGCCGGAATTAGTTTCTTCGGCCATCTTAATCAAATAATCACCTATCTTTCCATTCTCTACCGACCGGCGAAATGCCCTGATGGCAGGGACGGTTAGTTTAAGCTTCCTTCTCGACCAATACTTTTTCATAATTCAAAAATCTTAATGCTTTTAATTGTTCATCCTTATGTTTACACTCGAGCCACTTCCGGCGGAACTGCCGCTCGGCACGCACCACCCACTTCGTGCGTGGATAGTGGCGCAGGCTATAATTGCGTTTGAAGAACACATCTCCGTCGTTGCTGATTAGCAGTGCGTCCATAGCTTTCTTCATCTTCCGTGGCAGGCACGGCCTGCTTCTTTTCATACCGCCACCTCCTTCCTGATCATTCCCAAGTTGTTCACCACGCATCCAGGCCGCCCATCAGCGGCAGGGCTGTCGAATTTCACTTCAACGAATGTCTCACGCATGAACTCGTAAACATCGGCTATCCAGCCATTGTGCTGCTCCCCGTCACCCGTGACGGCAGCACTGACTATTACTCTTTCTCCTATCTTCATGTCGTAATCTGTTTATTTCATCAGTTTGTCAAAAGGTTGATTCAGTTGTCGAAGGACTCCATTGAATATCCTGCGTTCTTCAAGGGAAGCGCCTTCTATCATTACTTTAAGCGCAACAGCTTCTTCCCATGACATCCCCATCAGATTCACCTCCAGGTTTCTATCCATCTCCACGTACATCATGCCGTCATCCGAATTTCAAGTCGTACCCTGTGTCCCTCTTAAACACTTTCATAGCCACTTTTCTGTGGTATTGAGTAGGCTCAGTGGTACTGAGCTTCATACAAGTCGTATAAGTGAACGCTCTTCCGAAATCGTCCCACATGATAAGCAGATTCCCTAGATGTCCGTGCATACGAGTCACCTGACCTCCACGCAGACTCACTTCATCCTTTACCAACCCCGACACACCCAGTGCGTCGATGGCCATTTCAAAGTCTATTACTTTCATATTCTTTATTTATTTATAGGTTTTTGTTCTTAAAGAGGCCGACCGTCCATTAATTGAAATTCGAGAGTTGCTTACACATATAATATGGCAAAAAGTCGGACGGCCGGCACTGGCTTCCTACGCAAGTACCTCAGAGCCTCTATGTGGTTATTTCGTACAAGCCTAACAGTTTAATTAGGTCTCTGGTCCTATCCAGGCGAAGGCGTCTTGTGACGCTCGTCAACTGGTTCTTCACCGTTTTGACGCTTTTCTTCAGACGGGTGGCTATCTCCACGGGAGTACATCCCTTCGAGTACAGTGTGGCCACTTCCTGCTCAGCCTCCGTCATCGGCAGTTTAAGCTTCGGTTTGCAGATCACGCCTTCATGCTCGCATATCCCTCTCAAAGGGCATCTCACCTCCTCAATGTGGAACATGTCCATCTCCACGTCAGGACGCAGGAAGTCGGCCTCACCGAAGTTGCAGCGTATGAACCGGTCAACCATCCGGTATTCATACCACCGCCTGTTCGGTTCCGAGGCAGAGGCCAGCTTCTTCAGCGCCTTTAGTGCATCCGGGAAATAATCACCAATCTTCTCCAGCATGAATACCACCTCATCACGGTCCTCTGGAGTCAGCTTTTTGGCGACACCATTTCTGCAGATACAGGTTGTGCCGTTAATCAGGAAAAACTCTAATGCCTCCATAATTCCTCCTCGATGACAGGCTGTAAGGCAATCAACTCTGCTGCAGTGAACTCCATGCCGCCGGCAAACCTCTTTTGCACAACAGAATAGCTTAGGCGGAACAGTGAAGCCACGTAGTTCTTCAGTTCCACACGCTCTGACCGACTCAAACTTTCATGATAGGTCACCAGTCCCATACTAGTCAATTTGCTACCTTTTTCCTTGCTCATCTCAAAAAATAATTGTAAATTTGCTTGCAAAAATAAACAAAAGAACCCAAACGTACAAATAAAACTGAACAAAAATAACAATTACACTTGCAATTTAGACGGTTTCTAAACATATACACTTGTATTTTTAAATAATAAAAACAACTACAATAGTATGGCTATCAATGGATTGAAAATCATATCACTTGCGAAAAAGCGAGGCATTAAGGCCAAAGATTTCAAGGCTGCTGTTTATCCAGAGCGTACTGGAGCCTTCTCCTGGAGAGAGTTTAGGGCTCCTGTCAACCCTAAAGCATCAGCGATAGAGGCCATGGCCAACATCCTCGGATGCTCCATCGACGAGCTTTTTGACCGGCAAACAGCTGGCTATAACCACGTAACCGGCAACAATAATACCGTCGGTAATGTCAACATCAATACTGATGATGCAGGCATACTGCGAGCCCAACTAAACGTCATGCAGGATATCGTCCGTCGCCAGGACAAACAGATTGCCCAGCTCAACCAGCGTATCGACCAGCTCATAGAACTGGCAAAGAAAAATTAAGAAAACCGCGCCAGAAACGCGCCAAATATACTAATTTTGCCAAAAAGGAACCTCGATTCCATCGGCCTTTCAGAAGACAGTTACTTGATAATAAAGTCCAGTAATCCCGACAAAAAGAAAAGTAACTATCTGAAATATCAGGTAGTTACGTTGCTTTTAGGAGGTTGAACCGCGCCAGTAACGCGTCAGTTCTGAAGAAGAAAAAACAAATGGTATCATCGTTCATTTTGGCAACGAAATGAACAAAAAAATGACTTTTTCTGTCAAAAAAAACGAAGATTACGTAAAGGAATACAGAGAGCCACAGGTATCCTGGGGCAATGTTGTGACTATTAGTTTCTATGCTTTCGATCCCGAGACGGGCAGGTTGCGTAGGAAACGAATGAAACTCGCCAGGGAGTTGAACAGGATACCGGGAAAACGAGCTCAGCGTGACTATGTGGAAGGTGTTGTCAGACGTATCCGCGAAGAGCTTGAGGGAGGCTGGAATCCTTGGATACAACAGCGTGCAGGCTTAGTCTATACGAGATGGGAGGATGCGTGTCTTCAATATAAGCGCTTCCTGGCCAAGCAATTGGAATCGGGTACGATGCGTGAAGAGAGCATTACCAGTTATATGAGTTACCTTCGTGTCCTGGCCCGATGGATGGCAGAGGAAAAGTCTCAGATACGTTATGCCTATCAGTTCGACAAACGTATTGTTGACGCTTTTTTGGATTTCGTCTTTTTGGAGAGGGACAACAGCATCCAAACCCGTAACAACTATCTTGGATGGATCAAGGTTTTTGCCAAGTGGCTTTTGTCGAAGTCAATGATAGAGCAGGATCCGACTGTTGGCATTCCTGTTCTTAAGCGTAAGGACAAGAAGAAAAACCGTGACGTCATACCTGACAGTGTCCTTCGACAAATAAGCATGTATTTAAAGGAGCGAAATCCCCATTACCTACTGGCCTGTTATCTATTGCATTATGTTTTTGTCCGTCCACACGAACTTGCCAGGCTGAAGATAGAGGATATCTCGTTGAAGGAAAAGACGCTGTTTATTCACTGGGATGTTGCCAAGAACTGGAACGATGCTGTCGTAACCCTACCCATGCATGTCATCCGTCTGATGTTGGACCTTGATATCTTCCGTCACCCTGGCAGCTATTACCTGTTTTCTGACGATTTCAGGCCTGGTCAATCCTTCCGGAGCGAGAAATCATTCAGGGACTATTGGACTCGAACACTCAGGAAGGATTTAGGCTTTTCCGTTCGTTACAAGTTCTATTCACTCAAGGACAGTGGCATCACCAATATGCTGCGAGCAAACACAGACGTCTTGAGTGTCAGAGACCAGGCTCGTCATTCGAGTATTCTGATAACCGACATCTATACTCCCAAGGACGTTAAGAAAGCCAACAAGCTCCTACTGAATTACGAAGGCGTGTTATGATATATAATGTACGTACGCGTGCATTCTCAGGAAATCATCTCGTAGAAATACCCGGTTATCAAGTGCTCAAAACCATCTTCCGTGACGTTTATTTCCAGTTTTTCGCAGCCATATTTTTTATTCCGGATGACAAAGAGAGCCGTCGCGTCTGGTATGTTATTACAAATGAACTTGAACGTATGTCGCGCCTGCATATTGAAGGAAAATCCGTTGAGATGCAGCTGTCCAAGGTAATAATCAGCATCCGTACTATTGAGTGACAGAGACCAGTTCCTGTGACTGTCAGCCAGAGGGTTGGATTTCAGTCTCCAGTCCGTAAAGCCAATACGGATATCAAACTGAGAATAGGACTCAGGTGTCAGCGAGTCATTGCGAACAGCCTTCTGAACAACATCGTCGATGAACATTACCTGCAGCCGGTCTTCCTTCTTTCCCGTGACATCCACCTCAGCCTCTCCGAGCACATAATCCTGGATAGTAGCGCCATCGTCCGGAGTGTCGTTACCTGTCGGATTCTCCAGTGCCGGTGCGATGCTTGTTTGCTTGATAGTGTGAGCAGCGTCCCCTGTCCCGAAAGTTACAGAGGTATTCCACCAGTCCATGGCCACCGGGCATATCTTCAGCTTTGTTTCTCCTGTCGATCCATCGCGTCTGAGTGGTGCGAACACATCTATCTGTGTTTTCATCAGCAGCTCTTCCGGCAGTCCAAGTTGGCTGTAGTCATGCACCCACCCAGTGAATCTGCCTACGGGACAGCGTAGTATGCGTGCTTGTTTTTCGGCATCTGACATGTCGTTGTATGCATTGTTGAGTGCATCATAAGTCGCATAGTCCGTTGAAGGAGCATACTCACGTACATTATCCTGGAGACAGTCGTAATCATGTCCCGACGACGATGACAAGTCGTAGCTCAGGTCGTCAGATGCCAGTGCATGAGCATCGCTATCCTCATCGACCTCCGTTGTATATTCCTCTGCCGGCTCTATTGATACACAGGCAGTGGTTTTAAAAAATTGCGGTGCGGACAAGATCTTCACTGTCCGTGCCACCTCATCGGTTACGATGACCAGATTAAAGAAGTTACAGAACTCCGTAAAGAACTCCCTCGGTGTCCAGTGTGGCAGTGTGTGTGACGCCTCTTCAGTGTTCTTTGCTGTTGCCACGAATAATCTGTTCCACGGCTCTACATCAACAGAACACTCTTCAACGGTAAATCCGTAATGTTTGACGATTTGCTTGGCCAGGTACACCAGTCCGAACTGATGGACTGCATTTCGTCCCCCACCTCTTGTCTCATCCTGTACAGCACTGACATCCATCACCAAGTCTTCTGGCCACACCACTGTGTAACCCGAGTGTGTGCCTAACGGCAGCTCATCTATGTACTCCTCGTCACCAAGGAAATTCACTTCCGATCGTCCTCCCAGCAGCTGCACCTTCACAGCAGACTCCGTGACGCTAGTAATACGCGCGCTACCTGATAATACCGGTCTGTTGTCTATCGTCAGCCGGCATTTCATGGGAATGTTCTTTTTGGAGGTATCTATGCGTTGTACATTACTGAAGAACGTCCTATTCTCCAGTATCGTCATAGGAAGTGTCACGTCGAATGTATAGCTCTCTGACTGCATGAAGTATGGGTTTTCTCGTGTCAGCTTGAACCCTCCGTTCCCGGCGAAGAATACCTGCTGCCACGTTTGCCCATCATTTTTAGATAAATACAGTGATGTCATTATTTCTTCGATTTTAAGTTGTCAATGTGGTCGATAGCCTTTTTTGCCTGTTCCGGGTCCAGATACGACGGTATGCCGTTTCGAACGGCCTCGTACAATGCATCATTGACGTCGTGCAATTGCTGCAGTTCTTCTTTGAGGTCACTGTTGTCCGTCTGTATGTTGACTACGGGAGTGATGACAGGAGACCCATTAGTGGTCCCTACCGACCGTCTCACATCCTCCATGGTAAGCGATCCAATGGTATTGTTACGCTGAGCTGCATCGATAAAATCAAGCATAGGAGCAATATGAGGGTTATTCACAGCTTGATGGTTAGCCACGAATTCGCCTTCATGCACCACACCTGCAGTCCTTCGGTAGTTCCTTCCGCCGGTGTAGCCACCCTCGTAGTATCCGGTCGCCTCTGCCTGGTGCTGCTTCTTGATAGTGGCAATCTGTAGCATGCCGGCAGCGAGTGCTGCAGCTGCAGCTACAGGAGCCAGCAGGTAGCCTACCAAAGGCACCTTAGCAGCCGACGTATAGGCATTGATGGCACCCATGGCCGTGCTGGCCAGCGCCTGAGCCATCTCCACCTTCATGGCCCGTTCGTTGGCTTTTTTCTTGATGGCTGCCGTCTCTTTCTGTTTCTGCTCCTCCAGCTTCTTGACTTTCTTCTGGTTGTTGCCAGCCTTCTCAATCTCCGTGTCATACTTCTTCGCTACCATGGCCACCTCATAGTCTGACGATGCCTTGGCGTAGGCATTGGCAGCATTATACAGACTACCCATCTGTTCGAAGACGGTGCCGTATTTCTCCTGCGTCTTCTGCAGGAATTCCTCGACAGCCATGGCCTTGGCAGCCAGGTATTCGGTATGCGCCAGCTCATCGTTTTGGTACATCTTCTTCAGGAACGCCATCTGTGTCTGCAGGTTCGCCAGATCACCTGTCCATGCATTCTGTGCATTGGCATCACCGGCGTTGGCTTTGGCAACCTTGAAGGCAGCAGTAGCCTTGCCGCTACTCTCCACTGCGACAGAAGTATCCTGAGCATAGCGTGCCTGTATCTGCAGACGAGCCTGTTGGTACTCCTCTTCCTTGACAAGTCCCTGTCTGTAGAGTTCGTCGAGGGCGTTCAGTTCCAGCGTCATGCGCTTCTCTGACGACTGTCCGAGGTATGTCTCTCTCAAGTTCTCAAGCTGTTCCTGGTAATACAGCTCTCGTTCCCTTCTGTGTTGCTGCAGAAGTTCCTCACGTTCCTCTACCAACTCCATATACTCGAGGCTGCCCTTGTTATAGAGTGCCATTCTTTCCTCGATATAGTCATAATCCTCACGGAACAGAGCCTCGTTAAGCGCAGCCTCATTCTGGTAGATGGAGCTTGACGCATCTTCGAAGTCAACATTCAACTGCTCTATCAGGTCACGGTGCATGTTTTCCAGGTCACGAAGCTGCATCTGCTGTTGTTCTTCGGTACCACGTTGGAGAAGTTGCTGTTCCTTCAGCTGCAGTTTCTTATATTCATCAGACCCCTCGCCGTAGAGTTCCATGCGCTTCCGTATGCCAGCCAGCTGCAGCTGCTGTTGCTTCTCAAGGAACTCTCGGTAGTCAATCTCACCGGCAGCATACTGCGCCATGTTCATGGCCAGCAGCTCATCGTTGGCAGCTTTGATGGCCTCGTTCCGTTCGCGCAGTTCTTTCTCGGTGTCTGAAGAGGGACTGTTCGATCTTCCTGATCCAGATGGTCCAGGTGTGTAGATAGGAGGGACATCATTATTTTCAGGAGTATTAGCAGTAGTGTTTATTTTCACAAGTTCTTGAGTTGTTTGCTCCAGAGATACATTGAGAGCCTTTTGTTGCTCTTCTAAGCTGGCAACATCATCCCTGTATCTGTTAAGTGCCACTCTGGCAACATCAAACGCATAGCCATTGTCTTCGGTAATCGATGTTTCCCCCCAGCCTTTGAAATCCCCATGATACACAAAAGAATTTACCGCATTCATTGACCGGTCAACAGTTCTCACGGCATCATTCCACTGTGTTATCCAGTAGTCATACCACTGGGAGTATGAACCTTCACCAAGTTGTCTTCTTTTTTCCTGTTTTTTCTGTTCAATTTCGTCAATTTGCGCAGCTAATCGCTTGGCTTTTGCATTCAACAAGATAGATCTTGTGTAATTCTTGATTGCGTTGTCAGCTTTTTGGGTATTAATATTCTCAAGATTCAGGTTACCAAGATACTCTGGACTTATGCTATTTATTTCCTCGATGGCCTTCTTGCGTACTTTGTCCGTCTCGGCTTTATCCCTTGCTACTTTTACAAGCATTGACAGTCTTCTACTCTCAGACTCAGCATCTGCAGAGGCTTTACGTTCTATATCAAGCAATGTCCGTGCTGCTACTGTGGCGGCGTCCGTTTTCTTTGTCAGGTCCACCAAGGCAGCAACTACCGAAGCTATGGCCGTCGCCAATGCCAAATAAGGATGGCTGGAGACGACTTTATTCAAAGCAAGGAAGCTTGTTATAACTTTTTCGTTCCAAAACACTTGGAGCTTCGTAGCTATAGTATGTGCATTGACAACTACTGTATATGCGACTATGGCAGACGTGAGAGTGATAAGTGTTGTCTTGTAACGTGACGTGAAGTCCATGAGCACCTTCAGTATCTCAATGACAGATGAAGTCACATGCAGCCCGTTGACCATGATAGGCATCAGTCGCTCGCCTAACTCTACCCGAAGGTCGTTAAAGCGGTCCTTTGCTTTGTCAAGCTGAGCCTGCACCGTATTGTTCATTGTGTCATACTCCTTTATGACACTGGTACCTTCTTCATACGCCTTAGTGGCCAGTTCCTGTCGTGCCCTGACATCATCAACCTTATCTGCCAGTGTTGCCAGCACGCTGACCGCCCTGCTGCCGTCCAGTCCCATGTCATCGAGCATCTTCATCATGGTCGTAGGATCCTGACGGCGCAGGTTCTCCGACAGCTGCAGAACTGCCTCGTTAGCGTCCTCAGCCACCAGCTTGGTGAACTTCTCAACCGACATACCGGCAATTTGTGCAAACTTATCCGTATCGGTCTGCATCTTCGTTAGCATGTTACCAAAAGCCGTGGCTGCCATCTCGTCACGTAGCAGGTTTTCGTCCATCACTGCACCGTAGCCCATCATTTGTGCCTGTGTCAGACCCAGTTGCTTGCCGAACCCTGCCACACGGGCAGTATAATCTATCAGGTAAGCCGCACCTGCAGACGAATTCTGAGCCAGTTCATTGACAGCAGAGCCCGTCGCCAGCATGGCACCACGCAGTCCCAACCTGTCATCTTCGCCAAATGCCATGGCCAGCTTACCCACGTTCTTGACGGCCTCGTCGCCCAGGTCGTCGCCCAGTGCCACGTTAATCATGTTGGCACCCTCCACGAAGTCCTTGACTGTCTCCTGTGTCTGCAGGCCCAGCCGTCCGGCATCCCCTGCCAGCTGGTTCAGCTTCTCGCGTGGCGTTCGAGTATCCATGCGCATGAAGTCTTCGTTCAGAGACCTCACCTGTTCGTCGGTCATTCCTGTATATTTCCGTACGTTGGCCATCTCCTCCTCCATGGAGGCGAATGACTGGATGGTCTGGTCAAGTGTCATGCGAGCCTGCGAGAACGTGCCTGTCAGCATGATGAAGGCGCCCTGCCACTTATTGAAGACTGCCGAGAGACGAGTCCCCAGCGATGCAGTCGTCTTCTGCTCCGCATTCACGCGTTCCAGTTCTGTTTTAATCTGCTTGATTCGACGTTGTGTCAGACTATATTCCGCCGACCCACGCTCCTGTGTCCGTAGCTGCTCCTTCATGATGGAGAGAGATGCCTCTAAGTCACGGATATTTGCACGGCTAAGGTTCTGCATGGTAGCCTCTATCAACCGTCGTTCGCGCAGGGTCTGCTGCTGTGACTTGCCGACAGCATTCAGTTCCTGCTGGTAGCGGTTGATGGCAATGTTATTACGGTCCTGCTGCACCGCCATCTTTTCCAGTTCCTGACGGGCCTTAGTCAACTGCTCAGCAAGCCCCTTGTACAGGTCACTGTTTCTCGGCAACAGCCCCTGCATCTTCTCCAGACTCCTGATGGCCTGTTTGATTTCCTTCTCAGACGCACTTTTCAGATTATTGATAGTGTTGATGGTCTGCATGACATCCTTGCCGTATGCCTTTGCCTCCTTTGATACCTGACGTATCTGCTTTGACAGTTCAGCATATTGCTTAGGGTCCTGACGGCGGTTTACCTGATCTCTTTTCTTACGGAGCTCCTCTTCCAGTTTAATGAGTTCATTAAGTTCGTCCTTGGCCTGCTTGCTGTTCAGTTCAACGACGGTGGTATATCTTTCAGTTGTTGCCATAAAAAAACGGGTATTACTCTTCTGCAAAAGTAATACCCGAAGTATTATGATAAAACTACACCTACACTATAGCTGATAGTCGCTTTCGCGCCATCGGTTGACGACGTCAAATGTCTCGCTTTCCACCTTGAACATGTCATCACCTTCAATCGTCACAATCTGACCCGTCACGTCGTTCCGGATGCGCATGACAGACTTTAAGTTCTCGTCCATGAAGAACTCCAGTACCGTGAAGTGGTCGTGAATACCAGAAACTAGGCAGTGCTTGAGCTCCCGTCTCTGAAACCTCACTGGCTCCGTCACGGGCTTTGGCTCCACCTCAAAGATTTTCACCAACACCCATCCTATGGCCATGACGACCCAGAACGCGAAAGCTCCATCTGCCAAATATCCAAACATAACTATTAGTTTTTTTGTTCTCTTCGTTGCAAAGATACGAAAAATTTTTCAATTATGCAAGCAAAAAATGAAAAAATCCGCCACCTTCCCAGGCAGCGGAACAACAATAACTAAAAACCCAAAACTTATGATTAATAATAAAGAACAAAAACACACATCTTTATATTATTTTTCTTTTAATATACACGATGACGAAAACTATTGCAGCAACAATGCCGAAGACTGTTATGCTAATCATTATTTTCCCATAGTTCACGCATACCTGTTCCCACTTAGTCAGTTTTCGCTCAACAGGGTACGGCACCTGCACCTCCCTGTCACGATAGACCGTGTCCGTCTTGCTATGCAGCTTATCATGGCTCTTCCTTTCAAGCTCCCTTTCTAGGACAAGGATGTAATTGTCTTTCATGTCCAATTGCAGTCCAAGGCGAGTCAAAAGAGCGGAATCTGCCATTGTCGCCGGTCGCACGATGATCTCCTTCTCGTTGGTCACCGTGTCCGTCACTGAGACAGTATCGGTGGAATGGACATATTCCTTGACCACCGTCTCTATGGGCACATACTGCGTCCTACAGCCGCACAGCAGTAAGAAGACGGACACTACTATTAATGCCCTGTCAGTCATAACCCCTTATATTCGTTCTTTGCATCGAACGACGGACAGGATTTCACCCATTCCGACGGCTCGACAATTCCGTTACCATTCTTATCCTTTGAGCAGTCCCTGTGTCCCAGAATCCTTGCTCCAGGATAGAGACGCCTCAGTTCCTTCAAGAGTTTCAGCAGGGCATCTTTCTGCGCCTGCGTCCGTGTATCCTTAGCCTTCAGGCTTGCATACGGAACACCTGGAACATTCTCCAGTCCACCGACATAGACCACACCTATGGAATGTGGATTACGTCCTGACACATGTGCGCCAGCCACATCAACGTCACGTCCGTTATGTACCGTGCCGTCGCGGTACACGACATAGTGGTAGCCTATGTCGCTCCAGCCTTGTGACTTATGTTCGCTGCGTATCCTTTCCACCGTCTTGTCCTGCCCTTCGGGAGTGGCCGTGCAATGGACGATAATCTCGTTAATAAGCCGTCGGCTCTTCTTCAGCGTGTAGCCCTGCTGCGGGTCAAGAACAGCCCATGTCTTAGGGCCTGCTATGCCATCTGGAAACAGCCCGTTCTCACGCTGGAACGTCCTCAATGCCTCGTCTGTCATATTGCTAAATATGCCATCGGTATAAACATGTAACAGGCTTTGAAGAAGCTTCACATCTTCCCCTCTGTCTCCTTTTCTCAATACCTTCATACGTCTTCCTTCATTTTATCCATGTAGTTACGCACTTCCTGGTCCACCTTGGTGCGCACATATAAAGCAATGCCGAACACGCCTCCGGTGAAGCTCAGACACATACCCGTGAACCCCAGTACGCCGTTGGTGATGTCGCCGGTCAAGATAAAGTTGATGTAGCAGAGTGTAATGCCTGCCAAGAGCGATACCACTGCGCACGTGTACTGTACAACGTCTTTCGAATGATTTGTCATACCTTTCTTTTTTTCTGCAAAGATAGCAGGAGGGCAGGTGTTGTAAAAATACTGAAATCCCCGTCCCCTGAGCCTATGCCTTCCGGCATGCCTGGTACGCGTTGAAGGCGGCAAGGCGCTGTTCGTCAGTCAACTCGAAGCTGCCGTTGCTCACATACGCATCATAGATAACGCCCAGATATCCATGCTTAGGATCCAAGGCATCGCGCATCGGTTTCAAGGCAGGAAGATCTGACGGCAGCAATCCGATAGCACTGGCGAAGTCAGGAGTCAGGAACCGCGCTATGGCCATGGGCCGGGCTTTCCTGACGGCATGTGCAATCAGTTCTTCCTTCGGGTGCCGTACGATCTCGAAGACGTCAACAGCCCCGTTAGAAGTCTGTCTCATCCACTGAAACGGCACATTTTTGGCGTTAACCAGTATTACTACATCAACATCCTTAGGCTTGAAGCCTTCCATGCCGCTGAAGAAGGCGCGGCTCCCTGTTACAATCCTTTTCATTTTGCTTTGCTTTTTGAATTCATTGTTTTTCTCATCTCTGCCAGCAGAGTAACCCGGTCACGTTCGCCATATATCTGAGTTGTTTCCAGCTTACGGTGCCCGAGCATCTGCTGTATGGCCGTCATGGGCATTCCCTGGTGCAACAGCAGCTGTGCGAAGGTGTGGCGTGCCGTATGGAACGTGTAGTCCTCGTCGATTCCTACGGCAGATAGCAACCTATGCAGAACCTGATTCACCGTACCGTTCTGTCCAATTTTAGTTGACAGTCTCTCTATGGTACCATATTTCCTGACGATGTCAAGTGCTGCCCCGCCAAATAGTTCCTTCATCGGTATTTCCACAACGAAACCCGTCTTCACCATGCGTTTTTTAATCCATCCGTCGTTACTGATATGTGTAGATCTGAGTGTCACCATGTCGCTGAATCGGAGTCCAGTATAGCAGCAGAACAGGAAAGCATCCCTCACCAGCTCTTCTTTCTTACTAGCGACTTTCATCTTTTCCAGTTTGCGCAGCTTTTCAGCGGGTATAAACCCCCGCTTCGGTGTCATCTGAGGTATCTGGTACCGGTCGAAGGGGTTTTTGGCAATGATTTCCCTTGCCACTGCTTCATTCATGACTGCCCTGAGCATGCGTAGTCTTCCAACCCTTGTATTATGCATCAGTCCTTCCTGACGCAGCCAAGCCTCGTATTTCACGATGAACTGGTGGTCTATGTCAGACACCAGACTCCCTTTTCTGAAGCGTTCCAGGTTATTACGCAGCGTCATATATCCCTCCTTCGTATGTTCCTTCCGGTCGCTGCTGTTGATAACCTCAGTAATGAAGTCACGCAGCCGTGCAGCCGGCGAGGTATGTTCCCGTAATGCGTCACGGATCATAGGAAGGGTCGGATATACTCCACGCCTCACATATTCCAGTTCTATGGTCTCTGCCTCTATAAGCATCTGCATCAGTGCTGCATTCAGCCCTTGAGACAGGGGATGGTCTGTTACTAACCCGGCATTCCAGCAGTCCGGCTTAACATACACATGGGTGGAGATGTAGATACGGCGGCCACCCTGAGAGCACTCAATCTGCACAAGACCTTCACCCTGTCGGTTAAGCCGTCTGGCACGATTGAAAACAAGTCTGAATCTTACTTTCTGTAACATGATTTAATTCTTTAACAAATGAGTAATAGTTTAGCGGATAGTTATTACTTTCGATTTGCAAAAAGAACGTAATCATTTGTCTTTAAGTATGTTTCAGCTGTTATCTTCTTTTTTGTCAGTTACTTTTGTGTCACTAAATGTGCACCATAGGCACACAAATAGTGACACATCAGGTCTAAGCGTACGGTGTTTCAACAATGATATTTCCAGCGGAATTTGCGGTGACCACTTGCAGAAACTTCTTGTCAGCTGCAACGTTGACTGTTGTCAAACTGGTGGCAACACATTCCCCGACCTGCTGTATATACTGCAGGTTTTGCCCACTCTGGCCAAAGCGGAGATGCTGGCATTTACCAAGGATTTGGCTTTCGTACAAGTTTCCGCTAAACGTATT
>Ga0247611_10001316_pt1 | contig 44914 bp, 34 predicted proteins | sample 177DNAGHGhighgp2_FD_192422 | JGI IMG/M metagenome (GOLD analysis project Ga0247611, IMG submission 192422) | Sheep rumen microbial communities from Palmerston North, Manawatu-Wanganui, New Zealand - 1770 DNA GHGhigh gp2 | ecosystem: Host-associated > Mammals > Digestive system > Stomach > Rumen... | reverse complement strand
CATGGACGAAGCCACGCGCGAATTTCCCCGCGACATCCTCGACGCCACCTACTCGCTTGGCGCCACCCGCTGGGAGACGCTGAAGGTCGTGCTGCGGCAGATCGCGCCAGGCATCGCCACCGCCACCCTGCTTTCCGTCGGACGCGCTATCGGGGACGCCGCCGCCGTGATGTTCACCGCCGGCTACACCGACAGCATCCCCACTTCCCTCTCCCAACCCGCCGCCACCCTGCCTCTGGCCGTCTTCTTCCAACTCAGCAGCCCCATCCCCGAAGTCCAGGACCGCGCCTACGCCGCCGCACTCGTCCTCACCGTCATCGTTCTCCTCCTCAGCATCACCGGCCGCCTCATATCCAACAAGTTCTCAAAAAACAAAGTGTAAATCAGTGAACAGTGATTTGTGATTTGTAAATAGGCAAAAGTCATAGTTATTAGTCATAGTCAACAAAATGATAGAAGTCAAGAGCCTCAACATCCACATCAAGGACGCGCACATCCTGAAGAACGTGAACGTCGTGCTGCCCGAGCGGCAGATTACCTGCATCATCGGACCTTCGGGATGCGGCAAAACCACCCTGCTGCGAACGCTCAACCGCCTGATCGACTCCACGGAAGGGGTGAAAATCAGCGGACAAGTGCTGGTCGATGGGCAGGACATCATCCGCAGCGGTGCGGAAATCACCGAGTTGCGGCGGAGAATCGGGTTGGTGAGCCAACGGCCGTGCCCGCTGCCGATGTCCATCTTCAACAATGTGGCCTACGGATGCCGCATCAACAACCTCTTCAAGGGCAAAGAGCTACACCGCCGTGTGGAGGAGAACCTGCGGAGCGTCGGGCTCTGGGACGAGGTCAAGGAGCGCCTCCACGCGCCCGCCGCACGCCTTTCCATCGGGCAGCAACAGCGTCTGTGTCTCGCCCGCTCCCTCGCCGTGGAACCCGATTACCTCCTCGCCGACGAGGCTACCAGCGCCCTCGACCCCATCTCCGCCAAAACCGTGGAAGACCTCTTCGTGAAACTCAAGGAGCTGTATTCCATCATCATGGTCACCCATACCCTGCGGCAGGCCCTCCGCATCGCCGACCACGTCGTCTTCATGTACTTAGGGGAAGTGATTGAAGAGGGAAGAGCGGAACAGGTCTTCCACCATCCCAGACACGAACTTACCCAAAAGTATTTGACTGGAGCGTTTAGTTGATTAGTTATTGGTAATTTGTTTATAGTAAAGATATTATGTATAAGTTAACCCATCTGAAAGAACTGGAATCCGAATCCATCTACGTCTTGCGGGAGGTGGCAGCGCAGTTCGAGCGGCCCGCCATCCTCTTCTCCGGCGGCAAAGATTCCATCGTGGTCACCTATTTGGCCTACAAGGCGTTCTATCCCGCCAAGATTCCGTTCCCGTTGCTGCACATCGACACGGGGCACAACTTCCAGGAGACTCTCGACTACCGTGACGCGCTCGTGAAGAAACTGGGGGCGCAGCTGGTCGTCGGCTCCGTTCAGGAGAGCATCGACAAGGGGCGCGTAAAAGAGGAAAAGGGCTACAATGCAAGCCGTAACAGACTGCAGACCACCACGTTGTTAGACACCATCGAAGAATACAAGTTCGACGCCTGCATCGGCGGGGCGCGGCGCGACGAGGAGAAGGCACGCGCCAAGGAGCGTTTCTTCTCACACCGCGACGAGTTCGGGCAATGGAACCCAAAGAACCAGCGGCCCGAGCTATGGAACATCTTCAACGGGCACAAGAACATGGGCGAGCACTTCCGCGTCTTTCCCATCAGCAACTGGACCGAGATGGATGTTTGGCAGTACATCTATGCCGAGAGCATTCCGCTGCCGTCGCTCTACTTCACGCACGAGCGCAGATGCTTTCTCCGCGACGGCCAGTGGCTGGCTGCCGAACCCTGCATGACGCTGAAGCCCACCGAGGAGGTGGTCACCCGTCGCGTGCGTTGCCGCACCATCGGCGACATCACCTGCACCGGCCTCACCATCTCCGAGGCCAACACCTTAGAGGACATCATCGCCGAAATCGCCGCCACCCGCGTCACCGAGCGCGGCGGCCGCGCCGACGACAAGCGCAGCGAAACCGCCATGGAGGACCGCAAGAAGGAAGGGTACTTTTAGTTAGTAACGAACATTTATTTAAGACATAATTCCTTAAACAGCCCCGAAGGGGCAAGACGCGCGAAGCGCTAATAACCCCACACAAGCGCAGCGCAGTGTGGGGGTTATAAAGATACAAAAATATGAATAACGGATACTTAGACATGGAGCTGCTGCGGTTCACGACCGCAGGCAGCGTGGATGACGGCAAAAGCACGCTCATCGGCAGATTGTTATACGACAGCAAGTCGATTTTCGAGGACCAGCTGGAGGCGGTGGAGCAGGCCTCGCGGAGCCGCGGCAACGAGGAGGTGAACCTCGCGCTGCTCACCGACGGGCTGCGGGCCGAACGCGAGCAGGGCATCACCATCGACGTGGCCTACCGCTACTTCGCCACGCCCAAGCGCAAGTTCATCATCGCCGACACTCCCGGCCACATCCAATACACCCGTAACATGGTCACCGGCGCCTCCACCGCCGACCTCGCCATCATCCTCATCGACGCCCGCAACGGCGTGGTGGAGCAGACGGTGCGCCATTCCTACATCGCATCGCTGCTCGGCATCCCCTTTATCACCGTGTGCGTCAACAAAATGGACCTGGTCGATTTCTCCGAGCAGGTCTTCACGGACATTCGGCACCGCTACGAAGAGATGGCCGCTAAGATCGGCATCCGCGCCTCGCTGCTCTTCATCCCGATTTCAGCCAAATATGGCGACAACGTGGTGGAAGCCTCCCGGAACATGCCGTGGTACGACGGCGGACCGCTGATGCACCTCTTGGAGACGGTCTCCATCGACCACAAAATGGGCGACGAAACGCAACCGCTCCGGTTTCCCGTGCAATACGTCATCCGGCCCATCTCCGACAAGTTCCCCGACTACCGCGCCTACGCGGGACGGCTCGCCGGCGGCGTGCTGCGCAAGGGCGACACCGTGCGCGTGCTCCCCTCCGGACTGACAAGCACCGTGAAGGCCATCATGCAGGCAGACAAAGAGTTGGATGCGGCGCATACGCCGGAATCGGTTTCCATCCTGCTGGATGACGACATCGACATCAGCCGGGGCGACATGATTGTGAGCAAGGACGGACCGCAGCCTATCGTGACCCAGCAGCTCAAGATGCACTGCTGCTGGTTCAACGAGACGGAGATGCAGCTGCGCAAACGCTATATCCTCCGCACCGCCGTGTCGGAGACCGTCGCGATGGTGCAGGCAATTGATTACAAGGTGGACATCAACACGTTGGAACTTGTCGAAGGTGTGACATCGCTCAAAATGAACGACATTGCCTGCATCACGGTGAAGACCGCAAACCCGATAGCAGTTGACCGCTATAACGAGAACCGCGTCACAGGCTCCGTCATCCTCATCGATCCTGACAGCTTCGAGACGGTGGGGGCGGGGATGGTGGAGTTCAGTTAGGAATTAGGAATTAGAAATTATGAGCCCACCAGAAGAGGTCAAAATTGACGTTTTTTGCTTGTAACACATTGACAATCAAATATTGCTTTTAATGATAATAACTTTTTCAAGTGGACTCAATTATAATATTGAACAATGGGCTATTTTAAAGATGATATTGCAGATTTGAATGCGCGTTTTGCAGAGGCCTCGCCGGAGGATTTGCTACGCCATTTTTGGGGAATCTATGGCGGCAGAATTGCTCTGTCGTCCAGTTTAAGTCTTGAAGACCAAACGCTTACAGACATGTTGATAAAAGTCTGCCCGGAGGCGCGCGTCTTCACGCTCGACACAGGAAGACTGTTTCCGGAAACCTACCAGCTGATCGACAAGACGAACCTGCACTACGGCATCCGCATGGAGGTGTTCTGCCCTCAGACGGAGATGTTGCAGCGTTTCGTGCGCGAGCAGGGCATCAACCCTTTTTACGAAAGCATCGAAAAGCGGCATGCCTGCTGTTACGTACGCAAACTCGAACCCCTCGGCCGCGCGTTCCAAACCCTCGATGCCTGGATCTGCGGCCTTCGCCGCGAACAGTCCGTCACCCGCACCGACATGCGGAAAATCGAGTGGGACGAGAATCACAACGTATTGAAAATCAATCCGCTCATTGACTGGAACGAAGCGCAGGTATGGGCGTACGTAAAGACGCACCATGTGCCGTATAACAAGTTGCACGACAACGGATATCCGAGCATCGGGTGCGAGCCTTGCACACGGGCGGTGAAGCCCGGCGAAGACATCCGCGCCGGCCGCTGGTGGTGGGAATCGCCCGAGCAACGCGAGTGCGGACTGCACAGGAGGTAACGTCCTCAGACCATCACCACAAACTCCCCCTTCACAGGCTGCTGTCCAAAATGCTCGACAGCCTCCGCAAGCGTGCCCCGGAAGGTGAACGCATGGATTTTCGTGAGCTCCTTGGCCACGGCCACAGGACGGTCAGGGCCCATGATTTCAGACATCTTCTCCAATGTTTTGAGCAAGCGGTGCGGGGACTCGTAAAACACCACCGTTTCCTCCATTTCGGCGAAACGTTTCAGGAGGGTTTCTTTCCCTTTCTTATGGGGGAGGAAGCCGAAGAAGTAAAAGCTGCTGCAGGGAAAGCCGGACTGCACAAGGGCGGGAACAAGGGCGGTGGCTCCGGGCAGGCACTCCACCTCGACATCCTGTTTCAGTGCTTCGCGCACGAGCAGGAAACCAGGGTCGGAAATCCCGGGAGTGCCGGCGTCGCTCACCAACGCGGCTGTTTCTACTTGCTGGATTTGGCGGATATAGTTCCCCACCTGTTCGTGTTCGTTGAATATATGGTACGCCATGCACCTTTTGCCCTCGATTTCATAATGCTGCAGCAGGTTCTTGGTGGTGCGGGTGTCTTCGCAGAGGATAAGGTCCGCCGCTTTGAGGACGTTGAGGGCGCGGAGGGTGATATCCTCCAGGTTTCCGATGGGAGTCGGGACGATGAATAATTTGGCCATACGTGAGGTTCTAAAACAATGAAAGACGGCCGATTAACCGTCTTTCTGATGGGTGCCCAGAACAAGAGTCGAACTTGCACATCCGTTCGGATACTACACCCTGAATGTAGCGCGTCTACCATTCCGCCACCTGGGCTCAATAAATACCCTCTTTGATGATGTCGTGAATATGAATCACGCCCAAATACCTCTTTTCATCGTCCACCACGAAGATGTTGGTGATCTGATGGTCTTTCATCATCTGCAACGCATCCACGGCGAGGGTTTTCTCATGGATGGTTTTAGGGTTGCGGGTCATGATGTCCTTTGCTTGGAGCTTCATGATTTCCGCGTGATGTTGGATGGCGCGGCGCAGATCACCGTCTGTGATTGCACCGACCACATGTCCATCTTCCACGACGGCCGTCACACCCAAACGCTTGCCAGAGATTTCCAGGATAACCTCCTGCATGGAGGTATCCGGTTTCACGGAAGGAACTTCGTTCATCTTGTACAGGTCTTCGACCTTCAAGCGGGTTCTTCTTCCGAGGATTCCACCGGGATGCACTTTCGCGAAGTCTTCCGTGGTGAAACCGCGCATCTTGATAAGCGTTGAAGCGAGGGCGTCGCCAATGGCCAACTGAGCCATCGCGCTGCTGGTCGGGGCCAGGTTGTTGGGGCTTGCCTCCCGCGACACCGTGCAGTTGAGCACGTAGTGCGCTTCCTTCGCCAGCAGGGATTCCATAGCACCGACAATGGCGATCAGGATGTTCCCGTTGGCCTTCAAAAACGGTATCAGCACGGAAATCTCCGGCGTGTTCCCGCTTTTGGAGAGGCAGACCACAATGTCATCTTTCTGGATGATGCCCAGGTCACCGTGGACGGCGTCGGCGGCGTGCATAAACACGGCCGGTGTTCCCGTCGAATTGAACGTTCCCACAATCTTCTGACCGATGATGGCGCTCTTCCCGATGCCCGTCACAATGACGCGACCCTTGCACTCGATAATCTCCTGAACGGCCTTCACAAAGTTATCATCCAAATAACCGGTGAGCTTTGACACTGCATCGGCCTCTTCCCGCAACACTTTCGTGGCGTACTGGATAATTTCCTGTGGTTCCATTCTACAAAGATGCTCTTGTTGCCTTTTTGCTTCTATCAAAGAACGAAATCTTACATACTTCCTTCTTAGAATCGAAGTATCCGAAAAATAGTGCTTGAAATCCGTTTCGCTCAGCGATTTCCAGCCATCATTTTCGAGCCGCAAAAATAAGCTTTTTTTCGATTCGTTCAACGGGTTGGGAAACTTTTTTTTGTTCCGAGGACAAACCTCCTGACAGACATCACACCCGAAGAGATACTTTTGCAATGCCAACTCATTGTAATTCGGCATTTTATCTTCCGTATTATGGTACGAAACGCACCGTCTCGCATCCACTCGGAACGGGGTTTCCAAGGCGTTCACGGGGCAGCTTCGGATGCAGATATCACACTCACCGCAGTCCGATTTTGGCAAAGAAGGGTCGTATTGGTCGCAAAACCGATCCACCAAAAGGGTGCCTATCACGAAAAAAGAGCCGTTGTCATTGTGGACCAGCCCGTTCTTGCCCATACACCCTACCCCGGCCTCGACCGCCCAGCGCTTTTCGGAAATCGCCGAGCTATCCACTGTTGTCCTGTACTTCACGGTCGGATAGTCGTTTACAATCATCGCTGCCAACTTTTCCAGCAAATCCTTCACCAAAATGTGGTAATCCTGAATCCACGTGTAACGGGCCGTCCGATACTTGTCGGACTTCGGTTCGGAATCGGTCAAATAGTTGTAAGTCACCACGATGACGGACTTGCAGCCAGGCAACAGAGATTCCGGGTTGAACCGGCCATCTACGTTCCGTTCCAGATAGTGCATTTCAGCATGGTAGCCGTGGTCCACGGAGTGCAGAAACTCCGTCTCCGCCTCCGCCAGCACCCGTGCACGCGCAATGCCGCAGTCCTGGAATCCGACTTCTTTCGCCCATGACTTAATCTGTTGTGAACTGAGCATTCCCGATTCCATCATCACAATGTTATCCGCTCGAATTTTTCGGGAACTTTAATGCTCGTGACACCCGGCACATTCAGTCTGATGACCTTGATTTTGCCACGAATCTCCAACACGCGGTCCAACTCCTTGAAAACAAACTCCGTAAAGAAGGAACTGACGCTATCCACAGGCTGGAAAGCGGAATACTCATACGACAGTTTCTGTCCTTGCGGCAGTTTGTCCGTCTCTCCGTTAAAAAGAGCCTGAACTTTTTGGAAATCAAAGGGGAACGGCAGTAATTTTGCAATCGGGTCGTACGTGTCACGGAAGTATTGTTGCGTCAGTTTGTTGACGTACGTGATACTGTCGGGGGTGAAAACGGCCCGCATGACCTCGACCCCGTATGCGTGGATGTTGAGGTAGAGGATGCTGTCGGTGCGGTTGACCATGTAGAAGTTGCAGGTGCGCGTACCGCCGGTGTCGATGATGTCGGCCTTGCCGCGATAGGTGATCCAGTCGTAGCCCGTGGCCATGGGGAGGACGGCGGTGTCGATCGGGACGGCGATGCCATCGGCAGCAACCGTCGCGCTGTCAGCAACTTGCGCGTACGAGGACGGAACTGTCATCAGCAGTCCAACGACCATCAGAATGGATAATATGTATTTCCGGATGTTCATCACACAAAAGACAATCTTCGAGAACAAAAGTTATATCTTAACGAGGCGCAAAAGTACGTTTTTTTTACTAGTACCATATTATAAAAATAATAACTTTGCAACCTTATTTATTAATACATCAAAACAATGAAAACATCTGCAAAACAGGCAAAAGCAGCAAAGAAGTTTGTCGAGAACTGGCAGGGCCACGGCTACGAGAAGGGCGAGGCCCAGAAATTTTGGATTGACCTGCTGACCAATGTCTTCGGGGTCAGGGACATCGCAAACTTTATCTTCTTTGAGGAACTGGTGAAGGACAAAATCCAGAATAAAACCATCACCAACTACATTGACGCGTATATCCCCTCCACGAAGGTAATGATTGAAAACAAAGCCAGCCACAAAGATTTGCAGGAGCTGATCAAGCAGAGTGACGGCCGGATGAGAACCTCCTTCCAACAGGCGCGGGATTACATCTCCACATTGCCGCTCAGCAAGCACCCGAAGTGGATTGTCACCTGCAACTTCAACGAGTTCCAAGTCTATGACATGGAAAATCCCACCAGTGAACCGCAGCGTATTTTCCTGAAAGATCTGGAGAAGGAGTATTACCGCTTGCAGTTCCTCGTGGACGACCGTAGCGAGCATTTGAAACGGGAGTTGGAGGTCAGCGTGAAGGCCTGCGAGCTGGTCGGGCGCATCTATGACGCGCTGTTAGAGCAGTACGTGGACAAGACAAGTGCCGAAACCCTGCACTCGCTTAACGTGCTCTGTGTCCGGTTGGTGTTTTGCCTCTACGCCGAAGATGCCGGACTCTTCGGGAGCAAAACGGCCTTCCATGACTATCTGGCCGCCTTCCCCGCCAACCATATCCGCCGTGCACTGATTGATTTGTTCGGCATTCTAAATACGCCTTTGGAATTCCGCGACCCTTATACGGATCCCGTGTTGGCACATTTTCCTTACGTGAACGGAGGTTTGTTTGGGAAAACCACCGTAGAGACGCACGGCCGTGCGTCTCTACAACCCGATATAGAAATCCCCAATTTCACCGAAGAAATCAAACAACTGTTGTTGCAGAAGGCGAGTGCCGATTTCGATTGGAATGAGATTTCCCCGACCATCTTCGGTTCCTTGTTCGAGTCAACCCTGAATCCGGAGACCCGGAGAAAGGGCGGGATGCATTACACCAGCATCGAAAACATCCACAAGGTGATTGATCCGTTGTTTATGGATGAATTGGAGACGGAGTTTCGGGGCATTGTAGAGACGCAATGCATTGCGTCTCTACGGAGAAGGAAATTGTTGGATTTCCAGAACAAACTCGCCTCCTTGAAATTCCTCGACCCCGCCTGCGGCAGCGGCAATTTCCTTACAGAGACGTATCTTTCGTTGCGCCGTTTGGAAAACAAGGTCCTCGACATTCTGAACAAGGGGGAGAAGGTGTTCGGGTTCGACGAAGAATTTATCAAGGTGAGTATCAATCAGTTCTACGGGATTGAGATCAACGATTTTGCCGTAACGGTGGCCAAGACCGCCCTGTGGATTGCCGAGTGCCAGATGATGGAGGAGACGGAGCGGTTGGTGGGACAGGATATCGACTTCCTGCCGCTCAAGTCCAACGCCAACATCCGGGTGGGCAATGCCCTGCGGATGGACTGGACCACCTTGGCCGAACTCCCTCACCGAAATCTGCTCTATACGGAAAAGCTCAACATCTATCAAGTGGATGATTTTGAAGATGTCAGACAAGCGAAAGAGGCTCTCGCCCCTTACAATAGGGTTTACAGGGAATTAGACGTGGCAACCAAGGAATACGAATTCAAAAAGCCTGAAAGCGAGGAAAACATAGAGCCGGTTGTTTATGACTATATTATGGGAAACCCACCGTTTGTGGGATATTCCCTCCAAAGTAAGGAACAAAAGGAGGACACGCTGGCCATTTACGTTGACGACAATGGAAAACCGTATAAATCGGCCGGGAAGATTGACTATGTGGCTAACTGGTATTTCAAAGCGGCGCAACTCATCCAAAACGAACGCACCAAATGCGCCTTTGTTTCCACCAACAGTATTACGCAAGGCGAGCAGGTGTCGGCAGTTTGGAAACCCCTGTTTGAGCGGTTCGGAATCCATATCGACTTCGCGTACAGGACATTCCGATGGGACAGCGAATCGGAGCAGAAAGCGCATGTGCATTGTGTGATTGTCGGTTTTTCTTCCGACAAATCTGAAACAAAGCCCAAGCGTATCTTTATCAATGATTCTGAGACCATTGGAACCTCGAATATCAATCCTTATCTGATTGATGCTGAAAATGTTTGGATAGAGAGCCGGAACAAACCGATTTGCGATGTGCCCTTTATGACCACGGGTAATCGTCCGGCTGATGGAGGTCATCTCATCATAGAAGCGGATGAATATGAGGAGTTTATAACAAAAGAACCATCGGCTGCCAAATTCATAAAGAAACTAACAGGAGCTGAGGAGTTTATCAACAATAAGAAAAGGTGGTGTTTATGGTTAGTCGGTGCGAGTCCTGCTGAACTACGAAAGCTTCCCGAAGTCAACAAACGTGTAACCTTGTGCAAGCAAGACAGGCTGAAAGGAGCTCCAGACAGACAGAAGCTTGCGGACACTCCAACATTGTTTAGGGAGTTGAAGAATCCAGAAAGGTACATTATCATTCCTGCCACTTCGTCAGAAAGCAGGAAATATATTCCGATTGGTTTTTTAGACTATGATACGATTCCTACTAATTCTGTTCTCATTCTTCCTGATGCAGGGTTATATGAGTTTGGAGTGCTGACAAGTTCTGTTCACATGGCTTGGGTGAAAATGATTTGCGGCCGTTTAAAGAGCGATTATCGATATTCCAAGGATATCGTTTACAACAATTTCCCATGGCCAATGGAGGCGACTGCGTCCTCGCAGTCGCAGCAACTGCGAGACGCAGTTGCCTCCATTGAGCAAACCGCCCAAGGAATTCTCGACACCCGTGCAAAATATCCCGACAGCACATTGGCCGACCTTTATGACGATACGTTCATGCCAGCCGATTTACGCAAAGCCCATCGCGAAAACGACAAAGCCGTTATGCAAGCCTACGGTTTCGACCCGAAACTGTCGGAAAGCGAGATTGTCGCCGAACTTTTCAAAATGTACCGGAAACTGACTGAAAAGCAATGAAAGCATCCGCACTTTTCAAGCAATACGTCTGGTTAGTGGGCACCATCAGCCGGGCGGGGCGCATCACCTTGCGCGAAATCAACGAACGATGGCTCCGCACCGAGATGAGCGAGGGTGTCGAGTTCAGCCGCACCACCTTCCGGAGGCACCGCGCCGAGGTGGAGGAGATGCGCGAGAGCCGCTGCCTCTCTATCCGTTACCGGCGTTACGGCAAGACCGAATCGAGCCAGTGGACGGTCGAGCCCTACTGCATCAAACTCTTCCGTAGGCGCTGGTATCTGCTTGGACGGTTGGAAGGCGGCGCTTTCCTTACCCTCTCCTTCGGCCGCATCCAGGAGATGGCAATGACAGACCGGACGTTCGTGCTGGACAAGGATTTCGACGCACAGTCTTATTTTTCAGCCTATTACGGCATTATGCAGGGCGGCGACGAACCCAAGCAGCGGATCGTGTTGCGCGCATACGGCAACGAGCGTTACGCTATGCGCGACCTGCCGTTGCACCACTCGCAGAAGGAGCTGGGTGTGGGCGAAGACTATGTCGATTTTGAGGTCAAGCTGCACCCCACAAGCGACTTCTTGGCGCAGATTCTCTCCCGAGGCCGCTGGCTGAAGGTTTTGGAGCCTGAAGACATCGCACTGAAAATCAAGCGGATGCATTTGGAGGCAGCGGAAGATTGAAAATTTTTTACTACTGGCCCGCTTTTTGGCGCAGTCGGATGGTAATTTTGTCGCGTGAAATTAAAAACGACAAAGTATGAACACGATCATTCTTTTTTGGAATCCCGACATCTCAAGTTATACCATTGAGAGATTGCGCGAAGACTTGTCAAACTATGCGCATGTCAGCAACTGGAGCGTGTGGGAACATGAAAAAGGCAAAAGCAGCAAAGAAGTTCTGGGTTGACCGGGAGTTGGAGGTCAGCGTGTACAGGAGTACCTAAAAAGGGCCGATGACCTGGTGGTCACCGACCCTTTTTCCGTTTTCTTTAACATTACTGAAACGACAAGGCTTTGTGTTATTTTGATTTAAGGTTTAATGTTTAAGGTTGAAAGTTGACAATAATAAGGGAAGATTGGGAGATGATGGTTAAGGGGTGACAGTCGGGCGGGCAGCGGCGCGAGCGGCCTCCAAGTCCACAATCGTATCACCGCTCTTCTCTGCCTTCAGTGTGGCCGCCTGTGCCGCACGGCTGGAGACGAGGTTGAAGGTGGCCTTTCCGCGAAGATCCTCGAAGTCGGGTCCTGGAGTGAACACGATGTTCACGCCTTTGATGTTTGAGGCACTGAAGCTCTCCGGCGAATCAGCGCCCGTAGAGCTGAGGCTGATCCAAAAGTTGCCCAGTTCACCCAACTGTACCTTGTTGCCATTCAGCAACTGTTCGACGATACACAGGCAGGCGTCACTCAAAACACCCTTCACCGTACCGCGGCTGAACACCCCGTTGTGGCCAGCAATGTGGTTAACGAAATCCGAGAACGACATGTTCTCGCGCATTTGCGCCACGGCATAAGCCTTCGGCGCAGCAGTCTCATCCATAGGATTCGACCTTTTGTAAACAGAGTAATCGATCATAATTTTGAAGTTTTTGATTGTTAATAAATAATGTGAATTAAAACCGCCTTGTCTCAGCATGTCAAAGAACGCCTGTCATCTTCGTCACGCGTTTGCGACTGAATGACGAGACAAAAATACATCCACGGCGACAGTGAAACCAAGAAAAAATCCTAAATTATTTTTTCTTTCAACTTTCTATTTGAAAATCAGATGATTACAAGCGAAAAAAGAAAGAATAAAAGAAAGTTGTTTGAATTTTCATTACTTTTGCAGCTGTAATGATTGTGATCTGCCGTATACTAACCCAACCCCAAAAACTATAATCCTTAACCCTTAACCCTTAAACATTAAGAGTATGGACATCAAAATTGAAGGCAATCCTGGCACAGGAAACACGTTCCAAACGATATCCCAAGAGATACATATCGGAACGGTGCAGAACTATCTCCCCAATGCCACTACAGTGATCAACAACTATGGTATGAGCGGAGAGAAATCCACGGAAAAGAAATCCCAAAAGGGAGCAAAGGATAGTGCTACTGACGACTCCGAGCTTTCCTCTCCAAACAACAGGCAGTTCGAGCGGTTACAGGAGTCCGAGGAGGAAATCAATCGTTCCCGAATCCGCGCCGAAATACTCGATTATGTCAGTCGTGTGCGCCCCTTTGTTCGTCTTGACAAGCGCGACCGCTATATGCAAATGTGGGAAGGTATCCTCGATCTCGATGCCGTGCGCCCCTTTGTTTATAAGACAGGCAAGCAGAAACGGACCAGCTTCAACCGAAAACTCATTGCCAACATACTCCACCATCTTGATACGCACCATATCTACAAAGCCCCCTATAAGGCGAGTGACCTGGCCTTGGCACTCGAGGACGATTACGAAATGTCTGTCCGAGGTGAGCTGGGCAAGTATCCTTCCGAATATGTATGCGCAGAAATCGATGATTACTTGGAGACCCTTGGCCTTTGACATGGAACTTGAAACAAGCGACAACTTAGAGCAGCCGCAAAATATTCACTAGTCAACTCGGTCACGGATCAACGACTATATAGTCATGAGTCAATGACTATATAGTCCTGAGCCGATGACTATATAGTCCTGAGCCGATGACTATATAGTCACAAGCCGATGAGTATATAGTCATGAAAAGATGAGGCTCGGGGGCTACCCTTCCATCCCCCCATTACGAAAATTGTAGCACCTCAGTATAATGCCCTTCGCTTCGGGTCGCAGGTGCATCGCGCCGCCGAGGCACTGTTTGAAATCCTTGCATTTCTGGCACATACCCGAGCGCATCCACGCCCTGTCGCGCATGATCTGGAAACGGTTGTCCCAAACATCCAGCAGGTCATCCCGATAGATGTTGCCTTGCACGTAAGTGCGGTCGATGTTGGGACAAGCGGAGATGCCACCGTCAATCAGCACGCTGCCGATGTTGATGCCCGCACGGCAGAAAAAGTAGGTGTCGCGGACTTGCTCCTCGTACTTGCCCGTATAGGCTTCACAACTGAAAGTCAGGCAAATACGATTTTCCCGGCGCGTCTCCGCGATAAACCGCATCATCTGCTCGACCTGTGCACGGGAGAGTTGGAGTTCGTCGTCGTGAGCCGCCCGCCCGATCGGCGAGATGGTGAACAGCCGCCAATTCCGGATTCCGTTTTCAACCAGAAGTTCCTTCAGTCGAGGCAGTTCCGAAAAATTGCGTTGGTGTACACAGGTCACCACGTCATACGCGAGCCCAGGCGTCCTCGCGATGAGCCGCAACGCCCGCAATGCCCGTCGGAAGCTCTCAGGGTGGTTGCGCAGCCAGTTGTGGGTCGCTTCCAGTCCGTCGAGACTCACCGTGATGGAAGACAATCCAGCAGCAGTCAATTTGGCGTGCATCGTCTCATCATAGAGCATGCCATTGGTGACAATCCCCCAACGCAAGCCTTTGTTTCTCAGAATTTTACCGCATTCTGCCAAGTCGGGGCGCAACAGAGGCTCTCCACCCGTAATGGCAACGATCACCGAGTCGCGAGGATAGCGTTGCGCCAGCGGTTCCACAGCCTTGAGGAAATCCTGGAAAGGCATATCCGGGACACAACTCTCTGACTTACAATCCGAACCACAATGGCGGCACGATAGGTTACACCGCCATGTGCATTCCCAGAAAAGGTAATTCAACTCGTGAATGGCTGTCTCGTTTTTGCGAAACACCCGAAACAGCCAGCGTTTGAAAGGTTTGATACAGCTACTCGACACTGTTTTCCTTCATTTTGATAACAAGCGGGTTTTCCATGATTTCCTCACGGCTAAACGCGGAATCCAGAGGGGCATACTGTCCGCTAAGTCCGCCTGTTTCCGAATCAATATGACGGAAAGCAAGCCGCACGGAATCCCGACCTTCATGTGCATTGACATTGAAAATACCGGTGGTATCCGTCATGCTGTAGTCATATTCGGAACCGCCTATCAGTCCCACACGGACATCCGAAAGGGGCTCTCCTGTGGTTTCCGAGACTACCTTTCCCATCACAGGGAAATAGTCATTCGGCATACCATAGCAGGCCTGAAATGTGAACATAAGAGCGGTTGCAGAAAACGACCCGAACAGGAACCGCAATATCTGTTGTTTTTTCTGACGAAATATACTCATAGCCTCAAAGCATTAAAACGAAAGTGCAAAGGTACAAAAAAAAGGATATGGCGGATTTTAAATACCCTACGCCTCTTCCGAATCCCCGACGGCCTTCACCCGCACCTCCTCGATGCGGTTGTGGTCCATCTTGACAATCTCCACCTGATGGCCCATGAACTCGAAAGTGTCGCCCTCCTTGGGGATGGTCTCAAACTGCTCGAACACGAAGCCGGCCACCGTGGAGTAGTCGATTTCGTCGTAATCCACCTCGTAGCCGTCAATCACATCGGTGAGCACGTCGATGGGGGCATCGCCCTTCACCAAGAAGGAATGGTCCTCGCACTCCGTCACATCGGGCTCCACAACCTCCTCTTCCTCAGGAACTTCGCCCACGATGCTTTCAAGAATGTCGTGCAGGGTGACGATACCTGCCAGGTCGCCGAACTCATCGACCACGATGCCGAAGTAGTACTGCGACTTGCGGAACTCCGTCAGAATGTCCTGCGCATCCGTGTTTTCGGTGAAGACCAGCGGCTCGTCCAGCATGGAGCGGACATCCACCTGGCCGTTCTTGCGCAGTTCCATGAAAAAGTCCTTGACGTTGAGCACGCCGAGATACTTGTCCACATGCTTGTCGCACACCAGAATGCGGCTGAACGAGAAGCCGTAGAGCTGGTTGATGAACTCCTCCTGCGTCAGGTTGATGTCGATCCATTCGATTTCGGAACGGTGGATCATGATATGAATGGCGCGTTTGTCGGAGAAGGAGAAGATGTTCTCGTGCAGTTCGCTCTGTTCCTCCTCGATGACATCCGTCTCGCCGGCCTCCTTGATGATGTCGAGCAGCTCATCTTCCGTAAGATGGTCGGGGTTCTCCTTGACTCCCAACATCTTGTCGATCAGCGATGTGGTGCCGGAGAGGGCGGCGACGGCGGGTTTGAAGAGCAGGCGGAAGAAGTTCATGGCGGGGGCGACGGCCACGGCTGTGCGCTCGGGCTTGGAGAGCGCGATGGTCTTAGGCACCAGCTCCCCGATGACGATGGTCACGAAGGTCACCACAATAAAGCTGATAATCAGCGCAATAGAAGCGGAAAGAGCCTCGGAAGCGCCCATCCAGACGAACAGCGGCACAAGGTAAGGGGAAAGGGAGGCACCGCCGATATAACCCGTCAGCAGGCTGATGAGCGTGATGCTGACCTGGATGGCGGCCAAGAATTCCTCCTGATGGTCCTGCAGAAAGAGGGCCTTGCGGACGGCTTTCGGATGCTTGCCTGCATACTTGTCGATACGGATTTTCTTGAACGAGACAATCGCGATCTCGCTCATCGAGAAAAAGCCGTTGGCCAAAATCAGGAGTAAGATGACAAGGAGTCGGATCACTTTAAGGTTTAAGGGTTAAGGTTTAAGGGTTAAGGGTTAAGGGTTAGGGTTTAAGGGTTAAGGGGTAGGGTTTAAGGGGGTAGGGTTAAGTGTGCGTAAACCTTCTTTATTGCGGTGTAGCAGATGTCGGTTTCTGCAGCGACAGACGCAAAAAACGGACTGCAGAAAACGCAATCCGTAAGTGGAGCGTATGAGAATCGAACTCACGACCTCTTGACTGCCAGTCAAACGCTCTAGCCAACTGAGCTAACGCCCCGAAATAAGCCTGATGTTCAGGCTGTGTGTCCACTTCAGACTTTGATTTCAACGTCAACGCCGCTGGGAAGTTCCAGTTTCATCAGCGCGTCGATGGTCTGGGTGGTGGTACCGTAAATGTCCAGGATTCTCTTGTAGGTGGAGAGTTGGAACTGCTCTCTGCTCTTCTTGTTGACGAAGGTGGAGCGGTTTACGGTGAAGATTTTCTTGTGGGTCGGAAGCGGAATGGGGCCAACGAGCACCACCTTGTCGTCCTTCACGCTGTTCACAGTCTTGACGATCTTCTCGGCAGACTTGTCAACCAACGTGTGGTCGAACGATTTCAGTTTGATTCTAATTCTATGAGCCATTATTGTTTATTGTTTATTGTTTACCGTTTACTGTTTAAGGGTTAAGGGTTAAAGGTTAGGGGTTTAGGTTATAGGATAAACCTGCCCACATTCATGATGTAGTCCTTGATTTCAGGGGTGACCTCCGCGTATTTCAGGAATTCCATACTGAAGGTGGCACGTCCTGAGGTGATGGAGCGTAATGTAGTCACATATCCGAACATTTCCGCCAAGGGCACTTGGGCCGTGATGATTTGGAAACCGACTTTGGCATCGATTTGTTCCAGCACGGAACGCCTGCGGTTGAGGTCGCCGGTGACATTGCCGATATACTCGTCCGGGGTGGTGATTTCCACCTTCATAATCGGTTCGAGAATGGCCGTGTCAATCTCTTTCAGCGCCTCACGGAAACCTATCTTCGCGCAAACCTCGAAGGAGAGGGCGTCGGAATCGGTCGGGTGAGACTCGCCATCGGTGACGGTGACGGAGAGCGCTTCGAGGGGGAATCCGTACTTGCCATTCATCATGGCGGTCCGGAATCCTTTCTCCGCACCGAGGATGTAGTTCTTCGGCACGGCGTCGCCCTTGATCTCGTTCGTGAACTGCAGACCTTTGGCTTCCAACGGCAGCGGGTCGATACGGAAGTCCAGCACTGCGAAAGAGCCTCTTCCACCGTTTTGGCGTTTGTAGGCTTCATGGTGCTGCACGGGAACCAGAACAGCCTCCTTGTAGGCCACTCTCGGTTTGCCGTGGTTGCAATCGACGTTGAACTCGCGTTTGAGACGGTCCAGAAGAATCTCCAAATGCAGTTCACCCATACCGCTGATCAGCGTCTGTCCGGACTCGGAATCCTCCTTCACCTGGAAGGTGGGGTCCTCGTCGGCCAGCTTGCCGAGTGCCAGCATCAGCTTCTCTTCATCGTCTTTCGTCTTGGGCTCGATGGCGATTTGAATCACAGGTTCGGGGAAGACGATGTTCTCCAGAATCACGGGATGCCTCTCGTCCGTCAAGCTGTCGCCGGTGTGGATGTCTTTCATACCGACGAGGGCGACGATGTTTCCTGCGGTTGCGCTGTCCAACGGCTGTTGCTTGTTGGAGTGCATCTGCAGGATCTTGGCTGCGCGCTCCTTTTTGCCGGAGGTGACGTTATAGACACTTTCGCCGGCCTTGAGTTCGCCCGAATAGACCTTGATGAAGGTCAGTTTCCCGATATAGGGGTCGGTGGCGATTTTGAAGGCCAACGCTGCGAAGGGCTCGTGGATGTCGGCTTTGCGGACCTCTTTCTCCCCGCTTTTCGGGTTCACGCCTTCGATGGCGGGAATGTCGAGCGGTGAGGGGAGGTAGCGCACGATGGCATCGATAAGCCGCTGCACGCCTTTGTTCTTGAAGGAGGACCCGCAGAACACGGGTTCAATCTTGCGGGCGATGGTCGCCTCGCGGATTGTGGTCTCCATCTCCTCCATCGTGATGCTGTCGGGGTCATCGAAGTATTTCTCCATGATGGTCTCGTTCAGCTCCGAGAGGGTTTCGAGCAGGCGGGTGCGGTATTGTTCGACCTCGTCGTGCATGTCGGCCGGAATCGGAATTTCGCGATAGGTTGACCCGAGGTCTTCCTCATCCCATTCGTAGGCTTTCATTTCGAGGAGATCGACGATGCCGGTGAAGTTGTCTTCGGCGCCGATGGGCAGTTGGATCGGCAGGGGGTTGGCTTTCAGCTTGTCCTGAATCTGGTTCACGACGGCGTAGAAGTTCGCTCCCGCGCGGTCCATCTTGTTGACGTAGCAGATGCGTGCCACGTCGTACTTGTTGGCTTGGCGCCAGACGGTCTCCGACTGAGCCTCCACGCCTCCGACGGCGCAGAATATGGCTACAGCTCCATCCAATATTCTCAAAGAACGTTCGACCTCGACAGTGAAATCAACATGTCCCGGTGTGTCGATGATGTTGATTTTGTAATCCTGCGAGTCATACTTCCACATCACTGTGGTGGCCGCGCTGGTGATGGTGATTCCGCGTTCCTGCTCCTGCACCATCCAGTCCATCGTGGCCGTCCCCTCGTCCACCTCGCCGATTTTGTAGCTTTTCCCGGTATAATACAGAATCCGTTCCGTGGTGGTGGTCTTGCCGGCGTCAATATGGGCCATGATGCCGATATTGCGTATCTGTTTCAACTCCTCTGCCATGATACCGGACGCTGTAAGGTTAGACTTGATGGGGACTGTGCGGGGTCGCTGTTACATCCGCATGTGGGCGAAAGCCTTGTTAGCCTCGGCCATTCTGTGGATTTCCTCTTTCTTCTTGAAAGCGGCACCCTCGTTCTTGTATGCGGCCATGATTTCCTGGGCGAGCTTGTCGGCCATCGTTTTCTCGTGGCGTTTGCGCGCGAAGGCGATCAGGTTTTTCATACCGACGGATTGTTTACGGCCGGGTTTGATCTCCTCAGGCACGGGAAGAGTGGTACCACCCACGCGGCGGCTCTTGACCTCCACGCTCGGGGTGACGTTCTCCAGGGCCTTTTTCCAGACTTCGAGGCCGTTCTCCTTGGTCTTCTCGCTCACGATGTCGATAGCACCGTAGAAAATCTCGAAGGCCAGGTTCTTTTTGCCTTTCAACATGATGTTGTTGACGAACTTCGTTACCTGTTCGTCGTTGTACTTCGGATCAGGAAGGATGATCCTTTTCTTTGCATGTGAATTTCTCATTGTATCTTCAATAATTTGGTTTATTTACTCTTGAATCGCCAATCGCGGCGTTCAATTTACATTTCTCTCGGTATTGAGATTACTTGCCGGCAGCCTTTTTGGGACGTTTTGCACCGTATTTGGAGCGGCCTTGCAGACGGCCGTCCACGCCGGCGGAGTCAAGTGCGCCGCGCACGATGTGGTAACGCACGCCGGGGAGGTCCTTGACACGGCCGCCGCGCACGAGCACGATGCTGTGTTCCTGCAGGTTGTGGCCTTCGCCCGGGATGTAGGCGTTGACCTCCTTGCCGTTGGTCATCCTCACTCTGGCCACCTTACGCATGGCGGAGTTCGGCTTTTTCGGCGTGGTGGTGTAAACTCTCAGGCAGACGCCGCGTCTCTGCGGACATGAATCCAGCGCCTTCGACTTGCTCTGAGCGGTAAGTTTCTTTCTTCCCTTCCTTACTAATTGTTGAATGGTAGGCATAAATTCTTTCTCCTTTTTAATTGATTATTAGTCTTTTTTGCTCTAAAATTTTGCGGCTGCAAAAATACACTTTTTTCTTATTCCAACAATCGGGTGTGAATATTTTTTTCCACAAGCGAAAAGAGGCGTTTTATCTCGCCATCGTCAACCCTCTGTCCACCAACTCGATCGTATAGACTTTTTCCCCGTCGTCATGGCATACGATAATCCGGATGGCCTGATTTTGCTGCTCAATACGCACTTTCGCGTGCGGTGACTGCGCTTCCGCCTCCACTTGCGGGATACGGCCGCTGCCATCGCAATACCACGTGTACTCTGTACGGTCCGGGGCGAAATCCGGAAGTGCTATACCGTCTATATTAATAAATGACAAGCGTTTGTTATAGACCATCACGATGTCGTCGATGAGGAGTTTGTCGCCGTTGTTGCCGCCCTTGGCGACCTTGTTGGTGGAGAAGCAGGCCAAGATGTAAGAGGGTGTGCGCGAGGTGGTCGGCACCACGTGGTTCTGCTCGTCGTAGTAAGTGAACTTGTACTTGTACTGGTGCCACTTGCCGTCGTTACGATCCTTGATGTCGCAGAAAGCGTTGGCGATTTTTCCCTTCTGAGCCGTGGAAGCCGTATGCGTGGAGATGTCCTTATACGCCACGTTGCCGTGGATGTGGAATTTGGCGACGGCGACATTGGAGGGTTTCTTCATCTCGAACTTGCACCAGAAATAGACCGAATCGGGACGGCCGGTGAACTTCATGGCGGCGTTGTGCCCCAACTTGTTGTCCTTGTCGGTGTAGGTGTTGTTGTCGGTGCTCTTATTGTCGGATGAAGCAAACTGCATCTGCCCGGTAGTGAGCACTCCGTTGACGAGATTGCCAGCGAGCGTCACCGAGTGGATCTCGCAGCCATAGCCCGAATGGCCGGTCACGCGGTTGCTGTGGTTCTTGAGCATCGGACCGCAACCCCACGAGTAGATGCCCTTGAGCTGGCAGTCGCCGTCACCGTAGGAGTGCCACCCTTTGGGTATGGCTACATCTTTGGCGGTACTCGTCCACTGCTCAAAAGAGCCATTGGTCATCTGCGTCTGAGCGGCAATCGTTCCGACCATCGCGGTCATAATCAGGATATGGATAATTCTGTTCATTTGGGTCTGTTTTATAGATTTATACCTTGCCCCGGTCTCAATTCCAGAACAACGTCTGCACATATTCGGTGAAATAGAGGCGCCAGTTGCGCCATGTGTGGCCACCGATGGTGTTATACATTGTGTAGGGGATATGCTTGCGTTGCAGCTTTTTGCGGAACTTGTTGATGCGATGGTGGAAGAGGTCGCCTACGCCGCCGCCGATCCAGTATTTGGAGAAGTTGCTTTCGGGCATCTGCTTGCGACCGACCACGGGTGAGAACAGTCCCACGGAAGTGAAGGTGCTGTCATACATGTTGGCCAAGTTGCACGACTGCTTGGCACCTGCGGAGAGCCCTGCCACCGCGCGTCCGCCAAGACGCGGTGTGAAACGGTAGAGACCGCTCAGGAAGTCATCCATCGCGGGAAAGCACTTTTCGAACTCCATTTGTTTCCAAGCAGGATAGAGAAAGATATTTTTCACCAAGCTGAGGTTGTCCTTGGTATCGATGAGTGCCTCAGGGTTCGCGTCGGGCATGACGAGAATCATGGGTTTGGCCTTGCGTAGTGCGATGAGGTTGTCGAGGCTCTGGGCGGCACGCCCGCGGTCGAGCCATGCCGTCTCGTTGCCGTTGAGTCCGTGCAAGAGATAGAGTACGGGGAACTCGTCGCGACCATTGGCGTATTGTGGGGGAGTATAGACGATGATGCGACGCGGTTTCGACTCGTTCGGGGACAGGAAAGAAACGGTATCCAGACGCCCACGCAACGGGTTGCTGATGTAGAGGTTTGTCTGCTGGGTGCCACTGACGATGAACACGCTCATGCGCTCCGTACGCACACGGATAGAGTCGGGATTGGTCGGGTCGGGAAGACGGTGCCCGTCGCTCTCGAACTGGTAGGTGTAAACCTCGGGGGCGAGCGGCGGTGTGGTGTAGGTCCATTCCCCAGCACCGTTGGAATTCATTTTCACGGAGTGGTAGTTTTCCCGTTTCACAATCAGCTTCTCTCGACGCAATTTGCAATCACACCGCACTTTCACTGATTTGGCGGCGGTGTCCTTGTAAACAAACGTCACCGAACCATCGGCGTTCAGCTGTATGGAATCCTTAAGGGGGTCCTGTGCCCATGCGGCATTCGAAGACAGGATTAACAACAAAAAAGCGAGTGTATCACGTAATATCCTACTTGGCTTTCTCATTATCCTCGATTTCCTCCTTCAACATTTCTTCAAACAGATCGATGGAATGGTCGATACTGTACTTCTCAGCAGAGGCGGCGTAAACTTCCTCCATCCGGAGGCGTTCCTCCGTATTGTCAAGCCAGTAGTCGATGGCGCGGGCGAGATCCCGGGCATCGCCTGCTTTGAAGAGGCTGCGCTCATCAAGGGCGAACTGTTTGGTAGCCGACAGCGGACTATCCGCAATCACGGGTACCAGGCCAGTGGCAAAAGCCTCAATACAGGAGATGGCCTCCGACTCCATGTCGGCGGCGTGGACATAAAGGTCTGACTGTGAAAGCATTTCTATCAGCGCGTCACGTTTCAAATAAACGAATTGAGGTTTGAGGGGCAGGGTCTGTCCCAACTTCTCATAGGAATTCTGCATGGGACCGCGGCCCGCAAAAATCAGCTGGATGCGGTCGGCATATTTGGAATAGGGCACCGCCTTGATAATCAGCGCCTGCTGCTTCTCGCGTGTGAGGCGACCCACCATCATGATCAGGATTTTGCCCTTGTATTCGTCATACGTCTCCGTCCGATGGCCCGCGATGTGCCGTTTCCCCGCCTCGATAAAGACCGGCTGGATGCCATTGCTGATGGGGTGCATCTTACCCGTGAAGCCGTGCGACTTGACTTCGTCGGCCATGAACTGGGACGGACAGTGTACGTGTCTGACACCGTCGAACAACAATTTCCGGAATATTTTGTAGAACAGGTGGTTCACCCAAGCCACCCGATGAAGCCCGATATTAGCCGTCAAACTCTCTGCCTGCAGGTGTGCGGCGGCAGTGTTGGGTTTACCGATCTTTTCAGCATAGCGTTTCGCCACAGCCTCCAAGGGGAACGGCAGGAAGTTGTGTACGATGTCAGCCCACTCAATGGCAGCATGAATGACTTCCAATGATTCCTTGCCCCAAAACTTGGCGAAATTGAAGTTGTGTTTGTTCATCAACGGTTGGAAGATGGGCATGTGAAAATGCCTCAGGGAGAAGATGTTTTCATCGTTCTCACCCGAATCGTTCGCTGTCAGGATTCGCACCTCATGCCCCCGTTTCCGCAGCTCCGACGCAAAACGCTGCGCGGAGATGCTGGTCCCATTGTTGTTCGTATAGTAGGTGTCTATGACAAACAGAATCTTCATTTCTACACTTTTTAATTCAAAATGCGACAAGAGGAGCATGAGGAGTAGGTTTATAATGTATATATAATATATAGGTCAACAAGCTTATTGCGTACCTCTCTCGCATTACTATAAATCTGCTGCAAAGATACATTTTTTTTGCATAGGAAAATATCTTCTGCCAATTGCAAAAAAATGTACTTTTGCAGACAAATTCACATAATATGAAAAACGCTATCACTCAAATCGCAACACTTATCGTGCTTCTGAACCTTATCACCGGATTCACTTCGGCACAATACACGCTGACTCTCACTGGGCGCAGCAACAACGGAGGCTTCGTGCAGCTACACCACGCCGTTGTGGAGGACCTTACGCAGGGATGGGCTGACACGCTCTACTACCCCGACACGGTTTTGCTGCTCTCCGGAGTGGGGATTCCGAGTCATGACGGCTGCGTCCCCGCCTTCGCCCTCTATCCGAACACGCCCAGCCCCTTCGATGGGGTGACGGACTTCACGTTCACACTCCCTTACGAGGACGGCGTCACTGTAGAGGTCTTCGACATGACGGGGCGCAGGGTAACGGCCACGACGCAACGGCTGCCCGCCGGCGAACACCTTTTCCGCGTCTGGCTGACCCGTCCGCAACAGTACGTGCTGACCGTCAGGACATCGAAAGAGTCAGCTTCCATCAAGATGGTCAACAACGGCCACGGGACATCGGATCGCATCAGCCGCCACGGCATGCAACCGCTGACCTTCAAGCTACGGTCGGAAAGTTCCGGAGGCTACGAGCCCGGAGACCTGCTCCGCATCGTCGGCTACCGGCAGGCGGGCGACAACTTTCTGCCGAGCGACACCGTGGAGATCACCACTCTGCCCAATGGCCTTCTGCCATTGACATTCACCATCGAGAACGAAGTTCCCATGATGCAGGAGTTCACCAGCTCCGGTCGCCTTTTCATCCCTGACGGTACGGAATGCAACGGCAGCTGTATCGGCACCATGGACATTCTCGTGGACGGGTATGATCCTCAGGCCATACTGCTGGACATGGCACAGCTACCGTACGTCCGTCTGAAAATGGAACACTCCTACCTCGGGGACCTGTGGATCACGTTAGCGTGTCCGAATGGACTTACTGCCAATATTTTGAGGAAATACACCAGCGGTAATTCCGATTGTTCCAGTCTGATCCCCACCGCCGACTGGGGCTGGCCGACCATCAGCGGAACCGTCTCCCCCGTCAGCTATTTTGGTCTCTACAACAAAACCGACGCCTCGAATTCCAGCCCTTGCGACACCTCGCTGAACCCGATGGGTGAATGCTGGAACTACTGCTGGTCGGACGACACCGAGCAAGGCCAAACATACGCCTGCGGCAGTGCACGCGTCTATGAGGTCTGCAACCACGTCACGGCCGACAACCCCTACACCTCGGGGTCCGGATCCTCAGCGTCGCAATATGTGGACTCCACCGACGTGAGCACCCTCACCAACGTCTATCACCCCGACCAACCGTTCACGAGCCTGATTGGCTGTCCGCTAAACGGGGTATGGCAGATTCGTGTCATCGACGGTTGGAGAGTGGATAACGGCTATATCGAAGAAGCGGCCATCGCCCTCCTCGACACCGTTTCCATTCCCATGGATGTTCCGTACGTCTCCACAGGTTTCGCCAGTTCGGTGACGCAAACCACAGCCGAATGCAGCGGACATGTCTATAGCGAGGGGGCGGCCCCTGTCACGGTGCGCGGCATTTGCTGGAGCACAACCCCGTCGCCTGTGGCCTCCGGGAATCATGCGGCAGCAAGTAGTGGTTTGGGTGCATTCTCCGCCACGATAACCAACCTGTCGCCGAGCACCGGCTATTACTACCGCGCCTACGCCATTAACGCTTTGGGGACCTCATACGGGGAACAGAAATATTTCACCACATCCCCTTGCGCCCAACCGACGGTCACGACTACGCCGGCAAACGCCGTCACCGATAACTCTGCAGAGGTAGGGGGCGTCGTCATCAGCGATGGATGTACGCCCGTGGTGGAACAGGGTGTCTGCTGGAGTGTCAGCGGCACGCCCACCGCAAACGGGACCCACGTCACGGCACCGCTGACCGCCTCTTCGTTCAGTTGCCTGCTCACAGGTCTTGCACCTGCAACCACCTATAATGCACGCGCTTACGCATCCACTGCCGCAGGAACCAGTTACGGTGAGACGATCAGCTTCACCACCGGATTTGCGATGCCCGCCGTTTCGTCAGACTCCATCACGATGGTGGGCTCTTCCTATGCCACCTGCCACGGCACACTGTTGTACGATGGCGGCGATCCCGCCACGGTGGTCGGGTTCTGTTGGTCGGAGGCCTCCCCCACCCCGACAATCAGCGACAACCACGTAGAGGTCGGGAGCAATCTCGGGACGTTCAGCCACACGGTGAGCGGCATCCAAGGTACCGTCTGCCACGTGCGCGCCTACGCCTCCAACGCGAACGGCATCGTCTATGGCAACACCCTGACATTCTACCCCGCCATAATGCCCACCACCGTCAGCTTGCACCGTCAGTTGCTGGACTATGACAGCGCAGTGTTCCGGATCACCATCGTCTGCGACAGTGTGGCAGCCATCACGGCCCGCGGACTGTGTGTGGGCGCACAACCGATGCCAAACCTCTTGGGACAGACCATCGCCGCTTCGGGCAACGACAACACCTTCGACATTGTGCTGAACGACCTGCCACGCGCAACAGCCTACCATCTCCGCGGCTACTGCATCGACGGCGGCACTACCATCTACAGCGACGACCTGCTGCTGCTGACCCCTGCCGAGGATGGGCACCCTTGTATGGGCGACTCCACGATAACGGACTTCGAGGGCCACGTCTATAACACCGTGCAGGTGGGCGGTCAATGCTGGATGCGCAGCAACCTCTACACCACCCACTTTACCGACGGCACCGCCATTGAATACGGCAATACGGGTGCGGGACTTTACTCTTCGTATACTCCTTACTACTACAAACTTACATACGACAACAGTCTTACCTCCACCTACGGATACGCCTACAACTGGAAGGCGCTGACCAAATTGTCCACCACCACCAATGTGGATGCGCAAGGTATCTGCCCAGACGGTTGGCATATCCCCGACGAAAACGAGTTCGCGCGGTTAGGCGACTACGTGGGCGTGCATTATGCCTGCGGCGAGAACACGGCGAGTGTGGCCAAAGCACTGGCCAGCGAGACGGGCTGGAACGCTTCCACGGCCAACTGCTCACCCGGCGCGACACCCACCAACAATAACCTCACCGGATTTTCGGCTTATCCCGCCGGCGGCCACTACAATTACTCTTTCAACCAAGGGGAGCAGGCACATCTGTGGAGTCGATCCGTGTATTATACATTCGACTCCTCTCCGTACTACAGTTACGCTTTCGTTTATAAGATTTCCTACAACGGACAGACACTGTCACGCAACAGTTACTCCTATGACAGGGCTTTTCCGGTCCGTTGCGTCCGAAACGATTAGTTATTGAAAAAAGTGTATCTTTGCCGCCCTTATTTTTTATATAATATAGAACGGATGGTTATGTCCTTTTTTAGATTCAAAAACGCCAAACAACTGATCATCAGCTTATTTGCCGCATTTTTTTCGTCATTGCCGCTTTATGCACAAATTGACAACACCTTCTGGTTTGCCGCACCGGAAATTTCCCCTAACCATGCACACAACCCCATCACCTTTTGCTTTACGTCATTCAGCAGCCCTGCCACGGTGACGATTTCGCAACCGGCGAATCCGTCGTACACCCCCGTGACGATAAACCTGAATCCTTACAGCTATTACGCCCTCGACGTAACGAGTATGGAGAGCACGGTCTCCACCGCCCCCGTGAATACCGTCTGCAACTACGGCTTCAAGATTGTCTCCACGGCCAACATCACCACCTACTACCAATTGGGTGCCAACAACAGTGAGATCTACACCCTCAAGGGCCGCAACGCCTTGGGTACCGACTTCACTGTGCCGATGCAGAACCTGTTGGTCGATGGTCCGCCATCCGACCCACGCAACAGCATCGAGATTGTGGCCACCGAAAACAACACCACGGTCACGATTATCCCGTCGAAGCCGCTCACCGGCGGCATCGCGGCGGGCACGCCGATCACCATCACCCTCAATGCCGGACAGTCGTACTGCATCAAGTCGGCGGACCAGTCGGCAGCGGGGCATCTCACCAACACGCGCATTACCTCCGACAAGCCCATCGCGGTGAACTCCACCGACGACTCCGTGGCCAGCAACCAATTCTCGGGCTATTCCGGCCAGGACCTCGTGGGCGAGCAGCTCGTCCCCGACGAGTACGCCGGCGACTTCTTCATCGCCATGTACAACAACCGCCAGTTCGAGAACCTCTGCATCATCCCCATTCAGGACAATACGCACGTCTATATCAACGGCAGCACAACTCCCGCAGCCACCCTCAACCAGGGGCAGAGTTACACCTACATGCCCAGCAACTCGCCGACCATCGCCACGATGGTCACCTCCGACAAGCCGATCCACGTGTTCCAGCTTACGGGTTCCGACGGCGAGGCGGGCGGCACACAGCTTCCCGCATTGGGCTGCACCGGTTCCATGGAGGTTGTCTATGCCCGTCCCTCCTACTCCACCCACTTGCGTCTTTCCATCGTGGTGCCCACCGCCTACGTCAACGGTTTCACCATGACCGTCGGGAACAACAATGTCCCCGTGCCGGCCTCCTACTTCACCACCCTGCCCTACAACAACGCTTGGTCGTACTGCTACCGCGACTTCGCCTCTTCGGTGCCGACGCAGCAGGTGATGATTCTGCAGAACTCCCTCGGACCGTTTCACCTCGGCATTCTGGACTACTACTCCGGTATGTCGTCGTCGCTCGGCTATTTCAGTGACTACAGCAGTATCGGCCGCATCGACATCTTCATGGAGAACCTCTACTGCCTCCACGACACCGTGCGATTCCACTACCTGACCGAGAACATCGACACGGTTCACTTGGTCACTCCTTCCGGTGACACGCTCACGCAGGAGCCCTACATCATCAGCGACCTCACCTTAGCCGACACTGGATGGTATTTCTTGCTGGCTCACAGCGAGATAGGTTGTGAAGAGACATGGGTCAAGGACAGCATAAACATCCAACTGGTGAACTCCTACAAGCCCAACCTCGGCCCCGACCAATACCTCTGCACCGGCGAGGTGGCTGTATTATATGCCAACTACGCCGCCGACGGGGTTGAATATTACTGGAACACCGGCGACACGGGCGATTCCATCGAGGTCATCACCTCCGGCGAATACGTCCTCAACGTCGCCCTGAACGACACCAACGCCACCTTCACGTGCGAGAGTTCCGACACCGTACTCGTCTACTTCTACCCGCTGCCACGTGCCGACTTCGAAGCCGACGTCACCGCCGGATGCACCCCGCTCTCCATCCATTTCACCGACATTTCAACACCGAATGTAGACAGTTTGACCACCGAATGGATTGTTTTCGACGAAAATCTCGCCATTGTTGATTATTCCAGCGAAGACAACCCCGTGTTCGATTTCAACGACGCAGGCACCTTCAGCGTGAAGTTGGTCATCACCACACCCGAAGGATGTAAGGACTCCATCACGAAATGGAACTACATCACCACTTCGGCGCAACCCACCATCGACTTCATCGCCTCACCGGAAATCTCCTTGCTGAGCGACAACGGCGGGAACGTCGATTTCACAGCCTATTTGTCAGAGAACGTCATCGGCAACCCCACCAACAACTTGGTCTGGGACTTCGGTGACGGGGAAACCACTGAAGGCGCGGAGACCACGGTCTCGCATGTTTACACCGATTGGAACGACTACGTGGTGACGCTGACCTTGATGACGGGCGGCGGCTGCGGCGACTCGATAAGCCATACCGTAGTCATTGAAGACGACCTCATCTTCCCGAATGTCATCACGCCCAACGGCGACGGCATCAACGACGTGTGGGCCATCGAGAACCTCAGCACGGCCATCAACCCGGAAGATCCCGACGAATACCGCCACAACGAGCTGCGCATCAGCGACCGTTACGGCAAAGTGGTTTTCCACGTCAAGAATTATGACACATACGCCAAAAACGGACAGATTTTCCCAGGTACCAACCCCTTCGACGGCAAAGACCTCAGCGACGGAGTTTATTACTACGTCTTCTCTTACAAAGGCAAGGCCAAGACCTTCCAGTGGCACGGCTCAATTACGATAATACGGTAAAGAGAACTTCCGAATACGTTTCCATAAAAAAAGGGCGCCACACTGTGACGCCCTCTTTGTTTTACCGCAATTCCGCGTGCTGTTTCACGCGCTTCTTGTCCTTGAACCAGAGGCCATAAACCTCGCTCACGTTGCCGGCGGTGATGAAAGCCTTGATTTCTTCCTTGCCAATGTATTCCATCAGCTTGGAGAACTCGTCTTTCGTGAGCAATGTTTCCAACTCAATGGATTTCTCGTTGGAGTAGCCACCGATAACCTCATACAGCGTGCAACCGCGCACCAACTCGTCGATGATGTAGCGGCGGATGCGGTCATAATCCTTGGAGACGATGCAGACACGCTTGCGGTTATTGAGGGTCGCGGTGAAGTAATCGACTACCAGACCGTTGATCCACGTGCCGATGAGGCCGATGACGACCATACGGAACGGGTTGATAGCAAAGGCCGTACAACAGATACAGGCACCCGCTATGGATACCGACTTGCCGATATCGAAGTGCAGGTACTTATTGACGATTTTGGCCAGGATGTCCAGACCGCCGGTGGAGGCGTTGATGGAGAACAGCACCGCCTGCGATGCGCTGAGCAGCAGCACGAAACAGCAAAGGTCGAACCAAATGTCGCCCATCACCGAAGTGGAACCCTCCGCCAAGAAATTCGTGTAAGGCATGAATTTTTCCAGCAAGGCCATCAGCGGGCCGAGAATCAGTGCCGTATATACCGTCTTGATGCCGAATTCCTTACCTATCAGGAAATAAGCCAGCACCAACAGAATCGCGTTCACTACAAGGACAACTGTGGAGACCGGCAACGCTACTCCAAAAAGCTGCTCCGAAAGCCCACTGATCACAATGGAGAGACCTGAAATGGTACCGATAATCAGCTTGCTCGGCACCAGAAAATAATAGACCGCGATAGCCGTTATCAGCATTCCGACAGTCATGATGAGAAGTTCCACCCAGAACTTCTTCGATTTTAAAACGTCTAAAACTTTTGACATGATTTTGATTTTTGACTTGTGACTTTTGACTTTAAACCTTAAACCATAAACCTTAAACCATCAATTATTTCTTCACAAAACGTTTCGTAACGACGCCTTGGTTGGTGGTAAGACGGAGAAAATAGATGCCAGGGGCGAAAGCGGAGACATTGATGTTCGCCGGATTCTCCACCACATTCGCAATGTTGAGCAATTTACCGTAAACATCGAAAACTTCAACGGAACTCACGGGTTCGTCAAGCCCAGCACAATGCACTTGGATGACGTCCGTGGCGGGATTCGGATAAACGCGCACATTATCAGACATTTGGTGTTCCTCAACTCCCGTGTCGAAGAAATGGACGTGGAAGGTCAGCTGGTTGCCGTTTGCATGAATGTTGGTAATCTCAAAGCTGTTTTCGGGTGTGCCATCGGTCAAGTAGGGATGAGGATCCGTGTTTGGGCCAAAGGAGGTACGACCCTCGTATTGGCTAAAGTGGGCGAAGTCGATGTAGCCCTCCACCGTGTCGATACTGCTGCCCGGACGGAAAATCCAGTACTGGTGCGCTTGGTTGTAGAAATCGAAGAAGGCATTGGCGAACATACCGTCATAATCGAGGGTCACCGTATCGTTCCATCGTGCCACCAACAAGCCTGTGCCCGGGATGCCCTCATCGAAAAGGTCGCTCTGACTACGATATTCGAAAACGTACCACTGCGTGGGGTCAATATGCGAACGGATGTAGTAGCAGTTCTGAGACGGACTGGAGCCGACACTCAAGAGCGTGTAGTCGCCATCTTCCGTGATTTCTATCGGATCATCGGAAACGTGCAGGATTTTGTTCTTGTAAATCGCGGCGAGATGATTGGGAGAGTAATTACTGCACATCATATCCCAATAGCCTGCCGGTGAAACGTATCTATAGTTTACATAGTGGTACAGGTCGGGCAAATCGAGTGAATGACCCATCTCGTGTCGGAAAACATGCGCGGTAAAGTACCCCCCCGAACCTTCGAACTCGAAGTTGAAGGTGTTGGGACGCACTCCGTTGAGCGTCACCGTGTAGTCGAGCGAGTCGTGCGGGAAATACTCCATGTGCGGCCAGAGGATGGACGCCCAAGCGCCCGTACCGCCCTTCACCACGAAACTGAGATTGTCGATATCGCCGTCACCATCGCCGTCCAGAACGATGTCCGGATCGACCAAACCCATCGAATCGACATAGCGGACGATTCTACCCAGCAACTCGGCTTCACGCATGGAAACGCCTATGAACGGGTTAGGTTCCGTGTAGCCGATGGGATTATCCGGAGTATACGGTTCGAAATAGCCTCTCGGATAGGAATCTTGATACGAAACAATCTGTCCGTTTTGGATGTTGTTGGTATAGAAGGTGTTGTAATGGATTTTACCATACGACATGACATCGTAGAAGTTATAAACCGAGAGTACACCCGGCGTCCTCCCATTGAACATGCTGTCGATAGACGCAAACGGATGGTCGATTTCGGCATCGTCAGCAAAACGGACAAAAATGACCAGATTGGTCAGCTCTTTGGTTTGATTTTGGGCCTGTATCGTTATCGAGAACCCAAAAAGCAACAAAAATACAATCGGCTGCCATAACATGACGGCCTTACTGAAACAATTTTTCATATTGTTAAACCTTAAAAATGACAAAATATACGATTCTTCTTCGCTCACAATTCTTTTCTCAATCGCGCCACCGGGATTCCCAACTGGTCACGGTACTTCGCAACGGTGCGGCGGGCAATGTCATAGCCCTTCTCTTTCAACATCGCGCAGAGCTTGTCGTCGGAGAGCGGCTTTTTTTTGTCTTCCGCCTCAACCAAGTCGCCGAGAATCTGCTTAATCTCTTTTGAAGAGACATCGTCATCGTTCACAGCTTCGGAGAAGAGGTGCTTGAGCGGGATAATGCCGAAATCTGTCTGCACATACTTGCTGTTCGACACGCGGGAGATAGTGGAGATGTCCGCCCCTACCTCCTGCGCTATCGTCTTGAGAATCATCGGTTTCAGTTTGCGGTTATCGCCTGTGAGGAAGTATTCGTGCTGGTGCTGCATGATGGCGTACATCGTGTTGTAGAGCAGCATTTCGCGCAACGAGAGCGTGCGGATGAACTGTTGTCCGTCATCGACATATTTCTTGATGAACTTCTCTGCCTCACCACGTCGCCGGTCGTACTCCTCCTTCGACAGAAACCGGTACTCGTTGCTAAACTCCTTGTTGATACGCACTTTCGGCACATACTGGTTGTTCAGTGTGAGCGTCAGTTTGCCGTCGCTGCTGGTGATGGTGAAGTCGGGGGTGATGATGTCGGCGTTTTTCTGCAAGGGGGTTTCCTGCGATACGGGACGCGGGTCAAGTTTCTGGATGATGTCGAGCGCTGCCCGCAGCTCACCATCCGTGATGCCCAAAACGGACAACAGCTTGTCGTAGTGACGCTTCGTCAGCAGGTCGAACTGTTGCGTGATGATAACGCGGGCCAGCTCGTGCTCGGGCGTCGGGTCGGAAATCCGGTCAAGCTGGAGAAGCAAACACTCCTGCAAGTTGCGGGCTCCCGTGCCGGGCGGGTCAAGTTCCTGCACGAAATGCGTCAGCACGTACTCCACTTCCTCAACGTTCGTCTGGACATACTCCGTGTAGAGCAGTTCATTCACAATCGCCTGCAAGTCCGCCTGCAGATACCCCGCATCATCGAGGGTGCCCATCAGGTAGGTGGCGATTTGCGCCTGACGATCGGTCATATCCATCCCGTCCAACTGCATCTGCCACTGCTCGCGAATCGACTCGTAATAGACATCACCCTTGGGATTGCGCCGATCTTCGTCGGGCGCATTGACCTTGGCGATATAGTTCTCCAACTGCAGATCCGTGAATCCGTCGTCGTAGTCATCGTTGTCGCGATAGTAGTCCTCCTTGAAAATCTCATCCTCGGGGAGTTGCTCGTTCGAGAGTTCCAACGGATCACCGTTGTCGTCATACTCTTCCGACGGAGAATCCTCGTGGATATCCGGCTCTACGGCGTCATCGTCGTAAATCTCCAAGGCCGGATTCTCATCCACGGCATTGCGGATTTCTTGCTCCAAGGAAGCATACGGCAATTCCACCAAATGCATCAGTTGAACGGTCAGCGGCAGACCGACCTGCCGCTGGACGTTCTTTTGCTCTAACGATAAACCGCTACTTTGAGAAGGCATATATTCGGTTAAAATTCAGCGTTTTGCGGAGTACGCGGGAAGGGAATCACGTCGCGGATGTTCGTCATACCCGTAACGAAAAGCAACAGGCGTTCGAAGCCGAGTCCGAAGCCGGAGTGCGGTGCGGAACCGAACTTGCGGGTGTCGAAATACCACCAATATTGCTCTTCCGTCATACCCAACTCGTGGACACGGTTGAGGAGTTTCTGGTAGTCAGCCTCACGCTCGGAGCCGCCGATGATTTCACCAATCGTCGGGAAGAGCACATCCATGGCACGGACCGTCTTGCCGTCGTCGTTCTGTTTCATATAGAACGCCTTGATTTCCTTCGGATAGTCGGTCAGGATGACCGGTTTCTTGAAATGGTTCTCCACAAGATAGCGCTCATGTTCAGACTGCAGGTCGATACCCCATTTCACAGGATATTCGAACTTTTTCTTGGCCTGCAAGAGGATGTCGATGGCCTCCGTGTAACCCAGGCGCACAAAATCGACCTTCGTGACCGACTCAAGACGGTTGATCAGCTCCTTGTCGAACATATCGTTGAGGAACTTGAGGTCATCCATATTGTTATCCAAGGCATATTGGACGAGGTATTTGATGAAGTCCTCGGCGAGGTCCATGTTGTCCTTGATGTCGTAGAAAGCCATCTCGGGTTCGATCATCCAGAATTCAGCCAAGTGGCGCGGTGTATTGCTGTTCTCGGCGCGGAATGTGGGTCCGAAGGTATAGATGTTGCCGAGTGCCATCGCTCCCAACTCGCCCTCCAACTGTCCGGAGACCGTCAGGTTGGTGTGTTTGCCGAAGAAGTCCTGCTTGTAGTCAATCGCACCATCCTCGGTACGGGGGATGTTGTTGAGATCGAAGGTGGTGACATTGAACATCTCGCCGGCACCCTCCGCATCGGAAGCAGTGATCAGCGGGGTGTGGAGGTAGAAGAACCCTCTATCGTTGAAGTATTTATGGATGGCGAAAGCCATGGCGTGGCGCAGGCGCAGCACACAGCCGAAATAGTTGGTGCGGGGACGCAGATGGGCGATTTCGCGGAGGAACTCCATCGAGTGACCCTTCTTCTGCAAGGGATACTGCTCGGGGTCGGCGGTGCCGTAAACCTCGATGGTGTCGGCCTGGACCTCCACGGTCTGACCCTTTCCTTGTGACTCCACGAGCGTACCCGTCACGTGAATGCACGAACCGGTGGTAATCTGTTTGAGGAGCGCCTCGTCGAACTTGGCGGTGTCGGCCACCACCTGCAGGTTGGTGACGATGGAACCGTCGTTGAGGGCGATGAACTGCACGAAGTTGTTGCCGCGTCTGGAACGCACCCAACCCTTCACATCCACGGGGTTGCCAATACCGACCACCTCGGGCGTTTTGATGATATCTTTTAATCTTAATTTGTTCATTTTGACTTATGACTTGTGACCTATGACTTATGACTTGTGACTTGTGACTTATGAGTATTGACTGCCGGATAACTACAACTACTAACTACTAACTGCTAACTAATTACAGGTATGACTGCAAGGCTTTGCACTTCGCATTATGGCGGAGGCGGCGGATGGCCTTCTCTTTGATCTGGCGCACACGCTCACGGGATAGGTCGAATCGTTCGCCAATCTCGTCGAGAGTGAGCGGATGCTTGCTGCCCAAACCGTAGAAAAGCTTCAGGATTTCGGCTTCGCGTTCCGGCAAGGTATCGATAACAGCGCCGAGTTCCTGCTGCAATGATTCGTAAATCAGCTCCCTGTCGGGCGGAGCGGTGTTCTCGTTGCGCATCACATCATACATATTGGTATCCTCGTCGGAGGTGAGGCTGGCGTCCATGGAGAGGTGACGGGGGGAGTTCTTCATCGAATCCTTGACCTCATCCTCGGTCATGCCCATACGCTCGGCGATTTCGGAGACCTTGGGCTCGCGCTGCAGCTCTTGCTCCAGGATGCCCATGGTCTTGTAAATCTTGTTGATGACGCCGACCTTGTTCATGGGAAGACGCACGATGCGCGACTGCTCGGCGATGGCTTGCAGGATGGCCTGCCGAATCCACCACACGGCAAACGAGATGAACTTGAATCCCTTCGTCTCATCGAAACGGTGCGCCGCCTTGATTAGTCCAAGGTTACCTTCGTTAATCAAATCGGAAAGCGTAATTCCTTGGTTCTGATACTGTTTTGCAACCGACACCACGAAACGGAGGTTGGCGTTCGTCAATTTCTCCAAAGCATCATCGTCTCCATTTCGGATGCGGCGGGCCAATTCTGCCTCTTCGTCAGCCGTGAGCAGAGGCACTCTTCCTATATCATGCAGATATTTGTCCAACGACGGGGTTTCGCCGCGGTTGGTCACCTGCTTTGTAATCCTTAATTGTCTCATTAGAAATAACTTAACAAATCTATTTGAAAATTTCCTATCTGTTAGAAGCTGTAACCGATGCCTAAACCGACCACTTCCTTGAACTGCACACGAGCACGCGGGTGGGCGCCGTATTTGCCCCAAGCCGGACCGTCAATCATCACCTTGTCGTAGTACTTCAGAGAAGTCATCAGACTGACGCTGAAAACTTTGAGGAAACTGTAGCTGATGGCTACATCCCAATCCACATCGAAATTGCCGAATTTCTGACCGCTTTCATCGTGAATCCGGGCCGTATAGGGTGTGAACAAGGTGAGAGTGGAGATAATCTTCAAATTCTTCACCAAAGTGTAGTTGATGCCGCCATTGATACGGAGACCCATATTCAGCATGACAGGTTTGTAAGTGCCGTCTTCACGTTGAGAAAGACCATAATTCGGACGCAGACTCTCTTCCAAACAGGTGGTCATACGTCCGGCGACCGGATAGACACCCACGGTGAAGATATCGTTCGGACGATACTCAACACCGAGAGCCAAATCGGTATAGGAAGGCGACATAGCTTTGGAAATCAACGTTTTGCTACCAGCCTCATCGTTGGCATACGTGTAACCGTTCCGATACTGGGTCTTGAAACTTCCAAGTAGCGTCAGATACCATTGCGGGTGCATCTTGTAACCGACTTTGGTGGTAAAGTTGATTTTGTCGTTGGCCTTTCTCCATTTAGGATTCAGGGCGGAGGAGAACATCTCACCCAACTCCGTGTCGAGGTTGCTATCCCAAGTCCATGCATTCTTCTTATAGGAAAGAGTCACATTGGCATAGATGAAGCCCGTGATGTTGTTGTCACCACCAGCCGCCCAGTTGAACAAGCCGGTCTGGGCCGCGTTCATCCCAACAATTCCGGTGCATTTCCAGTTCTTGGCACTGTCAATTTGCGCTGATTTCACCTTGGTTTTCAAGGCCTCGTCAGCCGCAGTTTTCTCATCCACTTGTGCGTTCACCGCCATCACGGCCATCGCACACAAACAAAGTAAAAATCCTTTCTTCATAATCTATCTGTTTTAATTATTTATATTAAACTAAACTATTGACTATTAACGCATAACAATCATTACGGGTTCACCTTATGGTAGGTTCGCCACCAGCGTTCAGAGATCTTGTCCTCGCAGGCAAGGTCATAGTCACGCTTGGAACACGGCAGGTAGTATTGTTGCACATAATCCTTGTCTTTCTGATACATTGGGACAAGCACCCACCAGCGGTCGGACTTGCGACTGTGGAAGAAAACCAGTTCGTCGGGGGCGCCGGAGACGGAGATGTTGAACTGCCGGTAGTCCTCACGGTTTTTGAACTGGCCGTCGTTCTGGCGGAAGACGAAACCCTCCACGAAATACCACAGTATCTGGGCAATCAGCTGAGAGGTCTGGTTGTTGAAGTCGAGGGTTGGGTCGTACTCGTAGATGCCGAACGAGGAGAGTTTGTCGCTGAGGCCCACATATTTGGCTATCTGACAGATTTCCTCGCCGTAGAAACCGTTGGGGGAGTTGTGGGGGCAGCCGGGCGCATCAGGACGGCGCACAGCGGAGATATCAAGCGACACCATATCGGCGTTGCGCACAATCGGCTCTACCTCCTCCAAGTTGCGGCGCATCAGCCCCACGCGGTAGCTCTCGAAGTAGAGTTCCTCCATCATGCCCAACGACTCAGGGCTGTTCAGATAGCTTTGGTAACCGATGTTGGCATAATTCAACAGAAAATTAGGTTGCCGCAGCACCATCTTGTTGACGTAAGCGTCGGAACGAATCGGCACACTCTCCTGCCCGAGGTCTAAGCGGGCGTCGATGGAGACCACATTGGCCACGCGTTCCATCAGCTGGTAGGCGCGGTAATTGGCAAACGCGAGATCGTTGCTGCCGCCCAAGATAATCGGGACGACCTTATTCTCAACCAGATACGCAATCACTTCGGCCACAGCGGAATAGGTATCCTCCACCGTATTCCCCACCCGAAGATTCCCCAAGTCGAGAATGCGGACTTCGCGTCGCCAGCCATAGAGCTGGTAGAACTGCCGGCGAATCTCATCCGGAGCAAGCGAGCAAGAGGGATTCCGATAGGCATTGCGGGCTTCCGGGACGCCGATGATGGCAATGTCCGCCTCGCTGATATCCAATGATGCCGACGGGTCGTACAGCAGCACCGACTTCAGCAGCCGGTCCTCCATCTCGTCAACATCCGAAAAATGGAGCGACGCCGCAGATACGGGTTCAAAATACAATGACAAATCCATACGCCCTATTTTCTCTTTCTGGTGATGGTGCGCTTCTTGGCGGTCGGAGCGGTCTCCTGCATGATTTTCACACAATCCTGATATGACAACTTATTGGGGACCAAATCTTTCGGTATCTTGTAGTTGTCCGTCCCATTGGTCAGATAGGCACCGTAGCGACCGTTCATCACCTTCACGTTGGCATCTTCGGGGAACGAGAGCAGCACGTTGCGGGTCTCCCTGTTACGGATAAAGTCGATGGCCTGTTCCTCGGTGAGCGTGTTCACATCCATGCCCTTGTCGAGGGTGATATTCTTACCATCATATTTTATATATGGGCCGTAGCGACCGGCGGCAGCGAGAATCTCCTTGCCTTCGTAATGGCCCACCAAATGCGGGGCACGGTCGGCAGTCTTTTTCATCTTACTCTCTATCAACTCAATGCAGCGTTCCAACGTGATGGAATAGGGATCCTCGGTTTTCGGGACGGACTCGAACGTGTCGTCGTAGCGCACATACGGACCGAAGCGTCCCACACCCACGGAGACCGGCTTGCCGTTCCACTCGCCGACCGTACGCGGGAGCTTGAACAGGTCGAGTGCCTCCTCCAGCGTGATGGTGTCGATGAACTGGTCGGACTGCAGACGGGCATAGCGGGGCTTCGCGTCGGCGTAAGTCTCGCCGATCTGCACCATCGGACCATACTTGCCCAACTTGGCGAAGACCTTCTCGTTGGTCTTGGGGTCGTAGCCCAAGAGCCGCTCGCCGCTCGCCTTGGTCGAATAGTTGATGGCGGTATCGACTTGCTGGTGGAAATCGCCATAGAAACGGTGCATCATTTCTTGCCAGTTGGCCTTGCCGTCGGCGATGTCGTCAAATTCCTTCTCCACATCGGCCGTGAAGCCGTAGTCCATGATATCCTTGAAATTCTCCTGAAGATAGTCGTTGACCACGATACCCACATCGGTGGGAATGAGTTTGTCCTTCTCGTAGCCGTACTTCTCCTTTTTGAGTTCCTCCTTGATTCCGTCAGGGGTAAGCGTGAGACAGACATACTGCCGTTCTTTGCCCTGACGGGTGGCTTTGCGCACATATTCGCGCTTCTGGATGGTAGAGATGGTCGGCGCGTAGGTCGAAGGACGGCCAATGCCGAGTTCCTCCAACTTCTTCACGAGGCTGGCCTCCGTATAGCGCACCGGCGGCTGGGCGTAACGCTGCGTGGCCGTGATCTGGCGTGCATTCAGCGCTTCATTCAGCTCCATAGCCGGAAGCATGCCCTTGACCTCTTCCGTCTCGTCGTCTTTCGACTCCGTATAGACCTTCAAGAATCCGGGGAAGAGGATGACCTCTCCAGTGGCTACGAATTTTTCAGCGCGGCCTTCGACGGGAATGGTGATGGTGGTTTTCTCGGTCTTGGCGTCGCTCATCTGGGAGGCGATGGTGCGCTTCCAAATCAGCTCGTAGAGATTCTTGGCAAACGTATCGCCCGGGATGGTCTCGCGCGCGACGTCGGTGGGACGGATGGCTTCGTGCGCCTCCTGGGCCCCTTTCGACTTGGTGACATACTTGCGCGTCTTGGCATACTCTTCGCCATATTTCGCGGCCACCACCTTGTTGGCGACAGCCAACGCCATATTCGAGAGGTTCACGGAGTCGGTACGCATGTAGGTGATGTAACCGGCTTCGTAGAGTTGCTGGGCGACCACCATGGTGCGCGAAACGGAAAGGCCGAGTTTGCGAGCGGCCTCCTGTTGCAGCGTGGAGGTGGTGAATGGCGGCGCAGGGCTCTTCTTGCCGGGCGTCTTCTCAATAGCAGAGATATGATAACTGGTGTTCTTGCAGTGCTTGAGGAACGCGGTGGCGTCATCCTGGGTGGAAAAGCGCTTGTTAAGCTCGGCCGAGAGCTCCACCTTCGCGTCGCGCAAGGGGGTGAAGACACCGTCCACGCGGAACGACGACGTGCTGTTGAACTTCTCGATTTCGTGTTCGCGCTCCACAATGAGCTTCACAGCTACCGATTGGACGCGGCCTGCCGACAACGACGGACGGACCTTGCGCCACAGCACCGGCGACAGCTCGAAGCCGACGAGACGGTCGAGCACGCGACGTGCCTGCTGGGCATTCACCAAGTCGATGTCCAACGTCCGCGGATGTGCCAATGCCTCATCGATAGCGGATTTGGTAATTTCGTGGAAGACAATACGTTTCACCTTAGCAGGATCCATTTTGGTCACCTCCATCAGATGCCACGAGATGGCCTCGCCCTCGCGGTCATCATCCGTCGCCAACCAAATCGTATCCGCCTCCGCGGCTTTCTTCTTGATGTCGTTGATGAGTGCTTTTTTGTCGTCCAGAACTTCGTACTGCGGTTCAAAGTCATGGGCGATGTCGATACCCATGCCCTTCGACGGGAGGTCGCGCACATGCCCCTTGCTGGAGATTACGGTATAGTCCTTGCCGATGAACTTCTGGATGGTCTTGGCCTTCGCCGGAGACTCTACGATGATTAAGTTTTTGCTCATATAGTTTGGTTTACTTTATTATTCTTATCACTCGTCCCCACACTGCGGCTCCGCCTTGTGGGTCCTGTTCGTCCCCACACTGCGGCTCCGCCTTGTGGGTCCTGTTCGTCCCCACACTGCGGCTCCGCCTTGTGGGTCCTGTTCGTCCCCACACTGCGGCTCCGCCTTGTGTGGGGTTAATTGCGCTTCGCGCGTTTTGCCTCTTCGAGGCTGTTTAAGGAAGCATTTTTAACATATTATTACATTCAGCATTCTTCATTCTTCGAATAGGGGTAGCCGAGCATCGCGTTGACAGTGGACCAGTCGTGCTGGCGGATGTGGTCGCGGATGACGGCGGAGTGGACGCCGGCGGAGTGCCACATCTCTTCGGGGATGTCCACAATCTGGAGGCCGCAGTCGCGACAATACTCCTTGATATTGTCGTGATGGCCTTCCCGCTGGTAGCCGAAAGCGTGGTTGGGACCCATCACTAACGTGTGGGTGTGCAGCGTACCCACGATGACCTCCTGGATGAACTGTCGGTACGGCATCTTGGAGAAGTCCATCGTGAAAGGCAGTATAACGGTTGCGTCGATTCCCTGTTGTTCAATAAGATGCAGATTCTTTTCCAAGGAGTTGATGGTAAAGAAGTCCGATTCCGGATGCAGGACGGTGCGCGGGTGCGGGTCGAAAGTCAGCACCACGCTGGTGCCGTCCACGCGTGCGGCCTGCTCGCGCAGGAAACGCAAGATGCGGACATGCCCGAGGTGCACGCCGTCGAACGAGCCGACGGCCACCACCGGGGATTTCCACTCCGGTAAATTATCCGTTCCTCTGAATACCAACATCTTACGTATGAAAGATTAACGGAGTTTCGCGCCAATCTCGCGCTCGTAAGCGGAAATCAGCTTGTTCATCACCTTGTTGATTTCCTCATCCGTGAGGGTTTTGTCCGCACTCTGCAGCACGAAGTTAAGGGCGTAGGATTTTTGTCCCTCACCCACCCCGGAGCCTTCATAAACGTCGAACAGGCTCACCTGCTTCAGGAGCTTGGAAGCGTATTTGCGGGCAATCTTCTCCAAAGTGTCGTAGTTCACAGTCTTATCCACCACCAACGCCAAGTCACGACGCACAGCAGGGAAGGTGTTGATGGGCTGGAACGACACGGCACGACCCTGGATCAGCTCGTTGAGTGTCTTGACCTCGATTTCGGCGTAATAGACCGGCTTCTTGATGTCGAAGGCGCGGAGGATATCCTTGCGGAGGACACCCACGCGCACGGGCGTGAGCTCGCCGACGCGGTAGGCGACATGCTGCGCGAACATGCGCGGCTCGTCATCGGTCACCAACGTCATCTTCTCCATCGGGAAGTTAATCTTTTGCAAGAAGTTGTCGATCATATTGCGCAGGTAGAAGAAGTCGGCCTCGGCAGCTTTTCCGCTCCAGTCGTCTTCGCCGAGCTTGCCGGTGACGAACATCGACATCATCTCCTTCTCCTGATAGCGAATCGTCACATCATCGCCCACGACGGTTTGCGGGTTGAAATGGTAGGTCTTGCCGAACTCGAAAATCCGGAGGTCGGCGGCCTTGTTGTTGACGTTGCGCGCCACGTTCTCCAACCCAGAGAAGAGCAGGGTCTGCCGCATGGCGTTGAGCTCACTGCTCAGCGGGTTCAGCAGTTTCACCGTTTCGCGCTCGTCGAGGAAGTCGAACTTTTCGGCATACTCCGCTTTGGTGAGCGAATTGTTCATCACTTCGTAGAAACCGTTGTCGGCCAAATACTTGGAAATCGAAATTTGCATTTGGTAGGCACCGTCATTCTGCCGCAGACACGACATATCGTAGTTCAGCGTGGTCGGAATTTCAATATTGTTGTAGCCATAGATGCGCAGAATCTCCTCGATAAGGTCGATGGGGCGGGTCACGTCGACCTTGTTCTGCGGCACCGTCACGATGACCTTGTCCTCGCCAACGGGTTTCACCTCCATATCGAGAAGCTCGAGGATTCGCGTAACCGTCTTCTTTTCAATGACTTTTCCCGCCACTTGGTTCACTTCGTCATAATAGAGGGTGATTTGGCAGGGGGAGATAACGTTGGGGTAACGGTCCACGATGTCCATCACGGGATAGCCGCCGGCCAAGTCCATAACGAGTTCCACGGCGCGTTTGAGGGCATAGACGGTGATGGTGGGATCGCAGCCTCGTTCGTAGCGGAATGAAGCGTCGGTCTTCAGGCCGTGGCGTTTGGCGGTCTTGCGGATGCTCACGGGGTTGAAATAGGCGCTTTCGAGGAAGAGGCGCGTGGTATTCGCGGTGATACCTGAGTGCAGTCCACCATAGACGCCGGCGATGCACATACCCTCCTTCTCATTGCAGATCATCAGGTCGGCGGCGCTGAGCTTGACCTCATTGCCGTCGAGAGTCACGAAGGGCGTGCCTTCGGGCAGGTTCTTGACGATAACCTTGTTGCCCTCGATCTTGTCGGCATCGAAGGCGTGCATCGGCTGGCCGTACTCAAGCATGATGAACTGGGTGATATCCACGATGTTGTTGATGGGGCGCACCCCGACGGATTTCAGTTTGGTCTGCAACCACTCTGGCGACTCTTTGACGTTGATTCCTTCGAGCAGCACGCCGGAGTAGCGGGGACAGTCGGTGGTGTTCTCGATGACGATGTCGATGCGGGAGTGGACTCCTGAGACGGGCTGAACCTCGCGGGCGTTGCGGCGCACAAGCGTGGAGCAAGGGATGCCGCGTTGCGAAAGGGCGGCGTAGAGGTCGCGGGCCACGCCGAAATGGCAGATGGCGTCGCAACGGTTGGGCGTGAGGCCGATCTCGAAGATGGTGTCGGACTCCACATGGAAGTACTCGGCGGCGGGAGTGCCGGGCACGGCTTCCTCGGGCAGCACCATGATGCCGTCATGGGAGGTGCCTAAGCCGATCTCGTCCTCGGCGCAAATCATACCCTCGGAGGGCTCGCCGCGCAGTTTCGATTTCTTGATGGTGAAAGACTCGTCACCGCTGTAGAGTACGGTGCCGATGGTGGCGACCACCACTTTCTGGCCGGCGGCCACGTTCGGAGCACCGCACACGATGTGCAACGGCTCGGGGTCGCCCACATTGACGGTGGTCACATGCAGATGGTCGGAGTTCGGATGGGGCTCGCAGGTGAGCACCTCGCCGATCTTGAGACCGCGCAGTCCGCCGCGGACCGTCTCAAAGGTCTCCACGCCCTCCACCTCCAGACCGCAGTCGGTCAGAATGGCAGCCGTTTCCTCCGCCGTAAGGGAGAAATTCATCAAATCCTTCAGCCATTTGTAAGAAATCTTCATATATCTAACATTTTAATTATAAACAAGTTATCGCAAAATAACCAAACTTTTTTTGCGGCTGCAAATATAATATATATAAGATAGTTACGGGAGCCAAAAGGGAGATTTTTTTTCAACCGTACACTTTTTTGACGCGAATGTCCAATATTTGGACACCTCGAAAAACAGAAGGATTTTCTATCAAACTGATGCACAATAAATTGTATCTTTGGCACGATTATAGAAAAGAACCGTTGCAGTCAGTAGTTAGCAAAACAATGATACGATTAGAGAACATCAGCAAAAGCTTCCGCTCTGAAACG
>Ga0247611_10001315_pt1 | contig 44917 bp, 83 predicted proteins | sample 177DNAGHGhighgp2_FD_192422 | JGI IMG/M metagenome (GOLD analysis project Ga0247611, IMG submission 192422) | Sheep rumen microbial communities from Palmerston North, Manawatu-Wanganui, New Zealand - 1770 DNA GHGhigh gp2 | ecosystem: Host-associated > Mammals > Digestive system > Stomach > Rumen... | reverse complement strand
TACAAGGATAAGACTATATGTATAAAAATACCGTCAGCTCCATATATAACAATGGAAAATATTGACAAGTTGGAATGGGGTGTTTATAGTGTTTATGAGGTATTAAAATCATACAGTTTAGGAGCAGAATTGGCGCTAATTATAAAAAGTGATGATACCACCCTAATTAAAAATAAGATAACAGAATATTTAAGGACAAATGAAGTCAACGACAACGACGAAACATTATAATATTAAGGAAGGAGGAATTGTGTGATATGATACGAAAAATAGAAAATGATGATTTTATTAGCGGATATATAACGGAAGAAATTAATGATGACTATAATCAGGAAATAGCAGATAAATTTGCTAAGGATATTGAAGGTTTCTTACTATATTTTGTAGATAAGGCCGAATTAATCACTGAGGATTTTGTTTCTCGTAATTGTTTACGTCAACATTTTAGTAAACATTGTATTGGTCGTCATACAGACCGACATTCCACTCGTAATCGTATTCTTTATGATTTTACAGATAATTCTCAGTATAGTGATTATGAAAAACTTATTACAAGTGAATTACGAACTTCCAAATGTCTTACAATAGACTCCTTCTATGATTATGAACGTATAATGAAATATTTACAAAAATTATTCTGTGGAAATGTTATTGTGGAATTTAGCAGACTTTGTGGTTTGCGAAATAATGGTGTGATAAGCATTGCTTTGAAAGCATTTTCCAGTGACATTACTACCAATTATCGAGGTGGAAACACTGTAGATATATGCATAAAAAATGCTAGAGGTGATACTATAGCATTGTATCCAGTAGACGCCCACGATGTACAAACTCGTATCAACAATACAATTGCTAACTATACTGATTTTACTGATGTGGGTCCATTTATATTTAACAATGATTAATTTTTTATGGAGGATATTAATTATGGGATTTTTTATGAGTAAAGATGGAGAACTAAAAATAGGTTCTTGCGTGGCAACTGGTATTATTGCAGTTGGAGGAATCTTATGTGCAATAGGTTCTTGTACTGTTGTAGACACGGGTTGTACAGGTGTACGAACATACTTTGGCTCCGTTCAGGATGGAACATATGACGCTGGATTTCATCTTAAAGTTCCTTTTGTGGAATCTGTTGTAGAAGTGAATAATAAGGTACAGAAAGTGGAAGTTGATGCCGGTTCCACATCTAAGGATTTACAGAGCGTTGATAGTACACTTGCTATCAACTATCATCTTGCTAAAGAATCTTCCGTGTCTATGTATAAGAACATTGGTCTTAGTTATGAAGATACAATACTTCAACCTGCCGTGCAAGAATCTACAAAATCGGTAATGGCTCAGTATAGGGCAGAAGAACTTATTCAGAAGCGTGCAGAAGTTTCCGTTGCTATTATGGATGAAATTTCTAAAAAAGTTAGTGATTATGGCATTATACTGGACGAGTTCAATATAACTAATTTTTCTTTTAGTGATGCTTTTGACGATGCCATAGAACAGAAGCTTGTAGCAGAACAGAATAAGATTAAGGCCGCTACAGAAAACGAACAAAGAGTAGCAGCAGCGGAAGCAGACGCGGCAGAGGCTAAAGCACGTGCTGAAGGTGAGGCAGAATCTGCAAAAATAAAAGCACAGGGTGAAGCAGAGGCTATTAAAGCTAAGGCGGATGCAGAAGCGGAAGCTAATAAGAAGGTAAGTGAATCAATCACACCCGAACTTATTGATTACTACCGTATACAGGGTTGGGATGGTAAACTTCCTAATGTAATGACTGGTAGTAGTGGAAATGTAATTGTTGACGCTACAAAGTGAGGTTTGTTATGACGGATAATTGGGTAGTTACTACTTGTGATTGTTGTGGCAAAAAATTTATACATTGGGATGTATCTAATAGTCCAGATAACGTCTTGTATGTAGATTTTTATCATGTAATATATAAACAAACACCATTAAAAGACTTCTGCAGTCTCAGCTGTCTTAATCATTGTCTGGCAACTGTTATAGTTGGCATCGAATCCGAAGTTGTTGATTCTACATTTAATATAACTATCCAACGAACAAGACAACCGTATACTCTTATGGAGGATTAATCTATGGATAAAGAATTTCATATATGGTTTTGTACTTGTCATACCGGAGAAATAAACTGTAACACTCCATTTGATATAGAATTAGCCTTAAATGAAGGACTAACCTATATACATACATATCAAGTACAAGCAGTTTCTACATACCTAATAGAAATGGGATATAGAATATTTGTGCACCCGCATAAAGGACCAGTATTCGAAATAACATTAGGCGCCTGTGCAAATACAGATAGGGAAATACGTATAGGTCATTCTTTAAATAAGATGCTTGTAAATGGAGTATTTGATACAGAAACCACTAATGTTTCCGGATTAGAATAGTTTAAACATTCATTATATTTTTAAATACCTATAATTTTGTATATGGAATACACTAATCTAAACATACATTTGTAAAAATTATTGAATGTATAAGGAAGAAGTGATACTATGAGTAATTTTATAGAATTACATGACAAAACAAATCAAATAATAACAATCTCTATAAACCATATATGTTCCTATTGGGGAGATGGAGAAAGAACAACTATATCATTAGTAGATGGGGCACGTTTTATTGTAAATGAAAGTCCAAATGAAGTAAAATGTGCTATAATAGATGCCAAAGAATCTTTTACACCGAAACATTTATAATTTTAATCTATTTATTCACTATTATATACTAAATATAAAAACATTAATTAACAGGAACTTTTGTAAATAAGAAGTTCCTGTTTAATTTTTATATTCAATATCCTTCATATAAGAAAGGAGTTAGTTAGTATGAAAAAAGATTTAAAAACACTTATCTCTCCAGCATTAGCAAGATGTACAGAAGAAGGAGAAGATAATTTAAATGAACAAATTCTTAATGGAGATATTTCTGTAGCAGATGTAGCTCGTGTATACAAGATATCAGAAGAGGAAGTTATGGAAATAGCAAGACATCACAGATTTTGATTGATATTAAAAAAAAAGAGGGTTTAATTATGATAAGACTACACGAAGAATTTAATACTAATGAAAGTGATGAGTTGATTGAATCCATTAATCATTATTTAGCACGTATATCTAAATTTATGGATAGACGCAGTGATGACTATACAGAACTTCAACAAAAGTTATCCGAACGATTAGATAGAATTCCAAATGATGGTACTAAAGATGAAATATATAAGGTAATATGTTCTCGTCTAGATGAGAGTCTGGAATATTTTAAGACACTGTATAATGTTCTCGATAATGACATTTATGCCAGCAATCTGGACCGTTATGAGTGGTATGGTAAGGACAGCATTATTGATATGATTAAGAACCGTTAAATATATTTAAACAGAAGGAGAGTTTTAGCTATGAAATTACATTTAAAAGAAGACGTTAACGATGTTCATTATTGGGATGAGCTTACTCCTGAACAGCAGGATTATGTTATTCAGAATTGGTCAGATATGAGTAAACTTGCCGATACTATCTATGGATGGTACAATGAGAGTATAATGTTTGCATACCAGGATGAAAAACAGCATATCGCTGATAAGTATGTTAATCAGTATGGTCTTAGCATTAATCCAGATAAGCTCTATTGGCAGTCCAATTCACAGGGACCATACCCGGAGTGGGAATTATCTCAGGTCTTTGATAAGTATCAGCTTAATGATGGTACAGAGATATATTTCTACGGTCGTGGACTTGATGTTGAGGCTGAAGCTGATTTGTGGGGAGAGGAAGTTGAATCCCCTGAGGTAGATGAGGTTGTAGGTCACGCTCAGGAGTACATTGATGAGATGTGGGACTATATCAATGATGTGTGTCAGTCATACCCCGATGATGAGTGGGTAAGAAGTACAATTGATGCTAATCCCGATTCATTTGAGTTTACCATTTCAGAGAACGGCGAAGTAGAATGTTATTAAGATATTATGTTAATTCTAAGTGAATCCGTCATATCCTTAAAGAATACGAGTAATTCCTCTTTTAGTTAAATATAAAATATTTCTAACTTCTATTGACTTTTATTACATTGTGTTGTATAATATTTATAGTAGAATATTGTAAAGTATACGTGCAATATGAAAGTTGAGGTATTGTAGTATGTTGAGAATTATATGTGAAACAGTCTTAAAAGAAGGCATTAATGTTCCTTGCGAAGGAATCTTTTGGGTTATCGATGGTAAGTTAATTGCCCTTAAAGACCCTATAGATACAGTTCATCCTATAGGAACAGATTTAACTCATATAGAAACTTGGAAAGCTATAAAGAATAATTACAAAGTAGACGGCAAAGTCGTTCCTTATAATTATTTTCCAAGAGGGCGAGTAATGATACTTCCTATATACGGTGACGGTAAAGTGTTTAAGTATTATGACGTAACTGTATATATAGATAAATGCATAGATACACCTGAAGTACGAGATTATATAGAGGATGAGTTCAGACTATACCTAAAAACCTGCAAAGTTAATTATGAAGGACAGTTAGGTTTGGACGGAAGTCATTATGTTTGTCATAATTGTAAATGACTTATTTGTAAGGAGAAAAGATATATGCCGTACAAATTAAATATTCCTGAATCGGAAGACTGGAGAACAGATACAGATAATAATATGATTAATGTTTTTAGGGAAGTGATGAAATATAATAATCAGTTTCAAGACGACCCTAATGTAGGTATTTTTTGGTATGACCCTAATGAAAAAGAATTATTTGGAGTTTATAGTGTTTTTGCTGATGATGTTGATTACTTCTTTTCGCTAATATTTAATGCTGAAGCTAAAACTTGTAAAAGAATGCATTATGCTTTATGGCAAAGGGAATGTAATAAGGGTAAAGATAAAAGATTTCAAACTATGGATTATACTAAATACCCAAGAGGTAGGGTGTTTGAAGTGAAAGGAGAAGGGTTTAAGGTTTGTGTAGGAAGGTGGATAAAGGATTATCCTGAAGCTAAACAGTTAATTTTGGATGAATTTCAATTGCCTGAGGACACGGAATTTATAATAGACGGACATTGGGATTTAGGACGAGGTTGGTCGGATAAAGAACTTTAATTTATAAAAATAAATGAATGAGGAGAGAATTATTATGAAATTACGTATTAAAGAGAATGATAGAGAAAATGCTACGCACAATCATTTCTTACTTTTGGAACCTGACTGGAATAAACAAGTCTATATTGTTAGAGATGAGGCGGATTCTGCACAGGAAATAAAAACACTGGCTCAAGAATGGTGCGACTCTGATAGATTTCGCATTCCTACAAAATATAGGAAAGGTCATGATATTATTTATTACGGCTATTGTCCAGAAACTAAAAAAGTATATCTTCCAAGATGGTTTACTAAAGCAGATGCCGAACCGTTTAATTACGATTGGGAGATATACGGTCTTGAAGATTATTTTACAGAACGTATTGAAGAGAACAATAGGGATTTTTACAGAACAAAGGAATATGCCGAATCAGGTGATTGGGACGTTGTTATGTGGAATGCCTATATAGATGAACCATATACCTGTGCTTGTTGCGGTAAAAAATTTCCTGGTGGCAGAAATGATGTTTATTTAGATGGTTATGAGCCAGACGGTATGCATTTTATTTACAGATTAACAAAGGAAAATAGGGTTGGCAACGATATAAATTATGACCCATATAACTTACCTCCTGAGGATGAAGAAGGTTGCATCTTTAAGGTTGTTTTATGTAATGATAATGATGATGAAGGTTACTATTGGAGAAACTTCTGTAGAAATTGTTGGCCCAAACTTACTAAGTATACTCCGGAACAGTTAGCCAAGAAGTTTGAACCCGGCGACAAGCTTTTATGAGGCTAAGGAAGCTCTGAAAGACGTTGTCTAAAACTAAGACAGGAAACTTGTTAAACGATTCAAGTTTGTAAATGAATTTGATTATTATACGTTAATAAAAGCGGGTTTTTCAAATCCGCTTTTGTTAATATAAAAAATTTTCTAAAATCCATTGACTTTTTTATTAATATGTTGTATAATATTTATAGTGGATAAAGTAATTATTCAAAGATACATGGAGGTAGATATTATGATGAAACCAGAAGAGATTAAAGTTAAAATGGATGCCGCTTACGATAGATACCAGAAAAGACTTGCTACCACACAGAAATTTAAGGACCGTGCAGAAAAGAATTGGAATCTTATAGTTAAGAATGGTTGGGATAAATATCAGGACGAAAAAGGACATATAAATGCTTGGGAAGTACGAGATACTACAGGCGACCCCAAAGCATTTGACATTATTTACGCTTGGGAAGATAATTTATATAATGCGGAAGAGTCTGCCAAGAAGGAACCTGAGGAGCTTAAAAAGTATGAAGGTTGGGTAAAGAAATATAATGACGCCCTTAAATTTGCTAAAGACGTTGATGAAATGCCTGAAATATTTAAGGAAGTAGTAGACCTTCTTGCTACCGAGTGGACGGAGTGGGATGTGCGTGACAGAGAACGTATGAAGAAGATGAAAGCAGAACTTCCTACTTACAAATATAATGCCACCAAGGAAGAGCGTGATGCTTATTATAAAGCACATAACGACTTCCGAACAGCCTTTCCTGTTAGTCGTGAAAATGACCTTAAGCAGTCCGACGAATATTTATACGAAAAGAATAAAGATACAGCTACAGCATATTGTAAAGACCTTATACATAGAATAAAAAATAGAGTTGGAGAAATTACCAGCCTGAAAAATGTACGCCTTAGTGGTAAGGCACTTAATGGTGTGGTAGAAGGTACACTTGGTACTTGTACACTTGAGACAATACTTGCTGGCGGGTATAATATACAGAGATTACATTATAGGGTACTTGTAAAATAAATAGAAGTATATATACATACATTAACAACAATTCATAACTATTAATTATATGGGTAGGGTTATATATCCTACCCATATATTATAAAGGAGATGTATAATTATGATTAGAAAGTTAAATGAAAATGAATACACAACAGACTTAGAATTATATGAAGAAATTTGTATGGTTATATATAACAATGGCTTCGATATACCGGACAAACGTGAGTTATATAGTCTAACTCTCGAAGTGCTAGATGATAATGGTGGCGGAAGTTATGTTGACATTAAAAGTAATCAGACACGTTTAATATATAGACTTGCCTATTCAACTCTTGTTCCTGGTCATTTTCTCATTGACCCACCTTGTAAGTTCGCATTAGGGGAGAAGTCCATATTTAAGGATGTTAAGAGTTTGGAAAGCTTACTCAAAGAGTTGTCAGCGTTAAATCTTTAATTAAATAAAAAACATTTCTAAATCCTATTGACTTTTATGGTGTTATGTTGTATAATATTAATATACAACATAACACTTTTTTATGGAGGTACATATTATGATAAATTGGATAAATGATGTATTCTTTTATGAGGAAGGAAAAGAGAGAAGTAACAAAGGAAAAACATTTACAGCAGTGGCAATAACTATAATTATATTTATGATAATTATATCCTTACTCCAGCATCATTATAATAATAAAATAGAGAAGTACGAAGCTATTATAGCTCGGTATAATATATCGGAACATACAGAGATACCCACAACGGACGCTAATGAACCTAAACATTTAGTAATACCTCCGGAAAACACAATGATGTACCTAAGTTTTACTAATCTAAACAGTAATTCGAAAAATAATATTGTTTGTGATAAATATTACTGGATAGGCGATAGTCGAACAGTTGGTTTAGCTGATTATTATAACATTAGTTATACGGCTAAGGTTGGTTGTGGATTAGATTATTTTATCGAGAATATAAATGGCATAAATGAACTACGTGGATACAACATAATTATTAATCTGGGTGTAAACGACTTAGACAATATTGACAGTTATATTTATACTCTAAATAATATGTCGGACGAATTTTTCGAATACAATAACGTGTATTATCTATCAGTCAATCCTTGTGAAGGAGATTATAAGCACTTAAATACAAGTATTAATAATTTTAACAATACATTGCTTACACAGCTTAGAGAAGAATATACATTCTTGGATTGTAATAGTTATCTGAAGGCAAATGGATTTGAAACGGTTGACGGACTTCACTATACAGAGAATACATATAGAGACATTTATAATTTCGTGAAGGATTCTATAAATAATCAAGATAATTAAATAAATAAAAATCACTTGACTTTCTAAATATAATGTTGTATAATATTAGTATGTTATATAGCAGTATATGAAGAAAGTCATTTTTCTTTATTAGGAGGAACTTATTATGAGTAAATCTAAAGCAGATTTAGATAAACGCATGAAGGAGTATGAATATGTTACCCGTACATATCTCACACGCAGAACTCCTGTTATTATAAGGCTGGACGGTAAAGCATTTCATACATTTACCAGAGGTTTTAATAAACCTTTTGATGAAATAATGGTAACTACAATGCAACAAACTATGAAATATTTATGTGAAAATATTTCCGGTTGTGTTTTAGGTTATACTCAGAGCGACGAAATAACTTTAGTTCTTACTGATTATAAGAAGCTGACAACAGAAGCATGGTTTAACAACAATATACAGAAAATATGTTCTATATCGGCAAGTATGGCAACATTAGCATTTAATATGTTTTATAGAGAAAACGTAGATAAACTTGCCACAACAGATGATGTACGTCAGCCATATATGACAAAAAGAAGTATAACACAATCCAAAAATACTTCTGTATACGATTTGGACATACCTACGTATAAGTTTGGTTTCTTTGACTCTAGGTGTTTTAATATACCAAAAGAGGAAGTAAATAATTGCCTGTTGTGGAGACAGCAGGATGCGACAAGAAATTCTATCGAAGCACTTGCACAGTCTATGTATTCAGCTAAAGAGTTAGAAGGTGTAACTACTAAACAATTGCAGGATAAGATGTTTACCGAAAAAGATGTAAATTGGAACGATTTACCAACTACACTTAAAAGAGGTTCTTGTTGTATACAGAAACAGATTGAAATGGATAACCCTTATATACCAGGCGAAACTGTGATTCGTAATATATGGGTTATTGATGATGAAATACCTATATTCTCACAAGACAGTGAATATATAAATAATAGAATAATCTATGACTAATTATAAGGAGTTTATATTATGGCAAATGAAAATATTAAATCGTTATCAGAGGCACAGACAAAAATAGCAGAGCTTAAACAACAAATTGCTGACAAGGAAACACAATTAAAAGAGTTACAAAATAGGTACCCGGAGTTTGTAGATAACCCAGCACATACTCTTAATAAACCGTTTATACCCAGAAAAGACTCTGTATTATATATTCCTACACTGGATAGTAATAGACATTATGCTATGAAGTTTGAGGATTTGAGTCGTAACTTTGACCAGTATCACTACCCACTCTATTTTACAGACGAAGAATCCTGTACGTTGTTTGATAACATATTTAATATACTTAAAGACCTCATCAAATTCAAAGTTATGTATGAACCAAGCGACATTGGAACTGTGCCTACTACAAATTATCCTAAATATGAAGTATATTTAGATTCTACTACAAATACATTCAAAACAAAATCAGTAACTAATGAAGTTCTTCCCTATGTGTATTTTGCTAATTTCGAAGTGGCAAATAATTGTTGTATTTGGCTTAATTATAAGCACCACTTAGGCGTTTATAAGAAATAAGAACATAATTTTATAGCGGAAAGAGTATTATCAAATTTTTACGATACAACTACTGCTTTTTTGGAAGGTTGTGAAAAATGAATAAACGCATAGGTAAGAAACTAAAGAGGCGTGGAGGCGTTTTTCATTATTGTGATGTTGGAAAGTTTATAATCCTGCACTGTGATTTGGCACAGAATTCGGACTTTATTGGAGAATTTCGAATACCTGTTTCTCAATTATTTAACAATTACGAGCCTAATAAAAACGGAGTTGTTTATACTCCAAAAGTAGTTGAAAAAGCATTTAAGGACTTTGCTAAACAACATAACGACGGATTCTACATTCCTCTACAAACAGAATTACCGGAACTATCAATAAATGAACGGAGGTGATATTAAATGATATATGTAACAGGTGATATACACGGAACAGTTGATAAGTTAGAATATTATTGTGAAGAGTATAACACCACTAAGGATGACATCATTATTATATTAGGAGATACTGGATTTAATTATTATCTCAATAAGAAAGATGATATATTAAAACAGTATGTTTCGGAACTACCATGTACATTCTTTTGTATAAGAGGTAATCACGAAGCACGTCCGGAAAATATTGATACTTATCACATAGAAACAATGTTTGGCAACGACGTTTACATTGAAGATGCTTATCCTAATATTATATTTGCCAAAGATGGTGGTATATACGATTTTGAACATAAGAAGGTTCTATGTATAGGTGGAGCATACTCTGTTGATAAACAGTATCGTATAGCACGTGGTTGGATGTGGTTTGCCGATGAGCAGTTAACAGAAGATGAAATGAAATTAATAGCATCTAATGTTATCAAGTATACAGAGTTTGCAAATATTGATTATATATTAACACATACCTGTCCATATAATACAAGACCCACACATATGTTTTTACCGGGTATAAATCAGGATACAGTTGATAACACCATGGAAAAGTGGATGCAGGGTATTGCTGACAATATAGATTTTCAACGTTGGTATTTCGGACATTTTCACGGTGATTGGAATAACTACAAATATACAATGCTATATAACGGTATTGTGCCTTTAGGAGAACGTTATGAAAAATAATATTTTTGTACCAAAGACCATTAATGTTGGTTACCAGAATCGTAGTGGAACATATACTGGAAAACTTGCCTACATAATTTATACAGATGAAAAAGGTGTACTGCGTAAAGAGGGTTCCTGGAATAGTTGGAGAGACCATAATATAGAACCCAATACATTTGATAATGAACCCACTTCCGGATTTGTACTTAATAAAAAGGTCGGGGACACTTGTTCACATTGGAATTTTAGACAGGCTTATTGCAGAGTTTATGACCCACGAGGTTTTGAATTTGAAATAACTATCGAAAATCTTTTGTACATACTGGAAAATACTAATTCCATAGTAGGTAAAGGACTTGAGGGAGAATTTGTATATGGATGGGATGGCAAAGACCTTGTGCTATTACCCACCTGTTCCGCAGATTATAAGGAAATAGAATCCTACAGTAAAACAGTTTTGGAAGCAAAATCCATAACAGGTAAGATGTTAGTTGTAGGAAATACATATTTAGGTAAAGACGGCAAACATTATGTATATTTAGGAAAACATCTTACATATACTGATTTTTGGTATAGCTCCTATACGGATTTTTGTCAGGAGGAAGATGGCAAACAATTTTGGTTTGCTGTATTGAATAGTGACAAGGATATAAAGGTAGCGGATATAAACAGGAATTGCCTACTTAGTAAGAAGAGTATTTCCAAGGGCTTTCTAATTGATATAATAGATGAGAACCCACATCCATTACTTTCTACATTTATAGACCTTATGGAACATAGTCCCACATACAGTCCGGTAGATGTAACCGCTACTAAAATAATATTATTTACTAAGGAAGAGTTTGAACAACGATTACAAACTGCTAAGAATCTTGGTTGGTATAATATGAGTATGACAGGATGTACATCGGAAGGGTATAAGAATTATACTTTAGGATTCTGGAAGGGACTGCGATTAAATTTAGATGGCACTTTCTACTATCAGAATAAAACAATATTTGAAATTCCAGATGAACGTTCCGATTATGTATATGATTTGCTTACTGATGAAGTTATAGATAAGATTTATGAACTTGTACACCCCATTTGTATAGAATTATATTTGAAAAATGGTAATAAATATTCTACAGAGTATGTCTGTTGGTACCATTGCTTAGATGAGCTGAACACTATTAATAAGGAGGAAAACTGAAATGGCAAGTATAAGTAATAACGATAACAAGATTAAGGAACTTAAAACTCAGATTCAGAACAAACTGGATAACATAACTAAGATTTCTAAAGATTTTAAAACTAATATGATTTTAGAATTTAGAGATAACACTTATAATCTTAATGTTTTACCTGCCAATGCTTTACAAGAACGTTTAATACAGTTATATTTATATCAAACTGCAATAGATGCTTTAAATATTACAGACTATACAATTGCTGGGTATCCTGTAGAGGATTGGATATATGATATACAGAAATTGTTAGAAATATACGAGCAGAATAAGAAGATTAAAGACCTTAAAGCAAATCTTGCTAAATTGGACGCACTAATGTCGGATGCCGCCAGGACTGAAGAATTTTTAGATGATTTAGCAGAAATGCTTAAAGATTAAAGAAAGGATTTTATATGAATAAGAAACTTTTGATAAATAGCGGAATTTCAACAGGTTCTCCTATAAATGATGCATTACAAAATTTTGTATCAGTTTATTCATGTCCAATCGACTATGAAACAACACCTGTTGAGCATTTTCCAACGTACTCAACAGAAACTTATCAAATGTCTAATATTGTTTCAGGTAAAGCATTTATAGATGATAAAAATGCCAAAAATGCTATATTAACTAAAATAAAAGACTTTGTTACTGTAACAGAGTTTGAAATTCTTTGTAATACTAATTATAGAAGTGATTTAAAGCAAATTATAAAATATTACGAAATAATTGGTAAATTAATACAAGCAAAGGTTTTTAATGATATTAATGCGGATAAATTATGATAAGTTTATTCTTTATTAGTATCATTGATATGAAAAAATCTAAAAACTACTACAATAAAAAATTGCGGTAGTTTTTTTTTGTTAATATATAAAAATTTCTAAAATTACTTGACTTTTATAAAAATATGTTGTATAATATTATTGTAAAGAAATGAATTCAATTTGGACATAGCACAATTCTAACTAATAACATATTTCCTAAGTTTTGTCCTAAATGTGGTACGGAACTGGATTATTCTAATGTATCATTAGATAAGGAGGATATTTTGGAATGAATTATATTGATACTGAGTGGGTTGTTGCCGAAAAGACAGGACCTGTGAAAACTTGGTGGGTAGATACTGGAACAGGTAAATTCGTTAAGATGTACACAGAAGCTTTAGCAAAATTGGTAGCAGAAAGAACAGGTTGGAAAATAAAACCTTTTAGCTAAAGGTGAATATATCCAATAGTGGTCACTAATATGATAGATAATCGTAAAATATGAAGGAGGTTTTATATGTTGGTTAATCTTACACCTAAAAATAAGTTTCGTACTATGTCTGAAAGGCATTGTAAATATATGAATAGAATTAAAGAACCGGATGAACCTAAGTATTGTCCTCTTAAATTTACAGATTTATTTGAACTCACTGAATATACCGGGGTATATATGACTTCTTTATCTCATTATGGCATTGAATCTTGGTGTAAGCAGAGAGCCTTCTACGATACTAAGAAATTTAAAGACATAATACATAATATACCTACAGGTGATTTGACAACTTATATGAATACAGACCTTAATGCTTGGACATATGGTGTAGCGGATAATTTAGAACAAATTGTTCATTTTTATAAGAATGACAGAGATAATTATTTTCGAGGCAATCATGTAATTTTTGTGCGTGAAATACTTAAAGATTCCACAGCACCTTGTTGTGGTTGGAGATGGCATAAATGGGGAGAATACATAGGTACTCAAAACCCCAAATGTGAATATTTAAACGACGAACCAGAGATTGAAACGGTGCTATGTTTCAGTATTTATAAAGTGATTTAATATGTGAATATTAAATTAAAAACATTGTTATTTAAGAAGTAAGTTATTTAATTATTGTAGTATAAAATAAAAATTAATTAATAATAAATTTACAATTTGCTGACATTGTTTGCAATTTACCTCTTGACTTTTCTTGTGATATGTTGTATAATATTATTGTAAGGATAGGTCATCTATTCAAGGAGGTATATATTATGCTGGAGAATATAATGGCTATAGAGTACGAAGTTACTATTTGTGATAAAGATTATACAAGATATGCTGTATATAACAAGCTTGTTATAACAGAAGAGGAAGTTAAAAAACTTTTAAGAAATGGTATGATGGACTACGATGACAGAGTTGTTGTTATGTCTGAGAAGCAGTTTAACAATCTTAGAAAAGTTTAATGGAGGTTGTGTGTGGAAAACACTGAAAAGTTTGTTAACGTTAACAATAATCCAAAAGGTAAGAAAACTACAGATTGTGTAATACGTGCTTTGACAATGGCAACAGGACTTACACACGAAACAGTAATTAATGAGCTTGTGAACATTTATATGATAAAAGGTTATTTCATAAATGATAAGAAATGTTATGAACACTGGTTGGCGGTTAAAAAGTATACAAAGCATAGGCAACCACGTAAAGATGATAATACTAAGTATACAGGAGCTGAGTTTTGCGAATATCTTAATAAGTCAAATATACAAGGAGCTGTAATAGCACATATAGGTGGACATCACGTTACGGTATTTGTAAATGTTGGAACATCCGAGAATAAGGATTATAGAGTTCACGACACATGGGATTGTACCGGTAAATGTGTAGGTAACTATTGGACCTCTGATTAATAAAATATACAAAACAATATACCTTATAAAAATAAAATAATCACTTTATAGAATATACAATATTCCTAATGAGGTGATTGTTTTATGTCTAAGTTTGAATACATAAATAATAGCCCTAAGAAAAAAGACACGACTGATTGTGTTATTCGTTCCTTCGTAACTGCATTAGGTCTAGATGCCAGAACTGTAATGGTAGAGCTTACAGAATATTATTTAAACACTGGGTATTTTATTAATGAACCTCGTTGTTACGATACATATCTGCGAGACAAAGGTTATACGAAATGTAAGCAGTTACAAAAGGCAGATAAGACCAAATACACAGCGGAAGAATTTTGTGACTATCTAAACACATCTACAATACAAGGACCTGTTATAGCACACATAGGTAAAGAACACGTTTCTACATTTATGAACGATGGAACGACTGCTAATAAGGATTATAGACTATATGACACTTGGGATTGTACGGACAGATGCGTGGGTAATTATTGGATAAAAACTTAAAAAAAAAATAAATTAGGAGGAATAATAATGACACAAACATTGGATAGAAAAGGTTTGACGGTGAATGTGCTTAAATACATCAGGTCTATAGGTTATACACCTATAGACATATCTTTAGGAGATGGTTATTTTATCTTTGATATGGGAGAATGTGGTAATGTACATTTTCATATCAAAGAACTTCCTGGGTGGAAGTTTGCTATGTGGATAGGGCAGTATGAAGATGAACAGAAAAGTGATAGAGGTAGAACTGTACTTCAATTCTTTACACAACATGAGGATAATATAGACAAGTTCAAACCAAGTAGGTCCAAATATAAGATTGACTTCACATATGAAGATATTTTTGCACAAGTAAGAGAATACAGATATTATGAAATAAAATGGTTACTTGACCATATAAAGCATAATAAAGCTGTAGCATATGTTAATGATGCCACTTACGACCAATACTGTTCTGAAAATTACTATAAGCAGTACATTAGGTTCAAAATCTCTCACTATAAGTATAAATTAAAGGATATGTGGAAAGATATTTACCCACTCTACAATAAGTTTAAGATACCAATGATGGAAAAATATCCTATTGTAAATAGAGTAGAAATTAAGGACAATAATGTAGATGGGTTTGAATGTTCCCCACGTTGGGATATGAATATCTATTTCAATAAGATTTACGACAACGATGATAAACAACAGGAAGCAGAAACAGAATTTCTTTATAAGTTTTTTAGAAAGAACCTTTGGATGTATGATAATATCAGTATTGAGTGTCACAGAGAAGCAGATAATATAAGATGGTACACTTATGATTTATATGATAAAGAGACAGGAAAAAAGTTAGATTAAGGAGGAATTGATATGTTATTTGTTGTGTGTGGTATTGTTGCACTTATGCTATGTTGCGTTGGCATCGTCACTAAGATAGAAAATATTAGAAAGAGGTTATTTGTAATTATAATTGTTCTGGAGTTAATGCCTCTGATATTTTATGCTATCAAGCATTTTGCAGATAATGATGGCGTAAAGTATTTTAAATGTAGCAGATGTGGTGAAATATGTACAGCTACAGATGAAGAATATCAGTATGATGCTGAGAACAAGACATACTATTTAATGCACGATTGTCCAAGATATACCGTCGATATTAAAATGAATGAAGTTGATAAACAGGATGCTCTAGAAGAACTTCGTCTCAAGAATAATAAATAAGGGAGTTTGTTTGAATGCCTTATAAGTTACAAATACCAGATTCCTGCGATTGGAAAAAGGATACAGATAACCCAATGGTAAATGGATTCCGAGAATTAATGGAATACAACAACCAGTTTGTGGACGACCCGAATGTTGGCATATTCTGGTACGACCCAGAAGAAGATGAACTGTTTGGAATATATTCTACATTAGCAAGTGATATGAATTTTTTCTATTCAAATGTTTTCCATGCCGAAGTACGAACTTGTCACCTAATGCATTATGCCTTGTGGCAAGGAGAATGCAATAGAGGTAAGGATAAAAGATTTCAGAAAGCAATTCCTTTCTTTAAATATCCAAGAGGAAGAATATTTGAAGTAAAAGATAGAGGTTTTGTAGCTTGTGTAGGTAATTGGGTGAACCAGTTCCCACAGGTTAAACAGATGATTATTGACGAATTTCAGCTACCTAATAACACAGAATTTCTTACTGACGGGCGTTGTGTATTGGAACACTGTGGGTCAGATAAAGAGATGTAGTTTTTGAAAATTATGAATTCATTAACCCTGTTAGGAAACTAACAGGGTTTTTGTTATACATATATAAATATAGAGGAGATGATTTGTATGAAATTACGAAACTTCAATTTTAATTTTGAATTACATTACAAGGAACTAAAATATTTAGGTGATAATGATGTAGCAGATGTATATGATGTATTACCTACTGGAACTACATTACCTGAAAAATTATCCGATGTAATAAGGGAAAGATTACTTACATTTGGATATAAAGTTCCTGACGACATTAGACTTGAAATAATAGTATGTCACCAGACAGGTGATACTAAAGGTTATGTGGTATTGATAGTACAAGGAATGCCTGACCCTATATTTATAAAGAATGATTTCAAATATAACGAGGAAACTTTGGAACAGGATGTATATAAGGTATTTTTGGATTGGATGAATTTATATATTGTAGAGAATAGATTATATAATCAACTCAAACGTCTTTCTAAAACGTACAAAAATATTTCTGTAAACGAAAACGACGACGAAATTAAAATCACAATAAATAAATAGGTACATTGACAAAAAAAAATGGAAAGGAAGTTATGATAAATGGCAAATGTTAAAATTTTGTTGGACAATATGTCTAAAATACAATCATTTAATAGAAAGGTTATGTTATACCCAGGCACTCACCTAGATTTAGTTTCCGGTAGGTACCGAGTATCTGCTAAGTCCTTAATGGGTATATTTTCGTTAGATTTGGAAAAACCTATCGTGCTAGAATTTGAAAATGAGTATGAAGACGATATTTATAGATTATTTCGTCATTTCCTATATGTTGGGTAAATATAGGTTAAATTAAAAATATTTCTAAATCCTATTGACTTTTATAGTGTTATGTTGTATAATATTTATAGTAAGAAAAATATTTATTATAAGTAGGAGGTAGTCACTATGAAAAAGAATGTAGAAAAGATAACATATACAACAAATAGAACTGTAGAGTCCGTTGTTATTTCTGATGATGTTGCTATTGTACATATTAAGGATGTATGTGAAGGTACAAGGACCTATGAAACTTATAGTTATATTCATCCTAATAATATTGCAACTGCCACAAAGGAGTTTAATTTTAAGGATGATGAGAATTATAGAGGTTTTATGTTCTTTAAAAAAGAATTCTTAGAATTCTATAGGACATATAATGAACCTTGGGATTTGGAGTTCTTTGTAAAGGAATTTGGAATTGACAACAAACCTATGTATAAGGGATTAATTAACGGCAAAATAAATATAGATGATTATATCCCTGTAGAAGTAAGTTATTACGATAATCACATTTATCCTTTTACATATGGACAGGTTAGACACGGATGGTTTCCACATATGGTAAGATACTCAATGGCTTGTTATCATGTAACTAACAAAGAATACGATTTAGAAAAAGTTGCGGAATTTTTGGAGGCAGAAGAAAAACTTGGCAATGTTGTTATATGCCGTGGACCCTATAGTATGATAGGTGACCCACAGATTATAAGGGGTATTCCAGGTTATAACCAGAGTGATGGAGAGACAGAATACATAAATTTCTATACATACATTGACACTAAGGAAGAGTACGATAGCATAAGGACAGAGGACCGTTTAGGTTTGTATACGAACCCTAAGTGGAAAAATTTACTTGAACCTTATAGAATAAATTAACTCTTCCTGCCTAATTTAATATATGTAAAAATAACAGCACAATAGTAATTATATTGTGCTGTTATTTATTTATTTTGATTAATTCTTAACTATATTTATATGTATACTGAATAATCTGGGAGGGATTGTTGTGGCTGTAATACCTCTATATTCTAATAACATAGAAGAAAATTTAATTACAGATTTAAGACGATTTGGCATAACTGTACCTAAATCAATTATATCAAATATACCTTATGATATAGATATACAGAATTGTAATTTGGAAGAAGTTGATATTACTAATACCAAGCAGCTTCGTGGAGAGTTTATATTTATAATAGATACAGAGTCTACTATAGTTGCTATGTATAATAACGACAGATTCTGCTATAATCCACACAGATTAAGAGTTTCTGATATACCTAATTATAACTGTTATAAGGTAATTAATAATTTAGGAACTGTTAGGGACAAAAGAGATAAGCGACAGGCATCACGTCAAGGCTATGTAGATTTAAGGAGTGGTTCTACATTTTATAATAAACCCCCTAAATCTACTCGTTATGTGTTTGACAAGGATTGGAATCCTGATGTGAATAGAGAATATTATACTAAACTGCTACATCAGAATAAATTAGGTCAATATACAAGTCAATTAGACTATGCTTATACAATAGTGGAAGATTTAATAGAGCATAGACGAAAAGAACAAACTGTTGGTAAGAAGGCCGTATACACTAATTGGATTAAGAAGATGGCAAGTAGTATAGAAACTGCCGAGTTACTTATGGATGCTCTTGATAAGAATCGTGACCCAGATATACCTAAGTTATTAAAAAGTTTACAGTCTTTAGAAAAAGTAACTAAAGACGCTTACAAGTTTATTGGTTACGAAGATGACGCCATTAAAACTTGGGGATATGCTAAGAAGCGTAAACCTGTTAAAATTGAAAAATAAATAGAATGGAGTGGATTCTATGAAAAAAGACGACAAGTATTTTTTAGACGACACTGTATCAATTCCTAAATGGTTGATTAAGTTGGAGGAGGAAGAACGTCAAAGAGAACGTCGTAAATTAGAAATAGAATCCATTAGAGGGAGATTGCCAAATGAAAATACTGCATGAAAATACAATAATTTCTTCTTCTACATATGAATATATTCTTAAGCATTTTCAATATCCGAACTATAATAATGTTCCGTCAGACATACTTTACCACAATACGCATTTAGAGTATGTAGATTCTATAGCGCACAACGGAATATTAGTATCAAAAGCAAAACAATTAGAGTATAGTGGTAATATGACTTGGGCAACTACTTTACCTAATCAAAAAGGATATGGTGGATGTACTGTAGCATTTACATTAGATAGGTTAAAAGACAGGTATGATTATGAACAAGTAAATAGACAAGAGTTTTGTATCTATGTGGATATTCCTGTTAAAAACATATTATTTATAGATTTACCTGTTGTGGACGGTAGTGGCATTGGTTTAACACGATTGTCCGATATTCCCGAACTTATCGAAGACTACGGATTAGAAAAGGTACAAGAGGTCTTTGACAAATATGGAGATAAATATATTCCTCTTGACGATGTTTTACCTTATATGAATAAATCTAACATACACGAATCTTATATAACAGAAATGAAATTATCACAAGCACAAAAACTTGTTACTAAAGACATAGAAGATATGTCTTTAGAAGAACTACAGCAATATAAAGTACAATTATTGGATGCTATAAGATACTCTACAGGAGAATTTGGTGACGAAGAAAGTTACAGAAACGGTTTTTATGTACCTTATGTAAGTGCCGGTAGTAGTAAAGGATTTGTGCCTAAGGACAAATTTCTTACAACAAATCTTCGTTATAAATTAGACGAGGTAGATAGAAAGTTACAATCTATATATGATGCCGATAAATATGAGGTATTAGATTATGATGAAAGTATTGACGAATATGTAGTTGTAGCATCTTTTCCTACCAAACGTGAAGCCAATAAGTTTATAAAGAATGATGTTAATGGGACTATGAAGATTCGTAAAATTTGAGGATTGGGCGGTTGTATATGCTTAGATTACATATTAGGGAAACCATAGGTCAATCAGAAACTGGAATATTTTATAAAAATGTGGACATATGTGATTTACCATCTATCATGTCTAAAGGTATTTTATCCATGGATAAGGGTGGTAATAATAATTGGGAAAGTGATAAACGTGCTAATAATGCCACTGATGTTGTATATCTTTTCAGACCGACTGGATATGAGAATAGTTTTGTGAATTATGGGGTAGCCTTATTAGAAGTTGAGGTTGACGGTGTAGAGAACGAAATTTTAGACCATGACGTAAACAAGGGTAAATATAAAGAGTATATTTGTGATTGTGTCCCACCTGAAAATATAAGAGCTATTTATATACCCAAGATATTTAAAGATAGGGTTAAATTTAGACACCCTAAACTTAAATGGTGTGATATGGAAGCAAAAGTATTTAGCTCTGAACTGTTTGATGCTAATCGTGAAAAATATGGTACATACGATAAGTTCACAGGACGTAAACAGTTATGGGATGTTGATTATGACGAGTCCACTAATTATATGGAAGCTTCGGATGAACTATTAGATTTATTTGCCAAGACAGCTAAGATAAATTGTAGCAGTGATTATTTATATTTCAAGGGTGTATTACCAAACAACGAAGTTTTTAATTTAGACTACGTACACTATGACATATAAAAGGGCATTATTCATGAAATTACAGTACAATAAAATGTAAATAATATAAAATTCACATTTCAGCTCGTGCTGATAAGCTTGAAACATACACAATTCGAAAAATTCACTCACTTTCTAAATATGAAATTATTAAAAAATTATTGGACAGTAATAATTTACCGTATGAAATGGCGTTTGAATACGTTTAAGCATATATTTAAACCGTGTTGAACTAATCATAAAAAGAGTAGACAGTTTATGTCTACTCTTTTTTTTTTATTTATTATAGTGTGAAGATAAATTTTTATATTTTAACTGCAAAAATTACTTGACTTCTACTTGTTTGTGTTGTATAATAATTATATATTTATATTTGGAGGTATTCTTTTATGAGGCGTACATTATCAATTGAACAAAGAGAGTTTCTGAATTCTTACTGTGCACAAAACAATTTGAAATATTTTGCGGAAACAAACCACAATGATGAAGTTCCTTTGTTCTTATGGTCGGATGTGGATTCTAGGTTCATTGAGGTAAGTTTCGATATTTATAATTTATCTGTTGAACGTATAAAGAGTCTTGTGGATGAACATATATTTCACTATTGCCATGCTTTCTAAATATGATGTAATTAAAAATATTTCAAGAAATTTTCAAAAACCACTTGACTTTTATACTAATATGTTGTATAATATTTATAGTAAGGGAAACGTCTAATATATGTTTATGGAGGGTTTAAATATGACAATGACTGTAAGAGAAACTGTTAAAAAGTACAACATACGTATAGCAAATGAAACTCAGATAGCCTGTGATAAAAGCATTGCGAAGAATAAAGAAGCTCTTAACTTTGTAATGAAACATAAGCAGGAGATTATGGAGTTTATTGAGGCAGAACAGACAAGAGTTGAGAATGAAAGAGTCGAAAGACAGGCTAAAATAGATGCCATAGAAGGACTTAAAGAAATCAACAAGTACGAAGCTGAATGGATAAATTACAGAGAATCTTTTGACAGGTTTATAGAAAATGATGCCGTTGGTACTTGCCCCACTAAGCCGGATATGACTATGGAAGAACTTTATAGTAAGTACCCAAGAGCTGCCATGTATAAGAAAGCTGAATATTATGCCAGCAATGCTAATTACAGGAAATCAACACTTGGTAGAGAGGCTATGGAAGCTATTATAAATGGTGAACCTTACGAAGAGGTAATTGACAATATGGAAAAGAAGTGGAAAGAATACTGCGACGAACATATATGGGATTAAGAGGTGTTTGTAATGAATGAGATTAGATTCTATGTTTATACTGGCTGGGTAGCAGAAGGAGAAACAGTTACATTTGAAGTACATGATAAATTTGAATACAAAACAATAGAACGTAAGGTTTATTTTGACAAACACGATGGTCTCTATATTAATTATAAGGGTAAGAAATATTTTGAAAGTGAATTCGTCTATAACTAAGAAGGAACGTATTGTATGAATAAGACAACGTCCTTTACGAAGTGATTAAGGAGGTTTTATGGAAATACCTGGTATTATTGATGTGAACGGAGAATACAAATATGTATCTTCTGGACGAGATTTGTGTGACATAATTGAAAAACATTGTGGACATGAAGTAGCAAACATTGTTGCTACTATATGTAATAACTGTGATGCCGCACAGGCATATGCTGAACAAAAAGTATTTACTGATATAGTCGCCTATGAGGAAGATTTGAATGAATGGAATACCATTGGGGAGTGTATCAAAGAAGCCTTATCTGAATATGAAGAATATGATGCTTGTCATAAAAATTTAAATAGGGATAAAATAAATCAAATGAAAACTAAAATACGTTTTTTACTGGACGAAGTGATGTGATTGGAGGTATATATGTCTACAGATATAAAGTATGTTGTAGTAGCAACTAAGAAAGATACTGGTGAAAGAGGTTTTGTTCGTATTGAAGAAGGAGGATACCCATATTTTACGCCAGACTTTAACCCAGCACTCTTAGTGTATAATGCAAAATATGCTGTGGAAAATGCTAATCTTGTGACAAAACATTTTAAGGATGAGTTTGAAAAAGTCCAGGTTGTGGAAATTACTATGAACTACGAGTTTACAGATATAGGTCTAAATATTTTCACAGAAACAAATATGAACTTAAAATATGATGACATGAACAATTATTGACAATATAACAGAAGTTTTAAATCTTATTATCTGAGTATGAATTGTTGCCGCTGGACGCATTATTTAGATAGGAGAGGTAATTATGAAGGAACAGAACTTTCAAATTGAAAACATAGGTCTATTTTACATTGCACATTTCAACTGTTGCATGGTAAGACTGTGGGCGGAAGATTTTAGTTTTGATATTCCGTTGGACAGAGTAAACGAATTCTGCTACCTGTTTCCAGATATTAATTGGGAAGATGGGGCATTTTTGGAAGTGTTGAAGAACAGGTATATGAGAGCTCTTATAGATAATGAAAAAGTGGTCGGTCTTAAACACATCACACTAAATAGAACTTATATGAAAGACGTTTCTAATGATTTGGCGTGTAATATTAACTCTTGAAGGAGTGAAGAGGAGGAAGCAGAGAATGGGAGAACTTATTCACTTCGAATTAAATAATTGGTTTCCCGGAACAGATTACCCAAACGAGGAACCTTTTATAGGTTGGATAAGAGAAGATAAATTTTCTAATGATGAATGGTGCAAGCAGAATAAATTAGTTGTACTTACCGGTTATGTGGATATGTCCAGAAATTGGTGCATAACAGCTACAAAAAGATGGGTAGAACTTAATTGCCCTAAACTTCTGGAGGACGACCTCAATATAACAGATTTTCTGCGACATCCGGATGCGGACGGCGAAGTTTATGGTATGTTTGATTGGCATTTTCCAGAGTATAACAGTGATAATTATGGCGTTATGTGGCGTGATGAAGCGTGAACAAATGAGTTAGTCTATGTGGTTAAACATGAGAAGGGGTTGTAAGAAGAACTTATTCCAAAAGGTATCTATGAGGTGTAAATCTTCACCCCACATGATATTTATTAAGGAGAGATAATATGGCTAAAATAATCTGTACCGAGGATGAATATAACAAGTTATCAACTATGCTAATGAATAATCCTGAGTATCTTGCAAATATGAGTGTTCTTTATGAAATTGTTGAAGAATTGCCTACTATACCAAAAGATTATTTATACGACACTGAAACAAATGAATTTTATGTTTATCGTCATAAATATACAGGTGATGAAATTCATATTGTAAAAGAACCGTCGACATATTTCATAAAAGAATAAAGTTTTATAAGGTGGTTTCTTATGAACAAAATTCAAACAGATGAGGAATTATTTGGTAATTACTTTACTAACCCACCCAAGATGTTTACTTTGGGTGATGTTTTTGATTATGTACGCAAATTGAAAGAGTTGAAAGATAAGTTTGTGCTCGAAATAATGAGTACCAATGACGAGAACAGACGTAATGAATTGGCGCAAGAAGTTCATAAAATAACAAATTATTGTGCGTGGATTGAAAATGATGAAAGTTTTATGGATTGGTATTGGTATTATAGATACGGTGAAAGCCCACCTAATATAGATTGGCTAAAGATAATGACAGAATATTTTAGTGGATAAAAAGAACAATACCCACAATATTGTATAAATAATACAATGTCTATATAAATTTTTAACAAAGTTTATATAGAACAGGGTATTAGCCTAAGATTTGAAATAGAATCTACGTTATTTGAGAATGATATAGTTACCTTGAAATGTTTAACCAAGTTTCAAGCTCTAAGGATAGTGATTAAACAGTTCTGTGGTTGTAGGAACAGTGTTGCTATCAAAAACCTCAAAATAACATTGGCGATGGTTACATTACGGTTTTAAAATATGTACCGGCTTATAGCATAAAACATATTTTATAAAAAAAATAATGAAAGGAGCTTATTTATGAATTTACCTGTTTATGTAATAGATAATAATGGAAACCCGTTAATGCCTACTAATAGATATGGTAAAGTCAGAAGATTACTTAAAAATAATCTTGCTAAAGTTGTAAATAAATGTCCTTTCACTATTCAACTTTTATATGAAACAACCGAGTTTGTACAAGATATTAATTTAGGAGTTGACGCAGGGTCAAAAACAATTGGCATTTCTGCTACAACAAATACCAAAGTTTTATTTGAAGCAGAGGTAACTCTTAGAAACGACATTGTAGATTTAATTTCTACAAGAAGGGAACAAAGAAGAACTCGTCGTAATCGTAAAACACGGTATAGAAAACCCAGATTCCTAAATAGAGTAAAAAGCAAAAAGAAAGGTTGGGTAGCACCATCTGTAGAGCAAAAGATTAATACACATTTATCTATAATATCAAAGGTTTATAAACTACTGCCAATTAAAAATATTATTGTAGAAGTTGCAGCTTTTGATATTCAAAAAATTAAAAATCCTAATATTAGGGGTAAGGAATATCAACAAGGGGAGCAATTAGGTTCTTGGAATGTACGAGAATATGTTTTGTTCAGGGATAATCATACTTGTCAATGTTGTAAAGGAAAATCAAAAGATAAAATTTTAAATACGCATCACATTGAAAGTAGAAAAACTGGTGGTGATGCTCCTAATAATCTTATAACATTATGTAAAACCTGTCACGATAACTATCATAATGGAAAAATTAAATTACCTTCTTATATAAAACGGAGTATGTCTTTTAAAGATGCTACATTTATGGGAATCATGCGTTGGACATTTTATAACCAACTCAGAACACTTTACCCAAATGTATCATTATCATACGGATATATAACAAAATATACAAGAATAAAACATAATTTGCCAAAAACACATTATATAGATGCGCGATGTATTTCCAATAACCCAATTGCTCAACCTATGGATTTCTATTATAAATATAAAAAACTTCGTAGACACAACCGTCAAATACATAAAGCAGTACCTAATAAGAAAGGCATTAGACAACAAAATCAGGCCCCTTATTTAGTACATAACTTCAGACTTTTTGATAAAGTTACATATAATAATCAAATTTGTTTTATAACAGGTCGTCGCCAAACTGGCTATTTTACTTTAAAAAATATTGATTATGAAAAAGTAGGAAATGATAATGTATCCTATAAAAAGCTGCGTTTCATCCAACCCTCTAATGCTTTTATATGTCATTATTTACCCACTATTTCTTCATAATTCATAACTACATATTTTAACAGAAAGGAGTATATTAATAATTTATACAAATTTTTAATATTATCTTTAAATTATGAATAAAAATTTGTACTATGTTTTATTTAGTCAAAAAATAAAAATTTATATAAATATCGAAAATCCTATTGACTTTTCTTGTAATATGTTGTATAATATTTATAGTAAGGAGAGTAATTAAGGAGGATTAATTATGAATAATACAAAAAAGATTAAGAGAAAATATTACAGAAAATGTGGGTTATGTGGTGAACGCCACGAACAGTTAGAGATGATACGCACAGAGTGTTCTCCTAATGGGTGGATTTGTGAGGAGTGCAGGTGGAAAGAACACCCAGAATATGAAGTGGAGTTTGATGACTAAGAAATAGAAGTCTTGTTTTAAGGAGGATAAAATGGGAAACCTAAATATTAACAATTATATAATTCATAATTCCCCTGATTATGCCAAAGATTATCCGTTTATTGTGGCTACCAAATTAGACGATGGACTGTGGTTTTATGGGGCGTATGAAGATAGACGAAAAGCCTGGGATGTAGAATTTGAAGTGGACGGTGTCCTTATAAAGAACTTCAAAAGATGTAGCAAATGTAGTTGTTTTAGTGACCTTGACACAAATATATATGAGTGTGATTGTTGCAATTGTTGTGCTGGAGAACCTGACAATAAGAGTTGTGACGGATTTAAAGAAGCTGTACTTAAAAAATGAAAGAATAATCTTGTAGGAGGAGAAGTAAAATGACAGACCAGAGATATAAAATCATATTTAAGGACCTTGACTGTTGTCAAAACTGTATTCATTTTTCTTTGGGTATGCACGTTGACGGTTGTGCAGAAGGTTGGTGTCGTTGTGGAGAATGGACAGCTTTACGTCAGCGAGCAGATGTATGTGATAAATACAAAAGGCGTACAGAACAGGAGGAATGAAAAATGAATGAATATATAAGCAAAGAAGCTATAATAAAAGAACTGGAAGAAGAAATAGCAATGGGTGACGAGTTTGATGAAAAAGATGAGCTGATAAACAAGGGACTTAGAATAGCTCTTAAAGATATTAAGAGACAACAGGTCGCAGACGTACAGCCAATAAATTCGTTAGTAAAAATTGAAGAAAGAGTTCCTGATGTTAGTGGTAACTATTTGTGCTATTTGGCTACGGATGAATTCGAAGTGTTGTATTTTGACCGAGAAATAGAAGATAGTGAGTATAATTTTGCCTATCCATTTGGAGTTTGGAATACTTATCCGAGTGAGGACGGTGGAGAATGTCGAGAATGGATAGAAGTGCTTGAAGCAACACATTGGCAACCCCTACCAGAACCCCCAAAGGAGGGTGATACAAATGAAAGAAGCTGAGTATTATATACAGGACGAAACGGATGGACTTAGTAAACGTATAGATGAGGCATTTACAGAGCTTGACACTCAGAGGAACAGAATAAGTGAACTTACAAGAGAGAACTCTGAGTTAAAACAAGAAATCAAAAGACTTGATGATGAGGTACATAATCTGAGAATATTCTTAGGTTTATTTTCTATAATTGCAGTAGTAGTTTGGTATATCCAATTGTTTTTATTATGATGAAATTTCATTTTTAAGGGGTGATATTCATGCTATTAGCATATTATGGTTTATTAATAACACTTATTATAATTGTTGTTTTAATTATTATACTTTTTATGTCCGACGGAGCAGATTCCACGGCAGTACAAGACACTATGTTGGTCGGTTTAGCAATTACTGCTGCTATTGCAACTATCGGATTTATTGGTGCTTCTTTAAAAACAGGAGACGTATATAGAGCAGAATATGACGAGTTAATACAAAATATAGACAAGAATAAAACAAGAGTAATTAAAGAAGATGATAAGATAACTGATATTTACATAACAGTTAACGGAGAAGAGCACCATTTTAAGATTAAGGAGAAAACAACGGATGAATGATATTTTCAGAGAATTAAAGAAGGGTAAGGAAGTTTAATATGCCTGATGTATTTTGTAGAGCGGCAGGTCACTGCAAGAACGGTGGTACGAGTGGATGTACTTTGAAAAATATCACACTGAGTATTTCGAACGGCAGTTGCGAACAGTATCAAAAGAAAGAGCTTGTCTACTTTAAAGAATGTCCCAAGTTTTCAACCTTACACCCTGATACATACTATGTGCATTTTGGCATTCTTTTGTTCTTTCAAGATAAGATTGACAGGGATTATGTATTCGACATCTTGCAGAAGTGGCACGGGTTTAACATTGCTGTCGACTTCGCTGACATAAATCTTATGTTAGGACCTACAGCTAACTCAGACATTATCGACGAGGTTGCACAGATGATTGCGAATTGTCAGTATCAAGAGTGCTACATTATACCAGAACAGCGTAAGCTCAGGCAGGCTCTGAAGAAACTGCTGGAAGAGAAGACAGGTCAAGAGTTGAAACACTTCAAGCTCTATAAGAAGGTTGTAGAAGCCGTGAATAAGCGCTCTATGTGGAAATAACTTCACGCTATGTGCCGCTTTATGTCATAATATAGGTATAATAAGCACAAACCACATTCCTGAAAGGAGATATGGAGATATGGAAAATGCTAATAAGCTACTTGTAGCTTCACTGCTTACCAAAATCAAAGATAAGAGTTACGAGGGCGAGTATAATCACGAGCTCGTCATACCCCTGCATAAACTCAAGACGCTGTTGTGTGACGAGTTCGGAGTAAACCCAAGTGACATCGAAATTTCTACCAAAGCTGATAAAGACTTCTATAGTTGGTTGCATAAGGATTGAGGAGCATAAGATAATTATTAGAGAGTCAGAGGAATAAATTGAAAGGAGTGCCTATATGGCGTGGGAAAATCGATATTACATCAGACTTAGCCAATTCGCATTTCCAGAGAGTCTTGATTCATTGACTGTTGAGCTGAATGACTTGCGTATTAATACGTTCAACACTGTAGAAGGGGCACAGCATCTTGCCAAGAAATTAAAAGAACTCTATGATAGCACGATTCGGATGTATCGTCCGTTCTGGAATGAACAGACTCATAAGTCAGACCTTGAGCGGATTCCGGTATGTGAGCTTGTAACGGGGGAGATTTCAGAGACAGCTTATCAAGCAATTTCAACTGTGTTTGAACCTCTTGCAAAATATAAGGAAATTATCGCTTCTACAGTCATGCCGAAATATTGTGACACGATTATGGTACTTCCAGGCTTGCATATCATTAACCCATGGAACCACTTTGAATTGAAAATCTGTATAGATACGGATTTCTGAGAACTTCGTGTGTTATTGCGTTATGATATATATGTAAGGTAAGAACAACAGGTTACTGATGAACTGGAGGTACATCGTATGACACAAAAATCAATAACCTACGGAGATGCCTGCAAGTTTGGGTATTTCTACCCAGGGCTTTGGAACGAACTGGAAATTAAGGAAGACAAACTGGAAAGTAAGGAGGTTGGACGGCATGAATGAGTTGTGTGCTACTTACATCGGGACTCCGGCGGAGATACAGTACAAAATTATAGAGTTTCTGAAAGGACATCCTGACTACGAAGTTGTTGGTAGAACTCAACAGCGAAATTTTATGAGTCTTACCGACACTGTTTATATTACTTATCACAGAAAGATACAACTCTAATAACTCGTGGTGAGTGATAGTGAAAGCAAAATGCTTTTTGGAAGTGGGGAGGAGGAGTGAAAATGAGTGAGCTTACACTTGATGAAGCTATCGAGCATTGCCTTGAAGTGGTAGAGAACTGTGAAGAACAAGCGAAACAATGTGATAGTGATGATAGGTATGAACGTCATGTTATGCATGAGAATGCCGAATGTGCTGCCTACCACAGACAGCTTGCAGAGTGGTTAACAGAGTTGAAAAAAGCAAAAAGCATTATTAATGTATGTAAGCGAGTGTTATGGTTTTTGCTTGAATGCGAAATTGAAAGCACAACAACAAGGCACGAAGTAGAAACTTTATTGAAAAACATAACAGAATAATAGAACTTATCTGAAAGATGTTTCTAATGATTCGGAAGTATAATATCAACTTTTTATTTTCATAAGATAAAAGAATAATTTAAAGCTTTAAGGAGGAATAAAAAATGAGTTTATATAATGCAATGATGGGCTTTAATCCTTGCTGTATTCTATTTATGCCAATGTTAGGCAGAAAGCAAGAAGAATATCCTCGATTTAGAGATTGTTTTCTCTCCGATGACCATAAGTACATTGATATTTACACCAGAGTTGGCGGTGGTAATCGCAATACTGGATATGGTGAAGAAGAACTGTATAAAGATGAAAACTTTGTTGAAACATTCGATGATGATTATGACAATACGTATGGAACGTATCGTTTCAAAGTACCTGAGAAATGGCAATCTGACTTTGATTTAATTGTTGAGGGTAGAATAAAAGATGTTTCAGATGATTATGTTGCACATCTTAAAGAATTTTTTCCAAAACTTTCAGCCGAAGGTGTAATTGATAAATTATTCAGGAGGGCTGAAAATGACACTTGATGAAGTAATACGCTATAATCGTTATTTTGCTGATATGGAAACTAAATCAGGAGATTTGGAAGTAGCAGAATATTATCGTAACACAGCAAAATGTTTCGAAGAATTGAAAGAGTTAATAGAACAGAAAGCAGAGTATAAGCGGCTTCTGAAAGCAGCAGTTGACGGTTTTAGATGGCTCGAACAACATACAGAAGATGATAATGGCGGTTGTATTGTTAAAACAAGCAATATTTCATGTGGCAATTGTCCGTTTAATACAAATGGTACTGATTGCAAATGGAAACATGAAGCCGAAGCCTTAAAGCTGATTGAAAGTTGAAAGTTGTATTCTATAAGGAGAATTAAAAATGGTGACAATTAATTTAGAGGGCATAGAAATATGGAAATAATAGAAGAACGCCCAGAGCTAAAAAGCAAAATCATTAAGCTTGAACTTCAAAAATATGTATTTAATGCTTCAAATAGCAGAAAAATTGTCAGAAAAATACCAAGTACAAGAATACATCGAAATAATAAATTTATGCGTCAAAGTCATAGGAAGCTGGTATGAAGTGTGATGACAAATGATGAAGCATGATACATTCAAGCTTATACATCGGAGGTGAATCAGTATATGAACTATGCAATAGGAGATGTCTATATCTTATTAGAAGATTTGGATATGTGTAATGATAATTATGGTTTTAGAACTGACGGTGGAACAGCTAAAGCTGGTCAACGATTTGAATTATTGGATTTACCGGACTGTAAAAAGAAGAAGTATACATTACTTTCTCTAGATGTGAAATTTCCTTATCATTTATATTTAAGAGAGAATGATTTTAAGCGTTTATTTGCAAAGGAGTTGTCATGATTAAAAAAGTATAGTGATATTGATGACACTTAATGAAGCTTCAAAGCTGTTAAAAATGTGGAGGAATAAAAATTGTTAAGTTTAGTTAATGAATTTCCAATAGACCCTAATTACCTTTTGTGGGTAACTGAAATAGGAGAAAGTGGAAATACTTATTATATCGTGAGCAATAAAATGCGAACAAGATATTTCTTATTTAAAGGAAGTAAAAAACTTGCTAAGGAATCTGCTAATCCACTTGACCTTGAAAAATATATAAAATAAGAAAGAAGTTGTCTTATATGGTAAGAAGAATCAAAACGGACAAAAAGTTAAGATTACACGAAGCATATAATGTTCCCTGCGAGGGAATATTTTGGTTTATTAAGGACGAATTTGTAGCATACCCGGAACAGGTAGACTCTATGGGTATATGGTCTACGACACTTGAACATATCAAATTATGGGAACATATAAAAGACAACTATTTAGTAAACGGAGAAATTGTTAACTACGATTATTTTCCAAGGGGTAGAGTTGTTGTCAATGCCATTGTAAAAGATGGAATTTTAAGTCATTACGAAGCTTATATCTATATTGATAAATGTATTAACAATGACGACACTTTGGATATAATTAAACAAGAATTTAATCTATTTAACTGTGATATTAAATATATAGGTTCAGAAGGAGGAATTACTTTAGACCACTACATCTGTCATAATTGCAGAAAATGACTGCCAATTTCTATAATTAAAAAATAATTATTTTAGAAACCACTTGACATTTACTATAATATGTTGTATAATATTTATAGTAGATAAGTGGTTTTTGGCATATATAAAGGAGGTTTATAATATGACTTGTAAACATTGTGGTACTACATTTGACGAAACTAAAGTTATTAGACTGCACGACGAATTAATATGTTGTCCAAACTGTAGAACGCTGCAGAATGCTGTCGATGAAGAAGCTACTGAGTATACGAACCCTGTTGCTCGTATTTTGCATATTGCTGTTGATGAAGAAGATGATGAAGAAGATGAGGAGGAAGTTACCAAGTATACGAACCCTGTCGCTCGTATATTGCATATTATAGCATTTATTACTTGGACAGCTGGTGTACTTTTTATTATGGCATCCTTGTTTATTAACCCCGACGCAATAACATTTTTTACCTGTTGTCGTTATCTCTATGCAATATTTGTATCTGGAATGTTCACATATGCATTTGCCGAAGTGATACAGTTACTAACAGATATACGAGATTCATAATATATAAGGAGCAATAACTAATGAGATATGTAGCAATGGACCTTATGACCAGACATCTGAAACTCTTTAATTTACAGGAGGTTAATTATGAGCACAAGAGCCAGAATTGTATTTGTGGATGAGAATAATATAGCACATTCTGTATACTGTCATAACGATGGATATCCGCAGTGGGTAGGTCGTATACTTAAAACTGCTTATAATAATGAAGAAAGAATAAAGAAACTTATTTCTTATGGGGATATGAGTGCTTTATGCACAGAGATAAATCCAATACCCAATGTTCCACATAAAGCAAGTTCTTACTGTCAGCCTGATGTTTGTATCTTTTATCACAGAGATAGAGGAGACGAATGGGAATATACAAAACCAATCGAATTTAAATACACGATAAAGAATATGCGTAAGTACATAGGCGATGATATTGATTATACCTATGTTTGGCACGGCAATAAATGGAATATTTATCTTTTTGACAGTGGTACCCTTATGGAACTTACAGATGATATATGTACTAATGGTCTTTCTGATTAAGTAAGAAAGAAATAAATAACCCTTTCTAAAAATTAGAAGGGGTTATTTTTATATTTATAAATAAAAACAACATAAACCGTATAAACATTATAATATATACAAACTTTATATTTATAAATTATGTCTAACATAGATTGGTGTGATGTTGTTTGAAAATAATTATTGAATCCAATATAACTGGCAGAATAGCAGAAACCGGTGAACGTTGTATTATGGAACCTAATGGGTATTGGGTAGGTGCCGGTGGTCGTAAAATTACAAGTTATGAACGGGTTGATAAAGACATTGAATATAACGATGCCGGTGAACCTGTTCGCAGACAATACTCCATGGACAGACAACATAGATTTTGGGTTGAGACTGAAGATGAAATAAAGAATTACTAAGGGGTTGTAATTATGGTTAAAAAATTGCACATTGAAGAGAGTTTAAACAGGGATTTACTTAATATTTATCGCAAGGGTGTGTACGATAGATACAATAAAGAACTTCAATCACAACTGAATTCTCTAATGCGTAGCATACCCATTGGCACTTATATTTTAGAAATTGGTGAGCGAGGATATAATTCGGCATATATAAAAACAGGCGCGGATAGCTTTAAGTGGTTATATAATAATGATGTACAATCAAGTAATTACTTCTTCCACCCAGATAAAACGTTCATTGTTCTTCCAACAAACTTCAAACCCGGAGAAAGAATTAATTATGAGGATGATGTGGTTCGTGTTTGGGAACTATCGGAATCCGATGAGGTAATTTATGAGGGTATTGAAGATTATGAGCCTATGAAAGATGCTCGATGGAAGTATTGTGAGCGATTAGGCGCTTATTATATTATGGACCGTTTTACCGACACAGCCTATATTAAGGTAATGGTATAAGTATTGTTATTCATAACTCTTATATGAATTTTATAGCAACTACTGCGGTATTTAGTCATCTTTCTTAAAAGTTTGACTAAATAGTATTCTAAATTACAGAGAAGGGGAATTTACAATGGTACAGAAATTAACATTGGCAGAGGCAGATAATAATAAAATACCGAAAATAAAAAGAATAAATGCAGCCTGTATTAATGCATATGAATTAGTGGCAAGAGACCTTTTAAAAATGAAGTCCTTATATAATACAGGTAATATAGCTATTTATGCCGGTAAGTTGTCTGGCGGTGAACTGGTTATAATGTACATATCGTTTGCTAATAAGTTCAGTCCTGTTGTTTATATCTGGCCAGCTAACACTGACCCGGATGCTTTTGATGATATTGTTACAATATGTTCGGGTGGACGTTTTGACGAGGAGATACCTTCGTTCATTGATGACTATAATGCAAAAGAGTATTCCTTCTGGGAATTTGTAAAGGAACAGTTATATTAATAATGAGGAGATGTTACATATGATTAGATTATTAAATGAAGATGCTTTTACTGACGCTGTAACAGCTAATTCTACTTGGCAAATGGTTAGTAGGATATGTAAAGAATATGGGTATAATTTTGACCCATATGCAAGAGTAAATGTAAAGAAGAATGGACAAACTACACTGGAAGATATTCGTATTTGGCCTACGGATAGAGACAATATGCCATCTATAGAAATTGATACAAAAACAACTCCTTTTAATTATACTATAACAACACCTCACGGATTCTGGGATGGCAACTTAGATGAGTATAAAGAATTTCTCGAATCCTGGCAAAGTGTTGTTACTATGTTGGAAGAGTTGAATGAGATAAATTTCTTTGATTTATATCAATATATAGAGGAGTCGTGATTAATTATGATAAAGAAGTTACATATTAAAGAAGATGTAGAGATAGAGGTAAAGAATACAGGTGTGTTAGAGGTACCTGAAAACAAGAATGTGGATGAATTACCTATAAAACACTTTGTAGCACTTGCCAATAAGAAAGGTCTTTCTACAGTAACAAGAGCGCTTAATAATCTACAGGTTTGGAATAAGAATAAAGACCCTAAGTTATCTAAATGGGCTGGTGATATGATAGATAAAGTTACTAAAAGATTTGAAAACAAGAAAAACGAATCTTACGAAAATATTCATAGTTATGACTATACAGAAAAAGATACAATTGCTAACAATATAGCCAATTGGGTATTTGAGAGTGATATTGATTCTAATTTATCTGAACTTGAGGACCTTATAGGACCTTTAGATATGGAAGATTATGAGGCACCCGAAACATTGGTAGATAGATTAATGACATTTGATTTGGATACTCTACTATATGTGGAAAGTGAATTAAATGTGCAGGGAATTGACGAATCTACACATTTAGAAGAATCTAATCAAGATGAAATAGATTATAGACTTGAATGTGCTGATTATGCTATGTACAAAGTAGTGACAAATCATACAGGTATTGAATTAGTTAGTGACAACACATATGGTAAATATGAAGTTACATATAATGGTGTTACTGTTACTGTTGAATTTGATTTAGATGGAATTGCTAAATACGAATATACTATTAACGGTGAGGGTCCTTATTGTCACGACAGTTATGAATATATTACAAATGATATTCGTGATTATGTAGATGAAATAATGGACGAAGAAGATGATATAGACGAAAGTTGTACACTGACTGAATTCAGTAGCAATTTTGAGGGTACGGAGTTTGGTGAAGTTGAGTTTTATTCCCATATCTTAAAAGATTATCCGGAATCTATGATTAAGAACACTATACAAACAAAATGCCCATTTCCTATAAATATTTATAATGTAGATAATGAGTGGGACGGAAATATATCTGTTGGGTACGAAGTAAAAGAAGAAGATTATGACCCTGACGAGATAAACATTACTGTTGTAAAATTATTACAGGATTTAGAAAATAGTCTTAGAAGATAAGGAGTGTATTATAAATGATTAGAAAGTTAAGAGAAGAGTATACAAGAGACGGATTTGCTGTAACTGCTTACTGGCGTCCTAATCATCGTAGCAATTATGCCGACAGATATTTTAGTAGGGCATCTTGGCAAGACGCAGAAGATTTTGCACATATGTTATTAATGGAAGGTTTATATGTAAATATTATTGATTTCAAAACTGGAAATCAAATAGATATTGACCCAACAGAATATCAAGCATATTTTGACGGAAGTTTTGACATTAATAATGACATTGTAAATTTCAAACGCAGCTTGCAAAAAGAATCTAAAACAATGAAAGAATTTGTTAACAATAATACAGAAGAACAGGAACTACAAGAATTCTTACAGTGGTTAAAAGACGAGAACATTAAAGTTGATAAAGTAGCAGATAAATTAAAAATGATTTATCTACACGATGAAAAAGACTTAGATGAAGCATCTTTCTATTTACAGGACAGGGATTATTTTAAGAAATTATATGATTTCGGATGGCACGTTGCTGTATCAAATAAGAGTTTAGGTAGGAATCTTGCTAAAACATTAAAGATGGAATCTGATACACATTATGACGCCTACGATGGCGGTGTTTATAGAACATTTGACGCGGAAGATGCTAGACAAGCTGCTAAACAGGTATTTGATAATATTTATAGTCTCTATAATAAAACAGGTACTACTATAAGTGAATTCCAAATGGATGCCGAATTAGATACAAACAAGTTCTGGGATACATTAGCAAGTTTATGTAGCGATAATGGATTTGAATATGTTATCGTTTCCGAAGATGAAAATTTCGATGATAAATACTATACTATAAAATTAATAGATATAGAAGAAGGCTATGATATAGAAAACGAGTGTATTACAGAGGGCATAGAAGATTTTGACTAATATGTTGGATGTAAGAGGGGTACAAGTATGATTAAAATAAATCTAAACGAAAGCACTTATCAAGAAGTTGCAAAGGAAATTGAGAACAGACAGGATATAGACACTACATTTCGTACATATACAACACTCACTACTCATTATGGTAAAAAATATCCTGTATATATTATATATGTAGAATATCGAGATGTAGCAGAAGACATTGGTAGTCACGATTATCAGTGGGTTCTTGCCGGATATACGGATAATGGTGTATTATATCTTACGGCGGACGAGATTGACGATTATAATCTCCACCCATATATGAATGGGGAGGTTATAACAGATTTGGAAGGTATGATTAAAGCATTTCCAGAAGCTTTTTATATTGAAGATACAGTTATGGAAGCTTGTAATAGTAATGTTATGAAAGAATGGTCACAAGCCAACTATGTTAAAAATATAAGAGATAATCCAAAAAAGTATTGTACCGAGGTGGCAAACTATATATTAGAAAATGGTTTAGCGCCAGATTCTGTTTACTATAGTAAATTATCTGATGGAAATTATAGTGTTCTTGTACAACATATAAAGGATAAGACCTTAGCTGAAAAAATAGAGCAAGATGTTCTTACTCATTTTCAAGACGACAATGTTATTATAAAAAGTTCTATGTTGTATGGTGGGGAAACAGTTAGATTTGTGGTTAAGCCGTATAGTGTAACAGTGGACACACAACCACCCATAGATTCTGATAACGAAAAAACTTCCGAACGTAACTTGTTAACTAAAACAGCAACTGAAAACGATGCCTATTATATTAAAATAGGAAAAGCAATTGCTAATTATTATGATGAAATTAGTTTTAATAGTTATGGTATAATTATCTACACAGATAATAAAAAAGCTCTATATACCGAAATAACAAATGCCTTAAAATCAATTGAAAATACAAAATAATTTATGTTAGAAAAGGAGAAATCTTATATGAAATTATATGTTAACGAAAAGAATGGATACCCAGATAATAACTTCACAGAAGATGAGTATATGTCCTATATAAAGGATATTAAGAAACAGTTAGTAAATGCTGTTAATAATCTTGACCGTTTGGCTGCCAAACAATTAGAGATTAATGAGCGTGGCGATTATAATAGTATATTAAGGGCAGAGGATGAGGAAGACTTATTCAGAAGATGTGCGCTTCTTCATTCCGCCCGTAACTTTTTAGATATGTGCAGACACATACAAACGAGGTGATTAATTATGATTAAATTAATTAATGAATCTAATAATTTATCTGATTTCAGAGGTAACTCCAGAGCAGGTAACGCTACACGAGTAAGAATTAAAGCTACAGGTAGAACTGGATGGGTTGAGTCTGTAGTGGATGATAAATGGGGTCAGGGAATTAGAGTAATTTATGATGACCAACCTGGAATGTGGCCAGATTTCTTTACTGTGGATGAAGTAGAAATTCTTGAGTCGTGTAAGAAATCTAAGACGGAATCTTTTGATGATGACTTTGAGCAATATACTTATGTAAAATCTAAAGATGTTAACGACGCAGATGGTTATCTTACAGAGTATACAATGTATTATGATGAAGTTGGAGATAGATATGTATTTGTCTTTGGCGATTCAGACATTTATAATCCTAATGATGGATATGAAGAATTTGATTATGAATGTGATACAGAAAGAGCTGCTGATGAGTGGTTTGATAACTATGAAGGATTTGAAGATTTAGATGAAGGTCTTATAAACGAGGTTCAGGAAAGACCTTATGTCGAAGTTCAAGTAGGTATGCAGTGGGCCGACGACGAATTTTTTAAACAATGTAATAAGATACGTGGCAATAAAGCGTGGGTTGAGACTCGTTGGAATTCAGTAGACTCTGACGAGGAACATAGAGAGGTTACTATATATGATATAGTTAAAGGAGAGAATTGTGATATTCTCGTAGACCCTAAATATCCTAATGAGTGGTATGGAAAAATCTACGTTAACAGTGCAATTAATTTGGACCAGTTTTATCCGGATTATTGGAATGACATTTTAGAGAGTACCAACACTTCTACTTCTATCAAAGAATCTATATATACGGATAATGGATTCAGTAGTAGAAAAGATTATTTGAATTCCTTAGCAGATGATTTTGGTATTGATAAAAATACCGTATACGATTTAGCATCTGTATTAGGTCCAGAGGAAGACTTTGATGCACTTGTTACAGAATTAGAAGATATGGCAGATGATTTAGAGGAAACAGAAGATTTTGACCCCATGAAACATTATCTTGACAACTATGCCTATGTTGTATGTAGCACAGATAATACTTACGAAAACTTTGATTTTATATTCCCTTATGATACATATGAATTTGCTGAAAAAGAGTTAGCAAGGGATTTAATTGAATATGAAACAGAAACTTGTATTTTTGATACCCACAATAAAACCAAAACTGATTATAGCCCAAATAAATTAGATATTTCCAAATTGGACGAAGGTGGACGTTGGGATTGGGTAGAGGACGATGACTATATAAACCCAGAAATAGTTGGTGAGGATGTTGCTATGGAGAATATTCGTAGTATACTTGGTATGTGCAAAGTTAAAACAGAAAAATACTGATATGTATATAGTTATGTACAAAGTAGTAGACGGAACAGACATATTATCATCTGTTCCGTTTATTAGTAACAGGAGTTGATAAACAATGAAATTACATTTAAAAGAGGATTTAACAAAATCCGACCTGGATAAAATTTATAAAAAGGTTTATGATAAGTTTGTGGAAAATTCTGATGCTTTAGGGTTCCAAAAAGATTTAGTAAACTCTGTTCCACAACTATTTAAAAGAAAATCTACTAAAGCTGCCGGAAGATGTAGACCTGTTGGCAGTTCTTACATAGTAGAATTAAATCCAATTATGTTAAAATTTGGGGAAGACGGTAAAAAATTTATAGAGGATGTAGTTGCACACGAACTTGTACATACCTTACCACATTGTCTAAATCATGGAAATGAATTTCATAGGATGGCAAATAAAGTTAAACGACTCATGGGGTATGAAATAGGAACATCAACGGACGACGACGCTTCTGAATATTTCTATAAATATCTTTTAGACGATAAGCCTAATTATAAACTCGTGTGTGATAAATGTAAAAGAGAGATACCTTTTAGCAGGTTGAATAACTATGTAAAATATCCGGAAGATTATAAAGATAATTGTGGCGGTTCCTTTAAGTCATATGCACTAAATAAGGATACGGGAGAATACGAAGAATACATAAATAAACGTGGGTTTATTGGGTAATCTACTGATGGAGGATATATGATGAAAATTCTAAAAGAAAATATGAATTATCCATGCGAAGGTTATTTCTGGATAATAGATGATAGTGTTGTAGGTATTACGTCTGAAGTACCTCATTATGACTATGAATATAATCTCAATGGTAAGACACATAAAAACACCTGGGTTAATATAGCACAAGATTATTTAGTAAACGGTAAGGTTGTAGAATGGGATTATTTTCCAAGAGGAAGGATAATGATAGACCCAAATTATGATTCAGAAGGAAAGTTTATGGATTATTCTTGTATGGTATTTTTAGATAAGTGTATTAACAATGATAAATGTAAGCAACTAATAATTGATTATTATAATTTATCGTTACCAACGATTCATAACATAACCTGGACTATGTTATCAGAACGTGCTGGAATTGACCATTATTCTTGTCATAACTGTAGAAAATAATTACTTAGAATAATTAAATTTAAAAATCCTATTGACTTTTTATACAGAATATGTTATACTATATTTAGTAGAAATAGTATAATTTGGGGTGAGTTTATGAGAATTAGAATTGAAGAAGATTTTATATTTGAAATGGCAAATGTACGAGGAAAAACTGTAAAAGTTCCCCATAAGTTAGATTTCTCCTTTGTATTCACTGTAAAAGATTGTGTGGCAAGTACAGATATACAGCACGGTTTAAGAGTAAAACCTGTATTCAATCCGGAAAGAATAAACACAGAAGATGAAGGTACTTTAAAATTATTTGGAAATTGGGAATATAAACCCGGAAGAAATGATAAAAATGTAAGCACTAAACAGATTAAAGAGATGAAGGACTTTTTTGCAACTTATAAGATATTGTTTGCTGCCGTGTGGGAAAAAGTTTTACAGCAGGATGTTGTGCAGGATTATTTTAAGGGAAATTTAACTCTAAACGAAGTAATAGAAGAATTTGACTTTTATAATGATTATAAGGAAGACTTAGATATGATAACAGATTTAGAAGAATTGCAGGAATTTATAGAAAAGAACAATCTATTTAATACCTGGAATAGATAAGAAGGGAGTTTTAATTATGAACATACCTATTATAGAACCCGGTTATTTATATGAAATGGCAAATTTTGGACCTAACACAACCGGAAAAAACTTCAATGTATGGGTTGACGAAATAGGTAAAAATAGAGGAACTAAACATAATTTACCTAGGTTTAAAGTGGAGAAGAATAATGTAGAATTAGATATTATTATTGATAACGATAACATCTATTTTGACAAAGCACCTACTAACAAATTACATAAATTTGGACCATATAAAGATGCTTTAGAGTTTATAAGAACTTTTAAGAAACCATTGTTAATGCATTGGAATCGTGAAATAGATACAGGTGATTTGGCACTTATATTTAAGTTAGTAAGTAAGAAAAAATATACAGTCGACGATGCTATTAACGCTGTACAAAACGACACATTCTAATTAGAGGAGGTTATTTATATGTATATACCAATAACAGGTCTTACTGGTACAGAAATAGCAACTAAGTTAAAAGGGTTTTATGTACAGGGTGACATTGGAAGTATTTGTGATATACTCATCCAAATGCCTGTAAATACTTTCATTTATATCGAAGCTTACGATGGTACATATACAATAGAAAAAATTAATAATACTTTTATGTGTTGGAATGTACAAGAACCACCTTTTTATGACTTTACTAATTTAAGTGATTATGCTACAGCTAAGAAAATATATGAGTTGAAATATGTAAAATCTGTGGATGTAAAATTTAAGTGAGGTGTGTTTGGTGAATACTATTGATACAATTTGTAAGAATTGTCAATACACTCTTGGAGGTCCTATTGGTACTATAGACAGGGCTAAAGAAAGATATTGTCATAGGAAGGGACTTACAATAGTTCCTGTAGATAATTGTTGTGATTGTTTTGTAGCAATTACTCACAAGCAGGATATTATAACATCATGTGACGAACTGTGCGAAATTTATAAGGATGTTTTGGAGGAACTTGCTAAATGATTAGAAGTCTTAACAAAGAGGATATTATAACAATAGCAAAGAAGATTACCTCTATCGCCGATGAGGAATTACTTGTACTGAACGACGGTTTGCTTCATCAATCTGTTAATTCTCCGTTTATTACTTTTGACAATATAGAATTGTATCCAACAATCGAAAATAAGGCATCTCAACTCTGCTTTAGTTTACTTAAAAATCATTGTTTTCAGGATGGAAATAAACGAATTGCAATGATGTCAATGCTTGTCTTTTTGGATATAAATGGAGTTGACGTAAAACATTTTAACCATGAACAACTTTATGATATCATATATGGTGTAGCAGCAGGCCTACGTCCTAAGAGCGATATCTTTCTGTTTCTTCGTGAAGAATTTATTTCTACACACATTAAGTGAAATTTCTAAGGGGTTTATAGAATATTTTAAAAGAATAGAATCTGTTTAGTTAAAAAGGGTACTTTGTATGAAGAAATATGTTAATAAGATTAGAGAATATGATAGTGACATTACTTATGACATAAACAGCTTGGAAGGACTGAGGTTGTTAGCAAACTATGCACATATATCAATTGAGCAAGCCTCGAAGATAGAAAAACTTATAATGCCTGACGGTGAGGTGTGCTATATAGAAAGGAGTGTTATAAATGATGTGGAAACTAAATGAATCTAAATACCCACCTTGTCCAACTAAACCTAAAAAGAATAGTTACAGGTCCAAAACTGTAACAAAAGTTTGTGACGATGGTTTGGAGTTGGACTTCAATATTTTACCCAATAAAACAACAGCTATTGAATTTATTTATTGGATGCTTGACGGATATGATTTTCCTTGGTGTAAAGATAAGTATAGACTACAAGATTACATAAACGACCCCGAGTGGTACGAAGAGGTAATGGATGCTTATGAAAACGGAGATTCTATAGACCCGGATAGTAGCACTTGGTTACAATTTGACGACGGTAAATATGTAAACATAGAAGATTCTGGAGTTAAAGGAGCCATTCAGGCATATAGAGGCGCTTATAAGATAGATGAACTATATCACACAAATGCCTGTGATTGTACTTTATACGGTGGATACGTTTATTATGATGAATATTATGGAGATTGGAGAGCCACCCTTGATGCGAATGAGATAAATGATTTTGACGAAAGAAATTGGAAAACTATTGGCAAGACCTGGGTAGAAGAACGAAATTGATTTATGTAAAAAAAATTTATACATCATAAACCAAAAAGAACCTGGGAACTTGATGCATTGAATAATCCAGTTATTTCACAGTAAATAAAAAAAACAAACGTTAATACTACAAAAAATAAACATCTACTAACTTTAATTTATATAGTTAGTAGATGTTTTTTATTTTCTAATTTCCAGTTAAAGAAGGAAGATGATATATAATGGCAATAGATAAACTTATAAATTCTACACAAGGTGATTCTATTATAGCAGCATTAGGCTCCAGCGGTTCTATAGCTCAATCATTAGCTATAATAGCTGCTAAATCTAATACACCTTATAGTAGTGATAATAAATTAAATCCTTCGTTTATTGCTTATGATACTACTCATGCAGCTGTTACTGAGGCACAACGTACACAGATTGGAACTAACACTACTAATATTGCTTGGAATACTAATAATGGAGTGAAGAATCTTTTTAACCTGACGAAAGCGTCTGGAACATACAGCACTGTTATTTTTACTGTCAATAGTGATAAAACTGTCACAGTCAACGGCACAGCTTCGCCCGCTAACTCAGTTTTTAATCTTGACGACTGGACTTGCACCAAAGCAGGCACATATGTTGTCTCGGGCGCACCTTCTGGCGGTTCGTGGACACCTTCACCTGATACGTATCGAATACGTGTTGCAGTAAATGGAACATGGAAAGGTGATGATGTAGGAAACGGCTTTGCACTTACACTTGCGGTAGGTGACGTTATCAATTTGCAAATCAACACAAGCACATCATATACTGCTAATAACCTTGTATTTAAACCTATGATTTCCATCAAGTCTCTCTACGATGCAGACCCCACATACCAGCCATATGCCC
>Ga0247611_10001314_pt1 | contig 44924 bp, 58 predicted proteins | sample 177DNAGHGhighgp2_FD_192422 | JGI IMG/M metagenome (GOLD analysis project Ga0247611, IMG submission 192422) | Sheep rumen microbial communities from Palmerston North, Manawatu-Wanganui, New Zealand - 1770 DNA GHGhigh gp2 | ecosystem: Host-associated > Mammals > Digestive system > Stomach > Rumen... | reverse complement strand
CGACCGACCGACCGACCGACCGACCGACCGACCGACCGACCGACCGACCGAAGGATTGTCCGCCGTGCGTGTCACGGCGTCAAGTGTTTTTTCGTGCATCAGTTACCTCCTACCCAATCGTCCAAGGCCCATACCTGCCAATGATAGGTGCCGTTGCGCATGTATGTGTTGACGGAAGATGTTGCAATCCTAAACTCGTTATTGCTAATTGCGGTTCCCCAAATATTGCCTACATACGCCCCTTGTCCAGTCTCATCCCATCCAGCGGAGCTGTTGCTCCAGGTGCTCCTATAGCGCCGTAGCAGGATGGTAGCTGGCACAGGGTATTCCTTTGTTTTTGTTGCATGGCTTGTATAGTTCTGGACTATTTCCGTGCCTTCATAGAGCGCCTTAGCAAAGTCGACCGTGATAAAGTGGCCGAAAATGAGAGTATATCCGCCTGGAGCAACTATTTGATTGTTCTCATCAGGCTCCAGCCAGATCACTCCGAAGAGGTTTGTTGTGTTCAGGCCATGTTCTATATCCTTCGAGGTGATATAACCGCTTGTGACGGTAAATGATCCACTCTCGGTTCTTGCGCCACCGCCGCCGCTCGCTCGTGCCATCATGGCGCGGCGTCTCAGATCGCTCATGCCGTCACCTCCCAGCTCTTGGCCACGCCGTAGCCGTCCAGGATGTCCACCTCGTAGCGCGTGTTGGCCTCCACCGTCCAGCCGTCCGGCATGGTCACGGTAGCCGGGATCGTCACCGTGGGGGCGGTAGCGCTGCTGAGAAAGTCGAAGTGATACTGGGCCTGCTGCCCGGCTGCGGCCGCGTTGAGGGTCAGGGTCAGGGCAGTCAGCGAACCGGTGAAGTGATAGACCTTCCCGGCGTCCAGCGCCTGGGTGACGGCGCCGTCCGTGGCCACCGTGACCTCGGTCACCTTGTCCGCTTTGCCGGAGATGTCCTGGTGCTGCTGCAGCGCCGTGTCCGCTTTGCCCAGAGAGGTTTTCACATCCTCGGCCATATCAGTCTTGGGAACGCCACCGTCGGGCTTGACGTACTTGCCCGCGATGGCCGCGTTTTGCTGCCGGTCGATCACGTCCTGATCGGCCGCTTTACGGTAGCCGGTAAGGTCAACTTCAGTCGTTCCAAGGCGCTCGTAAGCCCCGTTCACGTAGATGTACTCGTCGTAGATGTTGGTGCCGCTGCCGCTGTTGGGCACGAGGTAGATCGTGCCGTCCGCTCCGACGGCGGGCAGAGCCTGCACCACCGCAAAGCGGATCTGTGTCACCCCCGCGACCGCCGATGCGATCGCCGCGGCAACGCCGCCGGACTTGACCAGCGCGTCGCTCCCGCTTGTCGGGCTGTCGTCAACACTGGGCTTCCCCTCCAGGTCGTTATAGTCCCCGGTTTTGGCTACTTCGGCCAACTCGCCCGCCTGAACAAATCCGATGTCGTTTTGCAGTTCGGACGTTTTGCTCGGCACGATCGGGATCGCGCCCTCCTCCAAATCGGAGGCCGGGATGCCGGTAGAGGGCTTTTTGTAATAGCCACTATTTACGAGAAACTCATCAAGATACTGGATGTCTGTTGCGTCTATCCCAAGCAGCACCCAGGAGATGACGTCTGCGCTGGTGTGGGTGAGGCGCACCGCCGATGCCGCCGTTACCGTCAGGATCGCTACCATGTCGCCGTTCTGAGCGGCGTAGACATTTGCCGTCTGCCCGACGGCTACACCCGTGGCACGCGCAAAAACCGTCTGCCCCGCCAGCCACGCCGCCATGATCTCCGCATAGGTCTTGTCGCAGCTGCTGGTCTGACCGAGGGTGTAGGTGGCGACAAATTCATCGCTGCCGCCTCCCGCACCGTCCATCACGTCAAAACTCTGCCCTTCCTGGTGCGCGGCGGAGGTGATGGTGATGCGGGTGCCTCCTGGGATCGTTTCGATGGTGACCTCCGGGGCAAAGCCAGGGTCGCCGTGGACGCCTTTGATGGTGCCGATTCCCCTTAGCGCGCAGTTTTGACCAACCACGGAAGAAATTTCGTATAGATTCGCTATGCTGCTGGTCTCTCCAATCAGAGGGCCAACGACCAAATCGTGGGCGGCTGGTGCTCCGCTGCGGCCTTTCAGATAAGATGCGCGAATTTCTCCGTAGCCAGGAACGCCTGTTGACGTGATCCGGGAGACTGTCCACCATATGCCGTTGCCGTCCTCGCCGTCAAACTCGCCGGCGTCAGCGTCGTCCCGGACGCTCTGCGCCAGGCGCTCCGCCTCGTCGGCCGCATCCCGCGCCGCCTGGGCGGCTTCCATCAACTTCTCGACAAGCGTTTTCGTTTTCTCTGCCGGGTGCTCTCCGCTCGGATCGGTTCCCTGCTCGATGCGTCGGACACTCGCGTAAACGGTCGGGATCACAATGCTCCCCGTCCCGTCCACGCCGTAGACGCCGATACGCAGATAGCTCTTGGGCATCTCCATGACCTCCGGCGGCACCTCGCAGCTCTCGCCGGTCAGCTCCACGTCGATTTTGCGCTCGCTGCCTTCAAACACCGCGATCTTGGTCAGATCGTCCCAGACCGCGTCAAAGGTGAAGGACGCATAGATCCCCCGGCTTCCGGACGTGATAATATCCCGGAAGACGGCGCTTGCATGTCGTCCCTTCACATTCACCAGGATCGTCTTTTCCTCTGGTACCGGCTCTGGTTGGCCGATCGAAAAATCTATTTTCCCCATATCGCCCTCCTGTTAAGCGCGGATCGCTTCGTTGAAATAATCATGCTGCAACCTCCTGATGTCCCCGGAATACTGCAATACCGGGGGAACCGGCGCCGCCTGATTTGTATTCCTTCCCGTAGCCGTCACTGTAGCCGCCGCCCCCGCCGTTGCCGTAGCCGGTGGCGTCATAGCCCTTGTGATGATCCCGTGTGCCGCCGTTTGCCCCGTCTGTGTCGCCGCCCTTGTTTGTGGCTCCCTTTAAATCCGACCATATATACTTATCGCTGTTCACGTGTCCACCGCCTCCGCTCGCAGCCACACGGTGTCCCTGCAGGGCCGGGATGATAGACTCATCCTCCTCCGTCTCGTAGAGCCAGACGCCATCTTTGCCCCCTTCCGTGTCATACGTGGCGCCCCCGATCATGCCTTGCTGTATCTTGGATCCTGTGGCGCCTGTGCGCACCGATCCCGCATTGCTGGTGTAGACCTGGGTGCCGCATGTGATCTCTGTGGCTGCACCATTCGTTGCCCCTACTGTCACTTGGCAGCTCCCGCGCAGGAAGATGCCGCGTTGGGTATAAACACCTCCAGAGTCTCCTCCTTTCCCGGAATAGACATAATTGAGTTGGTCGATCCCGCCGACGCTGCCGTTCTTTCCCGCTCCAACGAGGCAAAAATCCACAAGTCCCGGAGGCGTGCGCCAGGAGAGGACGCCGCTCTCCAGGAGAGCCAGCTCCCAGTGGCCATCCGCATCGGCAGCGAATAGATACGCGCCGGGAGAGCCGCTGAGATTCTTAAAAACAAAACTGTTCTCAGTGATCCGCCCGCCGCGCGGGCCGTTCCAAACTACCATACCCGCACCTCACCCGTAGATGTGTACGATCACATCAATATCCGCGCTCGGCAGGAACGCGCACTTGAAGCTGAGCGCCCCGGCGCCGGGCACGGGCGGAAACAGGTTCGCCTCCTGCGCGGCGATCCAGCTATCCGCGGCAGGCCCTGCGGCCGCCTTGGAATTTGCCGTCATCCCTTCGCAGGAAACGGTCTGGGTATAAAAATCTCCGTCAGCCTCCCAGTCGTCCTTGTCCAGCGTCAGCGTCAGCTCCCTGGTGCTGAGCTGCTGGACGGCGGCGCTGACGGCATTGGTCAGCTGGGATTGGGTGACCAGCGCGCTCGGATCCACCGTCGCCGTAATGCTGGAAACATTTCCGACCTGGATCGTGGCGTAAAACACATAGGCGAAATCGGGCATATCGCCGGTAGACGGGATGGCGATCCCGTCCGCGTCCTGGAAGATGGCAAGCAGCACAGCCGCTCCCGTTCCGGTGTGGCCGAACACGCCGATCTGCCGCGCCTGGTAGGCCGTTTCCGCCGCTGTCAGCATGACCTCCACGGTGATCCCCGCTCCGCTGCTTCTTACGCCTGTCACGGTCAGCGTCTTTTTCCGTGAGGAGACGTCCGTGCAGCTTTTCAGCGCATCGACCTCAACCGTTCCGGATCCGCTTGCGGCATTGTCGATGGTCAGCAGATTGCCCGCCGCGGCGCTTGCCAATACCTCGCGCCCGGCATTTGTGATTGCAGCTTGATTCCACATAGTTAATCCTCCCTTGCAAGTGCGTGGATTTCTCCCTGAGCGCCGGTCACGGCTGCGCCCACCGTGATCAGCGCCGCGGCCTCGCTCTCCCCTGTGAAGCAGATCTGATCCAGTACGCTCCGGACGTTTTGCACCCGTTGCACCATCCGCTGGAGCTTCAGGCTGCCGGCTCCGCTCATGCTCGATCCGTCGGCAAAAATGCGGAAATGATATGGCGTGCCGTTGTACTGATACCATTCCTCCACCCGTCCGGCGCCGAAGGTCGCCTCCACCGCTTTCTTGACGGCATAGACCGTTCCCAAACGGTTATAAAAGGCAAAGGCGCCGGCGATTTGGCTTCGCTTTTCCGGGATCTCCGCCTGGGGATCATACCAGTCCGCCGCATATTCCCAGGCCAGCTCGTCCAGTCTCCACTCGGGCATGGTTTCCACATCCGAAAGGCAGGCAAGCCCGGCCTCCGCGATTCGGTTCAGCGCGTTCAGTCCCGCCTCTATCCCCTTCGCCAGGGCGTAGCAGTTTCGATCCCGCGTCAGGAAGCGAGGGATCCATTTTTCGATCTCAACCGTAAACATCCTCTCACCCCGCTTTTCAGCTCGTCAAAGCGGTCAGAGTGATGCTGCCCTTCAACCGGGAGCTGGCCGGGATCTCTGTGTATTCCACAGCGCCGTCCTCTCCCAGCTTGCTGCCCTCGCCCCAGATGACTCTTGTGCATCCCGCCTGGTAAAGATAGGCGTTCAGCCGGTTCGGGTCGAAGGCGCGGCCGACGCTGTTGTCCTGCCATTCCGTATAGGCGGCCACCGCCGCGGCGATGGCCGCGCTGGTGGTGCTGCCCGCGTCGGCGGCGTACTGGACATTCAGCGTATAAGTGATTTCCTCCGCGACGGACACCGTCACCTGGTCGGTAAGCGGCCGCAGCTCCTCGTCGGACAGCGCCTCCGTCACAGCCTGCAGGATGGCGGCCGCGCCGGTATCATCCGAGAGGATCAGATAGACGCCAACCTGCCCCGCGCCGATTCTCAGCGCTTTCGCGTCCACGATCGCGCTGCTCACGCCCATGGCCGCCGCCTCGTACTGCCGGGCGGGCCCGGTGGTTACGCTGGTCAGCCAATAATTGCGGATCCTCTCCCTGTAGACCTCATCCTCTTCCCGCTCATTTCCGCCCACAGCGTCAGCGCTTGCAAAGATCGTGTCCACCGCCTCCTGTGATACGGCAAGCTGCATCTGCGTCCCGGCCAGCAGCCCGTTTCCGGCGCTTCCTGCCCGCTCCGCCTCGATTTCAGCCGTCAGGGTCTGCTCATACCCGGACAGGCTCAGATTGTCCGTCAGCAGATAAAACATTTCCCCGTTGGCGGTCATTGCCGTACCCTTCCCCAGGGTGACGGCACGTCCGGTCGTGCGGGTGTGGATCCGCACCGTGGCCTTAGCCTTGCTCGCCTCGATCCGCGGGCAGCTCCGCCCTTCCCCCATCACGTCCAGGTATTCCCCCGCCGCATAGCGCAGGGTCTGCATCCTCAGCGCGTTGTCAACACCGGCCAGCACCTGGGTGATGTCCGCCAGCACGCTGCGCAAAAGCATTTCCTTCTCGTCACCCGGATAGAGCGCGTCGCCGCCTTCGGCCTGATACGCGTCCATCATTTCCGCCCAGATCGCCTCCGGGTCATAGGTCAAATAGTGCAGTTCTCCGCTGTCCATTTCCATGCCCCTCTCATTCACTGATCTCAAGGATTACTTTGATATAGAGCTCGCCCCCCGTCAGCAGCGTTGCCTCCGCGCTCACCACCTCCGCGCCGGGCTCCCAGATCATCAAGCGGTCGAGCTCCGGCAGCAGCTCCGTGCGCAGCTCTGGGAGCGGCAGCTCCAAAAGCGTCGTGTCAAATCCGCGGAAGCGGTCAAAGGGCACCTCGCCCATCCGGCACATCAGCAGGTTCTTGGCATTCTGCAGGCGCCGCAGCGTCTTATCTGTCGCCTGGAAGTCGATGGGCGCCGGTAAGTTGTCGATTTGATACCTTGCCATTTCCCACCTCACATGATCATCTGTACAAACTTGACGCCGTTGTTATAGCCGCCGCGCCGTCCGTTGAGCGTCTTCTGGCTGTGCGCCCGTCCGTTCTCCACGGCGGCCTCCGGCGTCTCCTCCCGATCCTTCGGGCTTGCCTGCCGCATGGTGATTTGCACGTCGGCGTGCACCCAGATCCCGCTGTTTGTGATCTCCTTCTCGCTGACGGTCGCGTCCGTCAGCATCATTTGGCAGGGGAGCAGCTTCTCTCCTCCGATGTAAAAATAATCGCTCTCGCCGGCCATTGCTTCCTCCACAAAGGCCATGGCCTCCTCCCGGACAGAGCAGCCCGTCAGCGCGTGCAGCTGCAGCGTAAAGCTCAGCTCCGCGGCGTTCCCCTTTTTTCGCGTCACATACTGCTGTCCGTCGCTCTCCTTGTTTTCCGTCCCGCTGGATCCTTTGATCTGCAGATCTGACCAGCTGCGGATCAGATTGGGCGAGACGATAAAGGCATGTCCGGCCCAGCGTCCCATTTCTGCCATGCTGTTCGCTCACTCCTTCCATGGCGCCCGCGCCGGCGCATAGCGCTCATATCCCGTCTCCTCCGGCAGCTCCACCGACGGCAGCGTCAAGCGTTCGCCGCCCGAAAACACAGGTATCCGGCAGAGGGACGGGTTTGCGCACAGCAGCTCCGCGGCGTATTTTTCGTGGCCGTACACCTGCAGTGCGATCGCATCGAAGCTCTCTCCGGCGCTGCACAGGTAGATCCCCTCTGTTGTTTTCATGTGTACACCTCCGCGGCGTCCCGCGCCTTCATCTCCTCCAACCATTTTTCCATCCGTTTCTTGTCCCGGCGCAGCGCTTCCTCCACGCCGGCGGCGTCCTGTGCGTGGATCGTCGGGCTGTAGACGATGGTGGTCGGCGTGTGGCTCGCGTTCGCGTTCATGCCGCCGAAGCGGGCCAGCAGATCCGGCCAGCTCCATCCGCTGGCCGCTCTTGCGGCGTTCAGCAGGGCGGCCGTCCGCTCGCTGTGCTCCTCCGGGATCGCCCATTCCGCCCCGGCGTCGCCGAAAATGGAGGGCTCTGTGGCGCGCCCGCCGCTGGCGTACATGTTCATGCCGGTCATGCCGTACACCTTTGCGATCACCGGCGGCGCCTCGTAGTTCTGCAGCGTCTGATCCAGCTCCGTCGTGTCCGCCGTCACCGGCACCTCAACGGTAGAATTGATCTGAAAGCTTGATCCTTCTGGGATTTCATTGTTCAGATACCCCCATCCTCCGATCAAATAGGCGTCATCATTTATTGGAATTTTCCCACCTCTCGAAAGAAAATCCCCGGTTCTCCCAAACTTCGAACCCTCTCCCTGCTCATGGAAGGGATCGTATGTCGTTTCGTATATGCCGAACCGCTTTTCGATTTTCTCCGCGTCGGCTGCGGAGTAAGCTCCCCAATAATTTGCGCCATGAAGCAGATTGTAGCCCAGATAGAGATCAGTAAGCCGGTCTGCCATTTCGGTATACCCATTTTTGCGGTAGTCCTCAATGGTTTGCATAAATTGCTCTTGCCCTTCTCCGAACCTGCCTTCAATTACTTCATCCATCCATTCCCAACCAACGCCCAGGCTTTCCAGTATCTCCTTCATCTCGTTGTCGAGCTGGAAACCGATGCCGTATTTCCCCGCGTAGGGACCATCGCCAAAACCCGAGACATAGTTATTCAAATAGCTGATTGCATGCTCCCTGTCCAGGTAGCCAAGTCGATATTCCTTGCCGAATTGGAGCATTTGAGTATAACCAAAGCCCAGGTCACTCTGCTTCATCGCGGCGTCAACCGTGTTCAGGATCAGCTCGTCGTAATCCGCCCGGTTTTGGATTTGCTGCGCTCGAAATCTGTTCTCCGCCTCCTGTAGCACATCGGCGTCAGCTCCGTGGAGTTCCAGCTTGTAGTATTCAGAATAGAAAGTGTCTTCCTGTTCCTGCAAAAGAGCGTCGCGTTTTTCTGCTGCTTCTGCCAGAATCTCTTCCATCTCATCCAGGCTTGCGGACTGCGCTTTATGCAGCAAAACCCGCAGCTCAACATAATCCTGTTCGCTTTTGGCCTGGGCGGCCGCCCGGGACATGGCGTCGTTCATGCTGTTCATGTAGGCTTGGATCTGTTGATATTCCTCCGGGCTGATCTCCCCGTCGGCAAAAGCGCTGTTCAGAGCGTTTCGGAGATCCCGGCTGAGGCCTTCCGCCTCCACCAGCGCCTCGGCAGAGGCGTTGTTGGTCATGGCAATGATCGCGTCATAGGCTTCGCCCTCTCCGCCCATCAGAACCGTCCAATAGCTCTCGCTGGCGGCCGCGCTGTTGCTGATTGCGTCAGTCAGTGTGCTGTACATCTGATCCGCCAGCCGCTCCAGCTCCCGCTTGTCCGCGTTCGTCAGCTCCGCCTTTGTCAGCATCTTGCTCATCAGACCGCTGCTCAGGCTCCCGCTTGCCTGCATATACCCTTCCAGCGCGTCGTTCACCGCTGCGCGAAACTGGTTTGTAGCCGTGTAGGCGCTCCGAAGGCCTGTGTCAATGGACTGGATATAGCTGTCGATGGCCGCCATGTCCATCTCCATAGTCCCGAAGCTTTTCTCAAGCCGGGATTCGTTCCAGTCGCTCAGAGCCGCAAGGCCTGCGCCAATGGTCACCAGAGTTGTGGCAGCAAGCCCAACCGGCCCGCTGAAAGCCGCTCCGAGGAGGCGGAACGCGCCTCCCGCCGCCAGCAGTGCCGGGCCGGCCCCGGCCACTACCTCCAGCCCGCTCACCAGTGCGCTGAGCCCCGCCGGATCCATTTCCGCCAGACTGTCGATCAGGCCGCCCGCCCAGTCCGCCGCGCCGATCACGTCGTCGCGCAGCTCCTGGCCGATCACCTGCTCCAGCCGCTCCACCTTGCTTTCAAAGATTTCAAGCTTCCCGTCCAGGGAATCCATCATGGTCTCCGCGGCATAGGCGCCGTAACCCTCCGCCGCTCCGTTCTGCATGGCGGCAAAGAGCCCGTCGTAGCCCTCCGATGCGCCCCGCAGCAGGGTGATGGCCTCCGTGATCGTCCTCGTCGGGAAAATGCTGGACAGGATGCGGATGGCGTCCTGATTCCGTTCGATATTGTCAAAGCCCCCTGCGATCTCCCCCAGCGCAAGGTACAGCTCCCGGTAGATCTCCAGGATATTTTTCAGATTGCCCTGCTCGTCGTAGGCGCTGAAGCCGTGCTGGGTCAGGATCAGATTGGAGGCCGCAAGATCCGCGTCCCCCATCAGATCAACCGTTTCCTGGCTGGCCGCGCCCAGCTGCGCCATGGCTCGCTCTGCCTTGTCCGTCGGTGCGATCAGGCGCAGGATGGAGTTGCGGATCTGGGTGCCCGCCTCCGCGCCTACCGCGCCTGCATTTGCCGTCACGGCGATCAGAGTCATCAGCTCTTCCGTGCTGCCCGCAAAGCGCATGGTGCTGCCCATGCGCAGCATCGCGTCGCCGTATTCCCGGATGTCCGAGGCGCTGCTGTTGGCGGCAAACGTCCACTGATCCGTGAAGTTCGTCAGATCCTCAAAGCCGACCCCTGCGGCGCTGGTGGCCTTCACAATGTAGTTGACCGATTCGCTCAGATCCAGCCCGCCGGCCTGCGCCAGCTGCATGGCGGCCGGAAGCCCCGCCATGATCTCCTCCAGATCCCAGCCCGCGTGCGCCGCCACGGAGATCGCGTCAGCAACGTCGTTTGTGTGGAAAATCGTGGTCGCCGCCCACTCGGTTGCGGCCGCGTCCAGCTCCTTCATCGTCCGCGCCAGCTCTGCCGTGTTCCGTCCGTAGGTGGTCGAAAGCGCCACCTCCGCGTCCTTCATGCTCCGCTCATAGCTGCGGTATACGTTCACGGAATCCTTTCCGAAGCTGATCAGCTGCTGCGAAAACCCGTTTACGATGCTGCCCATCTCCGTCAGCGTGTTCCCCAGCTTGGAAAAGCCGTTTCCCGCGCGCGCGTTGATGGTGATCAGGGTTTCAAGATTCTGTTTCGCCATGCGTCATACCTCTCCCGTGCCGGATTACACCGCACAGAGGATTTTCCCTGTGCCGTCTCCAAACAAAAAGAAATACACCGTGTCTCCCACGGTGTATGCTGTCTCGTCTATTGCCGAAAGCGGCAGGGATTCGATTCCCTCCCGATCCAGGGAGGCAACGGTATAGCCGTCATCCCCCGCCGCTTTGATGATTCCTCTTTCAATTGTGGCGCCCATTCCATGCTCCTTTTATCGGATTGTCGAGATGCACCGGTGCATCCTCACTTTGGACGTGCCCTCGATCAGATCGTGCTCCGCGTCTGCAATCAGCCAGTTCCCATCCATGGCGGTGCCGCCCGTCACGTCGATCCGGGTCATGGCCGTAAAGCCCTGGTTAAACTCACTCTGCAGGCACAGGGTTTCGCAGCGCCGGTTGTGTGCCAGCAGCAATCCGCGTGCCCAGCGCCCAGCCGGCAGCCTTGTCCTTGCGGGCAGATCGTTCCGGAGGATCTGGATCCCGACCGAAACACCTTCATCTGATGCCGTGCAGGATGCATACGGCGTCCGCACGGTAAGCGTTCGTGCTTTTTCTCCCGTTTTTTGGAGCTCAATGCCCGCCTGATCCGCGGAAAGGCGGATCGTCTGATGGGCGTTCCTCTCCTGGGCGTAGAGGATCCCGATGGCCGTAAGGCGTCCGTCCACGCATTTCAGCTCCGCCCCCTCCATCCGCAGCAAACGGCTCAAAAAGGCGGCGCAGCTCTCGTCCTCCTGCTGGACATAGGGGATTTTCGTTTTCCCGTCCAGCCCGTAAATCCGGGATCCCATTCCGCTGCTTGCACCGCAGCTGCTCATGATCTCCTCCAGCGTTTTCCCGGCATAGCTCCGATAAATCCGGTTCCTGGCCGCGCAGGGCAGGGCCGTCGCCCGGATCAGAAACCTGCCGTCCGCCGGCAGGATGCTGTGCAGGTACATTTCGCCCGCGTCATAATCCTGGTGCGTGACGCGGATGCGGTCGTCTCGTTTCGGCTCCCAGCGGAACCATTTCCCCGCGTCCTCCATCTCAAGCTCCAGGCTGTCACAGCGTTCCCCCGCCGTATCGCGGACGACACAATGTCTCACCTGGACGTTTTTTGAGATGTCCGTGTTTTCATAAATGATTTTCATGCACTACCTCCGTAGGAAACGATTCCCCGATCGCTCCGCCGCCTGCCTTCCCCGCGCTCTTGCCTCCCCTGCAAGGGGAGGTGTCACCGCTCTCGGCTCCCCCCAAGGGGGAGGTGTCGCCGCTCTTGGCTCCCCCCAAGGGGGAGCTGTCGCCGCTCTTGGCTCCCCCCAAGGGGGAGCTGTCGCCGCTCTTGGCTCCCCTGCAAGGGGAGCTGTTATGGTCGCTCGCGGCCATGACTGAGGGGTCGGCGGTGCCGAAGGCTTGTCATTGCGAACCGGCGCGCATGCTGGTGTGGCAATCCGTTTCCCCGTCCTTTACAGATCCCGGAACACCACCCGGGTCACGCGGGTGGTTCTCCCGTTCCCGCTCAGACTGTCGACAAGGTTCTTGAAATACTGAATCCGCGCCGCAATCTCTCCCAGGTCGATCGCCCGGTATTCCCGGGATCCCACCTTGTAGTATTCGGCCTGCCCGCTGGCCAGCGCATACTCGCATTCCTTCCATTTCTGCAGCATGTCCCGGGCTTCCTCCAGCGTGTATGCGGACGTAAATGCCATACGCTCATCTCCTAAACCTGGATTCCCCGGCTCACAACGTGCCGCTGCTTTCGCCGGGTCTCCTCTGTTTTGCTGATAATGTGGCGCTCCTCTTCCCCGGAAATGACCCGCTCCAGCTCGTCGAAGTGCCAGTTGAAATATCGGTAAGCCGCCCGTGCGTAGTTCCGGCAGTCAAGCGGCTCGTTTCGCTCATAGATTTTTTCCCAGGCGACCACGCTCTGGCCGCTGCGGCGGTGGATCACCATCCGCTCGGACAGCAGGCCCTTGAAAAATTCCAGATCATAGCCCGCCCGGTAGTCCAGCGGGAAATGCATATAGCCCTTTCCCTCTTCCTCAATGCCTGCGGAATAGAGGATGGCTTCTTTCCCGGCGTCTACGCCCAGCACGAATTTCACGCCGTCTTCCTTGCCGCCGCTGCGCTTCATGGGGCGGCAGAGCTGCTTTCCTTCGCCGCCCTCGCCCTTGATCGGCCAGATCCTTCGGCTGGCCCGCTTGGCGCAGGCTTTGTAAATATCCTGGGTAAAGTGACCGCCGCTGTCGATGAAGGTCGCCAGGATCCGCATTCGCATCCCGTTTTGTAGCTTCCATTCCCGATCCAGCAGAGCGTCCACCTCTTCCCAAACGCCGGGTGCGTCAGCCCGTCCCGGAATGATGCCCCTGCTGATCCCCCAGCTCTGCTCATTCCGATCCCAGCCTACCACCTCGTATTCCAGGCGGTTATCCTGCGTGTCGATGCCCATGGTGAGCAGCAGCACACCGGGCGGAACCTCTGCGGTGTAATGCTCCCGCCGCTGAAACAGCTTCTCCACCAGGCCGTTGGATTCCCTGACCTCCCAGCTCTCCCCCAGGATGGTGTTGTAAAAGGTTTTCAGCTTTTCCGGATCCTTGTGCGCCTTCAAAAACTTTCGCACAATATCCTTCCAGTCAGACCAGGGCGACATAAAGGCGTTCAGGCGAAAAGACCGGATCCCGTTTTGGAGCGCTTTGGGGTTTTTGCTGACCCATTTTGCGGGCAGCCGCTTTGCCTCAAACTCCCCGATGTCCCGCTTGCAGGTCGGGCAGCGCCAGGTGACGAGCTTCACATGGAAGTCATCCTCGCCGCTGGCCGTTTTGTAATCCTCTTTCTCAAAGTGGATGTCCCCGAAGCGGATGAAGCTGTAGTGGTGACAGTGCGGACACTCCGTGTGCCACTCCTCCTGCGTTCCGTCCATGTAATCCCTCTCGATCCTGCTGCCGCCCTTGATGGTGGGCGTGGAGGTCTTGATGATCTTCCGGTTGTGGCGGAAGGTCTCGGTGCGTCGTTCTGCCAGCTCCTGCGGGTCGCCCTCTGTCCCGGCGCTTGCCGGGAAGCGATCCGTCTCATCCATGAAGATATAGCGTACCGGCTTACTGCTCAGATCCGCCGGGCTGTTCGCCCCGATGATGGCCAGGCTCCCGCCCGGGAAGGTTTTCATGGTAATGGTATTTGCCGCGTCACGGGCCCGCGCCTTGTAAACCTTCTCCCGCAGCGACGGACAGGCCGCGATCATCGGCGCAATGCGTCGCTTGGAGTAATCCTCCGCGACCTCCTTCGTCGGCTGGATATACAGCATCGGCCCCGGGTCGTTGTCAATGGCGCAGCCCATCATGTTCAGCTCGATCTCACTCTTGCCCACCTGGGCGCTGGCCATGATCACGATCTGCCAGATCCCCGGCTGCGTGAAGCTGTCCATGATCTCCCTTTGATAGGGCGCTCGATCCGTCCGCCACGCGCCGGGCTCTGCGCTGGCCTCGGATACAAGCACTCTGTTCTCGTCAGCCCATTCTGATACCGTCTGGGGCCGCGGCGGCTTCAGCATGGCGCAGGTATGCCGCCACAGCTCAGATAGCGCGCTCACGAGCGTTCACCTCTGTTCGTTCTCCTGTTCACTTCTTCTGCCGTTTTTCCAGCACATTCAGCATTGCGCCCCACATCGTGTGGAATCTGCGCAAGCTCATGTTCAGAAAATCGGGGATCGGCGTGTGGGTGATCATGGCCGCCGTGATTATTTTTTCGAGATACGCAGTCGGCCCGCCCGGGTCGACGCGCTGAAAAAAAGTGTTGCCAGCTGCACGCCCTCCACAGCATCCGTCACGCCGAGGCGGTCGATAATATCCCGCATGTCCACGCCGTCGGTCTCCTTGCTCGCCGCCTTCGCAAACAGAGCCAGGCCCTGCCGATAGGTGATGCGGAAAATCTGCTGGGCGTTGGGGTCGGTGTCCATCGCGTCGGTGTATTCCGTCCCGGTCAGCGCGGTAAAGTCATAGGGCAGCTCCGTGATCTCCTTCTCCCCCGCCTGGATCGGCGTTTCCAGCCGCAGACGGCCCTTGCCCGCGCCCATGGCCTCGTTGGCCTCCTTGCTTTTTTCGCGGATTTCCTCCACCCGCTCCAAAAACTGCTTTTTCATTTCCTCCCGGTCATGCTCGGTCGCTTCGTTCATTTTTTCGGCCTTCGCCTTGTCATTCATTTCATTTTTCATTTTTATCATCCTTTCCTTGTAGGCTCCCCTGAAAGGGGAGCTGGCAGCCCAACGGGCTGACTGAGGGGTTTTCCTTGGATGCTCCCCTGAAAGGGGAGCTGGCAGCCCAACGGGCTGACTGAGGGGTTTTCCTTGGAGGTTCCCCCTCTTTCTTGTCATTGCGAACCAGTGACCGATGTCACTGGTGTGGCAATCCGTTTCTCCGTCCCTTGCCTTCCTCCGGTGGACGGATCTTCGCTGCTTTACATTCTGTGCAGCGCGTCCCAGACCTCGCCGCCAGCTTCTCCGTCAACGGTCAGATCCTCGTAGCGCTGGAAGGTGATCACGGCCTTCTTCGTCTCGGCGCCGAACTTTCCGTCCGGCTTCTCTACGCCCCGGTCGTCCTTTTCGCCGCCGCAGCTGAGACCTCTCCCGATCAGCAGCCACTGCAGCGCCTTGACATAAGGCCCGCTCGCGCCCTGCTTCAGCAGCGGAAGAGGAACCTTGTAGCGGAAGTCCATCGGTACCGTTTTGGCCGGCGTGGGTGTTTCCTCTCCGGCGGAGGAACTTCCCCCTGTGGTTCCTGCGATCCGCAGGGTATCCGCGGCCTTGCTGCCGTTGTCCAGTCCACAGACGGTGTGCCCGCTGCTCACATAGATCATCCCGCGCACGCAGTAGGCCGAACTCCGGAGCAGCTCCGTGTTTTTGAGGATCACATAGCCGGCCTTGCGCAGCTCCGCCTCCATGGTGCGGGTCGTCCATCCGTTGCTCCCATAGCCCACTCCGGGCGCGCCGGATGCCACCGCTGCGCAGTTTTGGAGGCTGCTGCAGTCGCAGTTGCATTTGACCTTGATCCGAGCGAGATCAAAGCCAACCGCTTTTGCCTGTTGATACAGGGTGTTGCGGCTGTTCTGACTGTAGCCGATTTGGTCATTTGCGCACGCCGCCTCCACGGCGGCCGCGTGCCTCTCCCTCACGCCGGCGTCCGGGTGGATAGCGGCAAACAGCCACCCTCCGTCCCACCAGCTCCGGGTGCAGACCTCCCGGCCTGTCTGATCGCCAGCTGTCCCGTTAACCGTTCCGGTCTCCGCGATGCTCGCGTGTCCGATCCTTACGCTCATCTTGCTTCCTCCTTTTAGGCTCCCACGATGTAAGGAAGGAACCGTCCGGCTGCTTGGTGCGAACCTGTTTATACGGATGCTTAAACGCCCGCCCCGAGAGCAGTTCCTTGAACCCGCCCTTGACGATGTACCAGCATTGCTCCAGGTAGCCCACCTTGCGATACGGCACAGTTCATCCCTCCTTTCCCATCGCAGCGCAAAGCGCCGGGATGGAACCCGGCGCTTTGTCTATTTAGTATTAATTCAGCATGTTTTCCACAACGCTGGTGCAGTCCACCCCGTTGTAGCGGATCAGGCCGGCGGTGGCGTCCGCGATGGTCACGACCTTGCCGTCGATCTCCTCCTCATACCGCAGCACAGAGTATTTGTCCGTACTGCCATAGGGATTGCCCATCTCAATGCTGCCCTTCTGGGTGGACACGTGCACGCCCGTGATCCGAAACTTCACGCTCTCGTGCTCGATCTCGCCCTTGGCCACATTGTAGCGCTGCCGGACGGTGCGCACCTCGATCAGGTGCTTGCCGGGATCGGCCAGATACTTGCAGTTCACGCCGTTGTTGTGCCCGACGCCGAATTCCATGGCCTCCAGGTGGGTGGTGTTGGGCATGTCCACATCCATGGCCATGCCGGCGGCGCTGATAGTGGTGGTGGGGTGCTTGACCTCCGGAAGGTCGATCTTGGTCACATCCTCCACGGTGCGCTTGTTGTCGATCAGCCGATGCCCTTCTACGTTGTTGTAAACCTTCTGCGGCATAAAACTCCCTCCTTAGATCACGTTCTCGAAGTAGGTGACAAAGCCCTCGTCCGTCCAGTTGACGATCGCGGTCAGGCTCTTGGCCAGCGGCGTGGTCGTCACGTTGAACACGAAGGAGTAGTCGCCCTGCATGATGTCGCTGCGGGCGTCGGCGGAGGCGTTCAGGTGAACCTCGCCGTAGCTCAGCGCGCCGATCTTCTGCAGGGCGTCAAGCCTGGTCTGCTCCTCGGCCAGGATGCTCTGCAGGTCGTTCGCGCTCATGGGCTTGTCCACGTCGCTGGGCCGGCGGTGCTGGAAATCGTTGCAGATGTAGTAGAGCATCATCCGGTTGGTCTCAGCCACGTTGATATAGTCGCCGCCCTCCGCGCTGTAATCTGCGCTGTGGCAGCCCCAGATCGCCCAGCGGCCGCCCACAAAGGCCGCGCTTGCGATGCCGTTCTTGCACAGCTTCTCGTTGATCAGCGTGTCGTCATAGACGCGGCCGGCGGACGCGGCGCCCAGATACAGATTCTGGATCAGCGGGCAGGCGGTGTTGCTGGCCGTGCGCCAGGGGATGCCGTCCTGATCCAGCAGCAGCTCCTGGAAATTGGCCGCCGCCAGCACCGAAAGGTGATAGGTCTTCCCGTCCACGCCCTGCGCAAGCGGGAAGTAAACCGTCTCGTTTTCCCGGTTATAGTTGTTGCTGGCCTTCCAGGTCGCAGCCGTGGCCAGCGTGACGGCGGTCTCCCCGTCCAGGATCGGGAGATCCACAAACAGATAGGCGTCCCAGTGGCCGTTGATTTTGCTGCTGATCTGCGCCATCACGTTGTGCACCGCGGGGATGGAGGAGAAACCGGGCGCCGCCAGAAAGGCGGGGATGTGTCCGGTCTCCTGGTACACATTGGCGACGGCATAAAGGCCGGTGTTGAGACCCGCCCCGTCGGTGCTGCCGATCACATCGGAGGCCGCAACCGCGGTGGCGTCGATGGTGTAGTAGCTCACAGTCAGCGCGGAGCTGCCCAGGGAGCCGGCGGACAGCTCGGAGATCACGATGGTCTTCTTCTCGCTGTTGTAGGCGATGGAATAGTCCGTGCCCTTCACCTTGGCGGTCTGACCGGCCTTCACCGTCACCGTGTCCAGGATGATGCTCTCGGCATTCGCCACCGTGATTCTGCCGTTGGCAGGGGTGAGAGAGGCGGTGGTGGTCTCGCTGCTGCGGTGGGTCGCCGGGTTCAGGACGTTGATGAAAATCAGCGGGCCCACGCCCTTGTGCTCCAGGTGGACGTGCATCGCCTCGCACAGCGTGTACTTCGCCCAATCCTCGCTGTAGCCCAGCAGGTTCCGGGCCTCGGCGATGTTGTGCACCAGGATCGGCTTGTTGACCTTGTCGGCGCCGCCCTCCAGCGTGTGGACAGGCGCGGTGCCGATGTAAACGATAGCGTCCAGGCTCGTATCCGCCACGCGGGATCCCACCGGCTGGATCTTGCCATAGGCGCCATGCAGGTATTCAGACATTTTTTATACTCTCCTTTCATCTTTGGCCCCCTTGCCTAAAGGGGGCTGTCAGCCAAAGGCTGACTGGGGGATTCTTTTCGTCCTTGTCATTGCGCACCGTAGGGCCGAGCATTGCTCGGCCGTCTTGCCTCCCCCATTGGGGGAGGTGCCCAGTGCGCTCACCGGGCGGTGGGCTTATCCCCTCGTAGGGGCGATTCACGAATCGCCCGCGCAGACCGAAGGCCTGTCATTGGGAACCGTAGGGCCGATCAGTGCTCGGCCGTCTTGCCTCCACCCCTGGGTGAGGTGTCGCCGAAGGCGACGGAAGGGGTCTCCCCTCACTCCAGGTATTGCTCAAAATCCGGGTTGGGCCGTTCCTCAACGTAGCATCCGAAGCTCGCGTTCACAAAGCCGTAGTACATCGGCCTGCGGTCAACCACATAGCTCTGATCGGTGTAAAGGCTGTAGTTCATACTGGCCTCGTCCAGAAACAGATCCGTTTCGGGGATGATCCTTGCTCCAAGCAGCTTTTCCTTGCAGTCGTCCATCCAGTCCATCAGCGTGAAGAGGCCTGTTTCCGTCCCCTCCTGGAGTAGTCCCAGATCCATGCCCTTCCCGTTTTTCTCGGCGCTTTCCGCAAAGCCCGGCAGCCGCGTCCCCGGCTCATAGACACAGAACAGAATGCTGACGTTCAGCGTCTGCCCCAGCTCCTGGGGGCGGTGAATGCCGCTGTAACGGTCAAAGCGTCTCTCCTCCATGTTTTTCACCGTGGATTGGTTGGGCATGATGATGATGCCCGGCGCAATGCTCTCCGGCAGTGCCTCAAACAATCTCCCGGATTGGTCGAGCCGCGAGGGCGCCCAGGCCAGATAGCACTTAGGCTCCGTCAGCCGCATTTCCGCCAGATTCATGCCGCCGCCCGGTGCCTTCATGCTCCGCCCGGTGCAGAGCTCCCGTATCGTCCATTCCTTCAGCTTCTCAAGCCTTGCTCGTGTACGCATCACGGCCTCCTCACATCAGCTCTCTCGGGTCGCGCGCAGACAGCAGAATGTCCAGCATCCCCATGTTGTGCCCCACATTGACGACCCACATGGTTCGCCCGTCCAGAAACACTTGGGTATTGGGCTCCGGCTCCCGTCCGCCAGGCAGCTCCTCAAGCGGCGTGTGAAGCAAAATTTCCCGGGTGTTGTTGTCCCAGGAAATATCGTTCACGTTGTTGTTTTTTCGTTTCAGAGCATCTTCCTCGTCGGGCACGCAAACGATCTGCTTCCCGTTCCAGAAATGGGTTTCGGCAAAATGCTCCCGGTTCATGAAGACGCGCCCAATATCCGCTGCGATCCGATCCTTCAGCGACATGGCGTCCTCACTCCCCGCTGTCATCCTGAGCGGAGCGCAGCGAAGCCGAAGGATCCCCCTTGTCATCCTGAGCGGAGCGCAGCGAAGCCGAAGGATCTTTCCCGCCGTTTTTTCCCTTGCGCGGCTTGGCTTTCTCCTCCGCCACCGGCGGCGTCGGCACGGCCTCCCGCCTTGCGGTGCCCGAAAAACCGTTCGGGCTTTCGCTTTCCCTCCGGTTTTTCGACCGCTGCGGAAAAGCCGCGCCGACTTCTTCCGCCACCGGCGGCGTCGGCACGGCTTTCCCCTGCTCCACCAGACGGGCGCCGTAACTGTCGTTCACGTCCAGCAGCTTCCCGGTTTTGAGCTCGGTCACCTTCATTTGCTCTTCCCTCCCTCGCGCTTCCGGCTGCTGCTTTTCCGCTTGGCCGGGGCGGGCTTCTCCTGGGCGGGCTCCGTCACGATCCCCGCCATCACGTCGATCTCCTCCGGCTCGGCCTCCTCGTCGATCTCCTCCGGTGCGGCCTCCTCGTCGATCTCCTCGCTCTCGGCTCCCCCTTCGGGGGAGCTGTCATGACCGCTTGCGGTCATGACTGAGGGGGCAAAGGAAACGGAAGGGGTTTCCTCCTCGCGGGGATCGCCGTCCTCGGCAGCCCGCCCGCCTCCCCCATTGGGGGAGGTCTCGTCTCCGGTGTCAGAAGGCGTCTCACCCGCTGCAGGCGCAATCTCCTCGATCGCGCCCACCTTCAGATGCCATGCGGCATTGGGATCCTCCTCGATCACCTCACCCGGGCGGTACATGACGCCGTTCACGCGGACGTGGTGTTTGGCACAAAACATGGCGGCCTCCTTAGAGCACCGTGGCCACGGCCCAGGCGTCCACATTGAAGGGCACCACCGTCGGGTCGCTGGTCAGACGGTTCTTGATGCTGTTGCCGTCGATGCTGCCGTAGCGGAGGGGCACTTCCTTCTTGATGTAGGTCTTGTGCTGGGCGTTGGGGCCGGTCTCCTCCACCTGCGTAACCGGGCCGTGGGGCACGTTCAGGATGCCGTCGGCGCCGGCCAGCAGCGTGCCGCTGGGCAGGATGGGCTGCACCTGACCGTCGTCGTCCACAAAGGTGCCGCTCAGGGAGTACATCTCCACGCCGTCGCTGTTCCAGCCCAGGAAGCGCAGACCGCTGCCGCGGTACCGGGTGTTCAGCTCGCCCATGTTGATGTTGCGGCCGTCAAAGAGCCGGATATAATTGCTGTTGTCCCGCAGACAGGCGGCAACGTCCGGCGCCATCACCAGCTTGTCCACATAGCCAAGGCCCTCGTACACCAGATCAAAGATCTCGTGCATATCATCGTCGATCTTGGCGCCCGCCTGATCCCACTTCGTATCGGGCGTGAAGAAGTTGGTAAAGCCGTAGTCGGCCACCATGCTGGCCTTCTTGCTGCGGCCCTCGTTGGTGTAGGTGAAGATCTCCAGCTTGCCGGTCAGCAGCACCTGGCGAACCATCCACTCTCTCCGGCGCTGGATCGCCTTGCGCATATCCACCAGGTCGCGGGCCAGCAGCTTCTTCTCCCGCTCCTGGGGCGTCATCGCGCCCAGGACGCGCTCGCCGAACATCCTGCCCTGCAGGTTCTCGGCCTCGATCATGCGCTCCGGGGCGATGCAGCAGAAGCCGATCTCCCGGGTCTCGTAGCCGTCACGGCTCATCAGCACGCCGCCGGTACCGGGGTGCACCGTCGGTGCCATGCGCCGGCTGCCCTTCCGGTAGTCGTAGATGGCCTTGGTGTCCTCCACCGCGCCCGCGTCCCGGGCGAAAGTGTCAAAGAGGAAGCTGTATTCCCGGGGCAGCAGGTCGATTGCCGCCAGCTGCGCACGGGTAGAATAAATATCAAGAGGCATTTTTCATTCTCCTTTCATCTTTGGCCCCCTTGCCTAAAGGGGGCTGTCAGCCCTCTGGCTGACTGGGGGATATTCCCGATCAGGATCCGGTCACGTAATTGTCGAAGGTGCTGGTGCTCTCCATCGGGTCGAATACGATGCCCTGCATCCGCAGGATCACCTTGTGCGCCGCCGTCAGAGCCGCACCGGCGGCCAGCTTGACCGCCCCGTCCACAAAGCATCCGGCGCGGTAAGCCGCGGCGTCCTCGGCCACGGCGATCACGCCGGAAGCGGGGGCGCTCCCGGTGTCCACGTCCTCGTTCAGCACCGCGAGCTGGTTGGTGTTCACCACATTGGCCGCAGCCGCAGGCGACCACATGCCCGTCGCCTCCCGGTACATCAGGGTGCCGCGGGTAATCGCGCCGCTGCCGGGCTTGCAGGGGATGGAAATGACATCCGCGCCCTGGGGGTCGGCCAGCAGGTTGGAATAGCCCTTCTCGCCGATCACACTGTAAAGATCGCTCATTTTTTCTTCTCCTTTCATTTTCTTGCCTCCCCCTCCGGGGGAGGTGTCATCCGGCGCCTCACGCAAGCCGGATGACGGAAGGGGTTCCCATATTCTGCCTTCTCCCTGAGGGGAAGGTGACGCTTCAGCGTCTTTCTTAGAACATGCCGCCTTCGCTGCTCACGTAGTTCTTGGCGAACTCCGCCATGCTCTTGGCAAAGTCGTCAAGCTCCTTCTGCTCGTTGGCCTGGCCGCCGGCGGCCGCACCTGCGACCTCCTGGGCCGGATTGGTCTCCTCACGCCGCTGCTGCAGGAAACCGGCGCCTTTCTCCTTCATGGCCTGCACGATCTGCTTGTGGAAGTCCATGGCGGACGTGCCGTCAGCCTTGGCCTTCGCAGCCATCTTCTCGTAGCCGGGCGTGGTCATCGCGTCGATTTCCGCAAGACGCTCGCGCTCCGCCTTCACAGCATTCTGCTGAACCTGATCGAACAGGGCCGGGTTCTGCGCCTGAAGCTGCTCAGCGGTGAGTTCGTTGATCTCCATGGTTTTCTGTTCCTCCTCGTTTTGATCTATTTCAGTCGGCGCCCCGGCAACAGGAGTACCGTTACTGACCTCTTCTTGGCCCCCTTGTCTAAAGGAGGCTGTCAGCGCATCCGCGCTGACTGGGGGATTCTTTTCGTCCTTGTCATTGCGCACCGTAGGGCCGAGCATTGCTCGGCCGTCTTGCCTCCCCTCTGGGGGAGGTGTCGCCGAAGGCGTCGGAAGGGGTATTTGCTGAGCGCTGATCGGTGTTCCAGCGTGGCAATCCGGTTCTTTCCCCTCGTCCTTTACGGCAATCTGCTCCGGCACCGCCTTATACAGTCCCCGCATGACGCTCATCACGTCCTTCGATACGCAGGCCGCCGCCTGGCTCTCGCTGTTCCCCTCCGCGGCAAGCTCGTCGGCAAAGCCGTATTTTACCGCGTCCTCGGCGCTCAGCCAGGTCTCCGCGTCCATCCAGCTCTTGATCTGCTCCTGGCTCTGCCCGGTCTTGGCGGCGTAAAAGCCCCGGCTGCTTGCCTCAAGGCTCCGCAGATGCTCCACGGTCTTCTCCATCTCGTTGGCATTGCCCACCGCCCAGCTCCAGGGATTGTGGATCATGTACTCGCTCCCCGGCGTGATGATCACTTTTGCGCCCGGCAGCGTGGCCGGGATCGTCGCCGCGCTGGCGCACAGTCCCTCGATCCGGATGGTGATCGCCTCGAAGCCCGCTCCGGCCAGAATGGCCCGCATGGCAACCGCCTGGGTCACAATGCCGCCCGGGCTGTTGATGCGCAGCAGCAGCCGCTTGGCGCCGTCCGCCTTGATCTGCTTGATCGCCTGATCAAAATCCGCGGCGCTCTTATCCTGCGGGTATGCCTCTTTGTAATACTTGCTGTAGTCCGGCACGATCTCGCCGTACAGCATCACCTCGCCCTCGTCCGTTCCCGCGATCATACGCGGCGTGCCGGTCATCAGGCGAAAACAGTCTCTCTTCGGCATGCTTAATCCTCCTCTTCCTCTCCCGGATCCTCTCCGGTCGAATCGTCGCTTTTCTCGGCTCCGTCCAGCCCCATCTCCCGCATCACGGCAACCTCCCGCTTCCGCTGCCGCACATTGGCGGCCCAGTCGTTGCCGTTATACTCGCTGGCCTCCTGCTCCTGGGTGGTGATGTTGTTCCGGATCCTGCCCTCGGCGGCCTTGACCTCCTTCAGCGGATCCACATGGCCCATGTTGGCGCCTCTCCAGTCGCAGCCGCACCACGCCTGCCGCACCGCCGGGTCATCAAAAAAGCCGGGCGCTTCAATGCGTCCGGCAGCTACCGCCTCGGAAAGGAACTGCTCATAGATTGGTTGGTTGAACATGGTGTTGAACCGTGTCCGGTACACCCGCACCGTTCTCCAGAAATCCAACAGCGCCGCTCTTGCGGCGGTGTAGTTGGTCTCGTATTTCTTGATCAGCACTTCCTTCGGGATCCCCATGGAGGAGGCGATCACCATGATGGAGGTGTTGACAAAGGCTTCAAACTGGCTGTTGGAGCGCAGCGGATTGATGGTCTCGATCTTTTTCCCCGGCGGCAGATCGTAGATGGCGCCCGGCGCAAGCTCCAGCTTCAGCTCGTCGTCCGTCACCTTTTCCTCGTCGTTTACCGCGTCCTCCATGCCGGCCTTGCCGTCGTCCTCCTCGCTGATCACGAAGGCCGTCAGCATGGCGGAAACCACATTGGCCGCAAGCTCTGACTTCATGTACCGGTCAAACTGCTTCAGCGCTTCGATCTCCGCCGCGATAAACGGGATCCCGCGTCTCTGCTCCGGCCGCTCGTGGGTCATGATATGCAGGATGTTGGGAAAGCCGGTGTCCTTTCCGTAGGCGTCCACCGCCGTCCAGCTCAGCTCGCTGTTGTCATTGGCCGCAAGGGGGCTTCGGCTGGCGATGTGATAGCGCAGCACGGCGCCGGCCTTGTCGATCTCCACGCCGTCAATGATCCGCCCGCCGTTGCCGCTTTCCTTGATCTCGCTCTCCCCGCTGCTGTCCGGCGTGCAGATCCGATCCGCCTCCAGCAGGCGGATCGTCGTCTGATAGGGCGTTCGTTTATTCTCCGCCATGCCGAACAGGGCGAACACGTCCCCGCTCATCAGCATGGAGAGAAAGGCCAGCTCCTGCAGACCGTAAAAATTCTGTCGGCGCTCCGCGTCGCACATATTGTTCTCCGCCCAGAGCCGCCACTCTCGCAGGATCTTCCGTTCCGCTTCCTCCCTTGTTTCGTCGCTCAGTCCAAGGAAATCGCCGTCGATCTTGGGCTTCGGCATGATGCCCCAGCCTACCACCGAGGTCGTCAGCGTCTTCGGGCCGGAGCGTCCCAGGCCACCGCCGGCGTACAGGTCGCGGGCCCGCTGCCGCAGCATGGAGGAATACTGGTCGATATTGTCCTCCGCGTTCCCGGCCTCGATGATCCATCCGATCATGCTGTTCAGCGTTCGGCTTGCGCCGTGCTGACCATAGCTCATTTTGGCCGGGCCGGCCTTCCGTCCCGGCTCCTGGGCGGCTTGTTCCGCCTCTCTCTCCAGCCGCTGCCTGTATGCTGCATTCCCCTTCCTGGGATTCAGCAGGAAAAGCGCCCGCTCCCGAAAGGTGGGTTCGTTACTCATATCATCACTTCCTCTTATAGCCTTACCATCCTTGCCTCCCCTGCAAGGGGAGGTGTCTGCGCAGCAGACGAAGGGGTTTTCCCGTAGGGGCGACCTGTGGTCGCCCGCTCTTGCCTCCCCCTCTGGGGGAGGTGTCGCCCGGCGTCTCACGCAAGCCGGGTGACGGAAGGGGTTCTCCCACGTCCGCCGTCTTGCCTCCCCGCGCTGTCATTGCGAACCAGCGCGCACGCTGGTGTGGCAATCCGTTCCCCCCGCTCTTGCCTCCCCTGCAAGGGGAGGTGTCTGCGCAGCAGACGAAGGGGTTTTCCCGTAAGGGCGACCTGTGGTCGCCCGCTCTTGCCTCCCCCTCTGGGGGAGGTGTCGCCCGGCGTCTCACGCAAGCCGGGTGACGGAAGGGGTTCTCCCACGTCCGCCGTCTTGCCTCCCCCGCACTGTCATTGCGAACCAGCGCGCACGCTGGTGTGGGGTCTGCCCTGCGGGTGCAATCCGTTCCTCTCGTCTTACTCGTCTTCCTCGCCCTCGCTTGGCTCGGAATCTCCCTCCGCCGCGTACTCCGGCAGCGGCGTATCTGCGAGGCCGTTCAGTACGCCCCGGATCTCCGCGTCGATGATGGCGGCGATCTGTTCGGTGTTGTCCATCATTTTCAAGGACGGAGCCAACTTGCTCGGCAGGCGGATCAGGTTCTGCATCACGGTGTTGGCAATATCGCCCCACAGCCGCTTCACGTCCTGCACGTCTACGAGTTGCCCCCGCATCCGGGCAACCTCCAATTCGGTCTTCTGGGTCTTTACTACCTCATGCCGCGCCTTGACCACATCCAGGTCGTCTACCGCCTCGACCTCGCAGTCCACGTTGTAGGCGACCCAGCGCTGAACAAAAATGGCGAGGTCGTACTTTCCGCCCTCGCCTGCAACAAACAGTTTTTTCTCTTTCGGCAAATCCCGGTCTATGTCGTGGAGCCGCCGATAGGTGTAGCCCGCTACCGTTGCGAGCTCTTTCTTTGTCAATTCCATCTCGGAGCCTACCTTCCGTGCGCGATCTCCCACTGGATCTCGTGCTCCATTCGGTTCTGCATATAGGTCATAATATCCCTCTTCACGTCTTGCTTGGATCGGTTCATCGGCATTTGCGGGATGCCGATGCCGGAAACCCTGACGATGGGGAGCCTGGCCTTGCCTTTTCTGGTAAAGGTCAGCCCGCCCAGCCTGGAGCCCAGGTTCCGAAACGGCGGCATGTCGCCCTGATCCTCCATTTTTGCGGGGAGCGTACTCTGTCCGGATTTCACGATGCGCGCCTTGACCCGGTATTTCCGTCTCAGGCTCGCCCAGCCATGGGCGCCGCCGCTGGCGGCAAAGCCGCTGCCGATGTTCTTCCGCGGCGCCCGGATGGGGATCGTGCAGCCAACCCCCATTACGCCGCTGCTGAGCTTCGGGTTTTTCACCGCTTCCCCGATCTCTCGCGGCCTTGCGTAATACTGACGCGGCAGATCCTTTTTCAGGATCTGTCTCACATGGCCTCCGGTTCTCCGAAAAATACGGGCCATCACCTGCTCGACGCGCTGCGGCGTCAAAACTTCGCGCAGCCGCTTGATCTCGTCGTTGAGCTCGCTTGCGTCGATTTCAAGGTAAACCCCACCGGCCATATCATCACTTCCTTGCAGTCTCCCCGTAGGGGCGATTCACGAATCGCCCGCCCAGGCCGAAGGCCTGTCATTGCGAACCAGCGCGCACGCTGGTGTGGCAATCCGTTCCCTCGTCCTTTCCGGGTATAAAAAAAGACGGGCAAGCAAATCTTGTCCGTCTGTCCCATCTCTGGCGATGGTACCATGTTATCACATCGGCCTTGCAATTTCAACAAGTACTTCAGAATTGCCTCCCTCATGTGCCGCCCTGTGAGCCGTCGGAGATCTCGCACTCCTGCGTATTTGCGATTGACGCTTCTTTTTCCTTCACCCATTTCAAAAATGTCCTGTGAGAAACCCCACAATATTCATGTGCCGCGACGCGAGATCCTATGTAACCGGCTTTCCAGTCCGCATAGGCCTGCTCGAATTGAGGCGGAATCGGGATAGGCTTACGGCCAAACTGCACGCCACGCGCTTTTGCGGCTGCAATCCCTTCGGCCTGCCGCTGCTTATTAAACTCCCTTTCCGTCTGGGCCACGTAGGAAAGCAACTGCAAAACAATGTCTGAGATTACCTTTCCCATCAGATCTTTTCCGCTTCTGGTATCCAGCAGAGGCATATCGAGGACGACGATGGCGCACTCCTTTTTCTCGACCAAGAAACGCCACTGCCACAGGATTTCGTCATAGTTTCGGCCAAGGCGGTCAATGCTCTTGATGAAAAGCACATCACCAGATTTAAGTTTCCTCACCATTCGTTGAAATCCTGGTCGTTCAAAGTCCTTCCCAGACTGCTTATCCAGAAAAATGTTTTTCTCCGGGATCCCCTGCTCCTTCATGGCGATCATCTGCCGGGCTTCGTTTTGGTCGATGGATGATACACGAACATAGGCGTATTCAGCCATCCCTTACCCCTCCTTGCTGTCTTCCCCAAGCTGGTACCGTTCCGGCCACTCCACCTTCGTCATGCGCTCTGCCTGCTCGATCCGGCGTTTCGTCCGCTCATACGCTCCTCTGGTCATGGCCAGGGCGTCCCGGATCTCCCGATCCGGTCGGTTCATCACATATTTCAGCGTCACCAGACTCCGCATCTGGACGCTGGGGATCTCGTTCAGGATCCGCTCGGCAAGCCGCAGCTGTGTGACGTAATCCGTATAGGCGGCCACCTCCTCCCGGCTCAGCTCGTCCATTGCCGCAATGGCGCTGTCAAGGCCCTTTGGCCCCCCGCCGCCCGGCATACCGGTCAGGCTCTGGGTCATGCGGGTCAGCCGATCCTTTTGCCACTGGCGCCGCTGCTCCGCCTGCTTCACGCCCTGCATGCAGCCCATGACCTCCTGCAGGATCGGAATATCCAGATTGCGGATCACAACCGGCTGCCGCCGTTTCTCTGACAGGGCTTGTGCGTCCGGGCCGTTAATGCGGATCGTCCTTCCGTCCTCCGCCGTGAAAACGTAGTCCACGAACCTGCCGTAGCCGTTTTTTCCGGTGGCCACTGCAGCGCACCGCAGCCGCAGACTGTCCCCTTTGCTCAGGCTCTTCCCTCTGTCCTGGGGAAGGATCAGCTTTTCCCCGCTGGGCAGCGCGAATACAGCCAGCTCCCCACCGCCCATCGTGTCGCTGCACACAAGGATCAGCACGTCGCCGGGCTGGAGCTCGTCCCGGTTCTCATAAGCGCGGATCTGTTCCGCTCTGATTTCCTTTTCGGTCATGACGCCGCCCTCCCATCTGTCAGCCGCATTCGCTCGGAAATTGCCGCCAGGCTCTCTCGAATCCCCGGCGGGATCATGGCAAGCTCCTTCTCCCGGCTCTGCTGCGCCCGGTAGCTCCGGCGGAAATTGGAGGCCACCACGCTCTGCACCGTGTCCGCGTCCATCATCGCCCATTCCCGCAGCTGCTCCGGCGCGCCGATGGCCTTCTGCACGGTCTCCGGCAGCTTCTGGTATTCCCTCTCGTAGCCGTATAGACCGTTCTTGCAGGCTTTGGACACCATCGACCAGGCGTCCGCCTCGCTCAGCTCCTCCGTAGCCGTCAGCATCCGCATCTTCTCCCGGATTTGGCCGATATTGGGCGCAAACTGGATGCTCGTTTCCAGCAGCAAACGAACCGCAGTATAGACCAGGTTGTAATCGTCTCCCGCAAATTCTTTGATCCACAATTCCAGCTTCAACGCAAATTGTCTCTCGTCGAGCTTGGCAAAGGAGTGTGGGTATTCTCCCTGGATCAGGGTCAGGATTTCCGCAGTTTCTTTTTCTGTCATGTGCCTTGCCTCCTGTTCTGCAGCACGTCCATGAAGGTCATGCTCTTTCCCGCCTGCTGCGCTCTGCCGGTGGATTTCCCCTCCTTGGGCTCCGGCGTCGGTTCCGTCCACCCCTTATTTTTCAGCCACTTGGCCGCACCCGGCATAAATCGGCCTTTCGCCGCGGCCTGCTTCTGCGCCGCTTCGATCAGCACCTCCGGCGAAACACCGCTTTGGAGCACACCGAGGTATTCGTAATACGCCTCCTGGATGTCCCCATACTTCACAGGGAAGGCCGCCCAGAGCGCCTCAAAGCCGTCGTCCCCTTTCTTCTCGCGCCTGGTCGCGGACGTACCCCCGTGCAGCAGCGAAGAAGGCTCTTCCAAACCGTCGGGAGATTCCGGGCTGCTGCCGTTCTCTTCCTCCCGCGCGTGCGCGGTATTTCCATTCGTTTCGGATTCGGATTGGGATTCGGATTGGATTGGATTACGGGGGCATTTGCTATCATTTGCTATCAAGTGATTTTCTTGGGTGTCATCTGATGGCAAGCTGTCGCAAATGCCGACCGGCGCCGGGTATTTGCTCTTTTTTGCGCGGATCTGCTGATGCTTGCCCCAGGTTTTCATCTGCAGGAAGGGCTTTCCGTCTACCTCGTAGAGGATCACCAGTTCCGCAGAGGCTAACGCCTCCAGGGCGGCCTCAATTGTTTCCACGCGAACGTCCTTTAAGGGGAAAAGCTTAGATTTCAAGATCTTCGCACGGGCGTCCATGCGCCCGAAGTCGTCACAGTTCACGATCAGCCGGTAGAACACAGTTTCCTGAAACGCGTTCAGTTGCTCTACCTCTTCACTGGTACAGATACTTTCCTTGATAATGCGATTTGGCATGGTGTTGGCCTCCTGTTTTCTGTCATTGCGAGGAGCGAAAGCCCATGGCCGGTGGCAATCCGTTCCCCTCGTTCTCTCCGTAGGGGCGGCTAATAGCCGCCCGCTTGCCTCCCCCGCTCCGTCATTGCGAGGAGCGAAAGCCCATGGCCGGTGGCAGTCCGCTCCCCCGCTCTTGCCTCCCCGGCAAGGGGAGCTGTCGCCGCTCTTGGCTCCCCTGCAAGGGGAGCTGTCATGGTCGCCCGCGGCCATGACTGAGGGGTCGGCGGTGATGAAGGGGTGTCATTGCGAGGCCCTTCCGGGGCCGTGGCAATCCGTCCCCCGTCCTTGCCTCCCCCTCCGGGGGAGGTGGCCGAAGGCCGGTAGGGGGCATTCTCCCTGTCATCCTGAGCGCAGCGAAGGATCTCTCTCCCCTCCCGCGTCCTCCGCGGTGGGGAAGCGCTTATGTTCCAGATAAAACCGCACCTGATAATAAAGGCTCTTGACCTCATGCGGCGTCCCGGGCCGGTGCTTGGCAGCGCAGATCCGGCATCGCCCCGGCCCTGGAGCGATCACCCGGATCCTGCCGTCGCTGCTCATGTCTGCTTCCCCCGCACGCGCAGGATCGTCAGCCCGAAATAGTCCTCGATCCGCACGATGCGGCTCCGTCGCAGCTCCGGGTGCTCCTGCAGGATGCGTCCCAGCTCGTACTCTTCTCCGATCCGGACGCCGTTCTGATCCTCGGGATCCTGCAGCACATAGACCCGATAGCCCTTCAGCCGGAACCCGCTGCGCCGCGCCATATAGCCCAGCGTTTTCCCTTCAAACTGTTTCATGCTCTTGCCTCGTCTTTCTCGCTTTCGCGCGCTCTCGCATCATATCCGCCCGCAGACAGCCGCAGGAGCGCACCTTCCCCGCGCGCAGGTTGGAGCCCAGCACCCATCTGATATTCCCGCAGCCGCCCAACTCAGGATCACAGAGGCAGCGCCAAACGGTATCCATGCTCTCCGGGCTGTTGGGGGATCGGTATTGCCCTTCCCGCTCTAATACGCGCAGCCGCCCGAAGGCTTTTCCGGTCAGATCAATCAGCTTTCCCATGTTTCCTTGCCTCCCTCTCGATCCGCTGGATACACAGCGGGCAGTAGTCGATTTCGCCGCCGACCCTGGTCGCGCAGCTCTCGCAGATCGGCCGGTCGCAGGTCAAAGTGACATTCATGGGCTTCTCCCAGGGCCAATAGCCGGCGCCGGGGATCCGAACTGTCCGCGGCGGATGCCCGCACCAGTGTTGCCGCCCGATCGGCGCGTCACACAGCCTTGTGGCGCGCCTTTTCCGGCAGAAGGGGCAAAGCTCCGCACCCTGTGGGAATTCGATAATTTCGGCCATGAATCTATCAGATTCCTTCCCGTGTCATTGCGAACCAGCGCGCACGCTGGTGTGGCAATCCGTTTCTTCCAATCCTACGCCTGAACACGATATTCGTTCTCCAAATACCGCACGTCCAGGCTCTTGACCTCGATCCTTTGCCCGCTTGCCATCGTGAGCGCGACCCTCTGTTTTCCCCGTAGCTCGTTGGCAAGCTCCACCATACGCAACACAGTCTCGATGATGTAGGTCTTTCCGTCCTCCATCCCGACCTTGAAAAACCGCGTTCCCCTTGCCGGCCGGCGAAAAGCCACTCCGTAGGGGCAGCTACCAGCCGCCCGCTCGTCCTTGCTTCCCCCGCTGGGGGAAGTGGCCGCAGGCCGATAGGGGGATACTTCCGTGCTGTCGAACAGGCAGTATTGCTCGCTCATGTGGCACCCGCCTTTCCCGGCCGCGGGCATTCCTTAGTCCCGCGCAGATTCGCCCAGCTTATGGGCACCCACACGAGATCAGACCGGCGCCACAGTTCCCGCGTCAGCTCCGCCCGGTAACAGCTCTTCGGGCACCCGCTGTCACAGTCCGCACAATGCGTCGCGTCATGGTTCATACGCCACCCCTGTCATTGCGAACCAGTGACCGTGTCACTGGTTCGCAATCCGTCTCCTTGTAGGGGCCGACGCCCTCGGCGGCCCGCTCCTTGCCGGCACACTCGCTGCAAAGGTCGTCCTCGACCCAATAGCAGCTGTGCGGCATGCAGGCGTTATCATCCGTGCACCCGCAGACGCGGCAGCGCCTCTGCGCATCCAGAGCCTTTTCCAAAGCCGGCATGTGCATGATAACGGACGCGTCGCGGTGTATGGCAGTCGGCGCTTCGGCAACCAACCCGAGCATATAGTAGTAGATGTCAGAAGGCGTCGCTCCGGCCGTCCAGAACGATTCCGCTTTATCCTTGTGCTTGACGTATATCTTGGTTTCTTTAGCCCATGCGGCGATTTCCCGGATGATCTCCGTCGCGCGCTTGGGAAACTTGGGGATCCCGGTTTCGGTGTTGACGCTATCAATCAGCTCAACCATCAGATCAGGGAGCTCTTCTCTGCTTCTCATCCCTCGTTACCCTCCAGCCTTGCACGTAGGCGCATAACTTTGAATCCCCTGCGCTCCCGCACCTTGTCCTTGATCTCATAGATCATCTTGAGCTGATCCAGCATGATCTCCACATCTGCCACCTCGTCAGCGATCTGTTCGATGTTATCTTTCCCGCGCCAGTTTTTACAGAGTTCCTTCTGGAGCTCGGACATCTCTTCAAAGACCATCATCACCTGGGCCTGATTTCCCCACTTGGCAATGGCCGCTGCGAAGATTCCAGCCTCCTCCATAGAGGTGGTAATGGTGCCACCATTGGTGAGGACATAGAGCTTGTTTTGCAGGTCTGCAATAATGGCAGCTTGTCCGTTTGCCGTTTTGATAAGATTTGATTCGCTGTCGAGCAATTTTTCTATTGCTTTGACAGCATCACTAAAAGCAGAATTGTCGGAATATCTGGCGTGCCATTTCAGCCGATCAATCAATTCTTGGTACATTTGTGATCCTCCTCTTTTGGCAGAATGGAAAGGTCAAATCTGCTGTCGATAAAGCGAAGCGTCTTTTCGTGGTTGCAGGCGTTCCCAAGGTAGGTATAGATTTCATTCATTTCTTCCTGCGTGAAATCCGTGCCGAGGAAACTGTTTATCCCATTCAGGTGGTATAACCGCGACCAGGGATAGATACTCTTGGCAGCCTCGCGGGAGAGCCATTCAAGGATTTTCGCTTCCAACTCCCGCTCGTTCTCCACACCATCCAGTCGAAAATAGCTGTTGCGCTTCGGATGGATAATAAGCTCGTTATACCGGTTTACGAACATCAGGGGAAAAGCAGCAGCAAGCCGCGTGCGGATCTCCGCGTTATCGTATACGCTCACTCCTCGTCAACCTCCTCCATCCAATGATGCACAATGCAGTCGTCACAGCTTGCCCGCTCACAGTAATGCAGCGCCGGGCAGTCAGTCTTTCCGTAGTCCTGATACGCCTTTTTGAAGATGCTCTCAAAGTCTGGGATATTGCCCGCCCGTGTAGGAGCCAGCAGCTTCAGCGCATGGCCCAGGTAGCCCCAGGGGTCATAATCCCCAAAGACTTCCGCCGGGGCGTTCGGCTCCATCGTGTCGTCGTCCAGAATGCCGACGGCCACGCTGCCGCCCTCCGGATCGGCCTCAAACCTCGCCGCAGATTCCTCCACGACGTTCCCATTTTCATCAATCCGCCGCCGTCCGAGGAAGCAATGCCCTTTTGCAAGAAAGATCATGCTTCGCCCTCCTCAAACGGGATCCCGCGCCCCCGCTCCATTTCCGCCCGCAGGCTGTCCTTTATGTAGTAGGAATACCCGTTCTCCTGGCAGATCAGCTCCGCCGCCACGCCGAAGCGCGGCCAGTCAATGCTTGACGGGTGATAGTTCAGCTTCCCGATTTTGTAATGATCCACGTAGTCTACGCGCAGCGTCAGGAAGCGCAGCACATTCGGAACGTAAAGCACCGGCTCCATGGAGATCCATGTCCTGATCCCGCGCTGGTGCGCCCGCTCCAGCGCCGCGAGGCGCCGGATCACCGGCACGCTGTTTGGTTCGCTCTCCGGCCCTTCCTCAAAGGAAACTTGCGGATAGCCTGCATACGTGATCCCATACCAGTCTCCGGAATCCAGCAGGTCAAAATCTCTGCTCCCGTCGCCCTTGGTAAGAATCTGTACATGGTTCCCGTGTTCTTTCAGAAGCTGGATGATCTCCCGCGTTGCCGTGCTGTCATAGCCGGTCGGATAGGGGTCGCATGTAAAGCAAAGGTGAATGAGCTTCCCTGTGATCTGCTCCTTCTCCAGCTGCTTGCGTACTTCCTCCACGATGCCCGGCCGCGGCTCCACGTGGGAGTGAAACAGTTCCTTCTCCCGATGCATCACGTTCGGCGCGAAGCAGTAATAGCAGCGGTGCGGGCAGCCGGTGTAGATGTTCAGCGCCAGGTCTCCGTATTCCCTGGCCTTGCCCTTCGGCTCATAAATCGGTGGTTTCATTCCCGCTCCTTTCCGTAGGCTTCCTTGACCTCTCGCATGATTCCTGCAACACTGTATTCGCCATAGGCTATATAACAAGTGATTGCCTGTTCCAGATTGTCGGCGTTCTCTGCATTTGAGGGGACATGATCGGGCTCAATGCACATATCATCGAGCACCTGCATCACAGATCGAAACGCCGCGTCCGCTTTGATTTGAGCCTCTCTGGCACGGTTCAGCAGGTTTTTGAGCAGGTTGAAAACAAGCTCGTCGTTACACTCCTCCGTTGTCATTTCGCTGATTGGCTTTTTCATGGTGTTGGCCTCCTTTTAGTCTTTTTCAAAGATTGAATACTGTCGCGCCGGCGGCTCGAAGTTCATCCACAGGCATTCCACGCGCGGCCTTCCCTTTTGGTCGGTGCTGGAGATCGTCTCCTTGTGCCAGTCCGAAAGCACTTCCTGGTAAAGCCCGCTTTCATATCCGCTCAGGAGCACAGGCCCGGGATGATCCCGCAGGGCCTCCAGCAGCTTCACATGATCCGCATCTGTCATTTCGTGACTGTATTGCTGCCGTCCGCATCGGGTCTCCATCAGATACGGCGGGTCTGCATAGATCAGCACATTGGGAAAGTAAAACCGCCGAATCACCTCCACTGCCGGGCGGTTCTCGATCTGTACGCCCCGCAGCCGCTCCGCCGCCTGCCGGATCACATCAGGCAATGCGCACCATTGACCGGCTGCGTATGCTTTTTCCCGGCCTTGAATGTCTATCTTCCATCCAACCTTCTCTCCTGTCATGCGGAACCCGTGGCCCATCTGCATCTTGACCAGCATCTTGACTGCCCGTTCCAGACTATCCTTTGACGGCTGAAACGCCCATTCGTATACATCTCGGGCGTAAGGCATAAGAAAGACCTGCTGCGCCAGTTTCTCCGGGTCTTCCCGGATCCATCGGAAGAGATTGACCACATCCCCGTTCAGGTCGTTGACAGTCTCAATGTTACTGCGCGGCTTGTTAAACAGCACCGCCCCGCTCCCGAAGAAAGGTTCCAGATAGCTGTGATGCTCGGGGAAGAAGCTCACGATCCACTCCGCGATTCTCCACTTGGAGCCGGGGTATTTGAAGATGGCATTCATACTCACCGAAACACCACCTCCGTGTCGTGCTCCTCCTTCATCGCCCGGCGAATATCCGGATAGGAGACGTAGCCCTTTGTGATGCTGTCCATGAGATACTTGATCTCCTCATTGAGCACCTGCACGTCCTCGTCCGGTGCGTCGTGCCTGTCCAGCAGGATCCAGAGCGTCAGTGTTGCCATGAACTCCATGCCGTCCAATCGTCCCTGCTCTTGCGCACGGTCAACGTCCGCCTGGGTGCGGGGGATTTTCTTCGGGTTGGTTCTCTTGCTCATGGTCATACTCCTTTATCGTGCTTGAGGATCCAGACGATGATGTCATAGAACGCCTTGCACACCGCCCAAAGGATCCGATCTCTTGTGGACTTCTCCAACTGTTCCCGGAAAGCATCGCCCAGACGAATCATCCCGTCCTCCATGCTCTGCGCATCCTCCAGCAGACGCTCCCTCATACCGCAACCATCCTTTCCAGCTCGGCCATCGTGTGCAGCTCCACCGCCCACTCGGGGAGATTGGCTCGCACCACCGCGCTCGCCATCTGCGGGCACACCGCGTTCCCGCAGCGCGCCACCTGGGCGCTCTTGGGGTACGGCTTTCCGGTATAGTCCCGCTCGATGATGTAATCCGGCGGGAAGCCCATAGCCGCGTACAGCTCCTTCGGCGTCAGCATCCGCATGGTGATGTCCGAGAGGTAATACCAGGCTCCGCCGATGCGCAGCAGAAGGATCTCGTCGTCTGCGAGGGTGTAGCCGCAATACTTGTTCAGCAGCGCCCGGATCTCCGGCCAATACCCGTAGGGGCGACCCTTGCGGTCGCCCGCTTCGCCTCCCCTGCAAGGGGAGGTGTCGCCGCCGTCCGCGGCGGTGACGGAGGGGTATTTCTCGATCCGCACCGAGGCAAGGCCGAATTCTCCCGCGCTCGCGGTGATCGTCCGCAGAGGCTTTCCCAGGCTCTGGCCGATGTCTTGGCCCTTGAATACCATCATGTGGGAGGCCACCAGACTGTGCCGCGGCTCAACCGTGATCGTGGAAAGCGGCTCGTCTGCTCCGTTCCCGGGGCATTTGTAGCCGCCGGCAAAATACTTGTCCAAGTGCACCGCGGTCAGCGCCTCCCGGTCGTGCCCGGTGACGGTGTGCATCGGGTCTCGGGGATCCAGTGGATTTCCGTTGCCGTAATACTCCGTCAGATGCGCGGCCGCGAGGCCGTAGCGGTTGGAGGCGTCCACCGTTGGGAGAGGATCCGTAGGGGCCGACGCCCTCGGCGGCCCGTAGCTTTCCGCTCTGTCATTGCGAGGGCGCTCCGCGCCCGTGGCAATCCGTTCCTTCTCCGTGTGATACTGCATCAGATTGGCCGCCGCCAGCACCTGGTTTCCTGCCGTCGTGATGGTATGTACCGGCTGATCTGCTGGGGAGCCTACGCTGTGATGCGTGTTTGGGAAGCTGTACGGAGCCACCAGCGGCTCCACCAGATGCTGCTTGCCCGTGGAGACCACCGTCGGCAGCGGCGCGTTAATGTCATGCACCCGCGGCGCCTGCCCGGCCCGCTCCCCGTAGCCCACGGGGATCAGGAACGGTTTCCCGCTCTTGATGGTGAACTTGTCCACGCCCCGGATCGCCCGGCGCTGGGTGTTCTCCGCCAGCGGCCGCACCACGTTGACGCCGTATTTTTCCTTGATCTCCTTCTTGGTGGCGAAGATTGAGTACATGGGCAGGGAGAAGTCGATGATCTCAGCTGCAGCGCGCCAGGGCTTGCACTTCCCGTCGCGCACCTTCCAATGATCTTTCGGCGCGTGCGTGCGCTCCGGCCAGACGATGGGCTTTGTGTCACTTCGCGCGACAAGGACAAAGCGTTTCCGGGTGGTCGGCGCACCGTAATCGGCGGCAACAAGCTCCCGGTATTCGACGTGATAGCCCAGATCTTTGAGCTGACGGAGCCACTTCTTGAAGGTCTGTCCCGCCTTTTTCTTGACAGGCTTGCCCTTGCGCACCGGCCCCCAGGTGGTGAACTCCTCCACGTTCTCCAGGATGATAACCCGCGGGCGTACCGTGCCCGCCCAGCGCAGCACGATCCACGCGAGGCCGCGGATCTTACGATCCACAAGGGCGCTGCCCTTGGCCTTGGAGAAGTGCTTGCAGTCCGGGCTGAACCAGGCCAGACCCACCGGCCGCCCCGCGCAGACCTCCACCGGGTCAACGTCCCAGACGGACGCCTGCAGGTGCAGGGTGTGCGGGTGGTTGGTCTTGTGCATCAGAATCGCCGTGGGGTCGTGGTTGATGGCGATCGTCACCGGCCGCCCGGTGGCAAGCTCAATGCCTGTCGAGGCCCCACCGCCCCCGGCGAAGTTATCGACGATGATCTCGTCTAAGAGATTGATTTGAGCTCGTTGTGTGATGCCGATTTCATCGCTGTTTGAAAACTTGTAGTACGTAGCCCCATCGTCCTGTACAAATTCTGCTTTGATTCCTCTCATGGTATTGGCTCCTGTCGTTCATGAAGATTGATTTGTGCAGTCATAATCCATCCTCGAATAAGCTGATATTTTGTCCCACGCCGGCGGCCTCGTCCGCCTCTTGGGCGGCGCGTTCCCGCTCTATGCGTCGGATCTCTTCCGGCTCCAGGTGCTTTTTCACTCGGTGTTTGTCCAAGGCAGATAGGTTTTGATAGCCTTCTTGGCGGATCTTCTTCTCCGCCTTCGCCCGGTTCTGCTTTTTCAGCTCGTCCCGATGCTCCCGTTTGGCCTGTGCTGCTGCGGCCAGATCGTCGGCGGCGTGGTGGATCTCGATGCCGTCCGCCAGATCCTTCAGATCCTGCTGCAGATCCCGCCCCGCCTTGGCCTCAGCGCGGATGTTGAAAACCTCTACGCTGTCGATTCTGCCAAAGAAAAGGTCTATATGATGTCGCATGGTTTCGTGCCTGGTGATGTCCTCCCTGCAGGTCTTGGCGATCACCTCGCAAAGCGTAAGGGAACAGGGTTTCTTCAAAAACTTGATCCCCTTCGTGATGCTCGCCCGCTTTTCGTCGGGAAGAAATCCGTCTCCCTTGACCGTCCATTCCACCCGCACATCGTAAAACACATTCCCGCGTTTGCCAGATAGCTCCTTGCCCAAGATCTTGCAAGTGCTGCAGCCCATTTGAGTGCAGTACATGGGGTCGTAAAACGCGCTCCATTCGCCCGTCGAGCGGTTGTAGCGGCTTTGCTGTTGGCAAACACGCCCGCCGCGCGCCTGGGAAAAAGCCTCCCAGCGCTCCTCCTTCAGCCTGTCAGCCTCGTCGAGTATGCGCCGTGCGCTCTGCTCATAGCAAAAAGGCTTGTCCGTCTCATGCAGGGCGCAAAAGTGCAGGTTTTCGTAGTGGCATCCTGCATGTACGCTTTCCAGCAAAGGGTCGTTATCCGGGCATGGTTCCGTCCTGCCGTAATAGGGGCAAAATGTGGTGATGGAGTCGTTTTCTTCTGTCCATTCCACGCCCATAAAGGACATGTGCCCGCTGTAGGAGAGTTCGTCTCTTCGGTACAGCAATCCGCATGGTGTCTCAAATACGACATCTCGTCGGCTCTGTGGGTGGTATTCCCATCCGCCATTCCATTTGTTCCACGGCTTCATCCCCGGCGGCGTCTGATCCTGTGTCCAGCCCTCGGCAAGCAGCTTTTGGCTGATCTTGTTGATCTCGCTCATAGATCCGGCAGCCCGGGACAGGGCAGCAGGCCGAAGTGCTTTTGCATCGTCTCCCGCAGCTCCTCCGGCGTCACGTCGTACTCCTTGGCGATGCACTTCTCGCAGACGATATGCTTATACCCCAGGGCGCGGGAAATGCGCTTGTCCCAGGAGTTGGTCTCCTCCGCGCCGCATACCGGGCACGGGATCTCATACCATTGCAGTACCGGCATCGTGGGTTCCTCCCGCAGCGAGCTCCACCGTGTGCATTTCCTCCGCTACAATGGCCATGACTTCCCCGGTGGTAACCGTGCGCTGCTTTTTCAGCAGCGCCTCCAGATCTCCACTGATCGTACATTCGGAGCACTTCTCTTCCATCTCCCCATCATCTTTCAAGATGAACGGATAGTGGCAGAAATCACATATATCCCCAAGCAACTGGAGCTTTTGCTCCTCGCACTCCCGGGCTAATACGCCCAACATGGAATTGCTTTTTTTGCCTTCGTCGAAAGACACAGCCGGCGTTTTTTTGCCGGCTTTCGTTTTCGTTTCTCTCGTTTTCATGGTGTTGGCTCCTTCTTCCCCCGGCACCAGACCGGACGGGCGATTCCGAACGGCCCCCGTTCCCAACTGAATGGTGCAGTGTCCACAGTGCGCCGCGCCCCAAGCCACGCTGGCTTTCCCGGATCCAGGCAGAGCGCCGCCCACTCGTCGTATTCGTTCACCGGCCACTCGATCTCCAGATGGCCGCATCCGTCACAGAAACACTCGCTTCCCATAGAAAAACAGGAACGCATGCACAGCCTTCCAGAAGTCGAAGCCTTGGCCCTCCAGACAGGCACGGAACAGCACCCTTGCTGAAAACAGAAATATGCAAGTCCCGTGTGCGTAGGCCCGCAGCATGCGCTCGCTCAACTCTTCCCGCTCCAGGATCGTCTCTCCATAGCTGCGCGGCCGGTCATCCAAAGCCTCGTCCGCCCGCGCCAGCAGCTCCCTCGCCTCGTCACTAATTCTCCAAGGCTTGTTCAGGCATTCGGCAAGAAACGCCGGTCGAGACGCAAGGTTGCACTCCTCCAGGCCGGCGCCCTCGGCGGCCCTTGCCTCCCCTGAAAGGGGAGGTGTCGCTGCCGCCCGCGGCAGTGACGGAGGGGTGTCATTGCGAACCAGTGACCGTTTCACTGGTGTGGCAATCCGTTCTTCCTTCATCCCTCTTTCCTCCCGTAGGAGATCCGGTACCTCGTGCCGTAGCACATCCGGTGGCACCAGTCGCACTCCTCCTTTTTCGCAGGAGGCGTCTTCAGCTCCTCGTAATGGAGAAAAGCGCCCTTCATTTCCTGTGCGCACTGGGCGCAGAGGTGTCTTTCAATTTCTCTCATGGTCTCCCACTCTCCCTGTCATTGCGAACCATCGCCGCATTTGCCTCCCCTGCAAGGGGAGGTGTCGCCGCCGTCCGCGGCGGTGACGGAGGGGTCTGGCGTGGGGCCTGCCCTTTAGGGACAATCCGCTTCCATAAACCCCGGATCCAAACTCCGAACCGGCTCTTTCCCTTCTGCCCGGCACAGGTCAAAGTGGCCTCTTCCCATGTCTGCATCCAGTAGCACTCCGGCTCCGCCCGCAGGAGCGAATTGCCCCCGCTCACCAGCACGCTCCGATCGTCCCAGTATTCATCAGCGCTGACCTTTCGCGGGTCGTCGCCGTACTGTTCGATCCTCTCGGCCACGTTACTGTTGATGGCGTCGAATTTGATTCCGTGGTTCAGGCACCACATTACCGCGTTTTCCAGCAGCTCGCCCTCCCGGCACGTCCACAGGATGATGCGGGCGCCCTCGCACTGCCGCCGGATCAGCTCATGAATGATGGGCCAGTGCGGCGCACCGATCTCCGGCCAAGCTTCGTCGCAAAGCGTCCCGTCAAAATCGCAGGCGATCACCGTCGGCCACCGGCCAACCGCTCTTGCTTCCCTCTTCTGGGGAAGTGGCCGCAGGCCGATAGGTGTCTCGCCGCTGGCCTTCGGTTCCCCTGAAAGGGGAGCTGTCGCGCAGCGACTGAGGGGTTTCCCTTCGCTCACACCGGCACCCCCGCTTCTCTGCAGCCGTCCATATAGGCTTTCATCCGCAGGGCCAGCAGGTGCCCAATGTCCTGGATCAGCTTCTCCTCGGCCTCCGCGGCGCCGTCCTCCGCCTTGATATAAAGCGGTACCGTCGGCAGGAAATTCCCGTCCGGCCCACGCAGCGCCGTCACGCCGATCTGAATGTACTTCTCTTCCTTCGCCATAACTGGCACCCTCTCTGTCATTCTGAGCTTCCCTGTCATTCTGAGTACAGCGAAGAGTCTCTCTTGTCATTGCGAGCCGTAGGGCCGAGCATTGCTCGGCCGTCCGTTGTTCACCGATCAGTGATCGGCGCTACAGTGTGGCAATTCGTTCCGTCACCCCGTAGGGGCTGACGCCCTCGGCAGCCCGCTCTTCTTATTGTTCGATCTTGCCGGCGTCAAAAATGTCCTGAACGCATACTCCAAGCGCCTTTGAAATAGGCACTAAGTAATCGGCTCGTATGACCTTTCTCTCGTTGATCATGTCGCTGAATTGCTGCGAGGTAAAGCCCGCTCTTTGCGCAACTATCCCCTGGACAAGCGCTTTTTTCTGGATAATATTCCTGATTCCTGCGGCTACGCTGCCACTCATATCCCCACCTCCAATCACAAGAATCTTGGTGATGGCACCACAATACACCTAGTTTCTTTGTTTGTCAATACGATTTTACAAGATTCTTGTGATTTGCATATTGACTTTTCAATATATATGTTTATAATCACAGGTAAGGAGGGCTGAAAAATGAGTTTTGGCACAAGGTTACGTGAGCGCCGTGAAGCGCTCAATATGAAGCAGAGCGAATTGGGGAAGCTCTTGGGAGTGACTGGCTCTGCCATTGGAAACTATGAGAATGGGGTAAGCTCGCCCAAAGCAGATGTGCTATACAGGGTTTTCGATGCACTGGAATGTGATGCGAACTATCTTTTTCAAGATGAAATGAATGCCCAAACGGAAAAAGTCCCGCCCAATCAGGACGAGACACTGTTAGAGTTATTTCATTCTCTAAATGTAGAAGGGCAGGAGAAGCTTCTTGACTATGCGGATGACCTGGTGAGATCCGAGAAATATCTTAAAAAAACTGATCCGGGCCAGTTGGATCATGAGGCGTAGTTAAGATGTGGATCTTAGCTGTAGGGCTTTTGCTGTTGGTGATCAGCATTGCCGTCTCTGCTTATCGACATCATTTTGGAATTGGACAAGTTAAAATTACCTTTTCTAATTCGGATACCGGTACAACCGTCCGCGTTGGACAAGGTTCCTCCGTCGGCGATGCTATGGCCGACGGGTTCAGAAAACTTTACGGCGATCTTTCTTCATCCTCTCGCCTTGACACGGTTCAAGCCCGATATAATGTAATGCAAAAAACACTTGCAGAAAACAGGGATCGAATGTTTCAAGGTGATATTTGTGCTTGCGAGACTTTTCTCCGTCAAACAAAGGATCTCTTGGATCGAAAACAAGCAGAGGTTGATCTGCGTGAGGCTGAGCGCCGGAAGAAGGAGCAAGCTGCGAGGGATCGGCGAGCCGAACAGATTCGACGGCGGCAAGAGCGCGAGAAAGAACGCCTTGAACGTGAAAGAAAAATGCCGGAACATCGCCGCTTCGTTGCCGAGCAACGGCGTCTTATGACGGATTCCATGCGATATGATGTTCTTTCCCGCGACGGATTCCGTTGTCAGATCTGCGGCGCCACCGCAGACGATGGGTATAAACTCCATGTAGACCATATCCTTCCTGTTTCAAAAGGCGGAAAAACAGAAATGTCCAATCTGCGCACGCTTTGTGAACGCTGCAACATGGGGAAAAGCGATAAAATAGAAACTATATCCATGCCAGCACCCCGCGCTTCTGTCGTAGAATCCCCTCTTGCCACGGCTCTTCGTATCTTACAGGAACATAACGAAGAATACGTTGATAAAACTTCATCGGGCGGCGCTTTATATTTCTACAGTGATTCCATTGCGGAGGAACTGAAAGGATCCGGGCTTGCCGTTTCTTTCGCTCCAAACGGTACAAAAGGAACCGGCCACCGCCCCGCCTGGTTCGTAAAATAAAAAATGCCCGCCCCGGTTTCCCGGAACGGGCTGCGAATTGAGCCAACACCACTTGTCCAAATCGCAGTTATAGTATACTGCGTTTTGGTTGAAAAATCAAGGAGAAATGCATGAATGCAGTGATTTATGCCCGCTATTCCTCCCATGGGCAGACGGAGCAGTCCATAGAAGGCCAGCTCCATGATAATTACGCCTGGGCGGAGCAGCAGGGCATCCGCGTGGTCGGGGAATATATCGACCGTGCCTTGACCGGCACCAAGGATCAGCGCCCGGACTTCCAGCGCATGATCGAAGACGCCGCCAAAAAGCAGTTCGAGATGGTCATCGTCTGGAAGCTGGATCGCTTCGCCCGCAATCGCTATGACAGCGCCATCTATAAAGCCCGCCTGAAAAAATTCGGTGTCAAGGTGGTCTCTGTCAAGGAGAACATCACGGACAGCCCCGAGGGCATCATCCTGGAGGGCTTGCTGGAATCCATGGCGGAATACTACTCTGCCAATCTTGCGCAAAATGTCCGCCGCGGCCAACGGGAGACGATTGCAAAAGGCCAGTTTTGCGGTGGCCAGATTCCCTTCGGCTACCGCAGCCAAAACGGGAAACTGGTAGTTGACGAGAAAAACGCCCCCGCGATCCGCTATCTCTTCGAGCAGTATGCCCAGGGTGTTCCCAAAAAGGAGATCATTGACGAGCTGAACCGCCGCGGCTTCCGCAGCAAAAGCGGAAAGCCCCTCACCTATACCACCTTTGCCCGCGCTCTTCCGAACTCTGTGTACATCGGGGAGTATCGCTACGGCGGCGAAGTCGTTCCCGGCCTTGCCGAGCAATTGATCGACCGCGAGATCTTCGAGAAGGTGCAGCGCCGCCTCAAGGCCGTTTCTCGCGCCCCGGCAGCCGGAAAAGCGACGGTGGATTATCTTCTCCAGGGCAAAGCCTTTTGCGGTTACTGCGGAGCTCCAATGGTCGGCGAATCCGGTCGCTCACGAAACGGATATACGCATCACTATTACGCCTGCGCCGATAAGAAGAAAAAGCATACTTGCAAGAAAAAAAACGAGCGCAAGGACTTCATCGAATGGTATGTGGTCGAGCAGACCGCAAACTATATCCTCACGCCGGAGCGCTCCGCGCTCGTGGCCAAGGCCGTTGTAGCGGAGTATGAAAAGGAATTTTCCGATTCCCGCGTGACGGATCTGGAAAAGGCCTTGAAGCAGATCGACCGTGAAACCGACAAACTCCTGGACGCCCTTGTGGACGCCCCCAAGATTGCCCATAAAAAGATCTATGACCGTATGGAGGCTCTGGAGGCGCAAAAGCAGGAAATGGATGGCGAGCTTGCCCGCCTCCGCATCGCCCAGGGGATCCAGCTCACAGAAGCAGAGGTGCGCGCCTGGCTCAAGAAGATCTGCACCGGCGACCCGCTCGACCCGGAATTCCGCAAACGAATCATAGATGTCTTTATCAACGCCATCTACCTCTACGATGACCGGGTGATCATCTTCTACAACATCCGCGGCGGCAAACAAGTCTCTTTCATTGACCTGGCTTCTTCCGGCCTCGCTGCCCCTTTCTCAGGCACACCGCCTCTTTCCAGTTCCGGCACGTCTCCTGCATCCGGCACTCCTCCTGTCTCCAGTTTCGGCACTACTCCTGCTTCCAGCCCCTGTAGCTCGCCTCATAGCCCATCCGGTCACAATACAACATGCAACGCTGGCAATGCCTTCGATGGCCCCGCTCCTTCTTCCAAAAACAAAAAAGGAGCCAAATCAGAACCTCTCTCTGGTTCGGATTTAGCTCCTCTTGGTGGGGCAAACGCATCCAAATCCGAACCTCTGTATATTTTCATAAACGGCGTTTTTGGTTGTATTTTCATAAGGACAGAAAATGAACGCTAAACAAACTTGCTGGGTGAATTATACCATCCAGCAAGTTTTTTTCAAGAATGAAAAATGGTCTAAAGGAAATTTCATTTCTCAAAAAGTACAAAATCGAAGCAAAAATCGAATCGGCTTTTCATAAATCCACGCGCGTGCGCGCGAGGTTTTTGGCCTCAGTTCAAGGTGAATGAAATCCATAAAAAATTGCAAAAAACTAACCAAATGGCGGGGTCCCAGCGCC
>Ga0247611_10001313_pt1 | contig 44947 bp, 32 predicted proteins | sample 177DNAGHGhighgp2_FD_192422 | JGI IMG/M metagenome (GOLD analysis project Ga0247611, IMG submission 192422) | Sheep rumen microbial communities from Palmerston North, Manawatu-Wanganui, New Zealand - 1770 DNA GHGhigh gp2 | ecosystem: Host-associated > Mammals > Digestive system > Stomach > Rumen... | reverse complement strand
GTGATGGACGGCCTTACATTCGATGACGTCCTGTTGATTCCCGCTTATTCGGAAGTACTGCCCAAGACAGTAGAGTTGAAAACCCGCTTCTCTCGTAACATTGAGTTGAATGTGCCTTTTGTGACGGCTGCCATGGATACGGTGACAGAGTCGCAGATGGCTATTGCCATTGCCCGAGAAGGTGGTATCGGTGTCATCCACAAGAATATGTCTATCGAGGATCAGGCGCGTCAGGTGGCTATCGTCAAGCGTGCAGAGAATGGTATGATCTATGATCCTGTGACGATTCCTCTGGGTTCAACTGTGGCTCAGGCGCTCGACATTATGTCGGAGTATCATATTGGCGGTATCCCCGTGGTTGATGATGAGAAGCACCTCGTGGGTATTGTCACAAACCGTGACCTGCGCTTTGAGCGTCGTCTGGATCGTCCCGTTGAGGAGATTATGTCGAAGGATAATCTTGTGACGACCCACCAGCAGACCGACTTGATGGCAGCTGCAGAGATTCTTCAGAAGAATAAGATCGAGAAACTGCCTGTCGTTGATAAGGACAACCGTCTGATAGGCCTGATTACGTATAAGGATATTACGAAAGCCAAGGACAAACCCATGGCTTGTAAGGATGAGAAGGGACGTCTGCGTGTGGCTGCAGGTGTTGGTGTGACTGTTGATACGCTCGATCGTATGCAGGCTCTTGTCGATGCTGGTGCTGACGCTATCGTCATTGATACGGCTCACGGCCACTCGAAGTCTGTGATTGAGAAACTCGTGGAGGCCAAGAAGTGCTTCCCCAACATCGATATCGTCGTAGGTAACGTGGCAACGGGTGAAGCTGCCAAGATGCTCATCGATAACGGTGCCGATGCCATCAAGGTGGGTATTGGCCCGGGCTCTATCTGCACGACTCGTGTGGTGGCAGGTGTGGGTGTTCCCCAACTCAGTGCCATCTATGATGTCTACAGCGTGTTGAAGGGTACAGGTATTCCTCTGATTGCTGACGGTGGACTGCGCTATTCTGGTGATATCGTGAAGGCCCTTGCTGCTGGCGGCAGCTGTGTGATGATGGGATCGCTCGTGGCTGGTACAGAGGAGAGTCCTGGCGACACCATTATTTACAATGGTCGTAAGTTCAAATCCTATCGTGGCATGGGCTCTTTGGAGGCCATGGAGCAGAAGCATGGTTCGAAGGATCGTTACTTCCAGGGCGACACGAAGGAGGTAAAGAAACTGGTGCCTGAGGGTATCGCTGGTCGTGTGCCTTACAAGGGAACGGTTCAGGAGGTGATCTATCAGATGGTAGGTGGTCTTCGTTCTGGCATGGGCTATTGTGGTGCTGCTACCATCGAGAAGCTGCATGAGGCAAAGTTCACCCGTATCACCAATGCCGGTGTAAACGAGAGTCATCCACACGATATTACCATCACCAGTGAGGCTCCCAACTATTCAAGACCTAACGATTAATTTTCATTGTGAACATTGAAGATGAAAAAGTTATTTTTTTGTGTAGCCCTGTGTTTTGGAATCCTGTCTGTAAAGGCACAGACGGATCCTGTGGTGATGACCGTCAATGGGGTGGATGTGACACGTTCTGAATTTGAATACTCTTTTAATAAGAACAATGGCGATGGTGTGATTGACAAAAAGAATGTCACGGAGTATGCCGACCTTTATGCCGTTTATAAGATGAAAGTAGCAGCGGCTCTTGACGCTAAACTCGACACATTGTCGTCCTTCCAGAATGAATTCGCTCTTTATCGCGATCAGCAGGTGCTGCCCACAATGACCACCGATGCTCAGGTGCTGGCAGAGGCCAGAAATGCCTATGACCGTACGAAGGAGATCGTTGGTACCCGTGGACTGATTCGTCCTGCCTATATCTTCCTCCGTCTGTCGACGAAGGCTACCCCTGAACAGCAGACTATTGTTAGTCAGAGGGCTGATTCTGTGTGGCAAGCCCTCAAGAATGGGGCTGACTTCGCAGAGTTGTGTAAGAAGGTGTCTCAAGACTTCCGGACTGCTGCTCGTGGTGGGGAACTGTCATGGATGGGACCCAATCAGGCCTTCCCTGAGTTTGAGGAGGCTGCTTACGCCCTCCAGCCTGGAGAGATGAGCCGTCCTGTCTTGGGCCCCGATGGTTATTATATCATTTTGATGAAGGAACGGAAGCAGTTGGAGCCTTTCGAGGAGCTGAAGGATCAGATTGTACAGTCTTTCGAACAGCAGGGCATCCGCGATGCCATTGCTCGTGAGACGGTCCGTCAGATGGTGGCCAATTCCAATGGAACTCTTACCGAACAGGAATATATGAGTCGCAGGGCAGACTCCTTAGGAGCTGTGGATAGCGACATGAAATATCTCATCCAGGAATACCACGACGGTCTTTTGGTCTATGAGGTCAGCAACCGTCAGGTGTGGGAGAAAGCCTCCAAGGATGAGGCTGCCCTCGATGCATGGTTCCGTACTCATAAGAAGGATTTCGCATGGTCAGAGCCTCGTTTCAAAGGCATCGCCTATCATGTTAAAGACAAGGCCGACGTCAAGGCGGTGAAGCGCTCTGTCAAAGGTCTGCCCTTCTCCCAGTGGGCCGATGTGTTGCGTAAGACCTTCAATCCCGATTCCATCATTCGAATTAGGGTGGAGCAGGGTGTCTTCAAACCGGGTGACAGCCGACTCGTAGACCAGAAGATATTCAAGACGGGATTCGACAAGCCGATAGAGGTGAACAAAGACTATCCCATCGATGCTGTCTATGGTAAGAAATTGAAGAAGTACCCCGAAGACTATACGGATGTCCGTGCTCAGGTTGTGGCAGCCTATCAGGATGCGTTGGAGAAAGATTGGGTGGCAACCTTGCGTCAGCGCTATCCTGTGAAGTTCTATGAGGAGAATTTGAAAACAGTAAACCAACATTGATGAAGAAGACAAGGAATCTATTATTGACCCTTATGTTGGCGCTTCCCATGGTGGGTGGCGCCTTCTCTGGAGACGGGACTGTCATCGACGAGGTGATTTGGGTTGTGGGTGACGAGGCCATCCTGATGTCTGATGTGGAGTCTGCACGCATGCAGGCTGCTATGGAGGGCACGAAGTGGAATGGCGACCCAGACTGCGTCATACCTGAGCAGATTGCTGTGCAGAAGCTATTCAAGCATCAGGCACAGATTGATAGTATTGAGGTCACGGATGCTGATGTGGCAGCAGAGGTAGAACAGTACATCAACTACTGGCTGGAGATGGTCGATGGTTCGCGTGAGCGACTGGAGGAGTACCGTCATAAGCCTCTGTCACAGATACGTAATGATCTGCGTGAGGACTTGAAGGACCGTCGGATGGTGCAGAAGATGAAGCAGAAACTTGTTGAGGATATCTCTGTCACGCCTGCTGAGGTGCGCCGTTATTTCAAGGATATGCCTCAGGATAGTCTGCCTTTCGTTCCGACGGAGGTAGAGGTTCAGATTGTCCAGCTGACCCCCAGGATAACAGTTGAGGAACTCAACCGCGTGAAGGATGAACTCCGTGGTTATACCGACCGTATCAACAAGGGTGAGACCTCCTTCCAGACACTGGCGAGACTCTATTCCGAAGATCCCGGCTCTGCCCGTCGTGGCGGTGAGATTGGCTTCTCTGGACGAGGAATGCTCGACCCTGCCTTTGCCGCTGTGGCTTTTAACCTGACTGATCCGAAGAAAGTGTCGAAGATTGTTGAGTCTGAGTTCGGCTTCCATATCATCCAACTGATCGAGAAACGTGGCGACAAGGTCAACGTCCGTCATATCCTTAAGAAACCCGTGGTTTCTGACGAGGCTGTCGAGAAGGCCTTGGGGCGTCTTGACTCTATAGCAAACGATATTCGTGCTGAGAAGTTCTCGTTCGAGGAAGCTGCTTCGCTCATCTCTGACGATAAGGATACCCGTAACAATAAGGGTCTGATGTCGAATAGCGATATGCAGACGGGTCGTATCACTTCCCGTTTCCAGATGCAGGATCTCCCACCGGAAGTGGCCAAGGTGGTTGACACGATGCAGGTGGGACAGGTGTCGCGGGCTTTCAGTATGATTAACCAGCGTGGAAAGACGGTGTGTGTGGTGGCCAAACTGAAGAACCGTATCGATGGCCATAAAGCCTCTATCTCCGAAGATTTCCAGACACTGAAGGATGTCGTGCTCCAGCGTCGCCAGAATGAGCGTGTCCACCAGTGGGTCGTCGACAAGATCAAGAGCGTATACACCCGTCTGAATGAAAACTACAAGGATTGCAAGTTCGAATACGAGGGCTGGATTAAGTAGAGGTGAGTAGTAAGAGGTGAGTAGTGAGAAAGTCTTTCCTATATCTGTTGGGCCTGTTGTGTATGCTGGTGTGTTACACCAGCCTTGACGCCTTTGCCCAAAAAGGGAAGACCAGGCGCCCTGCCCGCAGGGCCAAGACCCAAGACACCCGCGTCTATCTCGTCCACGCCGATGTGCTCCATTACGATCAGAGACTGAATGCCGATGCCACCATCCTCAACGGGAAGGTGCACTTCACCCATCAAGGGGCCCGTCTTTATTGTGACAGCGCCTATTTCTACGAGGCCAGCAACTCTTTTGAGGCCTTCGGTCATGTGCGGATGTATCAGGGCGACACACTTTCGCTGGTCAGTGACTATGCTTACTATGACGGCAATGAGCAGATGGCTAGGGCTCGGTATAACGTCGTACTGAAGCATCGCAAGACCACACTCTATACCGATAGTCTCGATTTTGACCGTATCTACGATAATGCCTACTTCTTCGAGGGCGGCAAGATGATCGACGGCAAGACCACGCTCACCTCCGACTGGGGTGAGTACAACACGAAGACGAAGATGTCGGTGTTCAACTACGACGTGAAGATGAAGAACCCCGATTTCTTCCTCACCACCGATACCCTCTATTACGACACCCACAACTCCATGGCTCACATCGTGGGTCCCTCAGACATCACCTCTGGGGAAAGTCATATCTACTCTGAGCAGGGGTATTACGACACGAAGCTTGAGCGTGCCCGTCTCATGAACCGCTCTGTACTCAACAACAACGGTAAGATGCTTGTGGGCGATAGTGTCTATTACGACAGCAAGATGGGCTTCAGCCAAGCATTCTTCAATGTTGTCTATGTCGATTCCCTCAACCGTAACAAGTTGACGGGCAACTACGGCGAGTATTATGAGAACACGGGCTTTGCCCTGTGTACAGACAGTGCTGTGGCCATCGATTACTCCCAGGGAGACTCGCTTTTCATGCATGCCGACACGTTCAAGATTGTGACCTTCAACATCGATACCGACTCTATGTACCGTAAGGTACATGCCTTCCATCGTGTGCGGGCCTTCCGACCGGACGTGCAGGCGGTCTGCGACTCCTTGGTCTACAACTCGCTTGATTCCTGCATGACGCTCTATCATGATCCCATCATGTGGAATAACGGCCAGCAGCTGGTGGGCGATGTGGTCCATGTCTATCTGCGTGACTCGGTTATCGACCATGCTCATATCGTTGGCAATGCCTTCTCCATCCAGCAGTTGAAGAGCGATACAGCTTGTTATAACCAACTCTCATCGCGGGAGATGTTTGCCTATTTCGTTGAGGGTAAGATCCGCGAGGGAAAGGCGAAGGACAATGTCTTGATTGGTTATTTCTTTGAGGAGGGCGACAGCGTGCCTATCATCTACAACTATCAGGAGACCTCGGAGCTCAGGATGTTCTTCAAGGACCGGAAGGTGGAACGTGTGTGGACTCCTAAGACAAAGGGCACCATGTATCCCCTCAATCAGATTCCTCTTGAGCGCAGGCGTCTGCCTGGTTTTATGTGGTATGATTATATCCGCCCCATTAATCGCTATGATATCTTCAACTGGCGAGGAAAGAATGGCGAAAATGGTAATCATTTATAAACTGTAACAAGAATGTCCGACATCATCCACCTCCTTCCCGATAGCGTAGCCAACCAGATTGCGGCTGGCGAGGTGATCCAGCGTCCTGCATCAGTCATCAAGGAACTGGTGGAAAATGCCGTCGATGCAGGTGCCACGACCATCCATGTGATTGTCGTCGACGCAGGACGCACCTCTATCCAGGTTATCGACGATGGCAAGGGTATGTCAGAGACCGATGCCCGTCTGTCCTTCGAGCGTCATGCCACGTCGAAGATCCGTCAGGCCGATGACCTCTTTGCCCTCCACACGATGGGTTTCCGTGGTGAGGCCTTGGCTTCGATAGCAGCCGTGGCACAGGTTGAACTTCTGACGCGTCGTGCCGAAGATGAGATTGGAACTTGCTTGTGCATCGCTGCCTCGAAGGTGATGTCACAGGAACCTGCCTCCTGTCCTGTGGGCAGTACATTCAAGGTGGAGAATCTTTTCTATAATGTTCCTGCCCGAAGGAAGTTCCTCAAGTCGAACACTACGGAACTCAGTAATATCCTTCAGGCATTCGAGCGTATCGTACTGGTTTATCCCGATATTCACTTTATCCTCCATCACAACGGCGCGGAACTGCAGAACCTCAAGCCGTCCAGCCTGCGTCAGCGTATCGCAGACGTCTATGGCCGACAGTTCAGCCAGGAACTGTTGCCTGTAGAGGTACAGACAACACTCTGCAGCATCTCTGGCTTTGTGGGAAAGCCAGAGTCTGCCCGTAAGAAGAGTGGTCACGACTTCTTCTTTGTCAATGGCCGATACATGCGCCATCCTTATTTCCACAAGGCGGTGATGAATGCCTACGACCGTATGATCCCTGAGGGCATGCAGGTACCTTATTTCTTATATATAGAGGTGAACCCCTCAGAGGTCGATGTCAACATCCATCCCACGAAGACCGAGATCAAGTTTGAGAACGAACAGGCCATCTGGCAGGTGCTGACGGCGACGGTTCGTGATGCTCTGGGACGTTTCTGCGAGGTGCCGGCCATCGATTTCGACACGCAAGGTAAGCCTGATATCCCCGTCTTCGACCCCTCCCGTGGGGCCATCACGGCTCCCCGTGTCAACTATAATCCCGACTATAACCCCTTCCGCTCCTACAGCGATTCTCATAAGGATGTCGTGCCCTCTAACTGGGAACAGCTCTACGATATTGCCGCCACTCCTCGTGAGGAAGATCAGTCGTTATTCCCTGCCTCCGAAGGTAATCTCACTCATTCCTCCTCCCTCCTCTCTCCTCGAGATAATACCGACCTCTCCACCCTTCATTATCAGTACAAGGGCCGCTACATCATGACTGCTGTCAAGTCTGGTCTTATGGTGATCGACCAGCATCGGGCTGATGTCCGCATCCGTTATGAACGCTATATGGAGCAGTTGGAGCATCACACCGCCACGTCGCAGCAGGTGCTCTTCCCAGAGACGGTGCAGTTCTCACCCGCAGAGTCGGTCCTCATGGAGAAGATGCTGCCCAGCCTCGCTGCCATCGGCTTCGACCTCTCCGACCTTGGTGGCCACACCTATGCTATCAATGGTGTTCCTGCTGGCTTCGATGGTGTCAACCCCATTACCTTCCTTCAGCAGGTGCTCTCCGAATCAGACTCTGCCTCAGACATATCTCCCTCGTCCCTCCTCACTCCTCCCTCCTCGAAAATTGCCTATCGCCTTGCCCAGAGCGTTGCCATCCCCTATGGTCAGGTGCTCAGCAACGACGAGATGGAACAATTGGTCAACGAACTCTTTGCCTGTGCAAACGTGAACTACACACCTGGTGGTAAAGCCATTCTGGCTATCCTTCCACAGGCAGATATCGACCGACTATTGGACGGAAAGGGTTAACGTTTGTTAAGCGATAGCAAATTCTTTGCTCTTCGCTCTTCACTCTTCACTTTTTGTTGTACCTTTGCACCTGCAATCGAGAAAGGGCGCTTAGCTCAGCTGGTTTAGAGCATCTGCCTTACAAGCAGAGGGTCGGCGGTTCGAATCCGTCAGCGCCCACCCTTGTTAAACGTTAAGTCAAACCTATCTAAAACTACAACAAGATGAAAAATTTATGTGTTCAAGCATTTATTGCCATGAGTGGCATGATGTGTATCTCCGGTTGTACCGGTGAAGTCGTTAGTGAGTCTGCCATGTCTGAACCCGCAGGAGTATTGCGAGTCATGACGCGTAGTGGCGATGAGGGCACCACACCATTGTCTGGCGCCTCAGTCTATCTCTTCAACAGCAGCGGTGCGTGCGTTTCCATCCTTTCGTCAGAGACGACAGGTGCCTATGCGTCTGCCAAGCTTCCCGCTGGTACTTACACCCTCTATGCATGGGGAGGCGACGGTTTATCTGGTCTTGTGCTGCCCACTCAAGCGCAGGCCTCGTCGTCTTATGCCTTGACATTGGCAGAGAATCAGTCGTTAGGCGATCTGCTGATGAAGGAGGAAACGGTCACGTTGGCCGATGGCGACAACGAGACGGTCGATATGACGCTGGAGCGAAAGGTGATTGAGATTTCGTCTGTGACCATCACTCAGGTGCCTGAAGATATTACAGGCGTCCAGGTGTCGGTGGCTCCCCTCTATGGTCAGGTACAGCTCAATGGCGAGTATGTGGCGTCCAGCACAGCCCCTTGTGTCATCACCTTGACGTCCCAGGGCTCAGGCACATGGGCTGCCACACCCCAGCTCATCACCTTCCCCTCGAAGTCGAAGCCTGTCATCACTATCACCTTCACAGCCGAAGGCGCTGACCCCCGCTCTTATTCGTACACCGCTAATGAGGCGTTGGAGGCGAATCATAAGTTCAACCTCGAGGGCACCTATACCGAACCTCTGGGTGTCACCATCAATGGCACTATCACCGCCCAGGCTTGGGAATCCAGCGCCACCGATATCACCTTCGATTTCGATGAGTCCAACTCAGGCACCTCCTCCACAGAAGAACCCTCCTCTGGAACTGAAGAACCATCTGATGCACCTGTGGCAGGCGAAACCTATAAAGGTTGTTATGTTGTATCCGTCAATACAGAAGCTAATACTGCTGTTTTACTATCGCCGACGGATCAGAGTGGCTATCAGGAAGATAATCCGGCAAAACTTTTACCTCTACTTAATGCTTCTCTTGCATCATGGCCTTCTGTTTCTGGTGTTAGCGGAACCTGGCGAATTCCTACTGTTGAGGAAGTTCGTCTTTTTGCATTCAATTCTGATTTAATGGATGATGTTGTTGCACCAAATCGCAAGTATCTATTTTGCTATAGTGGCTCAGATTTAAATCGAGTTCCTGTGAGAAGGAAAAGCTCTGATGATAGTATTGAAGTACAAGATCCTATCGATACGGGTTTTAGTCATCAAGATATTCTTCGTCCTGTGTTGGACATCTCCTATCAATAACAATCACTTCTGGAATTAACAAGTTTTACAATATTGAGGGGGCCCTGATTCGGGGTCCCCTTTTCAGTACAATAGTACACGTTTATATGAACTTCTTTCCTTTCAGATGATGACTAACATGCTCATACTGAGCGCTTCCGGTTGAAAAGACGTTCTGGTGACTGCTCTCGGTAGCATCCTCCAAGCATTCAGATTCTTTAACGGGAAAATACGAGTTTCTAATAGCTGTATTGTACGCAATGTATGGGAAAGCCTGATTTTAAAGGCGTTTGAAGGGTACTTGCAATAAGGGTTTTGACTTTTTGACCTAGGTCATACAATTGTTTGACACTCGTCAAAAGACCTTTTGACCTAGGTCAAAAAGTCTTTTACCTTATGGTTCGTACTGTTTTACCCGCCGTGTGGTATAACGCAAACAGAAAGAGAGTTCATGAGAATTGTGCCCTATGATTACATCAATGACGGTTTCAGTATCTGGAGGCAAAGGTAACTAAAAAAACAGATGCGCGCAACTATTTCTTGTAGTTGCACACTTTTCATAAACTCTTTAAATAGTTGTTCACCCCGCTTAACAGAAGCCGAATTTGCTAATAAATCCCAAAAACGTCTCTCAGAATCGTGAAATATGGGAGAATTTTCTTATCTTCGCGGCGAAATTAGGATATTCAACATCAAAACAATGAAAAGAATCATGACCAACAGCCTTCTGGGAAGGACATGTGGAAGCCTGAGAATATGGTGTTTCATACTGCTTTCAGCCGGTTTGTCAGTATCGGCTATGGCACAGGAGAAATATGAGCAGGGCAAGCCTAACGACGACGGCTACCGCTACCTGGACGAGTACAAGGCGCTTAAAGAGTATATTGACTACTCAAAGTACCCCAACTTCAAACTGGGTGCAGGTACTACCGTTGATGACTATCTCAAGAAATCAACGGTCTATAAAATGACCAACGCCAACTTCACCGAGACGGTGGCTGGCAACGCTATGAAGATGGGAAGTGTGGTGGATGGCAGCGGCAACATGAATTTCACGAAGGTGAAGAACTATGTGAAAGCAGCCACAGAGGCGGGAATTAACGTCTATGGACACACCCTCGCCTGGCACTCACAGCAGCCCATCGGCTGGTTGACGAAGCTTATTGCCGACAAGCCGGACCCCAATGGTGGTGAAGCCTATTCGGTGGTGGCCAGCAAGGATTTCCGTACCTCACAGACTGTGGGCTGGAAATCGTCGGAATCCGAATACGGATATACGCTTAAATTTGACAAGACAAACGGTCTGAATATTCATACGACGAAGAAATGCACGAACTCTTGGGATGTGCAGTTCCTGGCGATGGAAAACATCCAGATCGAGAAAGGCAAGACCTACAAGATGACGATGACAGTCAAAGGCTCGAAGGATGGTAAACTTCACAGTAAGTTGGGCGACTGGAGCAGTGGCGAATACCCCGATATTCCTTTTACTACGGAGTGGCAGGACGTTGAGGTCAGCTACAAGGGTGTTGTGGAGAGCAGTTTCTTCATGCTCCAGTGTGGCGACTTCGTAGGAGATATCTATGTCAGGGAGATTAAGTTTGAGGGCTATAAGGGACAGACTGTGCCACAGACAGATGAGGAGCGTCACGACACCCTCGTCTATGCGATGGACAAATGGATCAAGGGTATGATGGAGGCCTGCGACGGTAAGGTCAAGGCTTTTGATCTCGTCAACGAGGCCATCTCGGGTGGCGGTAATGACGGCGAAGGCAACTACGTGTTGCAGAGCTCAAAGCAAGATAACAGCGGCTCCTGGGACGTCGGCGGCAGCGCCTTCTACTGGCAGGACTATATGGGCGACCTCGAATATGTGCGTCAGGCCTGTCGCCTGGCCCGTAAGTATGGCCCTGAGGACATCAAGTTGTTCATCAACGACTACAATCTCGAGTCTGACTGGGACGGCAACAAGAAGGTGAAGTCGCTCGTGAACTGGATCAAGAAGTGGGAGGCCGATGGTGTGACCCACATCGACGGTATCGGCACGCAGATGCATATCAGCTGCTTCGAAGACGACAATACGCTGAAGAGTATCAAGTCGCACATCACCACGATGTTTGAAGTGATTGCCAAGAGCGGAAAGCTCTGCCGCGTTTCGGAAATGGATATGGGCTATGTGCGAGGGAAGAACAACAGATGGGGATCCTCGGTCAAGACCGACCAGCTGACCGAGGCCGAGCATAAGAAGATGGCCGACTTCTACGAGTGGATCATCAAGGAGTACTTCCGACTGATTCCACCTGAACAGCAGTGGGGCATCTGCCAGTGGTGTACTACCGATGCACCTTCAAACAGCGGATGGCGCGGGGGCGAACCTGTGGGCATCTGGGATCTCAACTACTACCGCAAGCATGCCTATGCCGGATTCGTGCGTGGACTGAATGGCGGTGAGCCCGCCGGTATCGGCAGCGTAGAGGCTGACCAGACGGTCGACACCTCAAAGGGCGTCTACAGTCTCAACGGTATGCGTATGAACACAACATTACTCGACGGGCTTCCTGCCGGCATCTACGTTGTGAATGGGAAGAAGGTCGTCATTTCTCGTCGTTAATTACCAGCAACATGAATTATCAGTTAGACTTGCACGGAGAGGCGCTCATGGAACAATACCATGAGCTTTATCCCGTTTACCAATGTTTGGCGCAGTTGGCCGAAGATGCGCTGCGCCAGGCTCTCAAAGAGCAGCACGTGACAATCACGGTCATGGAGCACCGAGTGAAGACCGAAGCCTCGCTTGCAGGCAAACTGGAGTTGAAAGGTGCCAAATACCATTCCATCGCAGATGTGACCGATATTGTTGGCATCCGCGTGGTGACGTTCTATTCCAATGATGTGGACAAGGTCGCTGCCATCGTCAACGAGTGCTTCCAGGTGGATTGGAAACATTCCGTTGACAAGCGAAAGCTACACCGGTTAGACAGTTTCGGCTACAACTCGCTGCACTATATCTGCCGGCTGCCCAAGACGATTGTCGACGACCCCGACATGCCCCAGCTCAACGAGATCTCTTTCGAGATACAGATGCGCACCGCCCTGCAGCACGTGTGGAGTACCCTCGACCACGACACCGCCTACAAGGGTAATGTGACGATTCCCCGCGAGTATCAGCGGCAGTTTAAGCGCCTGGCGGGTATGTTGGAGCTGATCGACGATGAGTTCAGTCGCCTGCGTAACGTCCTGACCGAATACCGTCGGCAGATGCTGGCTTTGGAGGCTTCGGGTCAGCTCGACGAGGTCGATCTCAATGCCGAAACGTTCCGCCGTTATCTCGAGATGCACCCCTTTGCCCGTCTGAACGAGCGTATCGCTGCCATCAATCAGGCCGAGCTGTACCCCGTGCCGATGATGCCCTTCTTCCGAGTGCTCCAGAAACTGGGCTTTGAGACGCTGGGCGATGTGAACCGTCTGATCGAGGAGTACAGCGACGATGCTTATCGGCTGGCCATCTCTCAGTTGGGTACTACCGACCTCGACATCCTCTCAGAGAACATCGGTGTGCAGAACCTCTGTTTCGTCTATGTGCTGAAGCGTGGTGGCGGCCCTGCCGAACTCTGTCAGATATACGACTGGCTCAACGGCTACGACTCCAGTAACATGGAGCTCGCCAAGGAACTGTTCTTGCAGGCCCAAAAGATTACGCCAGACTGAAATAAAAAAGGAATCGCCAAGTGCTTTACTATAAGCTACTTAGCGATTTCTTCTGTTGGGGTACTCGGACTCGAACCAAGAATGACAGGACCAGAATCTGTAGTGTTACCATTACACCATACCCCAATGTCAATTGTCAATCAGAACACCCTTGTTCCGTTTTGCGGGTGCAAAGGTACTACTTTTTCTGGAATCACCAAAACTTTTCGCAGGTTTTTTTAATTAAATACCCAATTTTTCCTAATTTATTTTGCATTTCGCATGATTTGCAGTACCTTTGCAGACTAAATATAAATATAATATGAGTGAACTCGTCAAGACGATTATAGAAGCCATTCAGGAAAAGAAGGGCGAACGTATTGTGGTAGCTGACCTGACGAAGATCGGAGGCAGCATCAGCAGCTATTTTATCATCTGTCAGGGTAATTCGACCACCCAGGTGGAGGCTATTGCCGATTCGGTGGGCGACCTGTGCCGTGAACGGCTCAAGGAGAAACCTGCACATGTGGTGGGTCTGGAACATGCGCAATGGGTGGCTATGGACTATGGCGACGCTTTGGTCCACATCTTCCTGCCCGACGTGAGGGAGTATTACGATCTGGAACACCTATGGGAGGATGCGGAAATCACAATTGTCGAAGATTAAGAAAAAGGATTATGGATAAGAATAAGATACAGAATAACGCAAACGGTCCGAAGATGAACATGCCCAAGTTCAACATGAACTGGATCTATGCTATCGCCATCCTGGCATTGGGACTCTTGTATTTCTCCAGTGGTGGACCGCAGAACAGTAGTGTCAGCCGAACGGCGTTGTACTCCGATTTCAAGGCGATGATCGATCACGGCTATGCCTCGAAGATTGTGATCAACAAGACGCAGGGCATGCTGAAGATGTACGTGAAGCCGGAGCATATCCGGGACGTATTCAAGCAGAGTGCCAAGCAGACGGGAGCAGAACCTTACGTGGAGGTGGAGTTCGGCAGCATCGAACAAGTGGAAGAGTATATCAACAAGGCCAAGGAGGCGAAGACCTTCACTGGCGACTATACCTTTGAGAACAAGAAGGAGAACGACTTTCTGAACATGATCTTCTACAACGGATTCTTCATCCTGATGCTTGTCGCGGTTTGGATGTTTTTCTTCCGCCGTATGGGTGGAGGAGCCGGTATGGGCGGCGGTGTGTTCAACGTCGGCAAGTCGAAGGCAAAGATGTATGAGAAGGGCGGCGAACTGGGCATCACGTTCAAGGATGTGGCGGGTCAGGCTGGCGCCAAGCAGGAGATTCAGGAGATTGTGGACTTCCTGAAGAATCCGCAGAAGTACACGGAGTTGGGCGGAAAGATTCCCAAGGGTGCGCTGCTCGTAGGTCCTCCGGGAACGGGTAAGACGCTGCTGGCGAAGGCGGTGGCCGGAGAGGCTGGTGTGCCTTTCTTCTCGATGTCGGGCTCCGACTTCGTGGAGATGTTCGTCGGCGTGGGTGCCAGCCGTGTGAGAGACCTCTTCCAGCAGGCTAAGCAGAAGTCGCCGTGTATCATCTTCATCGATGAGATCGACGCTGTAGGCCGTGCCCGTTCGAAGAACCCTGCCATGGGAGGCAACGACGAGCGTGAGAACACGCTGAACGCCCTGTTGACGGAGATGGACGGCTTCGGAACGAACTCGGGTGTGATCATCCTCGCCGCTACGAACCGTGCCGATATGCTCGACTCTGCCCTGTTGCGTGCAGGACGTTTCGACCGTCAGATACATGTAGACCTGCCCGACCTCAACGAGCGTAAGGAAGTCTTTAAGGTACACCTGAAGCCCGTGAAGATCGACGATAGCGTGGATATTGACTTTCTGGCCCGCCAGACACCAGGTTTCTCTGGTGCCGACATCGCTAACGTCTGTAACGAGGCTGCCCTGATAGCGGCCCGTCATAATAGTCAGATGGTGGGTAAGCAGGACTTCCTCGATGCCGTCGACCGTATCATCGGTGGTCTGGAGAAGAAGACGAAGGTGATGACGGAAAGTGAGAAGCGATCCATCGCCATCCATGAGGCTGGCCACGCTACGATATCGTGGTTCACGGAGTTTGCCAACCCGCTGGTCAAGGTCAGCATCGTGCCCCGTGGTCAGGCCCTTGGCGCAGCCTGGTATCTCCCTGAGGAGCGTGTGCTCCAGACCAAGGAGGCCATGCTCGACGAGATGTGTTCCCTCTTGGGAGGCCGTGCGGCCGAGGAACTCTTCATCGGCCATATCTCCACAGGAGCCATGAATGACCTGGAGCGCACCACGAAGCAGGCCTATGGTATGATTGCCTTTGCGGGTATGAGCGACAAGCTGCCTAATATCTGCTATTACAACAATGCCGAGTATCAGTTCCAAAAACCCTATTCCGAGACGACGGCGAAGATCATGGACGACGAGGTGCTGCGGATGATTAACGAGCAGTACGAGCGTGCGAAGAAGATCCTTACCGAGCACAAGGATGGTCACGCCCAGCTGGCTCAGCTGCTGATCGACCGCGAAGTGATCTTCGCTGAGGATGTCGAGAAGATCTTCGGCAAGCGTCCCTGGACTTCCCGTGCCGAGGAACTCCTGGAGGCTCAGATGCGTGCCGATGCCGAGCGGATGGCTGAGGAGCGTGCGAAAGAGCTCGAAGCCCAAAATGCCAAAGAAGAGAAAACGGATGCTGTCGACGATGAACCCAAGACGGTCGATAGCGAAAATCAAAAATAAGAACGCGTATGAAGAACTTTATAGTCAGAACGATTACCGCGGTCTTCTTCGTGGCCGCTATCGTGAGCAGTTTCCTGCGTCCGGAGGCAATGATGTTTCTGTTTGCCCTTGTCACGGGCATGACGATCTGGGAGTTTACCGGACTGGTGAACGAACGTGATGGCGTCGCCGTCAACCAGATGATTTCTACGGTGGCAGGCGTGTATTTCTTCCTGGCGATGGCTGGTTATAACAGCGGCATGACGCCAGCAGCCGTGTTCATCCCTTACCTGCTCACCTTGATCTACCTGTTGGTGGCTGAACTCTATCTGAAGCAGGAGGATCCAGTGAACGACTGGGCCTATACGATGATGAGCCAACTCTACATCGCCCTGCCATTCTCGCTCTTGAACGTTCTGGCGTTCCAGTCCGATGCCTCAGGTGTCCACTATGTCTGGACCGTTCCCCTTTCCGTATTCGTGTTCCTTTGGATCAACGACGCAGGTGCCTATATCTGCGGCTCGCTCTTGGGCAAACACAAACTCTTCCCCCGTATTTCACCAGGCAAGTCGTGGGAAGGTAGCATCGGTGGCGGCATACTTGTCATACTCGTAGCCGTGCTGGTGTGGTATCTTTTGGAACAGTATGGCGAGAATGCGCTGGGCCTCTCGGCCTTCGAATGGATGGGCCTCGGCCTCATAGTCGTCATCTTCGGCACATGGGGCGACTTGGTAGAGAGCCTTTTCAAGCGCACTCTCGGCATCAAGGACAGCGGCCACGTTCTTCCTGGTCACGGTGGCATGCTCGACCGTTTTGACTCTACGCTCATGGCCGTCCCTGCCGCAGTGGTCTATCTTTACACCCTGTCATTCTTGTAGAAGGTCAACAATATCCCCGCTTGGAAAAAGTTAAAACTACGTCGGTGATTTATCAATCATCGACGTAGTTTTATTAATCACCGTCGATGATTTAACAATCATCGTCGTGGATTTAACTTCACAAGGCACCTTTTTACCATTTACAACGGCATTTTCCAACCTTTTACAGCGTATAAACCAAATAAGAAGAGGATGTGCCTATTTTGACACACCCTCTTGAGAATATGAGAGGGGGCTGGAGGAATTACTTCACCAGCACCTTCACGGTCTTACCGTTGCTCAGTTTGATGATGTTCAGACCCTTCTGCGGAGCGGCAATGCGCTGGCCGGAGACATTGTAACGCTCGCTGATGGTGCTGGCCTTCTCGTTGAGAGACTTGATGCCTGTTTCGGCTTTGTCGCTGAGGGCAACCTCGTTGGCATTGAGCACCTCGCCAGTCTGCTTGTTGACCAGGAATGCTACCACATGGAGCTTTTTGTCCTTGATCAGGTCGAGCACGGTGACATGGTCGTCGGGGTCGGAGCTGGTTCTGTCGGTACCGATGAGCAGGCCATCGAGGTCGGCTACAAACTGACCGACGATCGGCTCACCAGCCTTCACGGCGCCCTTGATGCTGCCCTCTACACCGTTGGTGGCTCCCCAGGCGGCTACTGCCACATGGTTGAACTCCATGCCAATGATGTATTCGTCCATCTCTGCCAGCTTCTGGAGATCGCCGGTGACAGAGGCGTTTCCTGAATAGTAGTTGGCCTGAGCCCAGTCGCGACCAGTGCCCTTCAGACCGTCGGCCACGAGTACATAGCCGATGGCCATCGACGGCTCTGCCTCGTCGAACATGACCTTGGTCTCGGTCTCAATGTTGATCTTCGTCTTGGCATCGTTGGCCCAAGCGGCCTTCACGGTGACGGCTGCAGGAGCGAGGTCGGCCTTGGCTGCCTCGACATCGTCCTTGACGGCATAGTCCTTATAAGTGATTTCATCGCTGCCGTAGTAGGGATCGATGGTGCGTGTGCGGTTGATGGACAGGCTGGGGAAGCCGGTGGCCATGGCTCCGACGACAGGCTCGAAGGCGTCGATCTCCATCGGGTCGCCATTGTGTACGGCATATATGACGGCATCGTCCTTGAAGTCCTTGGTGAGCAGATCAAGTGCCACCCAGCCGCGGGTGCACCATCCGCACCAGGTGCCGGTGTACTCCTCGACGAGGGGTTTCATCTTGGCCGACTCTGCGAGCACGAAGATGGCTCCCTTGGCAGAGGCCTTTATCTCGTTAGCTTCGCCATTGACCTTGGTGATGGTCAATAGGATGTCCTGAGTGCCGCTCTTGTCGCCAGTGGGGAATGTGAGGTCGATGGTGGTCTTGCCCAGGAGCTTATCGACGGGGCTGTTGAGTTTGATGGTCTTCTCGCTGACCTTTGTGCCGTTGATGGCCACCTCGTAGGTGAAGTCCTGGATGCCGTTCTTACCGCTATTGGTCAGTGTCACGGGGAAGGCCACTTCCTTGTTGATCAGAGCGTACTTCTGTCCGAAGTCTTCTACGGAAACGGCATTGTTCATGAACTTACCACCGCCGATGAGGGCGTTGAGTGCGACGGCATAGCCATAATCGCTGTAATCATCCCAACCTATCGAGCTCAGATAGAGGTCAGCGTTGGCAGGATCCAACTCGGCATAAGTGCGGTACATGTCGTCGAAGGCATTGCAGGCGAACAGCATGGTTCCGTAGATGGGCTCGTCGAGGAAAGACCCGAAGAAGGGATAGGCATCATTGAGATTATCATTCAGCCAAGGCATATAGACGTCGTAATACCAATTGTAATAGTCGTCGTCAGACACCTCGCTGTCGTCGGGAGCTTCAGGCAGCCCTTCTATCTCAAACGAAAAACCAATCCAAAGTCCGCTCTGGGGAATCTCATAGCTCTTTGAGAATGCCACCTCGGTATAGCCTTTGAGGTTCACATCAGAGGCGGCCACTTCTTTTACTTCGAGGTCGGCACCCTTGGCATAGTTGCCTGGTTTTGGCAGAGTGGTTCCTACCCATGCTGTGATGTTCTTGGCCTTGGCAGACGCCAGCATGAAGCGCAGACCGTCGACGGTAGCACCCTTGCCGGCAATTTTCTCATACGGGATGAAAACGGCGAGGGTGTAGTCGGCATCCATGGCCAGACCCATGTTTTCAGCGTTTTCATCGTCGCCATAGCCGAACCATGCCTGGTCGCTCGTTAATGTGATGCCTCTGCCGAAGGCATGGGCCTTCATCTTCTTCAAGGCCTTGACATCCTTGACATTGGGTTTCTTGACCATCAGGCGTTGTGGCTTCTTGGCATCTTCACGCAGTGTCTGTGCACTTACCGCTCCTACAACAGCGAAGAGCAGCATGAATGTGAGTAGTCTTTTCATCATAATCTCTTTGTTTTTGTTATAATATGTCAATATTTCAATTATTCATTTTTTCAATTTTTCAATTCTTCAATTATCTTACGCCGATCTTTCGCGTCTGTTTGTCTGTCTTGATGACATAGACGCCTGAGCGCAGACCCTGACGGGCGGCGGCATCAGCGCCAGAACATACCAGGCGACCGCTCAGATCATAGACTTCAGCAGATCCCGCTGCGGCCGTCATGGAAGTGATGCTGGTTTGCTGGCCGTTGGAGAACTCAATATACAATGACTGGCTCTCGCTGCCTACGGTGACGTCGAGCTTAGCCAGAAGATGGCCTTCCTGACGGATCGTGAAAGCATCGAGGAGCACCTGGATAGATGTGCCCTCGAAGGTCTTGTCGAGTTCGGTGACGTCTTTGATGGGGACACAGAGCCCGCCCATGCACCACTGCAGGGTCTTGGCCTTGAAGGTATGCTCCAGGATGGTCAGATGGGCAGAGCCGGAGATGTAGGCGCCGTCCTTTCCTACGATGAGGAGTCCGCCGTCAGGATCGGAGGAGGGATTCGTCTCGCAGGCCAGCTCGCCGAACATGTCGGTCTCGGCATTGATGACCACTGTCGAGCCGTCGGCGCAGACTTCGCCCTTGTACTTGAATTCAAAAGACTGGGCATAGGCCATCATCTGGACAGCTAATGCCAACATGATAAGTGTAAAGCTTTTCTTCATAAGCGAATTATTTTATTGAATGTTTAACTTACAACGGATGACCTGTAGCACGCCCTGGTCATTGTAGGCGAAGGCCACGATGGAGATATGTTCCGGCACCCAGTCGGCGGCAAAGGTCAGCGAATAATCGTATTCCTTCACCTCTCCCTCCTTGATGCTGAAGTCCTCGCCCCATTCGCCATTGACGGCTGCACGGAACACATGCTGGTGGATGTAGTCGGCATTGGCTTTGCCGTCGGGCATCAGCTGGATTGCCTTGATATCGTCTTCGACTACCCAGAGCTGTAATTTGGCGGTGGTGTTTCCGTGCGTCCCTTCAAGACTTAGCTGGATCTTTCCCGACTTGGCCCCCGCCATTTGATAGAAGTCGGCAACAAGCGCGACGGGAGCTGTCTTTTGCAGTTCTTCTCTGACGAGGCCTTTCCAGTTGGTATAGGGGGTGACACCGCCACGGTTCACCATGCCCATGGGCCATTGCTCCACTTTCCAGTAAGTGTTGTAGTTGTCGCCAGTCTCCGTGGCTAGTCCCACGATACCCCTTTCGAGATTGGGCCAGACGGCCATCGGACCTCCGTGGATGCCCACTGCGATGATCATATCCTCGCCATACTCCTGTTGCAGCGAATGGATCTCATCGGCAGCATTCGGACAGTTGACGCAACGCTGACCCGTGAAGTCCTCGATGAGCACACTGCGGTTCACCACTGGTGGCGCCTCGTAGATCAGACGGTCTTCCTCAGCGATGGGATCGCAGGATAACAGCCATAAAGCGAGAAGGTATAGGATGTTTCTTGGTCTCATAGCCTAAAAGTTGTAGTTGTAAGAGATGGTGAAACCCTTCTGGGCGGGCACGTAGCGACAGACGCCGCCCGAGCAGTTATAGCCTGCACGAGTGCGGCCATAGCCAGCCTGGATGCGGTGGCTGCCTGTGTTGAAGGTGACGAGTCCCTGATAGTAGTGGGTGTCGGTGTTGCCGCAGTTCCACATGTCGCTGACGGTGATCATCCAGTGAGGCACAAGCGAGAGCTCCAACAGTCCAAAGGCCCAGTCGCCCTGATCCTCCTTGGTAGTGAGGTACTGCAGCTCGCCACGCAGGGTGGTCTTCTTCGAGAACTGGTACTTGCCGTCGGCGATGAAAATGTCGGAGTGGATCATGCCGCCCTCGCCCTCCACGACACTCTTGTTGTAGCGTTGGTTCATGTACATCAGGTTGAGACGGAAGTCGCGGGTTATGCGGCGCGAGATCTGGATGTTCAGATCCTGATAGTAGGTCTCATCACCCCACTTGAAGAAGGGCGACTCGTAGTCGTAGAAGGTGATGCCTGCCAGCTTGCTGCGTTCGGTGCCGTCAACAAACTCATGGGGGATGCTACGGACATAGCTGTAGTTGACTCGGACATTCATGCCATACTTGCCGCCGAGAGCCGTCTTGCGCTTAAAGTTGTAACCCAGTTCTGCCTGATAAGCCCACTCACCGTCGGCCAGTTGCGTGGCGTAGGGATAGAGGGCGGCAAGGGCATAGGTCTGATCCTGCGTAAAGGCGGGCAGGTGGTTGATGGCCGAGGAGATGCCCAGCACGTCGGCACTCTTATATGACATGTTCTCCGAACGCTTGGCTTGGAGCAAGACGCTCAGTCCCTTGTCTGAATACGAGCCTGAGAGCATGGCCACATGACCTTTCTTGAAGACATAGCCATTGGCAAACGAGGGGTCGGCCTCCTTCTGGGCATATTCTGCCAGAAGGCTCCAGGCTCCGGCATTCAGGTTGGCACGCACGTCCCACGCGTTGACGTATTTGGGGAAGTTGATGCGGTGCGTATGGTCTACATAGACGTTCTCTTCTATCTTCTGATATTTGTTTACCCATGAGCCGCCGATAGTCAGACGGGTGCCCGACTGCTGCATCTTGGGAATCCACTGGTCGATGGCCACTTCTGCATCGGCTCCGCTCACCAGACCCTTGTTCCACTTCCAATAATGGCGCTGGCGTCCTGAGAGCAACTTCACGGTGATGCCTTCAACGGGCTTCAAAAGCAACCGCCCGCCTAAGAGCGAGTTGTCGATGCCCAACGACCGCTCCTCATATGCACGGAGGATGAAGCCAGAGCCAAACTGCTCGTATAAGGTGCCAAGGGTCAGCTCCAGGTTGCCCAGTTTCCCCTTCACCCAGAAGTTGGGCACGCCCCACCCCTTGAAGTCTTCCTCAAAGCCGGACAGCGGGTGTTCCAGATACTCCAGACGTGCACCAGCATCCACATATGGGCTCTGAAGTTGCAGGTCTGCGTAGGTGTTCGTGAGGAAATCCTCCGTTTTCACGGCTCCTATCTTCTCATCGTCCTGCGGGATGAGCATGTCGCTCTGGATGCTGCCCGAAAGGGTCACACCCTTCTGCTCTTGGGCATTTAAAGGTAAAAGGGTAAAGAGGTAAAAGGGTAAAAACAGAAGCAGACTCTTCTTCATTGCATCACCTTATTTGATCAGTTCGCGCACCTTGTCAATCAGTTCGATTTCTGCACCGTCGGTATAGCCGTTGTGCTTATAGACGATGTTGCCCTGTCTGTCGCAGACCAGCACGAAGGGAATCATCTGGATGCCTAAGGCACGCTTCATGTCACCATTGGGGTCGAGCAGCACGTCATACGTCCATCCGTGGTTGCTCACCAGCGGCTTCACCTTGTTGATGTTCTGTGCCTGGTCGATGGAGATGGCGAAGATTTTTACGCCTGTCTCCTCCTGCCACTCCTCATAGACCTCGGCGATGGCATCGAGTTCGCGGTTACAGGGCTTGCACCAGGTGGCGAAGAAGTCGATGATAAACGGTTTTCCGTTGTTCGACAGGGTATCTGTACGGATAGACTGACCGTCAATCGTCTTGAGCGTGACTGCGGGAAGTTGTGCATGGATGGAAACGGCGAAGGCTGCCACCACAGCGGCAATCAGTAGTCTTTTCATTGCTTGATATTTAATAGTCCTTGCAAATGTCCTCTTTTTACTCCCATTCGATCGTGCCGGTGGGTTTCGGCGTGAGGTCGTAGAGCACGCGGTTCACGCCAGGAACCTCGGTGATGATGCGCTGGGTGATGTGGTGGAGGAGTGCGTAGGGGATCTCCTCGATGGTGGCGGTCATCGCATCGCGGGTGTTGACGGCGCGGATGATGACGGGCCAATCCCAACTGCGCTTGTTGTCCTTGACACCTGTCGACTTGTAGTCGGGCACGATGGTGAAATATTGCCAAACCTTGCCTTCCAGTCCGTTCTTGGCAAACTCCTCACGCAAGATGGCGTCGCTCTCGCGAAGGGCTTCCAGACGGTCGCGGGTGATGGCTCCTGTGCAGCGCACACCCAGTCCGGGGCCTGGGAACGGCTGGCGGAACACCATGTTGTCGGGCAGGCCCAACTCCTTACCCACAACGCGAACCTCATCCTTGAAGAGCAGTTTGATGGGCTCTACCAACTCGAACTGTAGGTCTTCGGGCAGACCACCCACGTTGTGATGAGACTTGACGGGACCAGACTCCACGATATCGGGATAGATGGTGCCCTGGGCGAGGAAACTGATGCCCTCCTGTTTGCGGGCCTCCTCTTCGAACACACGGATGAACTCTGCGCCGATGATCTTGCGCTTCTGCTCGGGATCGGCCACGCCTGCCAGCTTATCGAGGAAGCGGTCTGTGGCATCGACATATACCAGATTGGCATTGAGCTCGTCGCGGAAAACCTTGACCACCTGCTCGGGCTCACCCTTGCGCAGCAGACCGTGGTTCACGTGAACGGAAACCAGCTGCTTGCCGACTGCCTTGATGAGCAGGGCGGCCACTACCGATGAATCAACACCACCGGACAGGGCCAGCAGCACTTTCTTGTCGCCAATCTGAGCACGGAGCTCCTTGATCTGTTCGTCGATGAATTTCTGGGCCAGAGCGGAGGTCGTGATGCGCTCCATATCGGCCGGACGTACGTTGCTTGTTATCATAAGAATCTATATTATAAGATGTATAATCGGGAACTATTTGCTCTGGTAGAGAACGGAGAGGGTGGGCTTGTAGGTGTTCTCGAGGGTGATGGTGATGAAACCGCCGTCGGCCTCGAACTTGGCAATCTTGTGGTCATCGCCATGCTTGGGCATGTTGGGCCAGGCACCAAGGTCTTTCTCGAACTGGTCGCGCAGCTCCTGCCACATGCGGCGCGTGCTGTCGTTGGTGGAGATCTGGTAGTTCTCCTGCAGGGCCTGCACCAGACTGTCCTGACGGGCAATCACCAGACGGTATTTCTCGGAATCCTTAGCCATGACCACTCGGGTGAAGTCGGAATCGGTCTTGGCAGAGTCGATCGCAAAGCCCCGCTGCTGGAGCGAGTCGATGAAAGTTTGGAAGGGCAGGGCCATCGAGAGGCCACGATACGAGAAGTCTTTCTTCTCACTGTTGCAGGCACAGAGCGCGACAATTGCCATTGCGGCGAATAAGATTTTCTTCATAATGATTGTATAATGTATGGTTTATGGGGACAAAGGTAATGATTTTCTCGCAGATATTCAAGAATTTGAGAAAAAATATGTACCTTTGTGCCCATGTTTTTACTCAATATACTGGTTTCGTCATTGCTGGTCCAGCCAATCGCCGAGGAAGACACCATCCGGAGTGAGCGTCTGGACGAGGTGGTGATCACGTCGACATCGGCCCGTCAGCGACTGCAAAATGTTCAGACAGGTGCCGAGGTGCTGCAGCTGGAAGACCTCACGTCGGCCCCACAACTGTTTGGCGAGGCGGACATCATGCGCAGCATACAGCTGTTGCCAGGCGTGAAGGCGGAGAGCGATGCTTCCAGCAGTTTTCAGGTGAGGGGAGGAACGTCGGCACAGAATCAGGTTCTCTTCGATATGGCACCCGTCTATAATGTGGGGCATCTAGGGGGACTGTTCTCTGCCTTCAACGACGATGCCCTGGCTTCAGCCACACTCTACAAGGGCCTGTTGCCGGCTCAGTATGGCGGCGCCTCGTCGGCTGTGCTCGACATCTCCGGGCGGACAGGCGACAAGAGCCGATGGCATGGGGGTGCCAGCATCGGAATACTATCGGCCAAAGGATCGATCGAAGGGCCACTCGTGAAGGACAAAATGTCGTTTCTGCTGACTGCACGGCGCACCTATATGGACATGTTCTTGAAAGCCTCTAAAGACTTCAAGGACAATACCCTCTATTTCTTTGATGTGAACGTGAAACTGGACTGGACGATGGGGAGGCGCGATCAGCTGTTTCTGACGTTCTTCACCAGTCACGACAAGACGGCTGTGAAGAAGATGACTGATATCCGCTGGAATAACATGACGGCCAATCTGAAGTGGCTGCACCATTTCAACGGCGATTCTTACGCGCAGACTACGGCGTTCTATAGCAACTATCTGACAGACAATGGCGTGGACTTCCTCAAATTCAACCTCTGGTATAAGGGGCATATCCGTCAGATGAGTCTGCGACAGGATTTCTCCATCAGCCCTTCATCGTCTTCACTCCTTCTGAAAGCAGGGTTGCAGACATCGCTTTACAACGTGAAATCAGCCGAGTGGCAAGTGCTCAACAAGTATAATAATGAGCAGCGGCGTGCCTGGGAGAATACGGTCTGGGTGAACGGTACATACCGTTTCGGGGACCATCTGGAGGCTTCTGCGGGACTGCGGCTGAATGCCTTCTCGCCACTTGGCGGCTCGCTCTACTACGACATAGAGGAAAACGGGGATATCGGGTGGTACTACAACTATGGCAAGAACGAGATTGTCAAGACCCATCTGACCCTGGAACCTCGACTCTCTGTGAACTATAAACTGTCTGCACGCCATTCCATCAAACTAGGCTATGCGAGAACGTCGCAGAACCTGCACGCACTCAGAAACCAGAGCACGTCGACACCCTTTGACCGCTATACCATGAGCAGTAACATCGTGGAGCCGGAGATTGCCGACCAGTGGAGTGGGGGATTCTATGTCATGACGTCTGAGCAGGACTATGACCTCAGCCTTGAGGCCTATTACAGGAAAATCCAGAACGTGCTGGACTATCGTGACGGCAAATCGTTCAGCAGTGAGATAGAGATTGAGCGGTTGACGTTGGCTGGCGATGGAAAGAGTTACGGCGTGGAATGGTGCTTGCGCAAGAACACCGGCAGACTGACAGGATGGCTGGCCTATACGCTGTCGTGGTCGAGGACACGTATCGATGGTATCAACGGCGGGCGGTGGTATGACGCCAATAACGACCGTCGGCATGACATCAATATCGTTGGAACGTTCCGTCTGAACAAGCGCTGGACATTCAACGCTGCGTGGGTGTTTAACAGCGGTCAGGCCTTTACGGCGCCCAGCGGGAAGTATCAGATCATTGACAACTGGACGTATTACTACGCCGAGCGCAATGGATACAGGGCTCCCGACTATCACCGTCTGGACGTGAGTGCTATCTGGACAAGCGGACAGCGGAAAGAGACGGGCGAAAAGCGGAAGGTGGAGAAAGAGTGGGTGTTCGGCATCTATAATATATATAATAGGTATAACCCCTACCTGATCAACTTTGAGGACAGTGAAGACGGAGCCCGAACAAGTGCCAAACAATACTCGCTGTTCGGCATCGTGCCGTCAGTGGCGTTTAATATTCGTTTTTAGTGGAAAGTGGAATGAGGAAAGTTTTAGTTGAAAGCGGAAAGTGGAAAGTGGAAAGAGATTACTTCTGCCGCAGAGTATTCTCCTTCCTCCTTCCCCTTTCCTCTTTCCTCGTCATAATATCCTGTGAGAAGGAGATAGACATCGACTATCGCAGTGTGGAGCCGATATATGTGGTGGAGGCCTCTGTCTCAGACGATGGCATGAAGGCCCGAGTCAGTCAGACACAGGATATGGACAACAACAATACGACGAGCGACGTGGCAAATGCCCATATCAAGGTGACAGGCAGTGATGGCAGCGAAACCAGTCTCTCGTATAGGAATAAAGGCCTCTATCAATCGTCGGCTACAGGGAAGGCTGGGGTGACGTATCAGATAGACGTGGAGATCGACGGACATCATTACACGTCGTCATCCATCATGCAGCGGAAGCCTTCCATCAACAAGTTCCATTTCATCTGGAAGGACATCATGGGCCAGCGCTTTCTGGTGGGCGAATTGTTGTTCCAGGACATTCCCAACCAGGACAACTGGTACTTTATGCATATATACCGTAACAATATCGGCTACCGTTGGGCAGTGAAGCGCGATGACTCGAATCCGAATAAAGAACAGCAGCAGTTGTTCTCTATTGCCAGCGAAGGTAGTAACGACAAAGATATGCTCAGGGAAGGCGACTATCTCCACATCGAGTTACGGACCATCGACAAACGGGCATACGACTACCTCTATTCCATGCAGATTATGAACAATACGGGAACCAACCCCATTGCGAACTTCACGGGCGGATGTCTCGGGTACTTCTCTGCCTATAGTCAGGTGACGCTCGAATATGTCTACCATGAGGCAGACGTGGATGAGGAAGAATAGAGTAAGGAGAAAGGTTAGAGTTTGCGGATGATGAGGGAGACGGAGATGTCAACTTCCTCAAAGGTGTATTTCAGACAGATGGTGTCGTCGGTAAACGAGACCACTTGTGCCAGGATTGCCCCCTCGATGGTGGAAGGCTCCAGTTTCAGGTTGTGGTTGTCGCACTGATAACGGCCTTCGAAAATGATCTGGCCCCTTGTATCGTATGCGATGAAGGTGCCCTTGCGCACCATACCGTTGTAGCTGCCGTCATCGTGGAACTCAAACTTGTCGTAGGTGAAGTTCTCTGGCGTCAGTTCCGTCTCGCCTTCAAAGACAACGTCACCTTCACCCCAACCACGCTGCCAGGTGCCTACTATCAATTCACCCAGTCGGCGGCCGTCATCGTCACCACTTCCGCAGGCTGAGAGAAGAATAAGGGCAGTCAGAAAGACTGCCCTGATTGTTGTTTTACTTGACATTGCCAACCTTCACAAGGTACTCTGCTATTTGAACGGCATTGAGGGCAGCACCCTTGCGGATCTGGTCGCCAGAAAGCCAGAACGTCAGACCACAATCATCGCTCAGGTCCTTGCGGATACGGCCAACATAGACATCGTCCTTGCCAGCTGTCTCCAGCGGCATGGGATAGGTCAGGGTAGAGGGATCGTCCTTCAGCGTACAGCCAGGAGCAGCAGCAATGGCCTGCTGAGCCTCCTCGACACTGATAGGCTTCTCTGTCTCAATCCATACACTCTCGGAATGGCTGCGCAGTGAGCTGACACGGACACACATAGCCGAGCACTTGGCATCGGTATGCATGATCTTACGGGTCTCATTGTACATCTTCATCTCCTCCTTCGTGTAGCCGTTGGGCTGGAACACGTCGATCTGGGGAATCACGTTGTAAGCCAACTGGTGGGCGAACTTCTTGATGGTCTTCACCTCACCCTCTTCTACCATCTCCTTGTACTGCTGCTGGAGTTCGGCCATAGCTGCAGCACCTGCTCCAGAGGCACTCTGATAGCTGGCGACGTGGATGCGCTTGATGTGAGAGATCTTCTCTAATGGCTGGAGCACAACAACCATCATAATCGTGGTACAATTGGGGTTGGCAATGATGCCACGGGGACGGTTCAGGGCATCCTCGGCATTGCACTCAGGCACGACAAGGGGCACATCATCCTCCATGCGGAAGGCACTGGAGTTATCGATCATCACGGCACCGTATTTTGTGATAGTCTCAGCAAATTCCTTCGATGTGCCGGCACCAGCAGAGGTGAAGGCGATATCAACGTCCTTGAAGTCGTCGTTATGCTGGAGAAGCTTTACTTCTATCTCCTTTCCTTTGAAGGTATACTTACGGCCTGCACTCCGCTCAGAACCAAACAACACCAATTTATCCATCGGGAAATTCCTCTCGTCGAGGATGCGCAGGAACTCCTGTCCTACGGCTCCACTTGCACCTACAATTGCTACTTTCATGTTACTTATGACTAATAAAATTCATATTTCGGCTGCAAAGTTAGTGATTTTTCCACAAAAATCACTAACTTTGCAACCAAAATGATAGTATTGGCATCATATTTTCCCATCACAGACCCCACATTGATCTTCTTTGTGGTGTTACTGATTATCCTCTTCGCACCTATCGTGATGAGTAAACTGCGTATTCCGCATATTATCGGCATGGTGCTGGCGGGTGTGATGATCGGACAATATGGCTTCGATATTCTTGAGCGTGACAACTCTTTTGAACTGTTTGGAAGAGTGGGACTTTACTATATCATGTTCCTCGCCGGACTGGAGATGGATATGGAGGGCGTGAAGAAACATACCCGAAGATTCCTGATATTCGGACTGCTCACCTGTTTTGTGCCACTGATTATGACTTATGTGATGGCGATCACCATCCTGGACTATTCTCCTGCAGCATCGTTCTTGCTGGGTTGTATTATGGCATCGAACACGCTCATTGCCTATCCCATCATCGGGCGATATGGTCTGCAACGCCATCAGAGTGTCGGACTTAGTGTCGGATCGTCAATGATCTCGCTGTTTATGGCTCTTGTGATGTTGGCGGCACTGTCTGGTTCGTTTGAGAGTCGAAGTGGATGGCTGTTTTGGATACTCTTCATCGTGAAGTTTGCGGCATTCTGTGTGGGTAGTGTCATCATAATCCCCAAGCTGACGCGCTATTTTCTTCGCCGTTATAGTGATGCGGTCATGCAGTATATCTTTGTGTTGGGTATCATGTTCCTCAGTGCTGCCCTCACATCGCTGATAGGGATAGAGGGCATCTTCGGCGCTTTCTTTTCCGGACTGATCCTTAGCAGGTATATCCCCCGCGTGTCGCCTTTAATGAATCGTATTGAGTTCATCGGTAATGCTCTGTTCATTCCTTATTTCCTGATAGGTGTGGGTATGCTCATTAACGTCCGCACGATTTTCTCAGGCATTGAAATGGTTTGGATTGTGTTCCTTATCGTCTTCTTTGGCACCTTCGGCAAGGCTGTTGCTGCCTATTTCTCAAGTCTGTTGTTCCGTCTGTCCAAGGCTGATGGCAACATGATGTTCGGTTTGACCTCCGCTCATGCTGCAGGCGCTATCGCTATGGTGATGGTTGGCATAAGTCTGGAGGTGGCGCCAGGGGAATATCTGATCAATGATATTACGCTTAATGGTGTCGTCATGATGATACTCTTCACTTGTGTGATTAGTACGTTGATGACAGAGCATGCCGCCCAGCAGATTATCATTCAGGAGAAGACTTTTTTGCAGACTGAGACTCCAAAAGATGACGATGAGAAGATCCTGCTCTGTGTGAAATATCCCGAGATCGCCCCGCAGTTGCTCTATCTGGCTACGCTGATGAGAAATGAACGACTGAAGCGAGATGTCGTGGCGCTGAATGTGGTTTATGACGATCAGAACAGCGCCCAGGCAAGGGAGCAGGGACTTCGATTGTTAGAGCGGCTTCAGCAACAGGCCAGCGCCTCTGATGTTACAGTACGCACGCAGGTGCGATTGGCTACGAATATTGCGAACGGCATCAAGCATGCGTTTCGTGAGTTCGGCTGTTCGGAGATTATCATGGGCATGCATATCCATACCGACGTGAATCCGCGTTTCTGGGGTGAGTTTATCCAAAGCCTGTATAACGGACTGAATCGACAAATCATTCTGACGCGTTTTGTCCAGCCGATGTCTACGCTCCGCAGAATCAGGGTGGCTGTGCCCTCCAGGGCAGAGTTTGAACCTGGTTTCCATCGGTGGTTGGGACGTTTGAGCAGACTGGCTGGACAACTGGATTGCAGGATTCAGTTTCATGGGCGAAAGGAGTCATTGGTGCTGATAGCGGAATATATCAATAACCGTTATCCGAGTGTCAGGGCTGAGTACACGTCAATGGGACATTGGAACGAGCTGCCACGTTTGGCTGCTGAAATTTCTGAAGACCACCTGTTCGTTGTGGTGACGGCGCGTAAGGGTACGATTTCCTATAAGACCGCACTTGAGCGTCTTCCTGATGAGCTGCAGAAACATTTCTCGGGTAAGAATCTCATGATCATTTTCCCTGACCAGTTTGGTGATACGAAGGAAGACCGTATGAGTTTCACTGAGGCACAGCACCATGAGGAGAAGAGTATTTATGATACCATATCAAGGTGGATACATAAGAAAAGATAACGTATGATGATTGAAATCAACAATATTACAAAAAGTTTTGGGGCACTGCAGGTGCTGAAAGGCATAGATCTCCAGATTGGAAAGGGGGAGGTGGTCAGCATTGTAGGTCCCAGTGGAGCGGGGAAAACCACTTTGCTGCAGATTATCGGGACCCTGGATAAACCTGACACAGGGACAGTATGTATTGATGATGTTAATGTCACCTCTCTCAGTCAGAAAAAGCTATCGGGCTTCAGGAATACAAGACTGGGCTTCGTGTTTCAGTTTCATCAACTGTTGCCAGAGTTTACGGCTATTGAGAATATTATGATTCCTGCCTATATCGCAGGGAAATCCCGAAAAGAAGCCCGTATGAGGGCAGAGGAATTGCTGCAGTTCATGGGGCTAAGTGAACGAGCTTCACATAAGCCCAATGAATTGTCGGGTGGTGAAAAACAACGTATCGCTGTGGCACGTGCTCTCATGAATAATCCTTCCGTCATTCTAGCTGATGAGCCTTCTGGCTCTCTTGATACAAAGAATAAGGAAGAACTTCACCAATTGTTTTTCGACCTGCGTGATAAGTATGGTCAGACGTTTGTCATTGTCACCCATGATGAATCATTGGCGGCCATTACCGACCGTACCATTCATCTGCGTGACGGCTTAATAGAAACCCCGGAAATATGCTTAAACTCGGAGACTACAATACCCTCAGAATAAGGAAACGTACGGAATACGGCCTCTATTTGGATGGTGGTGAAGAGGGTAATATCCTTTTGCCTAATCGTTATGTGACTAAAGATATGCGTATCGGTGACGAGATAGAGGTTTTTATTTATCTTGATCAGGAAGAGCGTACGATTGCAACGACAGAACATCCTATTGCAAAGGTCGGTGAGTTCGCTTATCTGGAATGTGCCTGGACGAATGAGTATGGTGCCTTTCTGCGATGGGGACTTATGAAAGACCTCTTTTGTCCGTTCAGGGAACAGAAGACCCGGATGGAGATAGGGAAGACGTATTATGTCTATATTATGGAGGATGAGAAAACCCATCGTCTGATGGCCACTGCGAAGGTCGAACGATATCAGAAGAATGACGGTCGACAGAGGGTACTTGATTTCGCAGAGGTCCTGCTCCGTTATCTTTATGAGCATGACGGCCATTGCGATTTGGGTGACAAATCACCTGCAGAAGGGATATACGAGCGTTTCCAGGTATCCAAGAAGGATTACAAAAAAGCCATCGGCGACCTCTATCGCCGACGGCTTATTACTATTTCGGAAGAAGGAATCCAGCTTATTTAACCGATTCTTCAACTGAGCCCTAACAAAGGCTTGAGGTCATCTTCTTTGTACAGAATCCATACAGAGGTGGCCAAGAAAGCCAAGAATAGGTAAATAATACACATTTGAGCACGTTTAGGCCCCGTCTTCTTAACAGGGACAGTAGCACTTTGAAGAGTCGTGAATGCTGGCGTTTCTTCCTGTACTTTTGCCTCTGCCTCCTGTACTTGAGCTGCCACTTGCTGGTATATATTTAATTGTAGCTGCATTTCATTTTGGAGATCAGCTTTTCTTGTTTGCGTATGTTGGGATAAAACATCGCGGTTTGAATCCGAAAAGCGGGCATAGCGGTCACGAGCCTGTTCATAACGGGCTTTCGCCTCACCGTAAATCTTCTTATTATAATCTAAGTCAACCCGAGCCTTGCTAGTACGGTAATCTGTAATGAACTTCTGTAAGCGAGTCTTTACGGAATCGGCCATAGTTGCACAGATAAGGGCATTCTGGTCTGTCACGTTAATGGTGATAACCATTGTCTTCTTATCCACATCGCAAACAACTTTTTTATTCAAAGCCGTTACAATCTCTGCTTGTTCTTTAGTCAGTCTGAAAGGATCCAGTGTCTTGCTTTCTTCCTCTTCTTTATCTGAAATCAAACTCTTTATCCAACCAATGAGTAGTCCTGGTGCTTTAAGAACTGATGACCACCACGGTGATTTCTGCTCATTCTCCAAGTATTCGTAGTAAGTCATAGTGCGATCCGATTCGCCTGCATCCTTATTGCCTTCAATCGTCACGAGTACAGGGAAAAGCGATGTCTTGAAGTCGACGGAGTTCATCAAATCTGGATAGAGTGTAGGGAAGAGGGCTTCAGTCGCATTACCCATGGCACCAGAGATGTTAATGCCGAAGCTACTGGCCAAGGATGACAAGGAACTTGTGCTTCTCCTGCTGGAGAGCTCCGGGGAGAGTTTTACCTCGCATTGGTAATAATTAGGGATGCTTAATGCAATGAATGCTGCGATTACGAAAGTGATGGGAAGCACTTTATAATAAAGCTTCTTGTGCTTCAGTAAGTCGCGGAAGATTTTGCCGAAATCGATTGATGACTCTTCCTCTTGCTCTTCGATATACTTATTTTCCTCGTTCATAACACTTCTACTTTAGCAAGTTTGCAACACTAACAAACATGGTAGCCAATGAGGCTGCACTGGTACCAAGTCCCATCCACTGAGCCACAGACATGTTGTCACGTGGTCCCTTTGTTGGAACAACCACCTCACATCCGGGTTCAATCGTTCCCTTGGAAGCTTTGGCAATAGTACCATTCTGATAGATGATAAATACACTGGATTTGCGGGCACGACGACCATAGCCGCCAGCTTGCTCAATATAATACTTGTAATCCTCTTTCTCTTTATAAGCTACAGTATTTGGCTTCAATATATCGCCAGAGATACGTACAGTGCGACTATAACGAGGAATGATCAGTTGGTCACCGTCTTGAACCTCCACATCTTCGTCTCCACCAGGATTGGCCAAAGCTTCGTCAAGGTGAATGCCAACAGTATAAGTTGTTTCAAGTGCCAACTGCTCCAGACTTATGGAATCCTTGCTGTCGGCTGTCTGCTTCGCCATTCTTAAGAGATCTTGCATACGGGCACGTTCCGCTTCGGACATCTGGCGAACGAGGCGTGAACCACGTACGTAAGCACCTGGTAACACACCACCTGCAGCCTTAACCACATCGCTTACACGCTGATTCTTCTGATCCATTGTATAACGTCCTTGGAATGCAATTTCTCCTTCAACACTGACACGGATTGGATTTTGGAATACTGGACTCTTACGTACTTGAACAATATCATAGGGCTCTAGCGTAAAGCCGTCTTCACCGTTGTATTCAAAATCTGGTTTGAGCTGGAAACTGAACGTCTTAGCTATCTCCATAGTGGCATTGGTTGCCTCCGGATCTCGTAATCTTCGTGTGACGTCCACCTTGACTGTAGAGGCCGCATCAGTCAGTCCTCCAGCTTGAAGAATCAGATCTTCAATTTTCATGTTGTCTGCATATTCATAAGTACCAGGGAAGATAACCTCGCCGTCAATGGTTAACGTACGGAGGTTTTGGTGCTCTGCCAAGGTTGGTATGAAGAGAACATCCTCATTTTTGAGAGGCACGTCAGCGGTTGTGCCGTTGAGAATACCTTCAAGGTCGATGGATATTACTTCTTGAGTACGATTAGGCTTCATGCGTCGCATCACTGCACGAGAGGTCATAGCCTCTTCTGTCACACCGTCAGCATTCTCGATCAGCGAGCGTATACTATTGACCTTTTCACCTAACTGATACATTCCAGGCCGGAATACAGCTCCCTTTACCTCTACCATGTTCTCATAGCGGTCATAAATGGAGTCAACAGATACAACGTCACCATCGGCAACCTTAAAGTTTGAAAAGTCAAACTCCTCAATATTGTGTACACTCTTCATCTGGCCATTGTTGCGCAGAACCCGCAAAGACTTCTTATAGGCATTGCTGACAAAACCTCCACAATAATTCAAGAGTGTTGCCAGACTTTCGTCCTTACGCATCTCATAGGCCATCGGACGCTTCACTTGACCCTCTATATCAACAATACTCTCATAAGGACCAACTTGAATGACATCATTATCCACCAAATGAACATTACCTGCCAAACGACCATTAAGGATGAACTGGTATACATCAATCGTAGAGATGAGTTTCCCTTGACGGTATACCTTGATGTCACGTAGTGTTCCCAAATCGCTGATGCCTCCAGCCATATACAAAGCATGGAATACGGTAGCAAAGGCACTCAGCGTGTAGGTTCCTGGCGCACGGACTTCACCCATCACGTTGACAAGTATAGACCTTGTCTGTCCTACAGACACTTTGATGTCAGAACTGGAATAATAGGTGCCTAACTTACTGCGTATGCGACTTTGAGCAGATGCAACGGAGAGTCCTGAGACATGTACGGGTCCATAGTCTGGAACAGTCACGTCGCCTTCAGGGCTGACTGTCAGTTTTTCACTCTTTTGGGTATCACCGTAGACATCGATAATGAGTTGATCGCCAGGGCCTAAAACATAATTTTGCGGTGTGGCGATATTCATTTGGGGCTCAAATGTAAGTGACTTTTTATTAAAGATGTCGCGCCCGAAGACCTTCTTTCTATGGGTAGTTCCTGGTCCTGCAACATATTCAGGTGCTAATGCTCCTTCATGGGTGACAATGTCATTGTCATTGACTTCATTGTTGGTACGCATTCTGTCTTTAGCATTACCCAAAGCATTATCAACAGTATCGTCAAGTCCTCGATTTGTGATTTGCTTGGCGTATTGTTGACGCATCTGCTGAATTTGTCCCATTGTGGCTCCTTTCTGTAAAAGTTTAGCCGCAATGTCAGATTCAGAAGCACCGGATTTCTTTTGCTGGATAGCATATTCAATCACCTGACTGTCTGTCATTTTTTGTCCAAATGACGAGACTGATGTGCAGAGGGAAACAAGGGTAATAAAGAATATCTTTTTCATACGCTATAAAATGAATACCTATTATTGCTTATAAGATTAGAATTCTGCCGACTTCGGCGTTCTGGGGAAGGGAATGACGTCGCGGATGTTTTGCATACCTGTGACGAAGAGAATCAGACGTTCAAAGCCCAGTCCGAAGCCTGCATGTGGACAGGTTCCCCAGCGGCGGGTGTCAATATACCACCACAGGTGGGTCTGGTCCATCTCGCGGCGCTCAATCTCCGCCATCAGTTTATCATAAGATTCCTCACGGACGGAACCGCCGATAATCTCACCGATTTGTGGGAACAACACATCTGTGCCCTGCATGGTAGGACCGGGGGCAACGGCACCCTTGTAGCCAATAGAACCATTCTCTCCGGTATCTCCAGGTTTTCCGGTAGTTCCTGGATTCTGTTTCATATAAAACGACTTAAAGGCACGTGGATAGTCGGTCATGATAACGGGCTTCTTGAAATGCTCCTCCACAAGGTAGCGCTCATGTTCAGAGGCCAAGTCATCGCCCCAATTGCAGGGGAACTCGAACTTCTTGCCGTTCTTGATGGCCTCTTGCAGAATCTCGATTCCCTGGGTGTATGGTAGACGGACGAAACGATCCTTCAGAACTCCCTCCAGACGCTGGATGAGGGTCTTGTCAATCATCTGGTTCAGGAAGGCGAGGTCATCCTTACAGTTGTCAAGGGCCCAACGCACGCAGTATTTGATAAAGTCCTCCTCAAGGTCCATCAGTTCTTCTTGGTTGAGGAACGCTACTTCGGGCTCTACCATCCAGAACTCTGCCAGATGGCGTGGTGTGTTGCTGTTCTCTGCACGGAAGGTGGGACCGAAGGTGTAGATGGCTCCTAAAGCCGTGGCTCCGAGCTCTCCCTCTAACTGGCCGGAGACGGTCAGTGATGTCTGCTCGCCGAAGAAATCGTCGTCGTAGATGATCTTTCCCTGCTCGTCTTTCTTCAGGTCGTAAAGGTTCTTTGTTGTTACCTGGAACATGTTACCGGCACCCTCGCAGTCGCTGGCTGTAATCAACGGTGTGTGGAAGTAGAAGAATCCATGCTCATGGAAATAGGTATGGATGGCCATTGCCATGTTATGCCGGATACGCATGACTGCACCAAAAGTGTTGGTGCGAAGACGCATGTGGGCATTCTTGCGCATAACTTCGAACGACTGCCCCTTCTTCTGCATCGGATAGGTGTTGTCGCAAAGACCATATATCTCCAGTTTTGTAGCCTGAATCTCACTACTCTGTCCGGCTCCCTGGCTTTCCACCAGCACACCTTCTGCACAGATACAAGCTCCTGTGGTAATATCCTTCAAGATCTGCTCGTCGAATTTTGTCGGGTCAACGACCACCTGTACATTCTTAATGGTGGAACCATCGTTCAAGGCAATAAAGTCAACTGCTTTTGAAGAGCGGTGCGTGCGCACCCAACCCTTCACGCAGATGTCTTTACCATATTCTGTACTTTTCAGTACATCGATAATCTTTGTTCGTTTCATTCTAAATTGTCAATTATCAATTACTCGTAAGCTCCCATGCGCAGACGATCTACCTCCTCCTCTGTGAGGTAGCGCCAGTCGCCACGCTTCAGGTTCTTCTTCGTCAAACCAGCAAACTGCACACGGTCGAGTTTCTGTACACGATAGCCTAAGGACTCGAAGATTCGGCGCACGATGCGGTTCTTGCCACTGTGAATCTCGATACCTACCTGCTTCTTGTCGGTAGGACTTGCATATTGCACGTCGTCGGCCTTGATCTCACCGTCTTCTAGTTGGATGCCATCAGCAATCTGCTGCAGGTCGTGGGCTGTTACGTTCTTGTCAAGGTAAACATGATAGATCTTCTTCTTCAAGAACTTCGGGTGAGTCAATTTCGAGGCGAGGTCTCCATCGTTGGTCAGCAGGAGAACACCTGTGGTATTGCGGTCCAGACGACCTACGGGGTAAATGCGTTCCGGGCATGCGTTCTTCACGAGGTCCATCACGGTTTTACGTTGTTGGGGATCGTCGCTGGTTGTCACATAATCCTTTGGCTTGTTCAACAGGACGTAGACTTTCTTCTCGATCTTTACGGGCTGGTCGTGGAACATCACCACGTCAGTGCGCAGTACCTTCGTTCCTAATTCGGTCACTACCTCTCCGTTTACCGTCACTACACCAGCCTGGATGAACTCGTCGGCTTCACGACGGCTGCAGATGCCTGCGTTGGCTAAAAACTTGTTCAAACGAAGGGGCTCGTTGGGATCGATGTTCACCTCCTTATACTCGATGCGCTTCTTCATGCTGTATTTAGCATTCGGATCGTAATCGGCACCATGCTGACGAGGCCCTTTCTTATAAGGATTGTAGGGCTTGCCATAAGGCTTCTGGAAAGGTTTGCCATAACCACCCTGGCGCTGGTAACCCTGACCTTGGCGGGGCTGATAACCGCCTTCTTGTCCCTGACGAGGTTGGTAACCACCCTGTCCCTGACGGGGCTGATAACCACCCTGGCGAGATTGGTAGCCGCCTTGACCCTGATAACCGCCTTGACGAGACTGATAGCCCCCTTGGCGAGGTTGGTAGCCTCCCTGACGAGACTGATATCCGCCTTCTTGTCCCTGACGAGGACGATAGCCTCCGTTGTAGTTGTTTCGGGGACGATACTCCTCACGCGGTGTACTGCTCTCACGAAGGGCTGCTCCGAATCCCTCGGGACGGAAGCCGTCTTCATCGTTGTCGTGCCGACGGTAGTCTGTACGCTCAAAGGTGGGGCGCTGACTTGTATGTATACGTGGGCGCGGTGCGCGTCTTGTCTCTCTCTGAAAACCTTCCTGTTGTGTTGGTTCTTCTTGCTTCTTTTCGTTATTCTCGAAATCCATGTTCTGTATGTTTTTGATATTGAAGATAAATTATATGCCTGTATATGTGGAGGGACTGATGGCGCGGAGCTCTTCCTTTACGTCATCGCTCACTTCGAGGGTCTCGATAAAATCGCGGATCTTCTCTGCCGTCAGTTTCTCGTTGGTCCTGGTCAGGGCCTTCAGCGTCTCATAAGGGTTGGGATAGGCTTCCCGGCGCAGGATAGTCTGGATGGCCTCTGCCACGACGGCCCAAGTGTTGTCAAGGTCTTCTGCCAGCTTTTCCTCGTTGAGAATCAGCTTACGGAGGCCCTTCAGCGTACTCTGGAAAGCAATCAGGGCATGTCCCATGGGAACACCTACGTTGCGTAGTACGGTAGAGTCGGTGAGGTCGCGCTGCAGACGGCTTACCGGCAGTTTGGCAGCCAGGAACTGTAGGATGGCATTGGCGATGCCAAGATTTCCCTCAGAGTTCTCATAGTCAATGGGGTTCACCTTATGGGGCATGGCGCTGCTGCCCACCTCTCCGGCCTTGATCTTCTGCTTGAAGTAATCCATGGAGATATACATCCAGAAGTCGCGGTCCAGATCGATGATGATGGTGTTGATACGACGCATAGCGTCAAACAGACCTCCCAGCCAGTCGTAATTGGAGATTTGGGTGGTGTACTGCTCACGCTCCAATCCGAGCTTTTCGCTGACGAACTGATTACCGAACTCCCGCCAGTCGAATTGTGGGTAGGCCACATGGTGGGCATTAAAGTTGCCGGTGGCCCCGCCAAACTTAGCTGTGAGGGGAATCTCCTTCAGCCCGCGAAGTTGTTCCTCCAGACGATAAACATATACCATGACCTCCTTTCCCAGTCTTGTGGGAGAAGCAGGCTGACCGTGGGTCTTGGCAAGCATCGGGATGTTTTTCCACTGTTCAGCGTAGTCGTTGAGTTGTTCAATCAATTCCTCCAACAGTGGGATGTACACATCCTCCATAGCCTCCTTAATGCTCAGGGGCACGCTGGTGTTGTTGATGTCCTGTGACGTCAGCCCGAAATGGATGAACTCCTTGTAAGCTTTCAACTCAGAAAGCTGCTGCTGTTGGTCTATCTGCTCCTTAATATAGTACTCCACGGCTTTGACATCGTGGTTAGTCACTTTCTCAATGTCCTTGACACGTCGCGCGTCGTCAGGAGTGAGGTTGCGGTAAACGTCACGGAGTGGTTCAAACAGCTGATGGTTGACTTGTTGTAGCTGGGGCAGGGGAAGTTCACACAAAGCGATGAAGTATTCTATTTCCACACGCACCCTGTAGCGAATAAGGGCGTATTCGGAGAAATAGCCTGCCAATGGTTCGGTTTTACTTCTGTAACGGCCGTCAATAGGCGAGACGGCAGTCAGTGCATTTAAATTCATGTTTCTTAAAACTAGTACTTTATTACAATAAGCGCTTATACCTTAACCCGAAACCACAACCTCAACGGCTGCGGACGAGTCTTCTGTTGTGTTGTGGGCGCTGACGGATTCGAACCGCCGACCCTCTGCTTGTAAGGCAGATGCTCTAAACCAGCTGAGCTAAGCGCCCTTCTCTATTTGCGGCTGCAAAGGTACAGAGAAAAAACGAGACTGCAAAATTTCCAGACGCAAATTTTGCAGTCTCCGCCTATTTTATAGCTGATAGAGGTCACTGGCCGCCATCAGTTCCACTTTCTTCGCTGCCAGAATGTTCTCACAGGCGTCAAGGTCGGTGGGACGGATGACTACTGTGGCTACGTCGCCGTTGGCAAACGAATACATATACTCGATAAATACCCCGTTGTCAGAAAGATGACGGAGTACGACGGCCAGCGAACCGCTGGTGTTCGGGCAGACGAATCCAATGACGTCGGTGATCTTGACGGCAAAGTGGTTCTCTTTCAATACTTGGTAGGCCTTGTCGGGATCAGAGACGATGCAACGCAGAATACCAAAGTCACTATTGTCTGCGATACTCATGGCAGACAGGTTGATGCCTGCATTACCCAGTACGTCGGTTACCTCAGTCAGACGGCCTGACTTGTTCTCAAGAAATACGGATAGTTGTTTTGCTTTCATATCTTTATTGGTGTTTAATCATACCTTATTATATACATTATAGCTTACGGTTGTCGATGACGCGCTTGGCCTTGCCTGTGGAACGCTCGATGCCCTTCGGCTCGACAAGCTTCACTTTGAATCCCAGGCCGATAACGCTGCGCAGCTCGGCTTCCAACTTCTTCTGCAGGCCGACCATCGTTGCCATGTCGTCGGTGAAGTACTCTTCCTTGACCTCTACCTTCAACTCCGAGGTATCCGTGTTGTTCACACGGTCGACGGTCAGCAGGAAGTGAGGCTCGTACTCAGGCAGCTTCAGGATGACATCCTCAATCTGCGACGGGAATACGTTGACACCACGGATGATGAGCATATCGTCGCAACGGCCAAGGATACGGTCCATTCTGACGAGCGTACGCCCACATTCGCACTTCTCATAATGCAGGGCCGTGAGGTCGTGGGTGCGGTAACGTAACAGAGGCATACCCTCTTTCGTCAGGTGGGTGAACGTCAGTTCTCCGAAAGAGCCTTCGGGCAGCGGTTCTCCGGTATTGGGGTCGAGAATCTCCGGATAGAAATAGTCTTCGTTCAGGTGGGTGCCATGCTGGCATTCGCATTCATAGCCCACACCAGGACCAGCAATCTCCGAGAGTCCGTAGATGTCGTAGGCCTTGATGCCCAGGGATTCCTCCAGCTTGAGGCGCATCTTCTCCGTCCAAGGCTCAGCTCCGAAGGCGCCGATCTTCAACTTGAACTCCTCACGTGGCCACTCACACTCCTTCATGGCCTCGCCGAGGAACATGGCATAGGAGGGCGTACAGCAGAGGATGGTTGTGCCGAAGTCGTGCATGAGCGTCATCTGCTTCTGGGTGTTTCCAGAGGAGATGGGGATTACCGAGGCCCCGATATTCGTTGCACCATCGTGTGCTCCCAGTCCACCAGTGAAGAGTCCGTAGCCGTAGGCCACTTGGAAAATATCGTCTTTCGTGGCACCATAGGCCGTGAAGGCACGGCTGATAGCCTCTGCCCACATGGCGAGGTCTTTCCGGGTATAGAGTACAACCACAGGTTTACCCGTGGTACCTGAGGATGCATGGATCCTGACAATCTGGCTCATCGGCACTGCTGCCAGACCAAAGGGGTAGTTGTCGCGCAGGTCCAACTTGTTGGTGAACGGCAGCTTGACGATATCGTCAATACTCTTGATATCGCCAGGTTCCAGACCCATCTCCTGGAACTTCTTCCGGTAGAAGGGTGTGTTGTGATAAACGTATTCTGCCATCTTCACCAGACGGCGACTCTGAATCTCGCGAAGCTGTTCGCGATCCATGCATTCAATGCTTTCGTTCCAAATCATATTGCGTTGTAATCTAGTTTGTTTATGCTCACGCCTCAGCCTTGCTGTGTCTTGTTTTCAGCATCGATAGCCTTGATCTTCTCCTTGACGAGGTTCATGTCGTCCTTGAGCTTCTGTACCTTGCGGTTCATCTCCTCGATGAGACTGCTGCCTTTCTTCGAACTGGCGTTCAGGAATCCCAGGTTGTTCTCGTAAGTCTGGATCTCCTGCTTGAGTGTCTCGTATTGGCGGAACAGGCGTGCACGCTCGGTATCCAAAGCGTTCTCCCCACGTTCTGCCACCTGCTTGAGGCTTTGCTTGAAGTTGTTCAGACGACGCTTGGCTACGGAGATGTTCAGGTCTTTATAGAGACGGTCGAGCACGGCGTGATACTCTTCGTAGAGCTTGTCTTTCTCCTTGAAGGGCACATGGCCAATGGCCTGATATTCATCCACCAGCTTCTGAACTTCTTTCTGAACATCCTCACCGGCTTCTTCCGTGATGGCTTTCAGTTTTTCGACCACCTCACGCTTCTTGGCCAGGTTGGCATATTCCTCGCTGTGCTGTCCGGCTCCTGCGGCCTTGCGGGCCTCAAAGAACTTGTTGCAGGCACCCAGGAACTCTTCCCACAGCTGGTCGCCGAGCTTCTTGGGTACCATGCCGATGGTCTTCCACTCTTTCTGCAGGGCGATGAGCTTGTCGGCGGTAGACTTCCACTCGGTGGAATCCTGCAGGGCCTTGGCCTTCTCGATGAGGGCACGCTTCTTGTCAGCATTATCCTTGAAGGAGTCCTTCAGCGAACGGAAATACTCGGCCTTGCGCCCGAAGAAATCGTCGCAGGCAGCACGGAAGCGCTCAAAGATCTTGACGTTCATCTTCTGGGGGGCAAACCCGATGGTCTTCCATTCCGTCTGTAACTCGATGATCTGCTTGGTGTGCTTCTCCCAGTCGCCGCTGCCCTTGTTCTCCTCGGCAGCGATGGCCTCAACCTTCTCACAGAGTTCGGTCTTGCGAGCCAGGTTCTCCTCTTCCTTGGCACGGATGCCCTCGAAGTGCTGCTGGTGACGCTTGTTGATGACGGTGCTGGCTGCCTTGAAGCGGTTCCAGATGTCTTCGCGCTCTTCCTTGGCCACAGGACCTATCTCGCGATATTCCTGATGCAGCTTCTGCAGCTGGTGGAAGGCGCTGATGATGTCGGGCTCGTCGGCCAGCTTCTCTGCGGCCTCGCAAAGATGTATCTTCTGTTCCTTGTTCTTGCGGAAATCGTATTCGCGGGCTTCGCTGTTCAGACGGAGCATATCGTAGAACTGCTCGACGTAAAGCTGATAGTTACGCCACAGCTCGCTGGCCTTCTCGGCAGGTACATTCTTGATCTCGCGCCACTCCTGCTGCAGGGCCTTGAACTCCTGATAGCTCTTGTTTGCCTCCTCGGGGGTGGTGATCATGGCCTTGATCTTATCGATGATTTCAAGCTTCTTGGTCAGGTTGGCTTGTTTCTCTGCCTCCTGTTCCTTGAAGAGCTTGGCACGTTTCTCCTTGATGATGCCCATCTCGGCCTTAAAGGCCTCTTCCTGTTCGTCGGGAGTGATTTGGTATTGCTCCGGGTCACCGCCTCCGTCGGTATATGCTTTGAAACTGGCTTCACGCTCTGCGATGTGCAGCTTGTAGAAGGCGGTCTTCAGGTAGTCCACCTCCTCCTTCTGGGGAGCCTCGTCGCCATGGGCGATCTCCCTGATGCGTTCCAGGATCTCGGCTTTGGTCTCATAGACCTTGCGCGGGGTTTCTACTTGAGAAGTGGTCTCCTCTTCTGCTGACTCCGCCTCAGGCGCTTGCTCTTCGACGGTCGTTTCTACTGCAGTGGCAGGCTCCTCAGCCGCTGTCTCTGTGGGCTGTGGGGTCACTTCTTCCTTCATCACTTCGTTGTTACCCATTTCGAGGGCATTCTCTTGAGAGTCCATCATTTAACTTTGTTAGTTATGACACATATTCTTACTAATGATGCGGCGCATCATCACATTTGGCGTCAAAGGTACTAAAAAAAGTAAAAATAAAAGCTTCAAATAAAGTTAAAAGATGCTAAACGAGCCGTTTATGCCTGAATATGAGCCACGCGACGACTGAAACAGCCACCGAAAGCACCATTGCGAAGACAAATCCCCACGTTGCATCCTCCATGCCGTTCACCAGGTTCATGCCGAACAAAGAGGCGATGAGCGTGGGACACATCATCATGATCGACACCGAGGTCAGCGTACGCATCACCGTATTCATATTATTATTAATGATAGAGGAATAGGTGTCCATCGTCGACTCCAGAATGTCGGAGTAGATCGAGGTGGTCTCGCGGGCCTGCGACATCTCGATGTTCACGTCCTCGATCAGGTCTGCGTCGAGTTCGTCGATCTGCAATTTGAACTTCAGTTTCTGCAACAGGTTCTCGTTGCCGCGGATGGAGGTCTGGAAGTAGGTGAGTGAGTCCTGCAGACGGCTGAGGCCTATCAGACTCTCGTTGTTCACCTCCTTGTCGAGGTTACGCTTGGCCTTGTCGATGAGCATCGATATCTGCTTCAGGCGCTTCAGATACCAGACGGCACTGCTGAGGAACAGTCGGAAGATCATGTCGACATAGTCTGTGAACCCTTCGTTGCGCTTCTGCTGGAACGAAACGAAGTCGATCATCATGTTCGTCTCGTAGTAACAGACGGTAATGGTGACGTCGCGCTTATGGATGATACCCAGGGGCACGGTGGTATAGGGCGTCCTCGAACGTATCTCCTTGACGTAGGGGATACGGAGGATGATGAGCATCCAACCGTCGTCATACTCATAACGGGCACGCTCGTCGGTATCGCTGATGTCCGACATGAAATAGTCGGGGATGTTGAACTGCTGTTCCAGTTCGTGCTGGTCCTCTTCGGTGGGGCATGTCACCTGTATCCAGCAATTGGGCTGCCACTCTGAGAGTTGGTCCAGTCCGCCTTGGGTGTTCCAG